>JADMIO010785078.1_pt1 | contig 20275 bp, 16 predicted proteins | sample 8958161 | NCBI WGS metagenome assembly JADMIO01 (sample SAMN16585339, study PRJNA669376) | soil metagenome | isolation source: Crop rotation soil | place: USA: Cullars Rotation, Alabama | collected 2011 | reverse complement strand
CTTTCCCAAGGCCAGTTTTTCAACAATATCCTGCTGCGTCAATTTATCTGCGCTGGCAGTAAGTGCTATTACCGGAACATGAGGAAATTGTCTTTTCAGTACGGATAATTTTAAATACTCCGGGCGAAAATCATGACCCCATGATGATATGCAATGAGCTTCATCTATTGCAAATAAAGAAGGATTGAGCTCCCTGATAAAAGAAAAAAACGAAGCATTATCATTAGGTATCCTTTCCGGAGCAATATATAATAATTTCACTTTGCCACTCCTCGCCTGCCATATAATATCTTTCTGCTCTGCAAGTGACTGACTGGAATTCAGAAACGCGCCGTTTATCCCATTGGCCTGCAAGGCATCTACCTGGTCTTTCATTAATGCAATAAGCGGGGATATAACTATTGTAATGCCCGGCAACAACATAGCAGGCAATTGGTAGCATATGGATTTTCCCCCACCGGTGGGCATTATAGCAAGCGTGTCTTTAGCTGCTAAAACAGCTTCAATAATATATTGCTGGTTTAGCCTGAAGTCATCGTAGCCAAAGAAGTGTTTTAATGCATCTTTCAATTCCGGCCTATGCTTTTTTTCCATGGTAAAAATGTGCTCGCGTGAAAATAGAGAGAAAGCAAAAAAGGATGAAGAATGCGAAAAAAAATTTACTTCTTTTGATAAATATTCCAGTGTCCAATAACAATAGAATTATTAAATATGGAATCGTCAGTTCTCAGATAGAAACTATTATTGGTAAGTAAATCGATATGAGATAATATAGTGTCTCCGGAAATCACCCTTGACAAATCGTGAAACGTATTTTCAAACTGCCATGTAAAAAAATAATCTTCTACTATACCATTGCTGGTAACTTTATGTTCATTACCTGTACTGTCATAATTAAATTTAATTAACTCTGCAGGACCTTTTGGAACAGCCAGTATTTCCGCATCGTCCAGCAAACCATTCTGATTTTCATCTGTAGCTGTTGCTATAAGCCGCCAAGTGCCTTCTATTCTTGTATACGCATTTTCAGCAGGCTCTCGCTTACTACAGGCCTGCAGGAATATTATTCCTGTTATGCAGACAGCTATTATTAAGGATATTTTCATTTTACCAGAAACACAAAGGCACTATAAATTTACTAATAAAAGCCTTATAAAAATCAAGCCGGCTTAAATCAGTAATCTCCTAAGGTTTCGGGCAATTGTGCCAATGCATCTCCCAATTGTTTTTCGTTTGGTGCGATACCATGCCATTCATGAGTACCTTCCATAAAATCAACACCTTTGCCCATAACGGTACGCATTAATAAACATACAGGTTTTCCTTTGCCGCTAGCCGCTTTTGCATCGGCGAGGCCTTTAAGAACCTGCTCCATATCGTTACCGTCCATTTCCAGAACATGCCAGCCAAAGGCAGTGAATTTATCATTTAAGGAACCTAAGCCCATCACTTTGTCTGTGGGACCATCTATTTGCTGGCCATTTACATCTATAGTAACGATCAGATTGTCTAATTTATGGTGGGCAGCAAACATCATAGCCTCCCAGTTCTGCCCTTCTTCCAGTTCACCATCGCCATGCAGAGAAAAAACAAGGTTTTCATCTTTATTCAGCCTTTTGGCAAAGGCAGCACCACAAGCCACACTCATTCCCTGCCCCAAGGACCCACTGGCAATACGAACACCGGGTAAATGCTCATGAGTAGCCGGGTGACCCTGCAAACGGGAATTTATTTTCCGGAATGTACTTAATTCGCTAATGGGGAAATAGCCCGAGCGTGCCAAAACACTGTAAAATACCGGCGATATATGCCCGTTGGAAAGAAAGAATATATCCTCCCCTACCCCATCCATATTAAAACCGGGATTACGTTTCATCACATCAAAATATAATGCAACAAGAAAATCGGTACAACCCAGTGAACCACCAGGATGCCCGCTTTGACATGCATGTACCATGCGAACGATATCCCTACGTACTTGTGTAGCTGTTTGTTTTAAAGTATTCAAATCCATCGATCCGGAAATTGTGTGGCAAAAGTAGAGAATTTGGTTTATGATTCTTACCTTTTTGTATATACATTATCATTTAGTATTTGCTCCTAACGTAAATTGCATGGGAATGGAAATTACAGGCGGTCAAAAAAAGTTTTTCACCAAACAATTGATGCATTGGCATAATACCTTTAACGATCGTGTTTTGCCCTGGAAAGAAGAAAAAGACCCCTATAAAATATGGCTGTCGGAAATAATATTACAACAAACACGGGCACAGCAGGGCCTGCCCTATTATCTTAAATTTATCGAATCTTACCCGAACATTAAAGACCTGGCGGCGGCGGCGGACGAAGATGTTTTTCGTTTATGGCAAGGCCTGGGCTATTATAACCGCTGCAGGAATATGCTGGGCACAGCACGGTATATTGCAAATGAATTGAATGGAACCTTTCCTGATACCTATGAGCTTTTAATAACACTAAAAGGGATTGGCCCTTATACGGCAGCCGCAATCGCCTCATTTGCATTCGGGGCATCCAATGCAGTGGTGGATGGGAATGTTTACCGGGTTCTATCCCGTTTTTTCGGAATAGAGGAGGCTTATGATATGCCCAAAGGCAAAAAAATCTTCCAGGACCTGGCGGCGGAATTACTTTTTACAGATGATAGCGCCGCTTATAACCAGGCCATTATGGACCTTGGCGCTACCATTTGCAGCCCCCAGCTACCTAAATGCAGTTCATGCCCCCTGCAAAAACACTGCTTTGCTTTCAGACAAGACCTGATAAGCTCATTACCTTTTAAGAGCAAGAAAGTAAAAGTGAGCAAACGCTTTTTCCACTACCTCTTATTATCGGCCGGTGATAAAATATGGATCCATCAGCGAAGCGGGAAAGACATATGGCAAGATCTGCATGAGCTATACCTGATAGAACATGAGCATGCACTGGATACCGAAGGGCTAACATCCCTTAAAGTATATAAAGACCTGAACATAAACATTACTCCCCCTGTTTATGAGGGCAATCTTACCCAAAAATTAAGCCACCAGCTCATTGAAACTCATTTTTTTGCTATCCGTTTGGAAAAACCGCAAAAGATAGACGGGGCGCAGGGAAAATGGGTGAATCATAGCGATTTGAAAAAAATAGCTTTTCCCAAGACCCTACTTTCTTTTTTAGAAAAAAAAGTATACTTTTAGATTCCTAAGGATAAATTTTTTTATAAATTGAAAAATTGAACTACTATGAGAGGCGTCAATAGAGTGATTCTGATCGGCAACATTGGTAAGGATCCTGATATGCAACACCTGGAAGGAAACATTGCTGTAGCAAAATTCCCATTGGCAACCACTGAAACATATAAGGACAGAAATGGCAATATGGCCTCGCAAACAGAATGGCACACTATTGTTTTATGGCGCGGACTGGCAGAACTGGCACAAAAATACTTACATAAAGGAAGCCTGGTATTTATAGAAGGGCGTTTGCGTACCCGGGTGTGGGAAGACAAAGACAAAAATCGCCGATTTAGTACCGAAATTGTTGGTGATAATCTGGTTATGCTTGATAAAAGGAAAGAAAACGGGGATTTACCGACAACTGATGCCAGCATACCGGCAAGCGACATCAGTTTTGATGCCACCAACGGAACAAAAGATGATCTACCATTTTAACATTAAATAATATTTAATAAAAGGGAAAGAGCTATTCATTTCTTTCCCTTTTTTTAATTTTGATACATTCACCAAATTATTGCAAATTGGAAAGCACACCTGAAGGCGTCACGAAAGTTACTGCTCTTCTTCTACAAATCTCAGAAAGCGCCTCGTCTAATGTTACGATCCTGATACTGATCATACTGGCATTATTACTGATGACGGCTATAACGGCAGGCGCAGAAACAGCCTATTTTTCATTAAGTGCCAAAGACATCAATTATCTTAAATCAAAAGATAGTGCTACAGCCCGGAATGCCATAGAATTACTGGAACATCCTAAAATGCTTTTGGCTACCATAGTTGTTTCTAATAATTCCATCAATATTGCCATAGTCATTACTACTAATCTGCTGGTAGAACAGTTCATCAGCCATGACGTAAACCCGCTTATTTTATTTCTTGTGCAGGTAATTGTGGTTACCTTTTTGCTTGTTCTGTTCGGGGAAGTGTTACCAAAGGTTTATGCCACGCAAAACAACCTGCGTATGGCGCTTTTTTCTGCGGCCTCCATCAAAGTGCTAATGAATATCTTTCGACCTGTAAGCCGCTTCCTGGTTACTTCTACCAACTATATAGAGGGCAAATTAAGCTCTAAAGCCATTAACAATATCAGCAGTAAGGATTTTGAACATGCCATTGAACTAACTGTGGGGCATACGGCCACCAAGGAGGAGGTGAACATCTTTAAAGGCATATTGAAATTCGGGAATATTACTGCGCGGCAAATCATGCGCACCCGACTGGACGTAAGCGCCCTTGACTATGATATGAGTTTCCAGGAGATACAAAAATATTGTATTGAAATGGGCTATTCCCGTTTGCCGGTTTACAAAGAAAGCCTGGACAAAATTGCGGGCGTTATCCATACTAAAGACTTCCTTCCTCATGCAGACAAAAACAGTTTTGACTGGCACCCACTTATCCGGTCTGCCTATTTTGTACATGAAAGCAAACTGATAGAAGACCTACTGAAAGAGTTTCAACAGAAAAGGATGCATTTTGCCATAGTTGTAGATGAATTTGGAGGCACTTCGGGCATTATTACGCTTGAAGATATAATGGAAGAAATAATAGGGGACATTAAGGATGAATTTGATGAAGACGACTTGCATTATAAAAAAATAGATGAAAATAATTCTATTTTCGAAGGCAAAACCCTTATCAATGATGTATGCCGCATGTTAGGCCTACCGTCTGATACTTTTGAGTCTGTACGCGGGGAAAGTGACTCTCTTGCCGGTTTACTGTTGGAGATCTCCGGGAAATTCCCGTCCATCAATGAACAGGTGGTATATGAAAATTATACTTTTACCGTATTAGAAATAAATAAGATGCGCATCCAGCGGGTTAAGGTCACTATTAATCCCGTTATAAAAGAAGAAAATGAAGAATAATATTTCTTAATATCACTCATTTGGCATATCAAAATACCCAATATATTTTTTGTGTAAATTTATAGCTGCATCTTTCCTAATTTTTTTGCCAAAAACCGCTTGAATTATAGCTAAAGTTATATATATTGCTGTGAGATAATTGTTATATTGCATCTAATTACCTAAAATCGATATTATAAAACATAAATACAAGTATTATGCGCTTTAATCGTACTTACTATTCTTTATTATTTTGTTGCCTTTCTCTTCCATTCTCATTGCTTGCACGCGATGCAAAATCTGTAACTGCTGATGGATTGCAGGGCAAGCCTATGCTCTTTATGGAAAATAAGGGGCAGATAGTGGACCAAAATAATAATGCCCGCAATGATGTGCAATTCAGGCTCAGCACACCGGGTTTGGATGTATTGGTGGGCGAAGCGCAATTACACTACCAGTTTTCAAAAGCAGGAACTGATGACAATATCTCAACATACCGCATGGATATTAGCCTGGAGGGGGCAAATAGAAATGCACAGATGGTAAAAGGGGAACAACAGCAATATTTCGAAAGATACTTGCAGTCAAGGTTTGGCGATGAAGGTATTGTTTCTCATTCCTACAACAGTATAACATACAAAAATGTTTACCCGGGTATCGATTGGGTTCTTTACGTAAAAGGCAGCCAGTTGGAGTATGATTTTGTTGTACATGAAGGTGCAGATGCTTCGGCTATCAAGCTCAAATATGCAGGTGCTACCAACCTTAAATTATCTGCAGACGGAAGCATTACGGCAACATCTCCTTTCGGTACGGTTACGGAAAAAGCGCCCGTAGCATATGTGCAGGAAAATGGCAAAAAAGTAGCATCCGGATTTCAATTACATAACAACACTCTTTCCTTCAATGTAAAAGCTACAAAAGGTACGCTGGTAATAGACCCCGTATTGAAATGGGCTACTTATTACGGCGGTACAGGTGCAAGTGATAATATCCGTTCCATTGCAATAGACGGTGCCGGAAAAATATATGCAACCGGCCAGACCTCAGCAACCAACCAGATAGCAACAGGCGGCGCGTTCCTTGGCTCCTACCAGGGTGGCACATGGGATGCATTCCTGGTAAAATTTGATGCCAACGGAGGCAGGATATGGGGCACTTATTTTGGCGGTACAGGCAATGACATCGGTTATGGTATAGCTGTGGATGGAGCTTACAAAGTATATATTTCCGGCAGCACAACCAGTACATCTGGCATATCAGCCGGCACTACTCCCGCACAGCCTACCTATGGTGGTTCCGGCGGCGGCGGTACAGGCGATGCTTATCTTGAAAAATTCGATTCTTCAGGTCAGAGGATCTGGGGTACCTACAAAGGCGGTAATGGTAACGAACAAGGGATGAGTGTATACGTAAACAGCAGTTACCAGGTTTTCCTGGCAGGTAATAGCACAACAGGCGGTACCAACAGCATTGCAACAGCTACGGCATACAGCAACACATACGCCGGTGGTTTTCAATACGGCGATGCTTTCCTTGCTAAATATGATTCTGCCGGTAGTCCTGCCTGGTGTACCTATTACGGTGGCACTGGTGATGATATTGCCTATGGAGTTGTAAGTGATGCAGCAGGCAATAACATCTATATCACAGGTTCAACCACTTCATCCAGCACAACTGCAGTTGTGCCTCATAACATCGCCACAACCGGTTCTCATCAGTCAACATATGGTGGAGCTAATGATGCTTACTTAGCTTGCTTCAACAGTGCAGGCACGGCATTGACATTTGGTACTTATCTGGGAGGTACCGGCAATGATATATCCTATAGCATTGCAACGGACGCCAGTAGCAATCTATACATTGCCGGCAGCACTACTACAAGTGCTGCAGGTATTATAGGTGTTGGCGGTTTCCAGAATACGTATAGCAATACCTTCAATACAGATGCATTTCTTTCCAAGTTCAGCTCTACAGGTACACTTACATGGTCCACATACTATGGCTCCGACAGTATAAGCGCAGCAAACGGAGTAGCTGTAGATCGTTCTAACAACGTGTACATTGTTGGTAATAGCAGGAGTATTGCCAATATGGTTACTTCTGATGCTTACCAGTCTACCAAAGGCGGTTTGGCCGATGCATTCATTGCCAGATTCACCAGTGCAGGTGCAAGAACTTATGCCAGTTTCCTCGGCGGTACGGCAAGTGATGTGGCACAAGCAGTCGCCTGCAGTCCTGCAGGTACAAGGGAGGCTGTAGTGATGGGAGGCTATTCACTCAGTAGTTCAGGCGTTGCAACCAGCGGTGCCTATCAAACACTATGGGGAGGTGGTAGTACCTATGGCGATGCGATACTGGCGCGTTTTGCAGAAGATACTATAGTTTATATTAAAACTCCTTTTGTAGATACCGTGCTTTGTGCAGGACAGACATTTACAGTACATGATTCTGTAAATCACAATTTCCTCGCAGGCAATACATTCAAGGTTCAGCTATCTGATGCATCAGGAAGTTTCGCATCTCCTGTAGATATCTCGCTTGCTGTATCGGCCACAACGTCCGGCAATATCTCTGCCACTATTCCTGCCGGAACCAGTGCCGGTAACGGTTACAGAATCCGCATCATTTCTACCAACCCTGTCGATACCTCTGCCAGCGACCCCGTAAATATCAGGGTCTTTAAACTAGTTGCACCGGTAGCGGGTAATAATGGTCCTGTATGCGTAGGAGATTCTGTAAATCTCACATCTACCAACCCTAATTCCGTTTCAGTAACCTACAGCTGGTCCGGACCTGTATCTTTTACATCTACTTTACAGAACCCTACAAGACCTAATCTTACAACCGCTATGAGCGGCGTTTATACTGTTACGCTTTCTTACACCGGTTGCGCATCTGTTTCCGGTACTACCACTGTAACAGTGAACAGTACTATACCAGCGAAACCAACAGCCAGTGCAAACCCTAACCCGGTTTGTCAATTCCAAACACTTAACCTGTTTTCAAATTCAACTGTAAGTGGTATTACTTATATATGGACAGGGCCTAACAATTTTTCTTCTACTTCTCAAAACCCAGTAATAACCAATATACCTGTTATAGCAGGTGGTAACTATTACGCACAGGTTAATCTTAACGGTTGCCGTTCTGCCAAAGACACTGTTATCGTTACAGTGAGTCCCAGCCTGACACCTTCTATAACAATAAGTGCAGATCCTGCTAACGATTCTGTTTGTGCCGGGCACGTGATCAGCTTCACAGCCTCAACTACCAATGCGGGGAATAATCCTACCTATCAATGGTATGACAATCACCAGCCTGTTATAGGTGCTATAAGCGATATCTGGGGCAGCCCGCTTTTAAGCAGTGGCGATAGCATTTACTGCATACTCTCTATTTCAAGCAGCGGGGCCTGCGTAGCTCAAAATGTTGTTAGCAGTAATGTAATAGGAATCACCATTTTACCAACAGTGGTACCTGTTGCTTATATCTATCTAAACACCGGTACAACCATAGCACCAGGCACAAGTGTTACCTTCACAAGCTATGTTATTAATCCCGGCGCAGCCGATACCTACCAATGGAGTGTAAACGGAGTGGCAGTACCGGCGCCATTTGGCACAGGTTCTGTTTTTACTACACAGGCCTTAATGGATTCTGATGTAGTGACACTGGAAGTGCATAGCACTGCAGCTTGTGCAGAGCCCGATTCCGCTGCAAGCAATTCTATTCTTATGCACGTAACTAATAATACAGGGGTAAAAGAGGTAAATGCATTCAGCGATGTTAATTTATACCCTAATCCTACCAGCGGCAACTTCTCTGTAAAAGGTTTATTAAATGGCCTGAACTCCAAAGCAATCAGTATAGAAATGATGAATGCACTGGGACAGGTAATTTATTCTGAAACTACGCCAGTTAATAATTCAGTGCTGGATCAGAAAATATCTGTGAATGTTGCTGATGGAATTTATATGCTACGAATTAAATCGGATGAACAAAGCAAATCATTCCGTGTGATCGTTCAACATTAAAAACTTTACAATAAACTATTAAAGCCCCGGCATTGCGACCGGGGCTTTTTATTTTAGCTAATACAATTGAATCATTTATTAAAAGGAGTAAACCGGAATGACAGATTAATGACCCGGCCATCAATAGGAGCCCACAATGGTTTAAAATAAGGAGCACTTATATTACCTGTATATAAAGACTCATAACGACTTTGACGATAATCAAACAAATTTTCCCCATTTAAAACCAAACATATTTTTTTACCAAATTTTCGTTCTATCATGGTCGCCATAGTAAAATAAGCAGGTGTTTGGGTATCCCCGTCACGATACTGGGGACCAAAATAAGAGCCCTCTATCCCAAAACGCCATTTGCCTTCTATTTCTTTAAGTACAGTAAATGCACAGCGGTTCCGCGGAGTAAGCGGCATGAACTGATTTTGAACCAAATATGTTCTTTCAGCATCCGTATAAGTGTACCCGGCATACAACTCCAGTGTTTTTATTTTGAAGCGCATGTATGTATCAAAACCTTTAGTAATGACAGGATTGCCTGCATTATTGAAAAATACAGATCCATCAGCAATTTGCGTTGCAATAACAGCCTGATCTATCCGGGTGAGGTAAAATGCCTGATTTATAAAAACAGTAGCATCATTACCTATTTCTTTCTTAAAATTAAACTCCACATTATACCCCACTGACTTCTCGGCTTTAATATTTGCAGGAAGCGGCTGAATACTGTCAATAGGATAGTCTATCGTTTGCTGCACAAGCGGGTTGGGCAATTTATAACCCAGCCCTAGCCCCATACGCGTTGCCCACAGCTCATTAAACCTGTGAAATAAGGCCAGCCTTGGTAGAATAAAATCGCCGTATTTACTGTCATGGTCTGCCCGCAGCCCAACCTCAGCTGTAACCTTATACGGCAAATGGGCTGTATATTGTGCAAATGCCCCAATAGTACTATTGCTAAAATCATTCAGCGAAATACTATCTGATGGCAGTTTTGTAAAATTAAGCCCGGTCAGGTTAATACCTGTCACCCAAGTGTTCTCACCTTTCGGGATAAATAGAGAAGCTTCAGAATAATAGTTAAGCTGTCGGGCTTTAAATTCTATATCGGGCGACTCTATGTCGCGAGTGAAAGAACTGAAACTTCCTTTTATAGTCAACTTAACCAAGCCGGGTAGTGTGCGTTCCAATAATACTTCGCCGGTATTACGTACACTGTTGTTCTTCTCATAAAACTGATGTACGCTATCTCCATTCCCATTCATAAATTGCATATCGCCACCGGTTCTTGTTTCAAAAGTACCTGTGTAGCCAGCTATGATAGTAGTTTTTGTGTCAGGATAAAAAAACAGACGTGGATGAACAATAAACGTATTCAGCTTGGGGACATCAGAAAAGCCGTCATTATTTACATCTGCAGCCTCCTGATGAGCCAAACCACTGAAAAAGGTATATCCAAACTTATTATAACGCTTGGAGAGATAAACATTCATATCTGTTTCTTTAAGAGAGGTTTGATTCAACGTAAAGACTGCTTCCTGGTTTTCCCCTGGCCTTTTGGAAATAAGATTAATCAAACCACCAATGGCCCCACCTCCATATAAGGTAGAGGCAGAACCTTTTATTAATTCTATTTGCTTGAGGTCCAAAGGCGGGATCTGCATAATACTAAAGCCACCTGAAAATCCATCGAATAAAGGCATCCCATCTCTTAATAACTGTGTATATTGGCCCCCTAAACCCTGCACACGTACATTAGCATCTCCTGATACGGCAGAAGTTTGTTGTATTTGTATGCCGCTTACATCCCCAATTATACCAATGATACTTGCAGGTTTAATAGTATTTTCTTCTTCCATTTCTTCCTTCCCCAGCACTTCCACTTTTATTGGAGCATTTTCAATACGTTCATTGGTACGTGTAGATGCCAGCACCGTTACCTCTTCTAAATCTCTTCCATTGCTTCTCAGCAATATTTCATGCAATGAAGTATCGGGTAATACTATTATAAGACTATCATCGTGATAACCAAGATCAGATATAATAATGATATGCTTACCTGCAGGCAAATCTTTCAGGCTTACATAACCATCAGCATCACTTATGCTGCCATTACCCTGTTTTTCCCGAACAACCGCCCCTGTAATTGGTTGTCCAGATAAACTATCTTTTATTAATGCTTTAAAGCTATTCTGAGCAAATGATGTAAAGTTCAGAAACAAACAAACAAACAAACAAATTCCCTTCATATGTATTTTGCTAAATGGATTCAACAATATCAGTTGACTGATCTTTTGCAAAGAACACATCCAATTCTGAACTAATTTTGTATAAAGAAATCTACCTGATATTATTCTTATTGAAAATGATGCTGAAAACATGCCTGTTTTCTTTATGCCGGTAGACGATACTAAAGCCTGCCAGTTCGCAGATCTCTTTCACTATAGACAAACCTAAGCCGTTACCTTCTTCCCCTGTATCCCCATGCCTGTAAAAACGCCTGAAAACTTTTTCTTTATCCAGCTCCGGCACATCTGAAGTATTTGCAATAGACAGAAGATCATTGGTCATTTGTATTTCAATATTTCCTCCTTGTTTGTTATACCTTATTGCATTATTAAGCAGGTTATTAATAAGTATCTCCGCCAGATGATGATGAAAAGGAACTGATAAGGGAATTGTTCTCAATTTAAAACTGATATTTTTTGCCTCTATCATTTCTGACAGCTCAATACATTTCTCTTCTATAATTTTATCCAGCCTGACATCTTCATTTAAAACAAATTGCCGATTCTCTACTTTTGTAAGTAATAACAAAGACTGATACAAACGCGATAGGCGATGTACAGCAGATTCTATTTCCGAAATATTTCGGGAATCCTGTTTTAATAAGTTTTCATTTTGAATCAATATATCCAGCCGGGTGCGAATAACAGCTAAAGGGGTTTGCATTTCATGAGCAGCATGGCCTGTAAATTCTTTAAGTGAACGGTAATCCTGCTGAATCCGTTCTGTCATGCCCGTTATACTTTGATTAAGCAAAAAGAATTCATCTATCGGGGCCTTATCAAACACCAAAGATTGCTGAGAGGAAAGCCTGTATTTTTTTACACTCTCGATGGTTTGATAAAAAGGTTTCCAAAGACTGCTTAACACTTTACGGTTAATAAAATAACCCGCAAGTAATATTAAGGCTATCATACCACTGGTTACGACTATAATGACCTGCAATAGGTCTTCTGTTTCTTCCAAAGGCCGACTGACTGTAACAAGGTAATATTGGCCGTCTACTTTCAACCCAAATTGTATTTGCCTGTAAAATTCTTCGTGCCCGTCTTTAGCTACAGTTTTATTACTAAAGCCGGTATTGACCAATGATAAAGCCGGCGTATAGCTTGTCTGTTGTTCTTTGGTTGGCAGTATATCCGGCAAAGCATGATGACCTTGCAGGTATTGTATGATCTCCTGCCTTTCCGCTTCCAGAGTTTCATCCAATTCACGGATAAGGATATAACGTAAAACAAAATAAAAAGTACAACTGCCAACCAGGAAAATGAAAATGGTGGCGCTTATATTAATACGGTTATATTTTGCAAAGAGTCTCAATGGTCTGCAAATTTATAACCCATACCATACACACTCTGCAAATAATCTCCGGCACCTGCCTGCAATAGTTTCTTTCTCAGGTTTTTGATATGTGCATAAATAAAATCGTAATTATCTGCCATATCCATATCATCCCCCCATAAATGTTCTGCGATAGCGTTTTTAGAAAGTACACGGTTTTTATTTACAATAAAATAAACCAGTAGCTCGTATTCTTTCCTTGTCAGTACAATGCATTCATTATTCACCATCACCGATCTTCCCAGTGTGTCTATACTTATTTCGCCAAATTGCAGCAGGTTATTGCCCTGCTGACTCTTACGGCGTATTATAGCAGCTATACGCATACTAAGTTCTGATAAATGAAATGGCTTGGTAAGGTAATCGTCGGCGCCTAATCTTAATCCGTTGATCTTATCATCTAGCTCATTACGGGCCGATATAATAATTACACCGTCCATTTTATTGGAGGCTTTCAGTTCTTTCAACAATTCAAGACCACTACCATCAGGAAGCATGATGTCTAAAACAATGCAATCATATTGATACAGTTCTATCTTATCGAGGGCAGCCCTGTAATTTCTTACCGACTCGCACAGATAATGCTGCGAACCCAGGTATTCAACCATGCTTTTATTTAAAGCAGGCTCGTCTTCTACTATAAGAACTTTCACTTACAGAATAAATTAATAGCGGAAAGATATACTTATTAGATCCTACTTACCAATAACCAGTACCTGGAAAGTGCCAGGTATGACATCAGGACGTTTTTGCCCTTTCTTTTTAGTTTTCTCAAGCTCTGCAGTCGGCATATAAATCAAGTGCGTTTTTTCATCTAACACAAGAGTTCTTGCGCCGACACGGGTGTTTACCGTTTCTGACAACTGATATTGATTTGCAGCGGATTCTTTTATCACAGTCATTGTGCCTTCTTCCCCATTAGCCGTAAACACTAATTTTTCTTTCGGATCGAAAGCTACACCATCGCAGCCTGCGCCTATAGGCAGCTTAGTTACCACTTTCCCATTATCTGCGTCCATTACAACCAATTGCTTATCGCAACCAACAAAAAGTCTTCGAGTGATTTTATCAATAGCTAAACCAGTAGGTTCTTTACCCCCATTCAGAGGCCAATGAGCCATTACTTCGAAGGTTTTGGTATTTAATTCAACTATTTCATTTTTGTCTTCTATATTAACGTATAATCTTCCTTTATCATCCGATACCGCTGTTTCCAGTTTTCCACCCAAGGGTATTGTATGCAACACATTGCCAACAAAGGGATCGATCACTGTAAGGTCATGGCTACGCCCGTTACAAACAAAGACATTCTTAGAAAAAGGATCGTACATAATAGCATCCGGGTTTTCCCCGACAGGTATCTCTGCATACACCTCATTACTCTTTATCCCAAAAATGGTTACGGTATTCAATTTGCCATTACTGGTAAACCCTTTACCAAACTCAGGTGTGAATGCCACACCATGAACTCCCATAGTATTGGGTATCTCGCCAACAGATTTACCTTCCGGACTTATAATATTTACCAATGTACTGTGTGCGATGTATATATTACCAGTGCCGGGATTGACTGCAATGTAGTCCCAGCCACCATTACCTGCCACATGATAAGCAGTATGCACATGGTATTGGGTGTCCTTCCGGGCATAAGAGACGCTTGTAATACCCGCTACCCAAAAAGTTGAAAATAAAACCAGCTTTGAAAACATTTATATAACTTTTATGACACAATTAGTCTTTCACAGCTTGTAGAAATTTACCCTGGGCATTAAACATAAGGTCTGCACCTTTTACCACATGGGCCTCGTAGCTGATCTCATTATTGGCCTTCTTTATTTCTGATACTTCCTGTATTTTACCCTTATAGTTTTTATTCACATACTCCAACGCATCCTTGGGCAATTTATTCATATCAATGTTCCTTTCGGTTTCCAACCAAGTTCCCTTAACATCAAAGAGAGCTGACATCTTGTTTCCTTTTACAACAAAATTTGCCTCATAATTCCCTTTTTCATTTTCCCAATTCACATTGCCCGCCAATGGGAAATTGGAAGCGAATGTACTTTTCACGGCTGAAGGGACTTTGGACTGGTCTATTTTCTGAGCATATACGTGAACACTTAACATCAACGACGCAAACAATATTGCTTTTTTCATACTTTACAGTTTTAAAAGTTTAAATAATATTACAAAATTTGATCACAAATCTGTAAAGATTCTGAATAAAGAGACAAATGTATATCCTAAGCAAAAATTATTCCTAAGCCTCCATTATTCTTCTATAAATTATAGAAACGCTTGTTTTCACAGTCCGTTTGCAAATAATCCCATAATTTTAATAATACAGGATTCAATTCAAATATATGGGTGCACTCTTCAATATAATACAGGACAAGCATAAGGCATTTATTGAAAAACAAAAGATGTTTTTTGTAAGCACAGCCCCACTCAGCGCAGAGGGGCATGTTAACTTATCTCCCAAAGGCCTGGATAGTTTCAGAGTATTATCTGATACCTGCGTGGCGTATATGGACATTGTAGGTAGCGGTAACGAAACCTCGGCCCATATCCTGGAAAATGGCCGCATAACCTTTATGTTTTGCGCTTTCGACGGCCCCCCAAATATTTTGCGTTTATATGGCAAAGGATACTCCGTATTGCCTACCGATGCTCAATGGCCTGAATTGTCTTCTCATTTTAAACTTCAATTATCCACGCGCCAAATTATTGTAGCCGACATCCATAGAGTACAAACTTCCTGTGGTTTTGGAATCCCTTTGTATGAATATAAGGGGGAGCGCGACCATGTGGCAAAATGGGCTGAAAACAAAGGAGCAGAAGGACTGGAAGTGTACAAACGGGATAAAAACCGGATAAGTATGGATGGATTACCGACAGCTTTGTTTTAAGGTAAGAAAAGATTGAATGAAAAATCTGATAGTTCTGATATTATCCCTGTTAACAAACTTATCTTATTGTCAACAATCGAGGCAAAGTATCATTGGCAAATATACCAATATAAGCAGCTCGACTGTACTTCTCTTAAAAAGTGATAGTACTTTTAATATATCAGAACCCGATCCTATTTTTCCTTACACTTTTACTACTTATAAAACTCATGGAGTATGGTCCTTGTCAGGGAATATTGTCACATTGAATCCTGATAAAGAAAGAAGAACTCCCACGATCTATCTATCCGAAAAAACAGTAGGCAACACAGATTCCATCTTTGTAAAAATACTTTACTCAATAGCGCTTTATGAAAACGAAAAGCTATTAAGTAAGGAACCTTCCACTTGTAAACTATTGACGCTTTATATCAATAAAAAGAAAAATTATTATCATCTTGTTCAATCACAGATACACAGATCTTGTTTATTTTCCCAACGAGTGAAGAAACAACGGATACTTGACACATCTATGTCTATACATATACCAAAGACTGGAAAAACAAAGTGCCTCGGACTGTTTACCTATGGCTTTGACGAACCGATTGAATTAATCCCTAAAGACCTTTCTTCAAATTATTTTGAGATCAGCATAACTCAAGGAATTGACAAAGACAGAACCCCCCGAAACAAAAAATTTATTATTAAAAATGGTGCGGCATACTATTATAAAAAGAATATGCGTTCACTATTTCTCGATGCTCCAGCGCTTAAAAGAACAAAGTTAATATCTGCTGAAACATGATGAACCTTCAAGATCTCATTAAGACGTTAATCATCTTTTGATCTCTTAGCACTACATATTCGGAATAAAAATCAAGCCCTTTAATAGTTTTATTCAGCCTTTTGAGATGATTAATTTACAATTTGTATTATAGGGACACTATGATCAAAAACAATTCCTGTATTTTTGTTAAGACATGTGCTGATTGCTGATAAGTTTTAAATATTCACTTGGCAAAGCCATGCATTTTACTGTTATTGATTATTATAGCAACTGCCACTAAATATTAAGTATGTATAAACTATTTACTATAAAAAGGTACATTGAGCAATTAATCATGTATCCTTTTATATTAATAGGCAGACTTATTGCCATAATAAAACCTCTCAACAAAGAATACGATATCTTTTTTTTCTTCCCGGCTTATTCTATTGGGGGCGCAGAGCGCGTAAATGCCGAAATAATCAAGTGTTTTGAAGATAAAAAAGTTATTATTTTTTTTACTAAGAATTCGCACAATGACGGTATGAAACATTTTTTTCAATTACCGTATGTAACCTTAAAAGAAATAAATAAATGGACAGATAACAAATGGAGATACTGGGGGAATTTAATATACAGGGGAATATGCAGCACTTATATCAACCGACAAAAATTAAAGCCAGTAGTATTTATAGGCCAATGCAACTTTGCCTACAAGCTGACACCCCACATAAATAGAAAAATAAAAATACATGAACTGATCCATGTATTTGACTATTCTTTCAAATGGGTTTGGGGACCATTTGTTCCGTTTATAGATACAAGGATAATGCTTGGGGAAATTTTCAAGGAAAAATTTGCTGCCTGTTATAAAAAGGAGGGCATTCCTTTAAAATATACGGACCGTTTTAAGGTAATTTTTAATTGTTTAGAATATATACCGGACCATCTAAACCCAAAGCCATTTGAGCTACCATTAAAAATATACTACGCTGGCAGAGGGGGGGCTCAAAAAAGGGTATGGATCATTCAGAATGTTATACAAAAATGCAGGGCATTAAAGTTGCCTGTAGAATTCAAATTAGCCGGCTCATTTAAGAATGAACTAAGCCAGGATTTGATCGATGATGGTACATACATTGGGGAGCTTAAAGGGGGAGAGGAAATGTACCGGTTTCACAAACAAAATGATATATTACTAATAACTTCTGCCTTTGAAGGCTTTCCTATCGTGATCATGGAGGCAATGGCTTTTGGCGCTATACCACTGGTAAGTAGTGTTGATGCAATTCCGGAACACATAAAGGATGGGGAGAACGGATATCTTTTATACAATGTTGCTGACGACAAACTGCTGGCGAACGAAGCTGTAAATGCCATACAAAAACTTATTAATAAGCGAGCCAGTCTCCCCCATATATCCCAAGCGGCGTACCAGTATGTTATTGATACTTTTTCTTCAGATAAATTCAGGGCAGCCTACCGCAAAGTATTGCTGGGCGAAAACCCGAATGTATAAGCCCCAATATTATACAGAAAAGAAACAAACACATACTACAACATAATACTATGACTGTTTGTGCATAGATATTATTAAGATGGTCCTCTTTATCCAAATAGTATTTATCTGCGCAATGTTTTAAAACCAGCTCCCTAACTTTTTTTGCTTTTTAGCTGTCTTTTTATTCGTTATACTTAAGCCTATTTATTAAAATAATCCAGATGAAGTACCTATATATATTATCCGTATCGATACTAAGCAGTCTATGCATGCCTGCAAATGCCCAATGTGTATTATCAATTGCCAGTCTTCCTGACACGATCAGGGCTTGCCGTAATACTCAAATACAGCTAAATCCCTCCTTCACTTTTACGGGGGGTACTCCACTTATCACAGATACTGCATGGAGCCCCGGAGCCGGTTTATCTGCCACAAATGTTCTGAACCCTATTGTTACACTCGGCACTACATCTGCTAATTATGTGCTGACCGTTACCTCCATTACGCCTTTCAACTCCGTTGTAAATGGCGACTTTAGTAACGGGAATACCGGCTTTTCCAGTGAATATACAGATACAAGTGGCGCAGGTTCTTTATGGCCTGAAGCGCATTACGCAGTTGTTACCAATCCTTTTAGCGTGCACCCTAATTTCGCTTCTTTCGGGGACCATACAACGGGCACGGGCAATATGATGGTAATAAATGGTGCTGGCAGCCCTGTAAATATCTGGTGCCAGACCATTACCGTTACCCCCAACACACAATACACCTTTTCTGCATGGGGGGCATCCTGTACACCCAGTTTTCCTGCACAATTACAATTTGAAATAAATGGAATTTTACTGGGCACACCATTGCAATTACCAACAACGACGGGCCAATGGGTGCAATTCCAAACTGTATGGAACAGCGGCAGTAATACCAGTATCACAATATGCATATTCGATCAACAAACTGCATTAAGTGGCAATGACTTTGCCATTGATGACATTGCTTTCCAGCAGATATGTGTAGCACAGGATTCTGTTTATATACAGGTGAATAACCTGATACCGTCTATTACGGACACGGTGAAATTTGGCTGCAAAGCTGACACCGTACGATTATCTGCCAATAATTCCGGAACACTGCCCGACAATTATACATGGGATATGGGAGACGGCACTACGGACGCGGGACGAAGCACGACACATATTTATACCACACAGGGCCAGTACACCATAAAACTGGTAGAATCGACCACGAACGGCTGTAAAGACAGTGCAAGTATAGGCATCGATACAAGACACCCACTCAGTGCAGGCTTTACTTTGAGCAGCCCTACGGTATGCCAGAACAAACCTGTGATTTTCACCAATACATCTGTCGCCAGCAGCCAGGGAGGAGCACCGGTTTATTCATGGGATTTTGGAGATGGCGGAACCTCAACATTGCCAAATCCTTCCTATTCTTACGGACCTGATGACGCAGGTCTTTATAAAATAAGAATGGTTGTTAACGACTTTATACCCTGTTATGATACGGCCTACGGTACTGTATTAGTAACCCAAAAGCCCGGCCACTATATGAAGCTAGATACTGCCATCTGTGCACCTAATGAGGATCTTGCCATGGGTATGGCCGTAGAAAATGCAGACAGCTATTTATGGAACACAGGAGAAACTACTCCTACTATCGTTCCTAAAACAGCAGGCCTTCATATTGTTACTGCTACCAATGGCTGTGGTTCGGTAGCTGATTCCGTTAATATTACGCTATATGATTGCAATAAGTGCCTTTTTGTTCCGTCTGCCTTTACGCCTAATAATGACGGGCGGAATGACCGTTTTAATGTAAGGATGACATGCCCTGTTAAATACTATGGCATTAAGATCTTCAGCAGGTTTGGCCAATTGGTTTATTCCAATTATAATATCAATCAAGGATGGGACGGTTTCTTTAACGGAGTGCAAGAAGATATAGGGACTTATTTTTACGAAATAGAATATGTAGCCGATGTTCTGAATGCAGAGCTTGTAAACCTGAAAGGGGATCTGACGTTAATACGATAGCTTAGCAATTATAATAATAAGACAAGCCCGTAAGTAAAACTTGCGGGTTTTTTATTTTATGACCTAAGAAGCTTGAAGTATAATCATAAGGATGCTCTATGCCCGGGCTGGCTGAGTACTACAATTATTTCTGTTCCGAGGCTTCAGGATTTTACTGAAACTCTCAACTTGATTTCCGTCCCCGAAGGCTCGGGATTTCGCTAATCGCTCAACTTATTTTCCGCTTATTTTCCGCTTATTTTCCGCTTATTTTCCGCTTATTTTCCGCTTATTTTCCGCTTATTTTCCGCTTATTTTCCGCTTATTTTCCGCTTATTTTCCG
>JADMIO010604131.1_pt1 | contig 20275 bp, 25 predicted proteins | sample 8958161 | NCBI WGS metagenome assembly JADMIO01 (sample SAMN16585339, study PRJNA669376) | soil metagenome | isolation source: Crop rotation soil | place: USA: Cullars Rotation, Alabama | collected 2011 | reverse complement strand
CGCGACAACTTGTCCACGTGGAATTCTAAGCTTAGGATCCCAATGTGCTGGAAAGGTTGCTGTGCTTCAATGTCGCCCCGGATCGCGATGATCTGTTCCAACTGGCTGAATTGGGCGAGCTGAGACACGAACTGTACGCCATCCGTGGGGTTCAGGGGGTCCTGATTCTTGATTTGGGCCACCAGCAGCTTTAGGAACATCTGCTGATCGGGAGGTGTTGTTGTCGCGGAAGAGGGACTGAATGGGACACCACTTGCCGGACCCCCGCTGGTAATTGGATTAATCGCTGTTGACATGGAATTCTCCTTTGAGGTTCAGGTCCGTGCTGTAGCTCTCGAAAGTCTCCTCGATCCACTTCGGACGATGAGAGTGATTCTGGTCCTGCTGCTGGTTCCCCCGGCCCGAGTCGCCCGACTGCGATTGCGATTGACCGTTCTGAGCGTCGGCATGGATCGGCCGCTGTTCCGCAGACCGTATCAGCGACTCCGTCGATGTAGCAGGCTGCCATGCGTCGATGCGATAACCGTTTTCCGTCAGCCGATTGACCAGTTCTGGAAGATCTTGCCGGAGACCTCGGACCACGTCGCCGTCGTTGGAACGCACCGCAACGTGAAGTTCGCCGGAACGCGCGGCCAATCGAACATTCACCTTGGGCTGGTTTTCATTACCCAGTTGAATAGAAATGTCTCGCAGCCCTTCCACGGCCGGTGGTTTGGCCGGTTCGGCCAGGATGGATTCCGTCGTGGCAAATTCGTGTGTGGAACTTCGCATCTCCGTGAGTGTCCGAACTGGGTTTGCAGCAGGCTCCTGGCTGATGGTCCACACGGACGCCGGCACCGCCATACTCCCGGAGATGGACGGACCAGTCGTTGGTGCAGCATGGTCCGGCATCGGACGGCTCTCCCTGGCTACCGGCTGCTGTTCTCGCGGCGTGTCCTTGGGTGGTTCGTCCGAACGTTGATCAGGCACGGCGGCTCTCGCATTCACCTTGAAAGCCACTGCCAACCTGCCCTGCCGTTCCTGGCTGCCGCCAACTCTCTCTTTGCCTGCCGTTCCCGTAATCGCCTGGCCGTCGTTTGAGGCCGGCGAGGCGTCGGAAGCCGGTCCAACCGCGATCGGCGTCGAAGGTAAGTCAGGTCGTGACCTGGGTGTCGGACTGAAGTTGCCTTCGAGCGCGCGCGAGCGGAAAGCGTCCAACTTCTCGGGGGGGCTCGAGAGTTTTGGCGAAACATGCGGGAGACATGCTTGAGGCGAAATGGCCGGCGGCATCGATCTCGCGGCAGTTGCGTAAGCGGCCTCTTTTGCAGCGGAACTTGCTGCTGGAATACCGGAACCGACGGGGTTCCTCCGGTTGAATGGGCTGGTGCGAACGGATGAGGTAAGGGGCTGCGCAGGTGACTTGTCGTCGGTTTCCGTTCCCGGCTTGTCCGGTAAGCCTGCTGGCGAGGGATTTCCAATCTTGCGTAGATCGGACTTGCCGGCTTTTGGGCTAATGTCTGAAACCAGGCTGGTAATGGGCGCAAATGATGAATGCTGCGCAAAGGAAGGATCCTCCACTGCAAAGCCCCGGGTCGCTTCTTGAGTGGGTGTCGCCGGATTTGGCTGCGAATCTGCCGTCGATGCCAGCCCGTCCGTGGGCAAACCCGGCGAGCATTCAGAAACTCCCGCTCCCATCAAGCGGGCCGATGGATGCATCGAATTGACCGACCGTCCAAACGAATTGGCCGCCGGGAACGCCTCGCAGGTCTCACTCTTCGATGGTGTGGCGGACCCCTGGTTGCAATCGTTGCCGGCGAGCGTGGATCGCGGCGCGGCTGGATCGGAGCCCTCGGCCGGATCCAACGAATCGCTGGGAGCCTGCGGCCCAAATTCGAAGCCCGGCACATGCAGGTATTGGACGAGGAGGTGTTGGCCTGTGCAGTCAATAGCTGGAAGCGCCCAATTTCCAGCATTCTTTCCGGGCGCCTCATCTTCCTTGGCAGGCGGCTTGGAACCACCGGTTAAACTGGCGGTTTTTACAAAAATCCCGCTCAATTGGTCGGGGAGGTCAGGCGGCTGCGCGGGGGTTTCGGAAGAGCCAGCCAGTTGAGCTTGATCGAGTTGGTCGCGGAAGCCCGGCAGATTGAGGGCGCCAACCGGCGTCAGTAGAAACGGCCCAACATTCGTGCCGCCACCAACGACCGAGCAGGATGTCCCAGAGCTCACGGGACGCTGAGATGCATGCCGCACGCCAAAGCATCAGGCGCATTTTTTCAATGACATACCAGAGCGGCGTGGTGCGTTCGGCTTTTGACTGTCAAGGCCCAGCCGTCAACAAATTGACGAATTATCCCTCTTCCACTATAGATATCGGCAGGTTGCGCCACAAATTCCAGAGTATTTTTGAAAATTCTTTTGGCCACTGATTTGCCCATGCCCCCAACGGAGAGTTTTCATGGACGCACTGACGGTTACCGCTGCTAGTGGTTTGAGATCGCGAATGGAATCGCTCTCTCTCTTGGCCAACAATCTCGCGAATGCGGCCACCAACGGCTACAAGAGTGATCGTGAAACCTACGGACTGTATCACTCCAACTCCGCGGACAACCCGCTCGGATCGGTTTCGACGATGCCGACGATCGAGCGCCAGTGGACGGATTACTCGCAGGGGATCTTGCAGCCGACAGGGAACTCTTTTGATGTAGCTCTCGTCGGGCCGGGATTTCTTTCCGTGAATGGTCCCTCCGGACCCCTCTACACAAGGAATGGGGCCATCCAGGTTTCCAAATCCGGAGAACTCCTCTCGAGCGACGGCTACCCGGTGCGCGGCACCGGCGGTAAGTCCATCAAGGTGGCCTTTGGACATCCAGTCGATATTTCAGCGGAAGGTGTTGTCCGTCAGGACGGCGTCCAAGTCGGAAAACTGGAGATCGTCGACTTCAAGTCCAAGGACTCGCTGAAGAAGATGAGCGGCACCACTTACCAAAATATGGATTCGAAAAACACAGCGGTTCCCGCGATAGCTACTACGGTCAGCCAGGGGAAGCTGGAAGCATCGAATGTTGCGGTGCCTGAGTCTGCGATGCAACTGGTGGGCATCATGCGGCAATTTGAAATGCTGCAGAAGGCAGTCACCATAGGCGTGGAAATGAACGCCAAAGCTATCACGGAAGTTGCCCGCGTGAGTTCCTAAGCGGGCCCGAAGGAAGAAAACGAATGGAACGATTGACTAAGATTGTCCCGACGCCCGCCCCGGACCCCACTCGGAAGTCCGCGGTCAGGGGCGGCCCTCTCCCCAACAATAACTTCCACGATGTTTTGGGGCGCCTCTCCGGCGGTGCCAGGACGGCCCCCGATTTGCGCCAAACTCAAGGCGGCGTGCCTGCCCAGCCCAAGAACGAAGCCGTAAGGCTCAACCTGGAACCTGCCCAGCCATTGGTGGTTGATCCGCGTCCCACCGCGCCCGCCGCCACCGCGGGCCAGACTTTGGTGCAGACGCCATTTGGAACCGTCGTGGTCCCGGACCATTCCGCGATCGATCTTAAGGCGGTTTTTGGGGGCGTGCCGACTCCGTCGGTCACGGCCGCACCGGTTGCTGCTCCTCCCGCGCCCTCGCCGCAGTCCGTTTTCGGGGAACACGTTTGGATGAACTCGCCCTCCGGAACGGATCCCAACAACCAGCGGTACAGCTACAATCCCGTCTACTTTGCCACTCGTGAAACAGCCGATAAGGTCGCTTCCATGATTGGCGGAACGGTAATCGCTCAGAACGCCATGGCGGCGGCGGGCGGATTCCAGCAGGCAGCGCCCAATTGGATGGTTAAGATGCCCAATGGCACCGTCCTCAACCCCGGACTGATTGCGAGCTTTTACAATCACGGCTATCCACAGTCCTATGTCGACTATCTCGTTAAATGTGAAGTACGAGGATCACAATCATGATACGTGCACTATATAGCGCCGCCAGCGGTATGACGGCTCAACAACTGAATGTCGACAATATCGCCAATAACCTGGCCAACGCGAACACCGCCGGTTACAAGATGCGGCGGGCGCAGTTTCAGGATCTCTTGTACCAGAACATGGTGCAACCCGGCGCTTCGGCGGGCCAACAAACTACCGTTCCTACCGGGCTGCAACTGGGGCTCGGTACACGCGCAGCCTCCAACGAAATCATCTTTAGCCAGGGTACGTTCGCTGCCACCAACAACCCTCTGGATCTTGTCATTCAGGGAAATGGCTTCTTCCAAGTGCGGCGGCCCACCGGCGAGACGGCGTACACCCGGGCAGGGACGTTCCACTTGGACAAAGAGGGCAGCCTGGTGACCTCGGACGGCGACGCTCTGGAACCGCAGATCACGATTCCGCCCGGAGCCCAGTCGATCACGATTGCACCCGATGGAACGGTTAGTTTCACTCAACAGGGACAGACTTCCGCGCAGCGCGCAGGCCAGATTCAACTTGCCGGCTTTCAGAATCCAGCCGGGCTGAACAGCCTGGGCCGCAGTCTCTATCTGCCGACAGACGCTTCGGGTGAACCGGTTGTCGCAAATCCCGGCGGTCAGGAAGGGCTGGGCTCCCTGATGCAAGGGTATACCGAACAATCCAACGTCAACATAGTGGAAGAGTTCATCAACCTCATATCTGCGCAACGAGCATACGAGGCGAATTCCAAGGTGGTCAAAGCCGCCGACGATATGTATTCGCAAGTCAACAATCTCACGCGATGAGACTACTACCGTTTGTAATTGCGATTTCGCTGATGATTCGATCCGCTTCCGGACAAGCCGGGAGTTGTGTCGTAGTGGAAAACGATCGCATAGTGGCCGGCGAACTGGCGACAGCACTGCCCGCCTTCAGCCTGATTGCGCAGGATACGGCCCTCGCGCCCGCCCCGGTACCGGGTGCGCGCCGGACCCTTCACGGCTACGAGATCGCGTCGCTGGCAAAGCGTTTTTCAATCGATCTGGTGTCTCCGTCTGATGTTTGCTTCGAGCGTCAGACCGAGCCGCTCGACCGTCAACGAGTGTTGGAGGCGATGCACGAAGCGCTGGGAATTCCAAACGCGCGTATTGAAATCCTCGAAACCAGCCTGTGGCCCGTTCCGAAAGGCGTCATTGAATTCCGTCGGGAGGGGTTGCACAAGCCGGCCACCGACAAGGGCCCCCAGGAATGGCGCGGCCATGTCGCTTACGGCGCGGGACAGCGTTTTTCGATTTGGGCTCGTGTGACCGTTTCCGCCCCGCTTGAATATGTGGTGGCAGCTGAAGCGCTCAAGGTAGGTGAGCCAATCGCAGCCGCCCAAATCCGCGTGGAAACCAGGGAGACGTTTCCCTTGCGCGGCGATCTGGCCGAAGCTGCGGATCAGGTGGTCGGCAAGCTTCCCTGGCGCCCAATCGCCAAGGATTCCGTTATTTCCCTGGCCGGATTAAAGCCAGCCATGGACGTCAACCGGGGTGACACCGTCGAGGTCGAGATCAGAAGCGGTGCGGCACGTCTCGCACTCTCGGCCATGGCTGAGGCCGGGGGCCGCACCGGCGACACTATCGCGATTCGAAATCCTATCAACAAGAATCTGTTCCGGGCGCGTATCGTCGGCAAGGGCAAAGTCTTTCTCGACGTGAGTTCGCCAATCTGACTGAAATGAATACACGACCTCCGATTCTCCTTATCCTTCTCTCTCTTCAGGCGCTCGGAATTCTGACCGCCGCTGACAAGGCAAAAAAGCCGCCGGTGCTGAGCCCTCTGGACCGCTACATTGAGGATGCGCTCAAACGGCAGCATCCGCCGGTTGAGCTTGCGCCTTCCGGCTCTTTGTGGACACCCGCGTCCCGTCTCAGCGAACTCGGGAGCGACGTTAGAGCGTCCCAGGTGGACGATCTGGTGACGGTCCTCGTAACCGAGAGTGCCTCAGCCGTTGCACAGGGCACCACGAAATCGCAGCGCCAGTCGACCTTGAATAGTTCAGTCGCGGCCCTCGGTGGCGTCAAGAACCCCAAGAGCGCCTTGGCCAACCTGGCGAACGTTAACACTCAATCGCAATTGGCGGGGGAAGGCGCCACCACCCGGTCCGCTCAACTCAGTACAACGTTGAGCGCCCGAATTGCACAAGTGCTCCCGAATGGCTACCTGGTTGTCGAGGGCACAAAGGATGTGACGGTCAACTCCGAGCACCAGGTTGTCGTTGTGCGCGGCGTGATCCGGCCCGCGGACCTCACTACCGACAATGTCATCAGCTCTGTGAATATCGCGCAACTGGAAATCACAATCAAGGGAAAGGGTGTCGTGGGTGATTCGATTCGGCGACCCTTTATCCTCTACCGTATCCTGATGGGTCTTCTTCCGTTCTAATCCTATGAAGCGGTTACTAGCTCTCTCATTGCTACTCATGACGGCCACCGGCGCGGATGCGGCGGCCACCCGTCTGAAAGAACTGGTCTCATTGGAAGGTGTTCGCGACAACCAGCTCATCGGATATGGCCTGGTGGTGGGGCTCGCCGGCACCGGCGACCGCCGTCAAACGGTTTTTTCGGCGCAGAGCCTGACCAATCTTCTCGAACGGATGGGGCTCACCGTCTCTGCCAACTCCATACAGATCAAGAACACTGCTGCCGTGATGGTCACCGGAACTCTTCCGCCCTATGCCCAACCGGGTACCAGAATGGATGTCACCCTGGCAGCCATCGGGGACGCATCTAGCGTCCAAGGCGGAATTTTGCTGATGACCTCCCTGAGAGGGGCCGACAATCAGGTTTACGCCATGGCGCAAGGACCCGCCGTAATCGGCGGATACGTAGCGGGCGGTGGCGGAACTACTCAGGTCGTGAACCATCCGACGGTCGGCCGGATCCCGAGCGGAGCCATTGTGGAACGTGCCGCTCCTTCCGCCAGGATTACGACCGATTTGCGCCTGCAGTTGCACCACGCCGATTTCACCACCGCGGCACGCGTCGCCGCCACCATCAACCAGAGATTCGGCCCCGTGGCCCACGCCGACAATTCCGCTCTCGTAACCGTAGGAGTCCCCTCCGAACTGCAAAAGAATCCAACCGCGTTTATCGCCGAGATGGAGGGTCTCACGGTAGATGCAGATCGAACCCAGAGAATCGTCGTAAACGAACGCACCGGGACCATCGTCTTGGGAAAGGACATTCACATCTCGCCGGTCGCGATCATGCAGGGCAGTCTCACGGTTGAGATCCAGACCAAGCTGAATGTCTCCCAGCCTAACGCGTTAAGTACCGGCACCACCCAGGTGACGCCCCAGGTCACGATGGGAGTTAAGGACCAGCCTGCTCGCAACCTGCTTTTGCAGGAGGGTGCGACCGTCGAGGAACTGGTGCGTGCCTTGTCTTCAATCGGGTCGACCCCCCGCGAGATCATCGCAATCCTGCAGAATCTCAAGAGTTCCGGGGCTCTGGATGTAGAACTGGAAGTCATCTAGGAGGCGAATTGTCTAACGCGATTACGAGCCTGCGAATCCCTGCAATGCCGGATTCGGCGGCTACCCCCAGGGCGGACAAGGCCAAAACTCACGAGGCGGCCCGTCAGTTTGAGGCATTGCTGATCGGCCAGATGCTGAAATCGTTCACCGATTCCGAAGGTGGTTGGATGGGCACGGGTGACGATCAGGCAGCTTCATCTGCCATGGAATATGCCCAGGAGATGTTCGCGCAGGCCCTTTCCAAAAGCGGCGGCTTGGGCCTCGCGAGGTTAGCGGTCGCCGGGCTTGACGACTCGGACAGACGCTAGCCGTTCCAGCTATGCGCAGCAGCGTAAGCCGATTCCTGCCATACAGCCGATGGCGTCGGATGGAATCCCGCCGACACTTCGAATTCCGTAGCAACCGCCGTAGTACTGGTTGCCTTCCAAGCTTCGGACAGCGTTGTCAGCAGGGACTCTGCCTCGGCAAGCGGACCATCCTCCTGCCGCTGGTTGGCCTGGTTAAGCAGTTGACGGATATAGAAATACAATTCGGCGAGATTCCGGCTGATGGTTCCCCCGACCGTGTGATCCAGGGAGCAATCCAATTCGTCCAGCGCGGCTACCGCGCGCCCGATCGCCTGCGAACGGGCCGAGATACTGCCATTCGTCAGTTGGTGGCGCGCATCGCGGACCGAGTCAACGGCGTATTGATATACCATCCGCACCAATTCCACCGGATCCGCCGCAAGCACCCGGCTCTCCAAATAGGCATCTTTCCACATGATCACTTCTTTCCTGGCTGGGTTATGTTAGCCATCATCCGTAGTACGTCTTGCGCCGGAATCTGTTGCACCATCTCACCGGTATTCCGGTCCACGATTTGGATAACGAGTTTATCGGTGGACGAGTCGCGGGCAAATTTCAATTCACGATTGCTTCCGAAGAGCTCAGACTTGTTGAGTGCACGGATCGCGGTCACGACCGCCGTCCTTTGCTCTTGCTGCTCCCGCCAAACACGAGGCGGATCGACCTGCATGATCGGAATGAGTCGATTGATTGCGTCCATTGCCATGAGCTTCCTCCGTCGTTCCTGTTCTGGATTGCGCTCAAATAACCAGATCGGCATTCTGAAGGGAGAATTCTAGGGTTTCTCATGTATTACCGAAACTTTTTTATGGTTTGCCTGGCGTTGCCTCTGGTGATTTGGGCGGCCGATCCCCCCGACCCTACAACCAAGGCCCTGACTTCCATGGAGGAGTCTATTGCCGCTCAGCGCGCTTCGGTTGCGCGACAAACCGGTCACTACCCGGCTAAAGGCTTTTTCATACTGCCCCGAATCTCGGAGGTCCCGATGTTGCCGGCCGCCCCATCGGACTGCCCGCCGGTCTCGCCCCTGCAATTGGATTCGATCATCCAGGGTGCCGCGGAAGCCAACGACATCCGCCCCGAAATCCTGCGTCAGGTGATCAAATACGAATCGGCCTTTGAACCTTGCGCAGTTTCTCCAAAAGGAGCCATGGGTCTCATGCAATTGATGCCGGCGACAGTCTCCCAGTTTGACGTGAAGAATCCATTTGACCCGAAGGAAAACGTCAACGCTGGGGCCAAACTGCTAAAACAACTGCTGGCCGTTTTACAGGATTTTCCGCTGGCCCTCGGCGCCTACAATGCTGGATTGGGGAGGGTAACCCGGACAGGGGGTATCCCCGATATCCCGGAAACGCGATCCTACATTCGGAATATCCTTTCCGGTCTACCGCCGGACCTGCTCCTCCCCACAAAATCCAAATGAAATCTTCGAAAATCCGTCTGCAGTTGTCGATGAGGTTGTTGTGGACAGCCTTATACACAACGCAACCCATATCCTCCGGACAGCGGTGGCGGCTGGGCGTCGCGATCCGGATGGCTTCGTAATCTGCGTGACGGATTTCAATGTCCGGATTCTCGAACAGTCAACGGGATGGTCGCTTCCTGCATTGGCCGCGGATATGGGTGCGAGGGCGGTCTATAAAGTCGAGCGTCGATTCGGATGGACTCAGGTCGAAGCCTGGTCCTGCGGCCGAAGCTGCGTGATTAGGCAGGAATCTACGCCGCAAACTCCTTTCCTCTCAAATCGTTTTCACGCGATAAGCGATGATGCAAATTGGTTGGGCTCGACGAAGGACCTGGTCCCGTGGGTACGGAATTCGAACGTCGACGCTTGAATTTCCGTCCCGCCAGATGAAGTTCCCACGACTTTGCCTTTCAAGACCAGCTCTAGTGGACATACACCCTGCAGCAAAGTTGGCCATAGAATTCGGAGTTCCGCGGCAGTGCCGGGCGGAGGCGGATAGTCCGTTTGGAATTGCAGTCGGGAAGTTCCCATGTCGATTTTTACAGCATATCCGAATCGCCACGTACCGCTCGGATCGGCGAAACAGACGAAAGCCTCCAAATCACACTCATATCGAGTATTGACCCGCCGATCGCAGTGGGTAAATTTGGAACTCATCTCCGTCTATTTGATAATCGGTAAAGACCGGCCCGATGAGTAGGTCCAGACGCAATAGAAATGACAAAAAGTACTGCATCAATTGGCGGAAAGGTCCCAGCGGCTCTTACCTCATCCCAGGTGAGCCAGGAGCGGATGCTGTTTTCTCATACACCATTTGCCTGAGGGCGTGGTCCGGCACGCACTCACGCGCGGCCTGATTCAAAATGGTGGGAAGCGGGCCAGTCCGGGCCGAAATTGAGCTTGAGTGGTGGCACGCCGTCAGGAGTCGATCAGAAACCCCGGCGCCCTAACAGCTTTGGCGGGCATTTGAGGCGTCGCCCCCTCGCGCGCCAAGCAAATCAAAAACGTCGCCGAGCGGCAATTGCTATACGTCGGCGAACGCTACAGAATGACTATTTTGTAGCGTCGAGGTTCGTTGCGCCTACAACTGTGGAACTGGCTGCCGATGGCGATTGAGGGTATGAAACACTCGTGCCCCCCTGACTTCAGAGGAAATGAAGCATTGCACTCCGTCATCAGAGACAGTCGCGATCTTGCCAGCTCTGGCGTCGACTACTCGATCACCCCGCCCGAACTCCCATCGACTACTGCTTAAAGTGTTTAGCCAAGATTCGATCACACCTCGCGATCAGCTGCGGGAGGTTTTTCGGCGGCGGCGAAGCCAACAATGCTTTGGAATGATATCTGTCATCCGGCTCAGGATTCCAGCCAGAACTTCACCTTCCCCCGGCGTAATTTGACCGTCCCCAATTGCTGCCATAATGACTGCGATTGCTGCGGGGATCTCCTGCACGGTTCGGGTTGGTGGCAAGCTCAATTGAATGGAGCGGTCCTTGCGAGCCGGAACCAGCCGCTCCAGGCACAATCGCAATGCCGCAACATCCCCATCCAGCGCCAACTCTACGGCCTTCTTCGTCAGTCGCTCCGTTTCGCCCTCGAGCAGACTCTCCATCGCCAGGGTCGCTTGATTCCGGCTCCCCGGCGGCCGGCCGGCGGGATTGCCGCTCTTTCCCTTCGTCCACTGGCCGTCGTTGCTTCTATTCGTTTTTGTCATATGCGCTTTCCTTCAATCGGTAATCGGCAGAACGCCCATGACACTCCAGCGGCCATACGGATTTCACGAACAGCAAAGACTGAGACTCGGATTGCGGTGCCAGTGGGAGGCCATACGGCTGGGTCCGTTCCATTCGGCTAGCATCTGCTCCGCAGGCGGCGAACACCATGGGGTTCCTGCTAAACGCTCGGCTACGTCGTGTCGTCATCTGCGGAATCCTCAATAGTGAGACAGTCCCTCGCTGCCGACTTCAGCAGCCCCTGGAGGATCCCGGCGAGGCGCCGATTCCATGGCGTGAATACATATCGAAGAACTCCAGAAGACCCAGCGTTAGAGAACAATTGCGAGCTGCTGCCGATTGAGAAGTGTGGGGCTGAAAAACTGGAAGTCAGAAGAAGAATCGCACTGCCGAGCGGACAATCGGGGCACCCTTCAAAGCACGACCTCGAATCTGCTGCCCGAGCGGAGCTCAAATGCGCGCTCGGGCCGCACTCTTTCAGATGAGGAATGGTCAGTGGCAAAAACGAGATTGCTCGAATTCGTCAAGCTCCTTCGTGCGTGGGAGCAGCGTTCTGGAGCAAAGCACCGAAGCTATTTGGAGATCTTGCGCATCGATGAGCGGTCATCCAGAGCGGCATGATCCCGGCCTTTTAGGCGGTAGAGTGTCGCGGCCAGCGGAATTGCCAAATGTCAAAACTGCCGCGTCCGAGAGAGTTTTGGAGAGCATTATCAGGTAATCTCATGCATAAGACGATGCGGGAAAGCAGAAGGCTGGAAGCCGATATCCAGCGCATGGCGCGCAAAGCGGTGCTGTATTCGCGCGTGTCCAGCAAAGAACAGGAACTCGGCTACAGCATTGCGGCGCAGCAGGAATTGTTGCGCCGGCGGGGATCCGAACTGAACCTCGGTATTGAAGAGTTCTCTGACGTGGAGACCGCAAAAGCGGCGGGACGGCCAGGATTCGATGCGATGGTGGCATACCTGAAGAAACATCCTGATTGTCGGGTGCTGTTGGTGGAAAAAACGGACCGGCTGTACCGGAATTTGAGGGACTGCGTAACCATCGACGACCTGAAACTGGAACTTCATTTCGTCAAAGAGAATGTGATCCTCACCGAAGCATCGCGGTCTTCGGAAAAGTTCATGCACGGGATGAATGTGCTGATGGCGAAGAACTACATCGACAACCTGTCGGAGGAAGTCAAGAAAGGGGTACGGGCGAAAGCCGCCCAAGGACTTTGGCCGTCGTATGCGCCGGTGGGGTACTTGAACACGGTGCGAGCGGATGGCAAGCGCATAATCATACCGGACCCAACGCTGGGGCCGGTAGTCGCCAGCGTTTTCACCTGGTTCGCCAGCGGAGAGTATTCGTTGAAGGCGCTGGCCAAGAAAGCCTTCGAGGCGGGTTTCCGTTTCCGAAAGAGTCAAGGCAAGATTCCTGTGACAACCCTGCACAAGGTCCTCCGGAACCGCATCTACACCGGCGAATTCAGTTATGCCGGAATGATCTATCAGGGGATCCACGAGGCGCTGGTGAGCCGGGAGATTTGGGAGCGAGTCCAGGAAATCCTGGAAGGAAGATGCCAGCGTAAGCATCGCAAGATGACGCACGATTTCACGTTTTCGGGGATGGTTCGGTGTGGACACTGCGGTTGTTCGATGGTGGGCGAAGTCAAGAAGGGCCGATATGTGTACTACCACTGCACGGGGTACAAGGGGAAGTGTCTGGAGCCATATACCAGGGAAGAGAGATTGGGGGGGCAGTTTGCCAGTAATTTGCGCGAACTGGTTGTTCCCCCTGGGATGTTGGCGTGGTTGCAGTCGGAACTCGCCGAATCCGACAAAGGGGACGAGGCGAGCCGGAGGCAATCTCTGCGACGCCAGCAGACGGATCTGGAACGACTGCAGGGGCGAATGGATCTGCTCTACGACGATCGACTCGATGGCCGAATCGATGTGGCGACCTACGACAAAAAGTCCGCCGAAATCCTCGAACAGCAGGAACAGATCCGCAGGAGCATCCGAGCATCAGAAGAAACATCCCTCCCGCCGACCAAGGACGCAATCGATCTGATCACGATTGCGAGCAGGGCGTCCGAGCTATTTCTGCAGCAGCACGGGACAGAACAACGAAAACTGCTCCACGTTGTCATGAAAGACGCCTCTTGGAAAGGGGGAGAGTTGCGGATGTCGATGCGAGAGCCGTTCGAACCATTACGACTTTCGAACTCTAGAGCGGCAGCGGATTGATGGCGACTTCAGAAGGAGGAGCCACTGGAGAGTCCCGGCGGGGTGCCGATTCATTAGCGTGAATACATATCGAAGGCTTCTCGATCCGTGGCTACCTGGCTCGATGTCGGCAGCGGCGACACCGGCTGGCTGGATCTCAAGATCTACCCGGTTGCATTTTGTTGCATCAGTTTTTTGGGGGACAAACCCTCCGGTATCGCGAAACCCTTGCGGTGGACCCCAAGGCTGAGACAACCAGTTAACCCACTGTTTGCCGTCCGCTGAGGATTCATTGTACGGCAGTCCTTTCGGTTCCAGAATTGGGTCCATGTACGACCGTGGATTCCATCTCACTTTGCAGGCATTGCGCCGCCAACTCGCGGCCATGCCTCACGACCTCTATCTCATTCGACTCATTCACTCCCAGACCAGAAGAGCATTTCCTGGAGAGCGGTTGTGGACCGCTGGCCAACTGACCCACCCAGCCACTATCCGGTTCCTCCGCGTTCGCAACCGGGAGGGCTGTGACGTCTACATCCATCCCTACGCGGCGCAAGACAACTCGGGTTACATTCTCGTCGATCTGGATCACGCCGGCCCAGCCATCGTCGAAACCATGCGCGCCCATGGACACGATCCCTGTGTGGTACTGGAGACCAGCCCCGGCAACTTCCAGGCTTGGGTGCAAGTCAGTGCCACACCCATCGAACCAGCCGTCGCCAGTCAGATCGGCAAAAACTGGGGATTCCGATGATGTCGATCAGTCGTTCCGATCTGATGCCGATCAGAACGGAGCGAAGCGACGCAGGGCTTTCTCAGTGTGAAACAGTGATCGACATCAGTCAAGAGTTTTCGCGGTTTTCGGCGCCGCCCTTCGGTTTCCGCTCTTTCCTCCGGCCCCATGTTTTTGGGCGCTGACGGAAGGAGCCCGTAGGGCGACTGGAGTTAGCGCTCAAAAACATTCCGCGAGCCGCCGCCTACTCCGCATCCTTCCGCGCCCCTTTCTTCTTCCGCATTGACTCTCCCTGGAGTTCGATCTTATGCGCTCCGTGCACCAACCGGTCCAAGATGCTGTCGGCCACCGTGGGGTCGCCGATCTGCGCGTGCCACTTCGCCACCGGCAACTGGCTGGTTAGCAGCGTGGAGCGCGTCAGATATCTTTCATCGCAGATCTCCAGGAAGGCGCGGCGCTCCCCTTCACCTAACGTCGCCATCGCCCAGTCGTCCACGATCAGCACGTCCACTTGGCTCAGCATCCGCAGTCTCTTGCCGTAGCTGCCGTCGGCCCGCGCCATCTCCAGTTCGCGGAATAGCTGCGTGGCTGTGGCGAAGTACGCGGTGAATCCATCGCGACAGGCTTTCTGGCCGAAAGCCCGCGCCAGAAAGGTTTTCCCGATCCCGGTCGGCCCCACAAGGAAGATATGCTGGCGGCGCACCCAGTCCGAGTCGTGGATCAGCGATCGGACTACCTGCTTGTCCAGGCCCCGGGCCGCACGGAAGTCGATATCTTCCGCGCACGCGGGTCCTTGCAGCCGGGCATCTCGGATGCGCCGTTCCAGCGCCCGGTTCTGGCGCCAGTTCCACTGCCGGTCCACCAGCAGCGCAAAGCGTTCCTCGAAGCTGAGTTGTGTGCTCTGAGCGTCCTCCTGCTGCTGCGTAAATGCATCGGCCATGCCGCGCAGGCGCATGGCGTACAACTTCTCATTCGTTTGTTGGTTGAGCATTGTTCTCCTTAGGAGCTACTGAATCTCGAAGTAATCCGCGCCGCGAATGTTGTCGTGCTCCACAGCAGGCTGTGAGGCAGCGGCGCCGGGCAACGGCACCCGGTCCAACCCGTTCTTGAGGATCGAGTCCATGCTTGGGTAATTGAGGGCGCGAGCCCGCAGGCACCGCTGAGCAGCGGCCTCCATGCGCTCGGCCGGGTACGTCTTTGCCAGCCGCAAAATCCCCAGACAGGACCGATACCCCTGCTCCGGGTGGCGCTTAGCCGCCAGAATCGCTTCCATCAATTGCCCCGTGCACGGCCCCACCTGCTGGCCTTCCTCGATCAGACGGGAAGGCGCGCGGCCCGCGTACCGCTGATGCGACTTCGGCATATGCTCCAGCAAGGTCGTCGGCTTGGCCGGCTCATAGGAACGCACGTGCGACGCCACCCTCACGCCGCAGTGGATGACCTCCACGGTGTCCGCGGTCAAATGAACGTCCACCTTCTGGTGAATCAGCGCATACGGCACACTGTAGAAGTGCCGGTCCACTTCGATGTGATAGTCGAGGTTGACGCCGGCGGTCTGCCATTCTCCGAACTGGAAACTCGCGGCCGGCAGCGGCTTCAGCGCTGGCCGGTCCAGTTGCGCGAAAAGCGTTGCGCGGCTGCCTTCGCGTTTGCGGAAAGGCCGCTCGTTGAGCCGGGCCAGCAGCTCGGCAATCGCAAGGTTCACTTCCTCCAGGGAAAAGAACTTGCGCTTGCGCAGGGCCGCCACGATCCAGCGTTGGACCACCTGCACGCCCACCTCCGCCTTGGCTTTGTCCCTGGCCCGATACGGGCGCGCCGGGATGATGGCTACGCCGTAATGCTCGCCCAGGTCGCGGTACGTGGGGTTCAAGTCCGGCTCGTAGTAGCTGGGGTGCGAGACCGCCGATTTCAGATTGTCCGGGACCACAACCTCGGTTTATGTGAAGGAACGGATTATGCGCAGGAATTCCTCGGGAAACGCCAAAAGGATTGCTGTAGTTCATGATTCCTTCGCATAATCCTGCTCGCTCAGAGCGAATCTAGCCAGGCCAGCAGGTCCTGGTCTCGCTTCCATCGCGGCGGTTTGGACGGACGCGCTCGCGATGCAACATGTTCGAGGGCTTCCCGCTTTGTCTGCAGATTGGCTTGGGCATAGTGGTTGGTGGTATCCAATTGCGCATGCCCCAACCAGCTTCGAATGACCGTGACATCGACGCCGGACGCGATGAGATGGACAGCGGTCGTGTGCCTGAATGTATGCGGCGAAATCCGCTTCGCTGATAGGTTGGGCATTGTCTCGCTGGCGGCGTTGACATATTGATGAAGTTGAAACCGGACGCCGGACGCACCCAGTTTCCGTCCGTACCGATTACAGAAGATAGGCTCATCTGAATTCCGAGGTTGTCGCCGCAGGAGAGCCACGATCAACCCTACGGTTTCTGGCCACAATGGGCAAATCCGTTCCTTTCGTCCCTTCCCAAAGAGCAATACGTGAGCTGGTGAGTCGAGGCGAAGATGTTTTGGACAAACATCCAAAGCTTCTTGAATACGGGCGCCGGTATTGTAAAGGAAGCCAAGCAACGTATGATCGCGCTGGCCCAGCAGGGTCGATTTATCGGGCTGCGCCAAAATGGCCGCAACCTCTTCCTGCTCCAGATAACAGATCGCGCGTTTGGCCTTCTTCTTGGAGGGGATATGCAGGACCTCCGCGCACAAGGCTGCCGCTGAGGGCTCGCGATCGGCGACGAATAGAAAGAAACTCTTCAGCGCAGCCAGTCGGCAGTTGCGAGTTGCTATCGAAGCCCTGCGTCCGATTTCGACGTGCTGAAGGAAGGCAGCCACCTCCGCAGCGGTCAGGTCATTCAACCCAAGCTTTGCCACGGGACGGCATCTTCGGTCCGCCACGAAGCGGAGGAATAAGCGCCACGCATCCCGGTAGGCGAGAATGGTGTGGCGCGACGCATTTCGTTGTTCTGCAAGCCACTGGTGAAAGAAACGCTGGAGAAGATTGGGGAGGGCATCAGTCATCGCGATGAATCCTCTTTTCCCCGCGGTTGAAGGAGAGGGACGCCAAGCAATCTGAACCGCTGGTTGGCATGCTGCAGAAGTTCTTGAGTAACCGTCAGATAGACGAGCGTAGAGTGAATGTTCTTGTGGCCGAGGTACGTGGCCAGATAAGGCAGCATGGGTTCTGGGTTGATTCCGGCGCGATACCATTCGGTCATTCGGTGAACCACGAAGGTGTGGCGTAGATCGTGGATACGCGGGCCCACTCGACCATTCGGGCGTGGCGGCTTCAATCCCGCGCTGCGGAACACGCGAGCCAGTAAGCCTTCCACCGTCATCCGCGCGTATCCGCACCGATCCTGTTCCTGCCAGAACAATGCTGAGGTGTCGTCAGAAGGGCCGCCTGCCTGTTTTCGAGCCACCAAGTAGGAGCGCAGGGCGGCAACGGCGCTTGGAGAAAGCGGGAGGTGTCGAGTCTTGAAGAATTTCGTTTCCCGGATCTCGATCACTCCTTCTTCTATCCGGATATCGCCGAGGGTGAGCCTGGCAATCTCGCCCAGACGCAGGCCGGCGCAATATGCCAGAACCAGCATGGTATGGAGGCTGTGGGGGCGGAGAGGAGCGCGGGGTGACGGAAGCGCAAGCGCGGTCTTGAACAGCTTCTGAATTTCCTCGGCGCTGAAGATATACGGGCGTCGTTGTCTGCGCCGCACTTCGCGCTCAAGTTGGCGGTCCAGCATCGGGGCGATCACGGACGGGTCCTTGCGCTGGAGTGCACGCGCCACAACACGGCCGACTCGAACTCTTGCCTGCCGCAGTTCAAGCCTTGTAGCTTCCTGTGCCCACCGGCGAATGAGAATCGCAAATGGCTGATCGGCCGCGTCTGACTGGTTCTGCAGAAACCGATCCAAAGTGAGGAGGCGGTTTTCGTAGTCCGAATAGCGAAAGCCGGCGGCTCGCATAATGGAAATATGCTCAAGCATTGCCGGTCCTAGATGACTGCCGAACGGGGGCAGCGTGCGAAGGGCCTCCAGAGCTTCGCTGGGAGCTGGACCTGCCAAAGCGCGAACAATCGGTGCCGTCGAATGTTGCCTATATTCGGCACGCAACCCCGCCAGTGGATTTTCAACGATGCAGCCGCGGGCTACCAGCCAGTCGAGAAAACGATCGACTAATCGCGCCCTATGCATAACCAGGTGCAACGGCCAGACCAAGATACGGTCTTGAAGCCAGGCTGTCACGCTTGCCACTGAAAGAGGGCATTCGGGATGGTGATCGGAGACGAACTGCTGAAAGCCTCGCAGGATGCAGCGATAGACCCTTGCCGCGAGCGGAGTGCGTAATGAAAGGTCGTGAACGTAACGGCGGAATGCCGCGCCGTCAGAGTCAGGCCATCTCGTCATGACTTCACCTCCGGAACGTCCAGCGCGATCTTTCGCAGGTCGTCCGTGGCCAGTTTCAGGTAGACGGCCGTCGAGGCAGAGGCGCGATGCCCCAATACATCTCCGATCACCTTGGCGGGAACCGCCGCGCGTAACAGGCTCACCGCTCGTGTGTGACGAAACGCGTGGGGCCCATGTTTTCCCCGCCACTTCACCCCAGCCTGTTCGAGACGCCGCACGATGCCGGTGTAAAGACTGGATCCGTTACGAAACGGCCGATACGGCGCTCGGCCGCGAATAAAGACTTCTCGGGCCGCGACCTTGGGTCTGCCTTTCTGGAGATATTCCAGAAGAGCGTCGCCAACAGGTTTAGTCAGCGGAAGCAATGTCTCGTGACCGGTCTTGGAATGGCGCACGCGCACTTGTTCACGTCGCCAATCGATGTCATCGAGTCGTAACGCCGTAATCTCGCCGGCTCGCAATCCATAGGTGGCGAGCAGAGTCAAAATCGCGAAATCTCGGCGACCCTTGGCCGATTTATCCTGCCGAACCGTGCTCAACACTGCAGCGACGTCTTCGGTCTTGAGCATTGACGGGATGTTCTCGAGTTCATACACGCGCGGAGCGATTACCGCCATCGAAAGGTCACGCTTAGTCAGGCCATGCCGGTGTAGATATCGAAGGAAGCTTCGCAGGTAAAGAGCAGCACTCTTGCGTGTCGTCCGCCGCCATTTCGGAGCCTGCGCCGCCACGAACGAATCGATATCGTCTACGGTCAGTTCCATTAATGCCGAACTGGCCGCCCGCTCCCCGAGCCAACCCAGCAACCGGGAAACAAACTCGTAGTGACTGGAAATGGTTTCGGGCGCGAGTCCGCGGAAATCCCTGAGCCACTGAACGTACGCGTTGGAGAGTTGGGTGTGGAACTCCTGGAGCGGATTCGCGGGAACGGGTTTCGGCGGCCATTGTCCTTGCACGAGACGTAGCAGCATGTGGATTCCGCTCGTATGACTACACCGCCACCCGGCTTCGGTAGGGGGCGGATGGCCGCGCAGCCGGCGATATGTGCGCAAAGCCTCTCGAAGATAGCCTTGGACATGTTCTGGTTGTGCCGCCTCCACCGTCACGTGATGCTTCTTGAGAAATCGGAGAAAGTAGTCGCCGACCGCAATGCAGCGGTTCGCGACCTTCGGTTGGTACTGGTTAGACTCCAGATGAGCACGAAGCCGCGCCAGACAAGGGTCAATCGTCATGAGCACCTCCTTGGTGTCTTCCAAGGAGTGCCACATTCAGCGAGTTCAGATTATGCTAAGCAAAAACTGACGAAGCCTGCCAACGTATGGCTGCTCCAGCCGTTCCTGCGCATAATCCGTTCCTTCACATAAACCGAGTTATGGCGAGCTCGTCATAACTCGAACACGCCGCCGAAGAACTCGAACGCCCGCGTATGCGAGCCGATCCAGTTCCGCAGATCCTGGCCGGTGGTGGCTTCGGCGAATGTGTAGCTGCTGGCGCCCAGGACCGCGACGAACACAGCGGCCGGGCGCGCCTCGCCGGTCTCACGGTCGTAAACCGGAATCGTGGCTCCGGCGTAATCGACAAACATCTTCTCGCCGGCGCGGTGCTCCTGCCGCAACACCCAATCGAGCTTCTTCAGCCAGCCCCGGTAGAGTTCACAGAAGCGGCTGTACCCATAGCCGTCCGGATCGTTCTCACGGGCCTCCTGCCAGACCAGTTGCAGGGTCAGGTTCTTGTGCGTCTGCAGTTCCTGATGAATTTGCTTCCAGTCAGGTTCTGGATGCTTGCGCCAAACGGCGGGCGCGGGACGCTGTGGGAACAGCTTCTGTTCGATCTGCCGGTCGTCCCAGTTTTCGGGCAGCGGCCAGGTCACGCCGGCGGCTTGCGCCGCGGACACGTACTTTCCAGCACAGTGGGATCCGAAGCTTGGAATTCACGTGACTTGAAGTCGCGGC
>JADMIO010789805.1_pt1 | contig 20277 bp, 15 predicted proteins | sample 8958161 | NCBI WGS metagenome assembly JADMIO01 (sample SAMN16585339, study PRJNA669376) | soil metagenome | isolation source: Crop rotation soil | place: USA: Cullars Rotation, Alabama | collected 2011 | reverse complement strand
CTTTCCCACATCAAGCTGGCGCAGGGCGACGATTACATCGACGACGTGATGATCGGCGAATCGCTGGCGTACAGCGACAACATGATGCAGCCGCACGTCACCTACACGCAGGACCAGGCGAACACGTGGCGGGCGCTGGCGACGGAAGTCGCGAAGCACGGCATGCCGATGCAGCAGCACGCGACGATCTCGGAGTCGTTCCCGTTCTTCCTCGACCAGATCGAGGCGATCAACAAGGAATATCCGATCAAGAACCTGCGCTGGGCGCTGTGCCACCTCGATCAGATTTCCGCGAACGATCTGGCGCGGATGAAGAAGCTGGGGATGTGGGCGGCGGTGCGGGCGATTCCGCCGGTGATGGGCGAGGCGTTCCACCGCGCGCACGGCGACGCGTCGTACACGATGCCGCCGCTGCGGATGATCCAGGACAGCGGGATCATGTGGGGCTTCCATACCGACACGAACGAGGTGAACCAGTACAAGCCGTTCGTGACGCTCTGGTTCGCGGTGACGGGCAAGATGGTGGGCGGCAAAGTCGTCAACCACTCGACCATCACGCGTGAAGAGGCGCTCATCGCGCATACGCGCAGCAACTCGTTCTTCGTGATGCGCGAGAACGACCTCGGCTCGATCGCGCCCGGCAAGCTGGCGGACCTGGTCGTGATGGATCGCGACTACCTGACGATTCCGGCGGATCAGATCAAGGACATCAAGCCGGTGATCGTGATGGTGGGCGGGAAGACGGCCTACGAGGCCACGCCATCGACGCGCGCGACGAAATAAGTTCAAAGTTCAAAGTGCAAAGGTCAAAGTAAGTTCGAAGTTGAAAGTGGAAAGTGCAACCAGCTGCATCGAGCGGCTGGTTGCGCTTCCTGATCCGTTCATCTGACTTCAAAAACTGCGCGGTTCGGTTCGTTCCAACGTGGAATGAATTGCGCGCATTGAACACGGGCTCTCGAAAATTCGAGAGTTTCTCTCCGGCATGGTGCATGCTCCTGAGCAGCGCGTGCCTCCTTATGACCTTCGCGAGCGAACGAGACTCTTTGCCAACGCGGTCCTGAAGTTTTGTCGAACGCTGCCACGCACCGACGAAGCGCGCGAGATCGCGCGCCAATTACGGAAGGCAGCCAATTCGACGCGCGCCAACTATCGTTCGTCGCGCAAAGGGCGATCGCGCGACGAATTCCAGGCGAAACTTCAGATCGCGTGTGAGGAGGCGGACGAAGCGGTTGGCTGGTTAGAACAACTGCAAGACACGCGAATCAAATCGGATCCGGTTCTGCTTCAGGAAGCACGCGAGATTGCGAGTATCTTAACGGCCGCCGTGAAGACGGCGCGCGACAACACGAGCCGGATCAAACGGCTCCCGAAAAGCTAGTTGTACTTTCCAACTCTGCACTTACTTTGCACTTACTTTGAACTTTACGCTTTGAACTTTGCACTTTCCTCGAGCAGCCGCCAGCATCTCGAGCCGAGTCGTTCCTTCCAGGTCGCATACACGCTCGCAAGGGCCTTCTGAAACGGTTCTTTCGCCGGCACGTTGAACTCCATCCCGCGCTTTGCCAGTTCGCCCCGCAGGCGCATGTTCGCGGCGATCTGATCGGCGCGCTGGTAGCGGACGTACTTCGCGACGTTTCGATCGATGGTGGCCTGCACGTCCGCGGGAAGGCGCTGCCACGTCGGCAGGTGCGAGATCAGGTTGAAGCCTGACCACATGTGGTCGGTCATCGCGACGTACTTGACGACCTCGTACAACTTGAACTGATCCGCGAGCGTCAGCGGATTCTCCTGCGCGTCGGCGCGCCCGTCCTTGAGCGCGGCGTAGATGCTGTCGCTGTTGATGACGACCGGCTCGCAGCCGAGCGCCTTGAACGTGTCGGCGACGAGCTGCCCGGCCGGCACGCGCATCTTCAGCCCCGCGAGGTCTGCCGGTGTCTCGATCCGTTTGTGCGCGGTGATCTCGCGCATTCCGTTGTCGAACCCGCCGACGCGGAAGCCATGGATGCCCTTCGACGCCATTTCCTCGATGAGATACACGCCGAGCGGACCGTCCATCGCCTTGTGCGCGTGCGCGGCGGAGCGGAACGCATACGGCACCTGCTGGACTTCGGCGGCCGGGACGATCGTCCCGAGGATGCCGCCCATCAGCGTGAAGAACTGGATGTCGCCGGCAACGAGCGCTTTGAGTGCCGCCGGATCGCTTCCCTGGATGTTGTTGTTCTGCGCGTAGACCGTGGCAGCCACGCGGCCGCCGGTCTCGCGCTCGATGGCTGCCCACATCTCGGTGAGCCGACGGTGCAGCGAACTTGCTGGTGTCTGATTGTGATATTGCGTGAATTGATACTTGCCCCGAGCATCGTCGAGGGGCACGTTACCAGCGCGCGCGCGGCGCGCGAAGACCGTCAACGACGCGGCGGCACTAGTCAGGAAGCAGCGACGTGTAAAAGGCTGAATCACGCCCCAATTATTGCGCGTTCCCGGTTGACGCCACCCCGGCCGTACGGTAGTTTTTGCCACTCGTTTTCAATCGAGTCCTTCGGTCGAAGCCCGCGACCGCTTCGACAACTCTCGTTTCGACAAACCGGTGGTCAGCACCCGTGGCAGTGCGGCCGGCCCCGGCGGCTCCAGTTCCAGTGGACACGTGCAAGTCAGCCCCAGGTTCGACGGGTTCGGGTTCGGGTTCGGCCTAAGAGGAGGCTTCATGAACGTTAGAAAGATCTCGCTGCTGATGGCGGCGCTCGCCATGCTGCTCGTGTTGCCGTTGACGGCGTACGCGCAGTCGGAAGCGGTCATCACCGGCGTCGTCAGTGACTCGAGCGGCGGCGTGCTGCCGGGCGTGACGGTGACCGCGGTGCACACGGCGTCGGGCAACACCTTCAACAGCGTGACCGATGAGCGCGGCGTGTTCCGCATCCAGGCGCGCGTCGGCGCGTACACGATCCTGATGGAGCTGCAGGGCTTCCAGAGCGTTCGCGCGCAGGTCACCCTGCTCGCCGGTCAGACGGCGAACATTCCCGTGACGATGTCGCCGGCGAACCTGCAGGAAAACGTGACGGTGACGGCCGAGGCGCCGCTCGTCAACGTGACGCAGACGAGCCCCACGGGCAACATCGATCCGAACCAGTTCTCCGAGCTGCCCGCGGAAGGCCGCAACTGGATGGCGCTGCTCCTCGTCGCACCGGGCAGCCGCACCACCTCGACGAACCAGAACGCGCCGATCCCGATGCGCGGCGTCGGCGGCGACCAGCAGTTCTTCCAGACCAACATCGACGGCCAGCAGGTGAGCAACGAGCTGGGCGGCGGCCGCCAGCCGCTCGTCAGCTCCGAGATGATTTCGGAGCTGCAGTTCATCTCGAACCGCTTCGATGCGACGCAGGGCCGGTCGCTCGGCGTGCAGGTGAACGTCGTCACCAAGTCGGGCACGAACAAGTACGCCGGCACGGTGCGCGGCAACTTCCGCGACAGCCGCATCGGCTACGCGAAGGATCCGCTCGCCGGGGTCGTCGCGCCGTTCCGCGACCAGCAGATCGCCGAGTCGTTCGGCGGGCCGATCATCAAGGACCGGCTGCACTTCTTCGGCTACTCGGACTACGACCACAACCCGCGCACCGGCATCTGGACGACGCCGTACCCGCTGTTCAACATCTCGCGCGCGGGCCTCGTGACCACGAAGCAGGGCGGGCTGCGCTTCGACTACCAGATGAACAACTCGACGCGCTTCATGGTGAAGGGTGACCTGTGGCGCAACTGGGATGACGGCCTCGCCGGCGGCAGCTCGTATCCGTCGTCGGCCGCGACGACGCGCGAGACGGGCAACACGCTGAACTTCCAGCTGACGAAAGTCATGAGCAACAAGATGGTCAACGAGTCGAAGTTGGGGTACTCCGGTTATCAGTACCGCAACACCTGCCAGACGTCGTGGACCAACGCCTGGTACAAGGACAGGGGGCCGTATGGGCCGGTGCAGGAGTGCGGCCCGACGATCACGTTCACGGGCTTCTCATTCGGCGGCAACCAGGGCTATCCGCGCCATCGCGGCCAGGATCGTTACTGGCTGCGTGACGACCTCTCGTACTCCTACGACGCCAGGGGCCATCACGACCTTCGGTTGGGCGGCGAGTTCATCTATCACACGGAGATGAGCGCCAACTGCACGCAGTGCCGCGGCGCCTACACGGCGACGGGCCGTCCGACTGGGCTTCCGACGATTCCGACGCCGGCGCAGATGCAGGCGTGGTTCCCGGATCCGTTCAACGCGAACACGTGGGACCTGAACGCGATCAACCCGTGGGTGACCAACTTCAACATCGGCATTCACCGCGGCCGCCGCGACGCCGACCGCATGAACCTCGCGGGCGGGTGGGTGCAGGACGACTGGCGCCTGACGAACAAGGTGACGCTCAACCTCGGCATGCGCTGGGACATCCAGACCAACGCGTTCGCCAACGACGGCAACGTGGTGCCGTTCATGGTGCCGGGCCGGCCGAACGACTGGAACAACTTCGCGCCGCGCGTCGGCGTCGCATACGCGTTGAGCGACAAGACCGCGATTCGCGGCGGCGGCGGGTTGTACTACGCAGAGAACATCACGTCACAGGTGCTCTACGCGCTCGAGTACCGCGCGGTTGTGCGGGTGGACTATCCCAACGACGGCCGCCCCGACTTCGGCGTGAACCCGTTCAACGGCGCGATGCCGACCTACGACCAGGCGCTCTCGCGCTTCTGCGCTTACAACAACAACGCCGCGAACTGCCTGCAGCGCTCGACGCAGGAGCTCGGTCCGCCGCGCGCCTACCAGAACACCCAGTACACGGCGCAGTACACGATCGGGATCCAGCATCAGCTCAGCACCGACATGGCGTTCAGCGTGGATTACCTCTACAACCATGGCGGCAACGAGAAGAGCGACATCCTGAACGTGAACCTCACCTACGATCCGGTGACCGGCATCAACCTGCCGTATGCGACGCGCACGAACCGGCCGTTCCCGGGCGACGGGATCATCGGCCAGGACGCGTACTTCGGATGGAGCAACCTGCATTCGTTGAACACCTCGCTGCAGAAGCGCCTGAGCCACCACTGGCAGGCGACGGTGAACTACTCGCTGTCGGGCCTCTGGTCCGCGTCGGGCAATCCGCTGATGGGCGTGCCGGGACAGGAAGCGATCCAGGTGCCGTTCAAGGTGGCGGACGACCTGACGTATCCGTACGGCTTCGACGCGCAGGACCAGCGGCATCGGCTCGTGGCCAACGGCATCTGGGAGATCACGCACGGCTTCCAGATCAGCGGCTATCACTACTTCGGCGCCGGCAACCGCTCGGCCACCAACTACGGCGGCGACGTCCGCAACGTCGGCACCGGCGGCCAGGGGCGGCTGCGGCCGGATGGCACGATCGTCAAGCTGAATAGCTTCATCCAGCCGGTGCAGAACCGGACGAACGTGCGCTTCCAGCAGCGCTTGCCGATCTCGAAGTCGGTGCGCGTCGACCTGATGGCCGAGGCGTTCAACCTGTTCAACGTCGCGAACTACACGCTCGGCACGCAGGAAAGCTCGCTGCAGTACAAGAAGCCGGTCGCCGGGCAGTCGCGCACGATGCAATTCGGTTTCCTCCTGGTGTTCTGACGGTTTCTCGTTTCCTCCTTGTCACCGTGATGGCCGCATCGGCGGCCATCACGGTCGATTCACAGGCGCCCGCGCGCCGCAACATCTCCTTCGCTGACGCCAAGCCGGTCTTCGACACGCTTCGGCCCGATCTCCTGCCGGCGGATCTTCGCGATCTCTCACCCGCGCAACGCGAGGCGACGTGGGACGCATGGGTGACGCGGCGCGACGCCGACATCCGCGCGCGCGTCGCCGACGGCGACGAAGACTCCATCGTCAACTTCCTGCTGTACGGCACGTCGTTCACGGCCCGGCCGAGGGCGACGGATCCCGATATCGAAGGCCTGGTCACGCGTTCGGAAGTCCCGGCCTGGCTGCGCGGCCGGAGCGACGATCTCGTCGCCGCGCTCGGCGCGCCTGGATCGAACGAGCGGCTGCAGTTCGCGCGCACCGTGCTGGCGCGCCACAGGATCGATCCGTCGACGCCGGCGGGAAAGGGCGATGCGCGCACGTATCTCGAGATGCGTACCGTGGCGATGAGCCGCGCCGGCGCGCTGCGCACGCGGGCGCTGCTCGACGCGGGCTCGACCGAGCTCGCCGATCGTCTCACGCTCTTCCGCGAGCGCGGGCTCTCGTCCGACACCTCGATCTACATCGACTACGGGATCGACGCGGCACTCGAGGCGGTCGCGGCCAGGGGCGCGCTGAAGGCGGGATCGGTCGCGCGCGTGGCGATCGTCGGGCCCGGCCTCGATTTCAGCGACAAGCTCGATGGCTACGACTTCTATCCGCTGCAGACGATCCAGCCGTTCGCCGTCGCCGATTCGCTGATGCGGCTCGGGCTCGCCGCGCGCGCGGGGGTTCAAGTGACGGCATTCGATCTGAGCGCACGCGTCCTGCAGCACCTCGATGCCGCAGTCACGCGCGCGCGTGCCGGCCAGCCCTATCCGATCGTGCTGCCGCGGAATCTCGATCAATCGTGGAGCGCGCCGCTCGTGCGCTACTGGCAGCGCGCGGGAGACCGCATCGGGGAGAAAGCGCCCGCGCCGGCGCTCCCGCCCAACGCCGGCCGCGCGCAGGTTCGCCGCATCCTGGTCAGGCCGGCGGTGGTGCAGTCGATCACGACGCGCGATCTGAACGTCGTCCTGCAGCGGCCCGATCCGATCCCGGCGGGCGGGCAGTTCGACCTGATGATCGCCACCAACATCCTGCTGTATTACGACGTGTTCGAGCAGTCGCTCGCGGGAATCAACATCGCGAAGATGCTGCGCCCGGGAGGCCTGCTGCTGACGAACAACCGGATCTTCGAGCTGCCGTCGACGCCGCTCACGGGCATCGATTTCACCGACGCGAGCTACATCTCGATTCCGGGCATCGGCAGCACGGGCGACCGCATCATCTGGTACCAGCGGCAGTAGCCGCCGATAACACCGCCATGGACGATCAGCCGCAGCGCGGGGACAGCGCAAGCACCCGGGCGCTCAATCGCGCGTGGATGCGCAACGTGATGATTCCGGTCATGGTCGCGGCCGCCGTCCAGGGGACCTTCTGGGGCCTCGAGAACTGGTTTGACATCGAGCGGTTCGAGTCCCGCTTCGGTGCCGCGGTGGAGCACTTCAGCCCGTCGGCGATGGCCGGCAACTTCGAGCATCGGCTCGCCGAGGCGCACGGCTATCGAATCCTGTCATTGGCCGCGCCCTTCAACATCGACGAAGCGCTGCGGGTGCTCGACGTGAAGTATCCGCGCGGCGCCGCGCGATCCGGCCTCATCGACACGTCGATTCTCGATCCGGACAAGCCGCGCGATGCATCACTCGACCAGGAGATTGCCGATTACCGCGAGGCGCGGCAGGCCGTCGAGGATTCAGCGTTGCCCGACTGGGTGCCGTCGATGGCGCAAAAAGCGCTCGCGTTCCCTGACGCGTTGATCTTCATGACGCGCGAGATGCTTCGCGGGAACCGGCTGGGAATTGCCATCGGCGTCGCCACGCTGGTCATCTGCGCGATGCTCTTCAACGCGGAGCCGCAGATCATCTTCATCCTGCCGTTCGTCATCACCATCGTCGCGTGGCTGCTGCAGCGCGTCGGCATCGTCGTCAGCACCGCACTCGACGTGGCGCTGCATCCGCTGGGCGCCCGGATCATCGCGCCGCAGCTGACGACCTTCAGCACGGTGCTCGGCAGCGTGTCGTTCCGATGGGTGGCGGAAACCCTGGCGGAGCATCACGTGACCGAGGCGGTCACGCACGTCGCGGAGAAAGAAAAGCTCATATAATCCCGCGCATGCCCGCATACTGGATTGCCCACGCGAAAGTGAACGAACCGGTCGAATACAAGAAGTACACGGACCCGCTCCCCGGCATCTTCAAGAACTACAACGCCCGCATTCTTGCGCGCGGCGGAAAATTCCAGGTGATGGAAGGCACGGAGGGCGCCGCCCGCCACGTCGTCATCGAGTTTCCGGATTTCGAGACGGCCGTACGCTGCTTCGAGTCGCAGGAGTACAAGGATGCGGCCGCCCACAGGCGGCGCAACGGCGTTGGCGATGTGAGGATTCTGATTGTCGACGGCGGAGACGCGACCAAGTAGGTCGCGTCTCCACGTCGGGTAGGACTAGGCGAGAGCTGCGTTCTGCTTGAGGACGCGGCCGACGATTTCCTTGAACTCCTCCGCGGTGAGGAGGTCCTTCTTCTCGAACGACTTCGCCTTCACGGCCTGCAGCAGCGCCATGCGCTCCTCGTCCGTGATCTTGATGCCGGTCTTTTCCGCCCACTCGTCGATCGACGGCGGTCCGGAGTTCTTGCCAAGCTGGATGTTGACGGGCGCCTGGCCGACCAGTTCCGGCGCGAACGGGACGTATTCGAGCGGATGCTCGGCGCGGCAGAGGCGCACCCAGCCGGCGATGATGCCCGACTCGACCGCGTAGAGCTTGTCGCCCACGATCGGACGGTTCGGCGGCTGCTGGACCTTCGCGAGATCCATGACGAACTTCGACGTCTCGACGAACTTCCTCGTGTCGATGCCGACGTTGACGTCGTGGAGGCAGAGCAGCGAGAGGACGACGTCCTCCATCGGCACGTTGCCGGCGCGCTCGCCGAGGCCGGTGATGGTCGTGTGCGCGACCGACGCGCCTGCTTCGAGCGCCGCCAGCGTGTTCGCCACGCCGAGACCGAAGTCCTGGTGGCAGTGGATCTCGACCGGCTTCTTCAGGCGATCGATCACCTTCGGCACGACCGTTGAAATTGCTTCGGGGGTGACGACGCCCATCGTGTCGGCGATCGTCAGCGCATCCATGTGGCCTTCGGTGGCGACCTGCGACACGATGTCGAGGAACCGATTCAGCTCGGTACGCGTCGCATCGATGGTGAAGAAAACCGTGTAGAGGCCGGCTTCCTTCGCCGCGAGCGTGGTGTCGATGGACGACTTCATCGCCCGGTCGAACGACCAGCCGTAGGCGTACTTGATCATGTGGTCGCTGGCGGGAATCTCGACCACGACGCCCTTCACGCCGGTGTTCTTGACGACCTTGATCTCTTCCGGGATGCAGCGGGCGAAGGCGAAGATGTCCGCCTTGAGGCCGAGTGCCGCGATGTCGGCGATGGCTGCCTTGTCCTGCTCGGAGACGGCCGGCATGCCCGCTTCGATGCGGTGGATGCCCATCGCGTCGAGCTTCTTGGCGATCGCGACCTTCTCCTCGCGCCGGAAGACCACAGCGGTCTGCTGCTCGCCGTCACGCAGGGTGACGTCGTGGATCTTCAAATTTTTCTGAAACTTCTGGTTCTTCCGCGCTTCAGGCAGGTGGTTCCACAGGCTCGTGTACCAGCTGTCTGTCTTCCAAGGCTCTGCCATGTTTCCTCCGAACAAATTGTGAGCTTAGCAGCCGATAATCATACACTGAGGGATAGCGGTTAAACAGTTGTCCCTAAAGGAAAAAATGCCGAAGGTCGCCTTCAAGCTGAACGGAAAGGACACCGACGCCTCCTACGAGCCGGGAATGACGCTGCTCGACGTGCTGCGCGAGGAGTGCGGGGTCGTGTCAGCGAAGAGCGGCTGCGCGCCGGAAGGGGCCTGCGGCTGTTGCCTCGTCAATATCGACGGGAAGCCCGCGCTGTCGTGTCTGCGCAAACCCGAGCAGATGAACGGCCACGCGATCACGACCCTGGAGGGAGTTCCGGAGGAGCGGCGCAAGGTCATTGCTGAATCGTTCGTGCTCGAGGGCGGCGTTCAGTGCGGCTTCTGCATTCCGGGGATTGTCGTGCGCGCCTCACATCTCATCGATCAAGGCAAGACCGGTGACCGCGATGCGATTGCGAAGGCGCTCGACGGCCACATCTGCCGCTGCACCGGCTATGGCCGGATTCTCGACGCCATCCAGACGGCGGGCGAGGCGTGCGCGAACGGCGGGTCGCTGCCGACCGAGCCGCGTCGACACTTCTACTTCGGCGAACAGTTCGGGCGCCAGAGGAAGGAACTCGGCGACTGGCGGAACCGGATGCAAGGGACGTCCGACCTCGTGTCTCAGTCCCCTCGTCCTCGAGTCGCCGCGACGTCGGGCATCGGCCGATCGGCGGCGCGGCTGGGCGGCGTCGCGCAGGTACTCGGCGAGAAGGCCTTCATCGACGACATGCGCGTTCCCGGGATGCTGCATGGCGCCATGGTTCCCACGGAGCATCCGCGCGCGCGCATCCTGAAGATCGACACGAGTGAAGCGGAACAGATGCCGGGCGTCGTTCGCGTGTTCACGGCGAAGGATGTGCCGGGCTTCCGCGGCACCGGCATGAGCGATCCGGATCTGCCTGTCTTCGTCGCCGAGGGTGAGCTGACCTGCTGCGTTGCTGACTTCCTGGCGATGGTCGTCGCCGACACACAGTGGCACGCACGGCAGGCGGCGAAGAAAGTCAAGATCGACTACGAGGTGCTCGAGCCGCTGACCGATCCGTTCGAGGCACTGAAGCCTGGCGCGCCGCTCGTGCACTCGGAGGAGACGTTCGCGCCGCGCCCGAGCAACATCCTCGAGGAGCCGACGTCGTTCACGCGCGGCAACGTCGAGGAGCAGTTCGCGAAATCCGACCATGTGATTACGGCGACATTCCAGACGCAGCCGATCGACATCGCGTTTCTCGAGCCCGAGGCCTGCCTGGCGATCCCGCAGGGGAAGGGCGTGAAGGTTCACACCCAGAGCCAGGGATCGGTCTATGACCATGCGCAGCTCGCGGAGGTGTTGAAGCTCGATCCGGCGGACGTCGAAGTCCAGCTGTCAGCGAGCGGCGGCGCGTTCGGCGCGAAGGAAGACCTCTCGATCCAGGGACAGACGGCGATTGCCGCGTATCTGCTGCAGCGGCCCGTGAAGACGGTGCTGACGCGCGAGGAGTCGACGCGGCATCACGTCAAGCGGCATGCGATGACGCTGACGTACACCGTCGGGTTCGATAACCAGGGTCACCTGATGGCGCTGAAGGCCGACATCGTCGCCGACGCGGGCGGATACCACTCGACGAGCGCGAAATGCGCGCTGCGAGCGGCGGGCCACGCGTGCGGGATCTACCGAGTGCCGGCGGTCAGCGTCGAGTCGAAGGCGGTCTATACGAACAATCCGAATGCCGGCGCGATGCGCGGCTTCGGCAGCAACCAGGCGCAGTTCGCGATGGAAGGCATGATGGACCTGATCGCGGAGCGCGTCGGCATCGACGGCTGGGACGTGCGCGAACGCAACATCGTCAATCCGGGCGACCCGTACGGCACCGGACAGATCATGCGTGAGAGCGTGCGCGGCGCGCGCGAGACGCTGAACGCGGTGAAGGATGTCTACAAGAAGGCGAAGTACAAGGGCATCGCGTGCGGCGTGAAGAGCACCGGTCTCGGCAACGGCACGATCGAAGGCGGCTACATCAAGATGCGGGTCGTTCCGCCTTCGGCGGGACAGACCGAGCCGTGTGTCGAGGTCCTCAACGGCTTCACCGAGATGGGGCAGGGCATCTACACGGCGACCGCGCAGGTCGTCTGCGAGGAAACCGGGATCGCGCCCGAGCGCGTGAGCGTGATCTGGGACGCGGAGCTGGGCGAGAAGTGCGGCGAGACGTGGGCGTCGCGCGGCACGACGCTCAGCTGCGCCGCCGCGGCGCGCGCCGGGCGGCACCTCGCCGAGGATCTCAAGACGCATACGCTCCAACAGCTCGTCGGCAGGACGTACTACGACGAAGTCGAGTACAACCTCACCACGCGGCCCGGCTCAGTCGAGTGGAGGACGAACCCGACGACGCACCTGACGTTCAGCTACGCGACGCAGGTCGTCATCCTCGACGACGAAGGACAGATCGAGCGGATCGTCGTCGCCAACGACGTCGGGCGCGCCATCAACCCGCGCCTGTGTGCCGAGCAGATGGAAGGTGGCGCGCACATGGGCATCGGGTACGCCCTGTCTGAGGATTTCCCGTCGAGCAACGGCATCCCCGAATCACTCGGGCTGCGCGACATGGGCCTCGTGCCGGCCAAGTACATGCCGCCGGTCGACATCATCCTCATCGAAGTGCCGGACGAGATCGGCGGCTACGGTGCGAAGGGTGTCGGCGAGATCGGCTGCGTGGCGACGCCGCCGGCGATTGCCGCCGCGCTGCATTCGTACGACGGGATCCGCCGCTTCCGCCTGCCGATGCAGGATGCGAAGGCTGCGGCGCCGCTGATTCCGAAATCGCGCCGCGGCAAGCCGCTGCCGCCGCCGTTTGTGCCCCTCGGAATCAGCGCCGAGCGCTAGCCCCGGCCGAAATTACAGCGAAAACCACGGCCGCAAGCTATTGCGGGCGCGCGGCCCGGCATAGTATCTTCCCAAGTCGCACTCCATCAGGATTTTGAGAGGGAATACGTGTCCAGCCGGGAGACCGCTCGATGAGGCCTTTTGAGTTCTACGCCGCGAAAAATTCCAGCGATGCCGTGGCGTTGCTTGCTCAGCACGGACCATCGGTCAAGGTCCTCGCCGGCGGAACGGATCTCCTTGCGGATCTGAAGTTTGCACCCGCATCCCACCATCCGAAAGTGGTCGTCGACATCTCGCGCGTCGACGAGCTCCGCGGCATCGAAGTGACCGACGCCGGCCTGCGGATCGGGTCACTCGTGACCCATACCGAGATCATGCGGTCGCCGATCATCAGCGACCTGTTCCCGGCGCTCCAGGACGCGGCGCACACGATTGGCGCCGTCCAGACGCGAAACCTCGGGACGCTCGGCGGCAACCTCGTGACGGCGGTTCCATCGGTCGACAGCGGCCCGACGCTCGTGGCCCTCGACGCGATCGTCACGCTCGTGGGCCCCGAAGGCCGCCGGCAGCTGCCGCTCGCCGACTTCTTCGTCGGCCCGCGCAAGACCGCGCTCAAGCCCGCTGAAATCCTCGCCGAGATCACGATACCGAAAGAGAACCTCGGCAAGCCGACGCACTTCCTGAAGTTCGGGCTCCGTAAAGGGCAGGCGCTCGCGCTCGTCAACGTCGCCGCCAGCTTCTGGCCGAACTGGGACAACCAGACGTTCACCGAGCCGCGCGTCGCGCTCGGCGCGGTCGCGCCGAAGGTGATTCGCGCGGAGAGCGCGGAGAAGTTCCTCGTCGACGAAGACATCACGGCGGACACGATGGCCGAAGCCGGCCGTCTCGCCGCGGGCGACGCGAAGCCGATCAACGACATGCGCGCGTCGGCGCAATACCGCCGCGACCTCGTGGCCGTGCTCACCAAGCGCGCGCTCGAAGGGGCGTGGGACCTCGCGCAGAAGAAAAAGGCGAAGAAGGGCTAGAAGGGCCGGAAGGGCAGCGATGGTAACTGTATCGATGACTGTGAACGGCGAGAAACGGAGCGCATCCGTTCCGCCGGAGACCACGCTGCTGAAGCTGCTGCGTGAAAGCTTCAACCTGACCGGCGCCAAGCTTGGCTGCGACGTCGGCGACTGCGGCGCCTGCACCGTCATCGTCGACGGGACGCTGGTGAACTCGTGCCTGATGCTCGCCGGCCAGGCCGACGGCCGCGAGATCCTGACGATCGAAGGGCTCGCGACGCAGGATCGCCTCCATCCCATTCAGAAAGCGTTCGAGGAGAAGGGCTCGCTGCAGTGCGGCTTCTGCGGCCCCGGCGTCATCATGTCGGCGAAGGCGCTTCTCGATCAGTGTCCGAATCCGACCGTGCAGGAGATCCGCGACGGGCTCGCGGGGAACCTGTGCCGCTGCACCGGCTACAGCAAGATGATCGAAGCCATCCAGACCATCGCGCGCGAGAGGAACGCGTAACCCATGGCCACCGATTCCAAGACCAAAACAACGGCACTCGTCGACGCTGAACAGCTGCTGCGCGCCCCATCGGCCGCGCCGCTCGTTGCGCCCCCGGTCGATGTCGCGACGCCCGAGGCCGGGCGTCAGACGCCCGCGGTCGGCCAGCGTGCCGCGCGTCCGGACTGCCGCCTCCACGGCCTGGGTCAGACGAAGTACATCGACGACATGTATCTGCCTGGCATGCTCTTCGCGAAGATCAAGCGCGCCGGCGTCGCCTCTGCGCGGATCATCAGCATCGACACGAGCGCAGCCGAGAAGCTGCCGGGCGTGATGGCCGTCGTCACCGGCAAGGACATCCCGGTCAACTCATTCGGCCCGTCGTTGAAGGATCAGCCGGTGCTTGCCGACGAGCGCGTCTTCTACGCGGGCGACGGCGTGGCGGCAGTGGCCGCGGTAACGGAGCAGATCGCCGCCGACGCGCTCGAGTTGATCAAGGTCGAGTACGAAGAGCTGACGCCGGTGCTCGATCCGCTCGAGTCGCTGAAGCTCGAAACGCCCGGCGTGCACGCGCCGAGCGCGAACATCTACGGCCACAAGATCATCAAGAAGGGCGACATCGAAAAGGGATTCGCCGCTTCGGATCACATCTTCGAAGGCAGCTTCCGCACACAGATGGTCGAGCACGTGCCGCTCGAGCCGCACTCCTCGATCGCGCAGTGGGACGCGAACGGCCGCCTCACGATCTACTCCACGCTGGGCCGCATCACGCTCGGCCGCGCCGACATCGCACGCACGCTCGGCATTCCGATGAGCCGCATCCGCGTCGTTGCCACGGTCGTCGGCGGCAACTTCGGCGGCAAGAACGAGATCACGACCGAGCCGGTCCTCGGGCTGCTCTCGAAGAAGACCGGCCGTCCCGTGAAGTGCACGTTCACGCGCCCCGAGGAGTTCCACTCGTCGACGACGCGCCATCCGCTGATCATGGATTACAAGACGGGCGTGACGAAGGACGGCAAGATCCTCGCGCGCAAGATTCGCCTCGTCCTCGACGGCGGCGCCTACTGCTCGTGGAGCGAGACGACGCTCGGCAAGGCGTGCATCCTCTCGGCTGGCCCGTATCAGATCGATAACCTCGTCGCCGAAGCGTTCGTCGTCTACACGAACAAGACGATGACCGGCGCGATGCGCGGCTTCGGCGCGCCGCAGGTCTGCTTCGCCTACGAGTCGCACATGGACGACATGGCGAAAGCGCTGAACCTCGATCCCCTCGAATTCCGCCTCAAGAACGTGCTGACGGAAGGCTCACTGAGCCCGACCAGCCAGACGCTGCATAGCGTCGTCGTCAAGGAATCGCTGCTGCAGGCCGCGCAGCGCTTCGGATGGACGCCGAAGACGGCGCCGCAGGGAGCGTTCGCATGAAACGGCGCGGACGCGGCATTGCGTGCATGTGGTACCCGATCGGGTTCACCGTCGCGGCGAACCCGAGCGCGGCGGTCGTGAAAGTCAACGAGGACGGAACCGCCACGCTGCTCACGGGCACCGTTGAAACCGGCCAGGGGTCGCTGACCATCCTCGCGCAGATCGTCGCGCAGGCGCTCGGCGTCTCGACCGAGGACGTGCACGTCGTCTCGGCCGATACCGACGCCACGCCGATGGATACCGGCGCGATCGCGAGCCGCACGACGTACGTGACCGGCAACGCGGCGCGCCTCGCCGCCGAGAAGTGCCGCGACATGCTGTTCGAAGTGGCGGCGCCGATGCTGAACGTCAAGCCGGATCAGCTCGAGGCGCGCGACCATCGCATCCACGTCAAGGGATTCCCGCAGCGCAACATCCACATCGGCGACGTCGCGAACCATGCGCGCATGGTCAAGGGCGAGCCGCCGATCGGCAGCGGCTATTTCAACCCGGCGACCGTGGCGCTCGATCCGGAGACCGGCCAGGGCAAGCCGTTCGCGACCTACGTCTACGCGACGCAGATCGCCGAGGTCGATGTCGACGACGAAACGGGCGATGTCGAAGTTCTGCGCATCGTCGCCTCGCATGACTGCGGCACGGCGATCAACCCGATGCTGGTCGAAGGACAGGTCGAGGGCGGCATCTCGATGGGCGTCGGCTTCGCGCTGCAGGAAGAGATCCTGTTCGACGCGAAGGGGCGGCAGCTGAATCCGAACCTGACGAACTACATCATGCCGACATCGCTCGACATGCCCGAGGTCGAGGTCGACATCGTCGACAACTACGACCCGACGGGGCCGTTCGGCGCCAAGGGCGTGGGCGAGCCGACGTGCGTGTCGACGGCCGCGGCGATCCTCAACGCGATCCACGACGCCGTGGGCGTGCGCATCCACTCGCTGCCGGCGACGGCGGAGAAGGTGCACGCGGCGATCAAGGCAAAGCAAGCCGCTGAGCAGAAGCAACTCGCGAGTTAACCAATTCAACTTGTAGGGCGGGCCTGTCAGGCCCGCCGCACGTGCGAAGCAAGGGCAAAGTGCGCCCGACGACGAAAGGTGAGAAATGGCTAGCGATTTTGTGAGATGGACGGAACGGAAGGTCGATCCCGCGACGGGGATGGACATCGCTTTCCTTGGGAAGCCGCATCGCAACGATCCGCGGCGGTTGTACAGCCAGACGGGCGCCGACTGGCAGATGCGCGTGGACTTCGATCGCCTCCGCAAGGAGCGGCTCGCGAAGCTGCAGGCGGAGATGAAGAAGGACAACCTCGGCGCGCTCGTGCTCTTCGCCGGCGCCAACATCCGCTACGCCACGGCTTCCTACCAGGGCAACTGGAAATACAACATCAACATCCGTTACGCCGTCGTCCCCGTTGAAGGCGCGCCGACGCTGTTCGAGACCGCGGGCTCGGACCTGCAGTGCGCGAAGATCGACCTGCCGTGGATGGAGCAGAACCGCATCCGTCCGGCGGTCACGTGGCAGTGGGCCGAGGGCGCGGTGCCGTTCATGGCGGGCCGCATGGCCGACTCCGTGATGGAAGTGCTCAAGGAGTTCAAGCTCGAAAAGGAGCAGATCGGCATCGACAACCTCGACATGCCGGCGTTCCAGGCGCTGACCAACCTCGGGCTGAAGATCGTCAACGGCTGGCCGGCGGTGTCGCGCGCGCGTGTGGTGAAGACGCCCGACGAGATCGAGCTGCTGAAGATGGCGTCGAGCATCGGCGACGCCGCGATGTGGAAGATCAAGTACGAGTGGCTGAAGCCGGGCGTCCGCGAGCGCGAGATCGAAGCCAAGGTGCACGAGTTCATGCTCGAGCGCGGCTGCGAAATCATCTACGACATCATCGTCGCGTCGGGCGGCAACACCAGCCCGTACCGCCGGTGGGCGACCGACAAGCTCATTCGCCAGGGCGACCTGGTGATCGTCGACATCAACGCCGTCGGGCCGTCGGGTTACTTCATCGACTTCGTCCGCTGCTTCAAGTGCGGCGGCGCGCAGGGGATGAAGATGACGCCGAAGGAAATCGATCTCTACAAAGAGGTCTACGACTCGATGTACGCCGGCATCGAGCAGCTCAAGCCGGGCAACACGACCGCCGACGTCGTCAAGAAGTTCCCGCACTACGACGACGACGAGTACACGACGGTGACACTGCAGCAGTTCGCGCACAGCATCGGCATCACGCTGTATGAGGGCATGTGGATGTCGCGCGCCTACTCGATGAAGTACCCGGCCGAGATCAAGGAGAACATGTACTTCGCGATCGAGACGTTCGCGGGTCATCCGTACCTCGAAATGACCGCGCGCCTCGAAGAGAACGTGCTCGTGTCGAAGGACGGCCCGGTCGTCTTCACGCGCATGGAGCACATGGAAGAGGCGATGAAATAGGCGATGGCGAAGTTTTTCGTAGCTGTCGCCGACTCCGTTTTCCCGAATCTCGACCCGGCGCGCGAGCTGCTCGCGGGGATCGGGGCCGAGATTCAGCTGGCCGCCGAACCAACGCCCGACGCGATCATGAAGCTCGCGAAGGACGCCGACGGCGTGCTGGTGACCTACGCGAAGATCACGGGCGACATGATCCGGCAGATGACGAAGTGCCGGGTCATCTCGCGCTTCGGCATCGGCGTGGACAACGTCGACATCCCGGTCGCCACGGAGAAGGGCATCGTCGTCACGAAGGTGCCCGACTACTGCATCGATGAGGTGTCGGACCACGCGATGGCGCTGCTGCTCTCGGCGGTGCGCAAGATCCCGATGGGCACCGACCAGGTGCACGCGGGCACGTGGAAGATGCCGAACTTCGTGCCGATCCACCGGCTCCGCGGCAGCGTCTTAGGGTTGGCGGGCTTCGGGCGCATCCCGCAGCTGGTCGCGCCGAAGGCGCAGGCGTTCGGGATGAAGGTGATCGCGTTCGATCCGTACCTGCCGAAGGAGGTCTTCGACAAGGCCGGCGTCGAACAGGTCGACTTCCCGACGCTGCTGAAGCGCTCCGACTACATCTCGGTGCACAGCCCGCTGACGCCCGAAACGAAGGGACTCTTCGGCGCCGACGCGTTCAAGCAGATGAAGAAGGGCGCATACATCGTCAACACCGCGCGCGGCCCCGTCATCGACGAGCAGGCGCTGGCCGCGGCGATCGACTCCGGCCACATCGCGGGCGCCGGTCTCGACGTCATGACGACCGAGCCGCCGGTGAACTCGCCGCTCATCGGCAAGAAGAACGTCATCATCACGCCGCATACGAGCTTCTACTCCGACGAATCGCTCGTCGAGCTGCAGACGAAGGCGGCGCAGGAAGTCGCGAACGTGCTCACCGGCAAGCCGGCGCGCAACCCGGTGAACGACGTCGCACAAAAAGCATGAAAGCGATGGTTCTGCGGGCGCCGTCCGACCTCGTCCTCGACGAGGTGGCGCGCCCGCAACCTGTTTCAGGGCAAGTCCTCGTTCGCATCACGCACAGCGGCGTCTGCGGCACCGACTACAAGATTTACAACGGCTCGATTAAGGTTCCATATCCACTCATCCCCGGGCACGAGATGGCGGGAGAAGTGGTAGAGGGACGGGCCGACCTTCAGGTCGGCCCCGGGACTCGCGTCATCATCGACCCCGAAACGTTCGACGGCACCTGCTACTACTGCCAGAAGGGGCACACGAACCTCTGTCCCAACGGCACGCTGATTGGCCGCGACGTCAACGGCGGCTTCGCCGAATTCCTGCAGGTGCCGCTCACCCAGGTGCATCGGCTGCCCGATTCGATCGACGACCGCACCGCACCGATGATCCAGGTGCTCACGACCTGTCTTCACGCGCAGCGCCAGGTCGAGACGTTCCCCGGTGACACCGTCGTCGTGCTCGGCCTCGGCGTGACCGGACAGCTGCACGTGCAGCTCGCGAAAGCGCGCGGCGCGCGCGTCATCGGCATCACGCGCAGCGCCGAGAAGCGCGCCATGGCCGAGCGGCTCGGCGCCGACGTCACGATTGCCGGCGGCGACGATGCGATCGAGAAGGTGCGCGAGCTGACCGAAGGGCGCGGCGCGGATCTGACCATCGAAACGACCGGCATCATGAACCAGCTCGCCGCGTCGGTGCACATGACGCGCTTCGGCGGGAAGGTGCTGATGTTCGGCATCTTCACCGTGAAGACGGGCGACCTGCCGTTCTACGACCTGTACTTCAAGGAGATCTCTCTCATCAGCGCGCGCGTCGCGAAGCCCGAGGACTACACCGCCTGCATCGAGATGGTCAGCCGCGGGCAGGTGAAGCTCGAGCCGCTCGTCAGCGACGTGATGCCGCTCGGCAATTTGAAGGAAGCGATCGGACTGTTGTCATCGGACAGCGGCCAGCGGATGAAGATCATTCTCGAGCACTCGTAAGAAGACGCCACCGAGACACCGAGCACACCGAGAACAAGAAATCTCGGTGACCTCGGTGACCTCGGTGGCAAAAAAAGGAGAGCACATATGAACAAGCGCATTCTGGTCGTGGCGGCCGCTTTTGTACTCAGCGCCGCCACTGCATTCGCCCAGGTCGGCCCGCCCGCCACGCTCGCCAAGGTCACCGTCTCGGACGAAGTGGCCAAGCGGACGCTGAACAAGTACGTCATCAACGCCGACACGGCGCGCGCGATCGTCGATGCGTGCGTGCAGTGGCAGAAGCAGCAGCCGGGCAACGTGACGATTGTGATCTACGTGCTCGACCCGATGGGCAACATCATCGACATGCACCAGATGGACGGCGTGCTTCCGATCGGCAACGAGACGGGATTGATGAAGGCGAAGACCGCCCTCTACGCGCGCTCCTCGTCGGCCGAGGTCGCGCAGCGCTTCAATAACGTCGACGGCCGGCTGATTCGCCTGAGCCTCGGTGAGAAGCAGGGCCTCAGCTACTACTTCGTCGGCGGCGGCCTGCCGATCGTCGTCGAGAACCAGCTGATCGGCGCGGTGGGCGTCGGCGGCGGCAACGCCGATGAAATGTG
>JADMIO011280088.1_pt1 | contig 20278 bp, 14 predicted proteins | sample 8958161 | NCBI WGS metagenome assembly JADMIO01 (sample SAMN16585339, study PRJNA669376) | soil metagenome | isolation source: Crop rotation soil | place: USA: Cullars Rotation, Alabama | collected 2011 | reverse complement strand
GGCCGCGACTTCAAGTCACGTGAATTCCAAGCTTCGGATCCCACTGTGCTGGAAAAGTACACCGCCAACAACAACACGGACTACAGCAACCGGTTCAGCACGGCGGCGGGGCAGCAGTACAGCGTTGATACCAACGGGATCGACGTGACGTGGGGCACGGCCCTGAATAGTTCTGGCGGAACGCTCAACAAGGCCGGCGCGGGGAAGCTGACCTTGACCGCGGCGGCGACATTTGCCGGCGGGACCACGGTGACGGGGGGCACGCTGCAACTCAATAATGCGACCGCAGCCGGGACGGGTACCATCGCCTTGGGCAGCAATGTCCTCGTGACGAATTTCGGGGCCACCAACATCAACACGATCACCGGCTCCGGGACGATTAACATTTTGCTCAACGGCGAGACGCGGCTGAACGGCGACTTGAGCGGCTTTACCGGCACGATCAATATTCCCACGTCCGCAGGCGGAAATCCGAAAAGCGACATCATTCCCGGGAGCCTGGCGTTTAATCTGCCCTCGACTGCGACGGTCAATATCGCCAGTGGCGGCACTCTGTTCACACAAAACGCCACCGTCAACATCGCCGCCCATGTATTTGTCGGCGGGGCTGGCAACAACGAGAACCGCGGCGCCATTCGCATCGAACAAGGCGCCACGATTTCCGGCAATGTGACCCTGACCGACAACAATGCCGGCAATGGAGTCTCGATCGGCTCCAGCGGCAACGTCGGGACATTCAGCGGTGTGATCGATGACGGCGGGAATGGCTTTGGCATCCGCAGCGCGCCGACCGGGACGGGAACCTTGAAACTCGCCGGCGCAAACACTTACAGTGGGGCGACCAATTGGAGCACGGCCAACGCCACGCTGAACCTGGCCAACAGTTTGGCCCTGCAGAATAGCACGTTGAGCTATACCAACGGCATTCTCGTGTTTGACTCCTCGGAAGTCACGCATGCCTTCACCTTCGGCGGCCTGAGCAGCTCCCTGAATATCTCCTTGCAGGACAACAACGGCTCGCCGAATGCCGTCGCCTTGACTGTCGGCAACAACAACAGCAGCACGACGTACTCGGGTGTGCTGAGCGGCTCCGGCTCACTGACGAAAGTCGGCAACGGGACGCTGATCCTGTCCGGCAACAATACCTACGCCGGGAATACGGTGATCAACGCCGGGACGCTGCAGGTGGGCAACGGCGGCACGTCCGGCACGCTGGGCGGCGGCAGCATCACCACCAACGGCACGCTGGCTTTCAACCGCACTGACATGGTCACGGTCGCCTCCGCCATCGACGGGACCGGCGGCCTCACGCAGGGCGGCTCGGGCAGCCTGGTCCTGATCAATACGAACTCCTACGCCGGCAATACACTGATCAACGCCGGGAGCCTGACCCTTGATCACAGCGGGGCCAATCTCGGCGCCTTGAGCAGTTCCTCGGTCAGCGTTAACGGCGGGACGACGCTCAATGTCCGCGGCGACAGCAGCATCGGCGGGACCCTGACAGTCGCCGGCGGCGCGACGGCCCCGACCAAGGGGACGGTCAACCTGCAAGACGGCCTGATCAACGCCCTATCCGTCGGCGGCGGATTGACCGTCGGCGGGGGGGCGGGCGGTTCGGTCCTGAGCTTCGATATTGGCGTCGCCAGCGGGATCAACGACATGATCAACGTCACCGGCGCCGTCACCAAGACCGGCACCACGACGATCAATTTGAACATCGGGACCATCGCCCCGGGTACGTACACGCTGATTAACGCGGCCGGCGGTTTGACCGCGGGCGGCGCGGGCTTTGTCATCGGGACCGCCCCGGCAGGGCGCGTGACGTATAGTCTGGCCGATTCCACCAGCACCGCGGAGATCCTCACGATCCAGGCGTCTCCCACGCCCCCCACTGCCTATTGGACCGGCGCGGCGAGCGCGGCGGGCAGCGACCCGAGCAATGATTGGGCCTTCGGCACGGCCACCACCAACTGGTCGGCCAACGCCGCCGGCACCGTGGACACTAACCAGGTTCCCGGCTCGATCACGGACGTCCATTTCACGGCCAGCAACGCCCCGGCCGTGGCCACGTTATCGACGCGCGTGGACAACCCGTACACGATCAACAGCCTCACTTTCGACACCTCGGCCGCGCCGACCATCACCAGCACGGTCATTAACACCGCCGGCAACCTGACGATCACCGCCGGCGGTCTGACGGTTTCCGGCTCGACCGCCTCGAACACGACGATCACCGGCAGCGGAGCGGTCCTGATCGGCGCGGACCAGATCTGGGCCAACAATTCCAATAGCCGGACCCTGACCGTCAGCTCACCGATCAACGGCACGGCCGCGAGCGGGACACAGACATTGACCCTGGCCGGCGTCGGCACGGGTGGTGTGACCTTGAGCGGCCCCATCAGCGATGGGACGGGCGGCGGGAAGTTGGCCTTGGCCTTTGGCCAGTCTGGCTTGACCATCCTGTCGGGCAATAACACCTTCACCGGCGGCATCACGATTACGGGCGGCACGGTGCAATTGGGCAACCCGGGCGCCCTGAACGCGGCCGGCACGAACGCCCTAGCATTTGGTTTCTTGAGCACGGGGACGCTACAGCTTAATGGCAACAGCGTCGCGGTGGCCGGCCTCAGCACGGATGCGAATCCGGGTTCGCCGGTCATCGAGAACGCCAATGCGGCGGCCGTCACCCTGACGGCGAACCTGGCCAGCAACTCCAACTACGCGGGTGTGTTGCGAGACGGCACGGGCGGCGGCGCCCTAACCCTTACGAAGGGCGGCGCCGGTGCTCTGACGCTGTTGGGCGCGAACACCTATACCGGTGGGACCAACATTCAAAACGGACGGATGATCGTCAGCGGCAGCGGCGGCAGTCTGCCCAGCAATACGGCCTTGATCCTGGGCAATGGCACGGACAGCGGCAGCCTGCAGCTTGGCGACGTGGCCGGTCCCGCAAACGTCAGCCTGTCGAATCTGTCCGTCTCCGGCAGCGGCACGACCAACGCCATTGTGGGTGGCAATATCAATAACTCCACGCTGACCGTGAACACCGCCGGCACCAGCACCTACGGTGGATTCCTGGGCGGGGCAGGGACCAACAATAATAAGTTGGCCCTCGTCAAGGATGGGGTAGGTACGCTGATTTTGACCGCCTCACCCAACACCTATTCCGGCGGGACGACGGTCTCAGCCGGGACCCTGCAGCTCAATGCCAACAACGCCGCGGGGACCGGGCCGATTGGGCTTGGCGGAAACACGCTCGCGTTGTCCTTCGGCGGATCGAGAATTCTCAACACGATCAGCGGCACGAGCGGCAGCATCATCAACGTGTTATTCGTGGCCGGCGCAGAGACCCAATTCGGCGGCGACCTGAGCAACTTTTTCGGGACCATCAATATCCCCTCGTCCCAAGGGGGCAATCCTAAGACCGACTTCCGCGGGACAGGGGCGAACATCTCCTCTCTGGCCACGATCAACATCGCCAATGGCGGGACCCTGTTCTTGGCCGGCGAGCCGGGCATTCCCAACACCGGCGCCACCGTCGCCGCCAGCATCTTCCTCTCCGGCACCGGGAACAACGAGAACCTGGGAGCGCTGCGGGTCGACGAAACCAGCACGGTCTCCGGTTCCGTCACGTTGCAAGGCGCGACGAATATTGGCACGAACAACGGCAACTTCGGCACAATCAGCGGCATCATCGGCGACGGAGGCAATGCCTATAGCATGACCAAGGTCGGCGGCGGCACGCTAACCCTGTCCGCCGCGAACACGTTGTCGGGCGATACCACTCTCAACGCCGGCACGCTAAAGCTGGCCAACACGTTGGCCCTGCAAAACAGCACGTTGAACTATTCGGCCGGCACCCTGGCCTTTGACGTCTCCGTCGCCAGTCATGCCTTCACCTTGGGCGGATTGGCCGGGTCGAAGGACATTCCATTGACCGATACTTCGGCCAACGCCGTCGCATTGTCGATCGGCAATAACAACGCCAATACGACCTACACAGGCGTCCTGTCCGGGTCCGGTTCAATCAACAAGATCGGCTCGGGCGCGCTGACACTCAGCGGCAGCCATAGCTATACCGGGAACACGGATGTCTCCGGCGGGACGTTGAACATCTCGGCCGTGGCCAATGGCGCCACAACGACCGTGGCGCCCAATGCCGTTCTGAAGACGAACCGCATCGTGCAGTCCACGCTGAATATCCAGGGTTCCGTTGGCAATGACTCGGCCAAGGCGCAGATGAACGTCAGCGCCGGCGGGGCCGCCGGCTCGAACGCCAACACCAGCCACATCGGCACGCTGAACCTGGACAACGATTTCGCCGGGATTCCGTTCCCGCCGTCAGGCATCCCGTACTCCGGACCGTTCCGCACCTATTACGGCACGTTGGATCTGGCCAACAACGATCTAGTGATCGACAACGGCTTTATGTTCAACGTGACAGACATGATCCGCGGCGGCATGGTCAGCACGACCAGTCCGACGTGGCTCGGGAAGGGAATCGGCAGCAGCTATATTCCGACGGCGCCCGCCCCGTATGCCGGCGCGCTGGGGCTCGGCTCGATGCGGAACGACGCCGATCCCACGACATTTGACGCGGAAAGCCCGGCTTCCGCGTTTAGCGGCGTCACGGGCCTGGTCGGCAATGAAGTTTTTATCAAGACGACCTACTACGGCGATTTCAACTTGGACGGGAAGGTCAACGCCCTCGACTTCGCCCTGCTGGACGCCGGGTACGCGGGCACGGTGCAATACGACCTCACCCCCGGCTGGTTCTTCGGCGACACGAATTATGACGGGCAGATCAACTCGCTCGACTTTTCGCTCGTGGACGCCGGATACGCGGCCTATCATAGCAGTGGTTCGACCCAATTGCCGGAGCCGGGGACGGTCGTGCTGGCGGCGTTGGGCGGAGTGGGGCTGTTCCTAGCCTCCAGGAGGCGGCGGGGACAGCATAGCAAGTGACGAGACGGGAGGGCGAGGCTCCCGCCAAGCCAGAACGCACCCCACAATCGCGGCTCAACGCGGCCTTCGCCCTCCCGATTGCAGCTTCTCGGATGCGGGCTAAGATGGGGTATGCAGAGTGCGCGTACGCATCGCCGCCGCGGTTGGACTTGGAATCGGGTCATTGCGCTGGGCACACTGCTGCTGGCCGCGGCCTTCGCCGGCCGGGCGGAGGCGGGCGGTGGGCCAGAGAACCTGTTCCTCGTCGTCAATAGCCGAAGTTGGGCCTCGCTCACCGTCGCCAATCACTTCATCCAATTGCGAAAGGTGCCGCCGGGCAACGTCCTGTATGTCGATTGGGGTGGCGATATCGAGATGGCGGACGTGGCCGCCTTTCGGGAGCACATCCTGGCGCGGGCCTTGAGCACGATCCGGCAACGGGCGATCAGCTCCCAGATCGACTACCTCGTCTATTCTTCGGATTTCCCCTTCGCCATCAACATGCGTCAGGAGGCGGCCCGCCTGCCGCTACCCGAGCAGCTCCCGCCGATCGGCTCGCTGACCGGTCTGACGTTCTTCTATGGTCCCGTGCAGACCTTCAGCCCGCTGGCGATCGGCGTCACGAACAACCGCTATTTTCAGCCGGACGCCACGATTCCGACCGGCACGAAGGGTTTCCGCGGCTGGTACGGGTGGGGGACGCACGGGGAGTTGCTGGAGGCGGGCGGGGACCAATACCTGCTGTCCACGATGCTGGCCTATACCAGCGGCCGGGGAAACTCCGTCCCTGAGGCGGTGCAATATCTGCAGCGGAGCGCGGCGGCCGACGGGACCAAGCCGGCGGGCACGATCTACTTCATGCAGAATTCCGATCTGCGTTCGTCCGTCCGTCACGCCGGATTCGCCACCGCGGCGGAGACGCTGAAGCAGTTGGGCGTCGCCGCGGAGGTGTTGGAGGGGACCCTGCCGGTCCGCAAGAACGACGTGCAAGGGGCCGTGATCGGCACCGCCTCGTTCGACTGGGCCGGATCGGGGAGCACGATCCGCCCCGGCGCGATCTGCGAGCACTTCACCAGCTTCGGCGGGATCCTGTACGAAGGGGCCGGCCAGACGCCCCTCACGGAGTTCCTTCGTTACGGCGCGGCCGGGGCCAGCGGCACGGTTGTCGAGCCCTTCGCAATTCCGGAGAAGTTCCCTTCCCCCATGTTGCAGGTCCATTATGCCCGCGGCTGCTCCCTGGCCGAAAGCTTTTATCAATCTGTCCGCGGGCCGTATCAGTTGTTGATCGTGGGCGACCCGCTGTGTCAGCCGTGGGCGGAGGCCCCGCGCGTGGAGGTAACGGGCGTCATGGCCGGGGCCACGTTGAAGGGCGAGGTGTCCATCTCCGCGGCCATGAAAGGAGGACCGCGAGTGGACCGGTTCGAACTGTTCGTGGATGGTCTCCGCGTCGCCGTGGCCGCGGTGGGCGAGACGCTGCCGCTCGACACGGCCAGGCTGGCCGACGGCTACCACGAGCTGCGGATCGTCGCCATCGCCGCCAGCACGATCGAGACGCAGGGCCGCGTGATCCTGCCCGTCACGGTCAATAACACGGGCCGCTCGCTGGAGCTGACGCTCTCCGCGCGGAAAGCCGTGTGGGGGCAGCCGTTGAAGCTGACCGCCGCCACCAGGCAGGCCGACCGGATCTTGTTTTTTCAGAACGGCCGCGCCATCGGCAAGATCGATGGCCCGTCCGGCAGCGTGGAACTCGACCCCCGCACGCTGGGCGATGGGCCGATGGAGATCCGCGCCTTCGCGATTGGCGCCGGCGGTCCGACGGACCGCGTCGCGGCCGCCCCGGTGATGTTGACCGTGGAACCGGGCCGCTTTCTGCCAGAGCAAAGGCTGGCCGGGCTGAAGCTGGCGGATGGCATGAGCCTGAAGCCGGCCGGCGAGGGGACAACCATGCTGCAGGACGCCCTCTCCGGCGACACGTTCGCCAAGGCCGGCGTGAAGGCCAAACAGGCCTATCAATTGTCGGGCATCTTCCAGGCGTCCCGCGAGGACGTCTACCAGTTTCAGGTGCGGTTCAGCGGCAGCCTGCGGTTGGACGTGGACGGCGTGGAACTGTTTCGCGGCGAGGACGCCCAGGGGAGTTGGTACTATGTCCCTGCGGCCTTGTCCAAGGGGCCGCACCGGCTGTCTCTCACCGGCGTCGCCGGCGAGAAGCCCCTGTTGGGACTGAAGTTCGGCAACCGGGGGACCGCGTCGGTGACCGGGAAGATGCTGCAACATTTGCCGTAGGCGCTCAAAGAGTGTGAAGTGTTCAGTTTTCAGTGTTCAGTTGCGAACGAGATAGGCTTCCTTTCGCCCACTTCACACTGAACACTTCCTCCCTCACCCGTGCCCCCGCGCCCAGCCCCCTCCGCCCGACCCAACCGGGCTTGCCCCGACGGTGAATCCGGTTGAACGGCTAAAGCCTGCCGCGCCCCCCCCTCGCGAGCCACGACGACCACGACGCGGGTGCGAGGACCGCGGCACGGACCCCCGCCCTTCCAGCCCCGGGTGGCGTCGAAGATTGGAATGCGGCCGCGCATGGGGAGGGGAGGTGAGGGGTGCGGAGGGATGGATAGAGCGTACACATATGTATACATGCCGACGGAAAACTTGCAACCAGCAAAAGTGAACCATTTTTGGTGTTTGGTGTTTGGTGAGTGGTAAGTGGTGTTTGGTGAGTGGTGCGCGCGCCGAAATCTTCCATGGACCCCGGAATAATTGGGTCGAATTATTGCGGGGGTCGGGGACCGAAGATGCGGCGGGGGAAGGAGTTGCGAAATTGGCGCCCGCAATAATTGGGGTGAATTATTAGCAGAGTACAGCGTGTGCGCGCGCCACAGATGAACACTCGCCGCGGACGTCATCTGGGCCGGGTCTTGGCGACGGCGAACTTTGCCCGCTGGGGTGGGTGTCCCCGGCTTTCACCTTTTGGGGGCGACGGATAAGGGCGGAACAGGAGGAGGGAGGTTTTGTCCGTTCTGTCCATTTTGGCCGCGGCGGATCTTTGTTTATTGGGGGCGGCGAATTAGGGCGGAGACAGGAGGAGCGAGGTTTTGTCCGTTCTGTCCGTTGTGGCCATTTTGGCGGATCACATGCGGTGGGTGTCGGGGCGGGGGCGTGGGACTTTGGTGCGGGGCGCGGGGCTCGGTTGGCGCGCACGGGGAGCGCACTCGCCGTGGCAGTGGTGTTTTGTATAGCATACCCGGCGGCGGATTGCAACCAGGAAATTGGAACCACTTTGGAACAGCTATGTTTGGCGGTGTCCGGCTCGATTCGGCGCGGCGGTCGCTGGCGAGAGAGGGTCAATTTTCGGCTAGAATGGCGGCGGAGGTGGGTGGCCCCAAAGAACTCTTCCGCCAAAAAGTTGGACGCCAAATCAACCTCTTCCACGTGGTCAACAGAATGGTTTCTTGGATAAGTTTGGGAATGAGGCGGTCAGGGGCTCCTCGCGAACTCCTGGAGATCAATTTGAATGGGATGTCCAGGTGGGCCCGAATGCCACCGAGGGCTTTAAGGCATTTGCAAGCGGTAACGGCAGCCATGTCAACGTTAGTATTGATGGCGAGATCACCCATGTTACCCCGTAAATGAGATTCGACAATGCCGATTGATATAACCTTACGCGCGTTTGCCGAGGTGATGCGTGACGCTGAAGCCAATGAAGTAGTGAATGTAATTCTGGGGCGTCTGCCGACTTATGAAATCCTAAGCTCAAAAATGGACAGGTATTGGAAAGTCCATGAGTGGTATGAGCTTCTCTTGCGGTTGCGAGCGCGCGATGTCGATCTAGGGCCGATCGTTGCGGTCGAACGCGTTTCTGTAGCTTTGGGAACAGGGTGGACGATCAAGCACGTAGGCGACGACGATGCTGACGCATTGTGGCGAAGGGAGGATGGCGGGCAGTTTGTCGATCCCCGTGTAACTTGGGCTAACTTACAGTGCTTTGTGATTGAAAAGTAGTATCCGCATCACCGAGCACGCGCGGTAAATTGTGAGAAGCGGTCGGATGGGAGGCAAAGGAGGGCAATGGGGACGTTCTACGCGCTGTCGTGGGAGGGGTTCACGCTCGACCAATGGCTGGCCTTCCGGCTATACGGCGCCGGGGCCGTCTATAACACAACCTTACCCCGTCAGCCGTCTTGCGGCCGGGGCACAGCCGCCACCACCGCCGGGCGACCTCCTCATCGCTCCACGCCGCGATCACGTCCGGCCGGTTCCGCAGGATCACGTGAAAATGATTGGCCATCACCGCGAAGCCCAGCACGTCGATGCCGAAACACCCGGCCGCCCGCCGCAGCCGCCCCTCGATCCAGGCCTTGCGGTGCTCATAGTCTTGCCCCGTGAGCGGGTCCCGCCCGCACAGAAAGCACCGCCGCACGCAGCGGTTGATGCAGTGAAACACGGAGATTTCGAGCGGATCGAAGACATCCGCCCGCGCGACGCGTGCCATGCCCGCCTCCGGGCGCCCCTGGCCAACCGACGTTGCCGCCAACCGGCGGCGGCACAACGGTACACCCGAACAGTGTACATACGCATCCGTCCCTGTCAAGCGTCCGCCGAAAAATATTTTCTACCCGCGGTGTGCGGCCCCCTGGGCACCGGGCAACTCTTGCATCCCCTCCATCAGCGGCGTAGGATAGCGGCCGTGGATGGTTGTCCCCGTTGGCCCCCGACTGAGGTCGTCCGCGCCCCGCGGGCGTTGACCAGTTCCGTCCTTCGCCCGACCGGGTCATAGACGGTCGTGGTACTGTGGCGCTAATGGCTAACCGTCTTTGTCTGCAACAATGCTTTTTTCGATCTCCTCAATCACTGACCAGTCGATATCGATACTCGCCTCCTCTAACAACTTAAACGCTTGTTGCTCGATGCCAGCATCGTAACCATTCTTGTGAGTGTAAGCCTTCTTAAATTTCAAAAACCAATAATAAGCATTATAAAAGGCAGTTGTGGGATCCAAGTCGCTTCCGGCCTTAGTGAGCTGCCGAGAATAAAGCAAGAACCGCGACAACGCCGGTCCGACATCAGGATCGTCCAGAAGTGCCACATGGACACAACCCTCAATAATCGCCTGCCTTCGGATCTCATTAATGTGTACCGACAGTTCATTGTCAATTGGATGAAAAGACATTGATTCAGATCCTCCAAAACACATTCTATTCTGGCAAATGAGTAACAGTGATCTGGATGCCCTCTGTCTTGAACAACAGGGCGGCCTTGGGGCCACCCATCCACGCCTCCATTCTAGCCGAAATTCAGCCCTCCCACGCCAGCGACCGCGGCACCTTTACGTATCGAGCCGGACCGCGCCCCACCGGGCACCGGCGCGCTCGCCGAAAAATATTTTCTACCCGCGGTGTGCGGCCCCGTGGGCCCCAGGCAACTCTTGCATCCCCTCCATCAGCGGCGTAGGATAGCGGCCGTGGCTGGCTGTCCCCGTTGGCCCCCTTGGTCTCACTTCGGCCCGGTCCACGCTCCGGCTGATGCCCTGACTCGTTCATGGCTTGGTCTCCTGCAAAGGAATTCCCTGGAATCCCCCCAGGCTATCATGCCGTCCAAGACGGGTTGCACCGGACGCTTACTCAAATTCAAACCGTGTTCTCTTCAAGGCTGCCGTCCCCCAGCAGAACACGGGGTCGATTTTGTTTCAAGCAGTAGAGGCCAAGGATGTTGGTCTTGCTGAGGATGCGTGGGCTTGAGTGTAAGACCAGAGGAAACCAAAGCAAAAGCAGACGGCAACTTGTATGGCGGCAGGAAGAAGGGAACAAAGGCGACGCTGACTCTGGAGAGTGAAACGCTGGTGAAGCAACTTCACGGCCAAAGTGTCGGCATCTCAGCCTTCGCAAGACTGGTCCGGTTGACATCGAAAAACGGTCTATAGAGCATTGCCAATGGCGGCGTAAGAGGCAACTCATTCAGCGTGCCATTCAGATAGAACTCTCGTCGCTGATTGCACAAACTCGTCGTCCACCAGAAGCCTGCGAAGAGAATCGATGGTTCGGGATGAAGCACCGATTGACTTGATAGCTGCAAATGCGTTCCACCGCAAATCGGAATTTTCTTGTTTGTTTTGCAGAATCCGTTCGATCTGCTCAAAGACCCCCTCGATGTCCATATAGCTTGCCGCAGCCATTGCAGCATAGTTTCTCACGTCATCAACTTTAGAGTTTGCCAACACATCCCGAATAACACGCCCGATCCTGCTGCGGACACCCGAGTCCGTAAAATCCTTGATCTCAAAGACCTTGAATGCCTCAATGCGTGCAAGATCGTATTCGATTTCATCGGCGGCAACTGTAAGCAGAAACCCAGCCACTCTGTCATCGTCCACAGAGTCCTCCAGGGACGATATTATGGTGGGCTTTCGAGAGTTGTCGATTTTGTCGAGCTTATTCGTCTCTTCCGCCTTGAATTGATTGATGAGATCCATGACGGCATCCATCGTTTGCCTCACTTGCTTGGGGTAACAGTAATCTTGATCTCAATACGGGTAGTGGAATCTGGCATGTTCAAGATTTCTTCTGCAAGCCTATTCGCTTGCCCTCCGATGATTGAGTTGATCCGTTTATCACCAGTCCCAAACACGTCCTTTGGCCCACCGCCAGTTCTCATGTCAGGTTCATGCAGCCAAGCCAACCCTTCGCCAGCATCGTCCAGCGTCTTCACATGGGCTCTTCCCTGCTGCTCCAGTTTCTTGCTGTAGTTGCGGATTCTCTGCTTCAAGCCTTGCATCCCCTCCTTCTCGATGATCTCGTTCATTCTAGCAACTTGTCGCTCGGCTTGCCGATTCAACTCAGCGATGTCCGTAACCTTGTCAGCCTTGAGTTGATGCCTGAATTCAAGTTCCTTAGACGGGCCAATCTTGGCTTGAGCAGAAGGGGGGAGCCGGGGGACACCCAGCCAGGCAGCCATTATAGCCGAACCGCGCCGGGCCACGGATCGGCAGCCGAAGTAACAATGCCTCCTCCGCCGTCCCCCTTCCCTCCCTCCTTCACGTCGCAGTTGACGCGCCGTGGCGGGCGGCTTCGCGTGAGCCTCTCGGCCCAACTGGCATAGCCTTCCGAAGTGGTTCACTTTTGTCGGTTGAAATTCTCGCCGGCATATGGTATACATAATACCACTATATTCGCCCGCGCCCCCGGTCCGCCCAGGCCTGGCCGTCATGTGCGGCCCAGAAAAAAAATCGACGCGCTTCGGCCATTACTCGAAAGCGGCAAGAACCCGCCCAGAAAAAACGGAGCGACACGGGAGGAGCGGGCGGAGGAGATTGGAGATTTGAGAATTGAGATGGGAGATTGGAGCCGTGACGGCGAGGCTGCGACCCCTCCGGGGTCGTGCTGGCGCGGGGATGTTCGCGGACCGGTGGTGTCGATCGCCGAGGCGATCTCAACCACCGGCTAATCGCTGTGATCCCGCCGGGATCGTGGAATCATCCGCGGAACGTCCGAGCGCCACATGGACGTGGCGGCTAGCGATTGAACAACATGCTCACCGACTCGTTGCGGTGGATCCGCTTGATGGCCTCGCCCAACAGCGGGGCGACGGAGAGGACCTTCATCTTGGGCAGTTGCTTCTCGGGCGGGATCGGGATCGTGTCGGTGACGATGACGCCGGTGAGGGGGGCCTCTTGCAGGCGGGCCACGGCCGGGCCGCACAGGATCGCGTGCGTCGCGGCGACGTAGATCGCCTTGGCCCCCGCCGCATGGACGACCGCGGCCGCCCCGGCGATGGAACTACCCGTGCTGATCATGTCATCGAACATCATGGCCACCTTGCCGGCCACCGGGCCGCCGATGATGTTCTCGGCCTTGGTCGCCTCGGCGCTGTGCCGCCGCTTGTCCACCACGGCCAGGTTCCCGCCCAGCCGCTTGACGTGGCCGATGGCCCGCTTGATGCTCCCTTCGTCCGGGCTGACCACCACGACCTCTTCGTTCTTATAGCCCAGCGACTTGCAATAGTCGGTCAGCACGGGCGAGGCGTACAAGTGATCCACCGGGACGTCGAAAAACCCTTGAATCTGCGGCGTATGCAGGTCCATCGCCAGGACGCGGTCCGCGCCGGCGCGGGTGATGATGTTGGCCACGAGCTTCGCCGTGATCGGGACGCGGCCGGCGTCCTTGCGGTCCTGCCGGGCGTAGCCGAAATACGGCAGCACGGCGGTCACGCGGTCCGCGCTGGCCCGCTTGCAACTGTCGATCATGATCAACAGTTCCATCAGGTGATCGTTCACCGGCGGGCAGGTCGGCTGGACCAGGAACACGTCCCGGCCGCGGACGTCCTCATCAATCTTGCAGGAAATTTCGCCGTCGGGGAAGTTCCCGATCGAGATCCGGCCCGTCTCCAGGCCCAGATAATCGCAGATCCGGCGAGTCAAATCGGGGTTCGCCCGGCCGGAGAAGAGCTTGAGTTGGTTCATAATGGTCATCGCCTCTTCATCTCCTTCTCCACCGCCGCCAACTCATCGACGGTATTGATGCTCAACGACTCGCTCGGATGCAAGATGCCCAGGGCCTCGACCGGCTTGCCCTCACTCAGTAAGATACCCGGACAATCGGTCAGATAGTATTCCCCCTGGGCATTGCGGTTTTCGAGCTTGTCGAGGGCGTGCCGCAATTCGCGGCAATCGAAGACATAGCAGCTCAGGTTGACTTCCGTGATCCGCTTTTGTTCGGGCGTGGCGTCTTTTTCCTCGACGATGCCGGCGAAGCGGCCTTCCGCGTCGCGGACGATCCGGCCCAGACCGGCCGGGTTTTCCTTGTGGACTGTTCCCAATAGACAGGCCGGCTGTCGGCGGGCGAACTCTTCCAGCAGCTTGCGTAGCGACTCCGCCCGGACCAGCGGCGAATCCCCCGTGACGATCAGCACGGGCCCTTCGTGCCGGTCCAACAGCTCGCGGCAGACCATCACGGCGTGGCCGGTGCCAAGCTGTTTGTCTTGTTCGCAAAAGGCGACGTTCGGCCGTCCCGCCAGCGTCTCACGGACCAGGTCCGCGCGGTAGCCGACGACCACCGCGATCTGGGCAACTTCCGCCGCGGCCAAGGCGTCCAGGACGTACTCGATCATCGGCCGTCCCAGGACGGGGACCAGGACCTTGGGCAGGTCGGACTTCATCCGGGTGCCTTTGCCGGCGGCAAGGACGATCGCGAGGGGTTTCATCATAAGTCCGATTGTCCCATGCGGCCGCAATCGCCGGAAGGGCCGCCAGACGCCCGGCGGATCGATGGGCTATACTAAAGAAGAGTCATTATCGGCAAATCCGCGCGGGCGTCCACCAAATGGCCGAACCCACCAGCGAAGCTACGCAACAGAGCATCTCTACGGCCGTCCGGCCGCCGGAGACGCTGTATGTGGACCTGGACGGAACGCTCGTCGCCACGGACCTGCTGTGGGAGGCGACTCTGTCAGTGGTGAAGGCCGATCCGCTGGCCTTGCTGCGGTTTCCCGGCTGGCTGCTGAAGGGGCGGGCGGCGTTCAAATGCCAGGTGGCCGCGCGGGCCAACTTGGACCTGGAGCACGCACCCGTCCGGGAAGAGGTCGTGGAGCTGATCCGCCGCCGCCGGGCGGAGGGGGCCCGCGTTGTCCTCGCCACGGCCAGCCATCATCGCATCGCCGCCGGACTGAACGAACACCTGCGGCTGTTCGATGACATCCTGGCCACCGACGAGCGCCGCAACCTGAAAGGGGAGGTCAAGCTCGACGCCATCCAAGAGGACTGCGCCCGCCACGGGGAATCCGCATTCGCCTACGTCGGCGACAGCCGGGCCGACCTGCGGGTCTGGCGGCAGGCGGCGCGGGCGTATGTGGTCGAGCCATCCGCCGGATTGTTGACGGCGGTGAAGCGGACTGCCGCCGCGACGGAGGTGTTGGTCCCACGGCGGCCCCGCTGGCGGGCCTGGGCCAAGGTCCTCCGCCCGCACCAGTGGGTCAAGAACCTGCTGCTGCTCATCCCGCTCATTTTGGCGCACCACGTGAGAGACGCGTTGGGCTGGTGGCACGTGGGGCTGGCGTTTTTATCGTTTTGTCTGGCCGCTTCGGGCGTGTACCTGGCCAACGATCTGCTCGATCTGGAGGCGGATCGGCGGCACCCGACCAAGCGGAGGCGGGCGTTCGCGGCGGGGCGGCTGCCGATTGGACAGGGGGTGGCCGCCTCGTTGGGGCTGTTCGCGGCTGGCTTCCTTGCCGCCGCGTTCGTCTCGCCGCGGATGATGGCGGCGCTGGCCGTATACCTGGCGGCCAACCTGCTGTACACGTTCTGGTTGAAGCGGAAGCTCGTCATCGACGTCGTGCTATTGGCCGGGATGTACACATTGCGGATCATCGCCGGCGGCGTGGCGGCGGAGGTCGAAGTCTCGGAGTGGCTCCTGGCGTTCTCCACGTTCTTCTTCGGCTCATTGGCCTTTTTGAAGCGATATATCGAACTGCTGCACCTGGAGCGGAGCGGCGGCACGCGGGCACGCGGACGCGGATACCAGATCATCGACCTGGAATCCGTGTTCAGCTTCGGCTCCGCCTGCGGTTACATGGCCGTGATGGTCACCGCGCTGTACATCAACAGCGACAAAGTGAAGAAGCTCTATGCGCGTCCGGAATGGCTGTGGCTGATGTGCCCGCTGCTGATCTATTGGATCAGCCGGGTGTGGATGTGGGGGCGGCGAGGCTCCCTGCACGAGGACCCGGTCGCGTTCGCGCTCAAGGATCGGACAAGCTGGCTGGTCCTGCTGGCGGCCTTGTTGATCGTCTGGGCGGCGACGTGAGCGTTAGCCGGCTCGCTTGCGCGCCGTGGGAGCCACGCCGATCGCGGCCCGCAAGCGAGCCGGCTAACGAACATATATGAACTCAGGTTCACAAACTCGACCGATCGGCCTCGAAACGGACCTCCGCGGGTGGGGGAATTTTCCGGTCGAGCGGTGCCGCGTCGCACCCGCCGCCTCTGTCGAGGATGCCCGCGCGGCCGTCGCCACGGACGGTGAGCGCGGCTGGATTCCACGCGGACTGGGCCGGGCATATGGCGATTCCGCATTAAATGCCGGCGGGGGCGTCCTGAACTTCACCCCCAGCGACCTGTTTCTGGGATTCGACGAGGCCAATGGCTGGCTCCGCTGTCAGGCCGGCGTGTCGCTGGCCGAAATCATTCGCTACTTCCTGCCGCGGGGCTGGTTCCTGCCGACCACGCCCGGCACGAAGTTCATCACCGTCGGCGGGGCCATCGCCGCCGACGTGCATGGCAAGAACCATCACCGGGACGGTTCGTTCGGGAACTTCGTGCGGTCGTTCCGGCTGCTCCTGGCCTCGGGGGAGATTGTCACCTGCTCCCGCGAGGAGAACGCGGACCTGTTCCGCGCCACGCTGGGCGGGATGGGCCTGACCGGCTGCATCGTGGACGCCGAGTTTCGCCTGACGCGGGTGCCGTCGCGGTTCGCCGCGGTGGATTATGTCCGCACGGCCGATCTGGACCAGACGCTGGCGGCGTTTTCGCGTTCCGACACGGAGTACCGGTACTCGGTGGCGTGGATCGATTGCCTGGCAAAAGGGGCGTCGCTGGGGCGGTCGGTCGTGATGCTGGGCAACGATGCGGCGGTGGACGAATTGCCGGCCGCCGCCCGCGCGAACCCGTGTACTACCCGCGCCCGGCGGCCCCGCCGCGTGCCGTTCATGATGCCGGGTTGGGTGCTCAACTCATACTTCGTCAGCCTGTTCAACAGCGTGTATTACGCGGCCCACGGCGACGGGCGGCGGATTGTCGATTTCGAAAAGTTCTTCTACCCGCTCGACGGCGTCCTGGCCTGGAACCGGATCTACGGCCGGCGGGGTTTCGTGCAGTTTCAGGCGTTGTTCCCCAAGGCGACCTCGCGGGCCGGGCTGTTGCGGCTGCTGACGGAGATCGCCCAGTCGCGGCGGAGTTCTTTCCTGGCCGTGCTGAAGGCGTGCGGCCCGGCGGGCGAGGGGCTGCTGTCGTACCTGTACCCTGGCCACACGCTGGCCCTTGATTTTCCCAATACGGGCGCGGACCTGGTCCCGTTCATCGCGCGGCTGGAGCAGATCGTGCTGGACTTCGGCGGCCGGCTGTACCTGGCCAAAGACGCCCTCATGACGCCGGCGGCCTTCGCCCAAATGTACCCCCGCCTGCCGGAGTTCCTGGAAATCAAGCGGCGGGTAGACCCAGCCGGAGTGTTTCAGTCGTCGCAGTCGCGGCGGTTGGGGATTACGGGGTGAGGGAGTTCTCCGGCGGCTGTGGCAACCGCACTGTCGAAATGAGTAGGTGCGCCACCGCACATCACGCGGAGCGTGATGAATACATTAGATGTCCAGCTTCACCAGGTACTCATCCAGCGACCGCCGCTGCTGCTGCTCTTCCTCCTGTAGGCCCTGGATGTCCTTGCGGAGCTTGTCGACTTGGTCCTCTTGCTCAGAGAATTTCTTGACGTACTTGCCGTAGAGTTCCGTGTTGCGGTCGAGCTGGGCCATGTTCTGGCGGATGCGGTTCTGCTCCTGTTCGACGACGGCGATCTGCTGTTGCAGGTTGTTCCGCTTGTTGACCGTGTTCTGGATGGCCTGCTTCCGCTTGATGACCTCGGCCAGGGCGTCCTTGGCTTCCTTGCTGATGACCTTGGAGTTCATGTAATAGACGATCGTTCCCTCGTCGAGGTTCGTGATCGCGAAGACTTGATTGTCGATCCGCTCTTCCTGGATTTTCAGGTTGGCCGGCTTACCCGGCTCGGCGGCGACGGCGAAGCGGTACAGGTTGCGGGTCTTTTCGGTCGGCTCCTTCGGCTCGATCAGCTTCCAGGCCGGGTCGAAGGCGTACTCGACGAGGACCTTCTTCTCCTGCTTGCCGCTGTTCTTGATCGTATAGGTCTGCTCCCGCTGGTGCTTTCGCGAGGCGTGCAGCGTCCCCTTGACGATTTTGACGCTCACAAGCTGCTCCGGCTGCCCCTTGCTCTCCGGGGCGACTTCCGTGTCCAGGTCCATCGCATAGCTGATCAGCCGCTCGCTCTTGGGGGGCAGGTCCTCGATCCGGGCGTCGCCGGCGTAGGCCCCGCCGTCGAAGACCGTGACCGGACCCTGCATCAGGTGCAGATCGGTCGAGTTGGTCAGCCGCAGTCCGGCGAGCGGGTGCTTGGGATGGACGGAGGGATTATAGATGTCCACCTTTTCCCCCTTCACCGAATCGTTGACGATCGGGAGCATGGCCGACTGCTGCCGCGGGAGAGTGACGGGCATGTCGATGCTGTACTGGAACATCTCGCCGACGTCGCCGCCCTGGGCCGCGGAGGCGAAGCCCTTGGTGATGTCCATCTGTTTCTGCTCCTCGCGGCTGGCGCGGTCGCGTTCGAGGAATTCGCCCGCCGCTTCACCTTTTGCGAGCCCGCGGTTGGCGAAGCCTTCACCCGGCCGCGCGGGGGCCGCGGCGGTAGGCGCATCGGCGGCTTTCTTCTCCGCCAGCTTGCGAAATTCCTTGTCCTTGCCCGCCAAGTCTTGTCCATACACCTGCGGGCGGAGCGAGGCGTACAACTCCGGCTCGACCAGCGGCCGCTGCACGTACAGCGGCTCATACAGGTCCATGCGGAAGGAAATGGGCCGGCCGCTGATCAGCGTCAGGTTCACGTCGTTCCAATCTTGTTCGGTCGTGTTCTCGACAATGGCCCAGCCCTGCAGGAGCGGCTTCTCCTTGTCGCGAAGAACGAGGCGATAGCTGGTCTTCCAGATCGGGGACTCCTGGATATAGCCGACGCGGACGGCCCGCTTGCCATTGCCGAGGAAGTTGAGCGAAACGGTCTTCTTGTCCGTGGAATGCGCGGTGGCCAGGATGGCGAGGGCCTGCATCAACTCCGAGTTCAGCTTCTCATCGACGAGCTTGATCCGCGTGACGTTGCGGAGACTGACGCTCCGCAGGCCGTCGGCCGTGAGCAGGTTCAGGTAGCTTACCTCGACCGTTTCGTCCTTGTCTTTATCGCCGGCCTTTTCCTTCCGCTTTTCGACGCCCACGATGGTGCCGGTGATCGTCGTGGAGAGGGCCTCGATCTGGATCTTTTCGCCGCGGATCTGCCCGAGCAAATCGGCCAAGGTCGGGTTGCTGGTCAGGTCGATGGCGAACGTCTTGAGGGCCTTCGTGACGGGATCCTTGGAGCCGTAGGTGACGGTCGAAATCTTGCCACCCCCTTGGTCCTCGAGGACCATGCTTTTGAGGAGGTCATTCACGTCATCGACGCGGAACTTGAAATCGACCTTGGCGTCACCAGTCACGTCGCCGGAGTGTTCATAGAACCCGACGCCGCTAGAGAACAACACGACTTTCTTCAGCGGCAGGTCGGTCGGCTGTTCGTCTGCCGCGGCGGCGATCAGCGGCATACCGAGCGCCAGCGTGGAGAATAGGGCGATGCGAAGGGACATGGGACAGGCTCCTGGGACGGCTGTGGGCGAAGCAGTAGGGTATAGACGCGGTGGGGGGTGGAAAAGTTCCGGACGGACTCTGCAACTCTATTCCACGCCCGGCGGTTTCGCCGGGGGATGGTGCGATTCCGCCTCTTCTTCCTCGGCCACTTGCTGGCGGATCCGCGGTCCCAGCCACCAGCCCCAGACCAGATAGTGCCCCACGGCCGCCGCCAGGATCAGCGGCAGGACGGCCAGACCGGGCATCACGAACAGCAAAATACCGCCCCCCAGCAACAGGAGCAGGATCAGCAGCCACCAGAACAGGGGCGAGCCGCGGGCGGGCTTATCGTCCGGCGGCGGCTTCGGGAGCGGCGGGGGGAGCAACGGAGTGAGATTTGCGGTTTTGAGATAGCGAGCATCAACCCCTCTCCCTCCTAGAGAGAGGGTAGCGGGCAACGCGAGCCGGGTGAGGGTAGCGCGTAGCGCCGCGGCCTGACCCTCCCCCAGCCCCTCCCTGGGAGGGGGGGAGTCTACTCGACGAACTCCGGCTCGACGAGTTGCGGTATCATACCCGTCTCATGGCCGCGGCCGAGGAGCGTCCGGACGGCCTCCTTACCGCGCGGGCCAAAGTCGAGCGTCCAGTCGTTGACATACATGCCCACGAATCGGTCGGCCTGACTGCGGTCCAGGTCGCGGCCGAACTGAAGGGCATAGGCCAGGGCCTCTGCCCGATGGTCCAGCGCGTACTGGATGCTCTCCCGCAGCAGCCGGTGGACCTCCCTTTCCAGCACATTGGGATCCTAAGCTTAGAATTCCACGTGGACAAGTTGTCGCGGCCGCTTCTATAGTGTCACCTAAATACTAGTGACTCCAGCGTAACTGGACTGGCCACAGTTAGGCCGCAAATGTAATCACACTGGCTCACCTT
>JADMIO010987968.1_pt1 | contig 20278 bp, 18 predicted proteins | sample 8958161 | NCBI WGS metagenome assembly JADMIO01 (sample SAMN16585339, study PRJNA669376) | soil metagenome | isolation source: Crop rotation soil | place: USA: Cullars Rotation, Alabama | collected 2011 | reverse complement strand
CCCACTCGCCGCCGTATACTGAAATTTGTCCACCCGAAAACCTGTACTCTACCGCGACGCCGGAGTGGATATCGATGAAGGCGATCGCGCCGTAGACGCCATCAAGCGCTTCGCGCGCGGCACATTTACCCCGGGCGTTCTGACCGATATCGGCAGCTTCGGCGCGTGCTATCAGCTCGCGGGATTTCGCAAGCCGGTGCTGATCAGTTCCGCTGACGGCGTCGGCACCAAGCTCAAGATCGCGTTCGCCACCGGCCGCCACGACACCGTCGGCGAGGACTTGGTGAATCACTGCGTCAACGACATCGCGGTGCAGGGCGCCGTCCCTCTGTTCTTCCTCGACTATTTCGCCGTCGGCAAACTGCGCTCTGAAGTCGCCGCGGCGGTCGTCTCCGGCATCGCTCGGGGCTGCCGCAATAATGGCTGCGCGCTGATCGGCGGCGAAACTGCGGAAATGCCGGGCCTCTATGCAAAGGACGAGTACGACCTCGCGGGCTTCATCGTCGGCGGCGCCGAACGAAAAGCGCTTTTAAGTGGGGCCCGGATCCGTGCCGGTGACACGCTGCTCGCCCTTCCCTCGACCGGCCTGCACACGAATGGTTATTCGCTAGCCCGCAAGCTGCTCTTCGAAATCGCGGGCTACGGCCTCAAAACGATGCTGCCTGAGGTTGGCGCCACGGTCGCCGACGCCCTGCTCGCCGTCCATCGGAGCTACCTGCGGCCCATTCGCGCGCTGATGGACGCCGGACTGCTGCGGGGCGCCGCTCACATCACAGGCGGTGGCATTACCGGCAATACTCCACGAATTCTCCCCAGGGGGCTCGCCGCCGCGATCGATACCGGCTCGTGGAAGCCGCCCGCGCTGTTCGAGATGCTCCGCCGGATCGGCAATATTCCGGAAGACGATTACCGCCGTACCTTTAACCTCGGCGTCGGCATGATTCTGGCCGTGCCCGCACGCGCCGCCGCGCGCGCCGAAGCCGTCCTGAGCAAACTCGGCGAGCCCTCCTTCCGGATTGGCTCGATAGCCCCGGCCCGCCGCGGCCGTCCGCGCGTGGAGTACCGGTGAAACGGCTCGGAATTCTGATCTCCGGCCGCGGATCGAACTTCGAGGCGATTGCCCACAACATCGCCGAAGGCGCGCTCGATGGCGAAATCGCCGTGGTGATCGCCAACCGCCCCGAGGCGCGCGGCCTCGAAATCGCCCGCCAGCGCGGGTTGCACCACGTCTCGATCCCCTCCAAGGGGCTCGACCGCGAAGTTTACGACCGCATGCTTCTCGAGGAGTTGGACCGGTGCGGCGTGGACCTGGTCTGCCTCGCGGGGTTCATGCGGCTACTCAGCGCCGGCTTCATTCGGCGATTTCCGAACCGCATTCTCAATATTCACCCATCGCTGCTGCCCGCCTTCCCGGGCCTGGACGCCCAGCACCAGGCGCTGGAGCATGGTGTGAAGATCACCGGTTGCACGGTGCATTTCGTGGATGAGGACCTGGACGCCGGCCCGATTATCCTGCAGTCCGCCGTTCCCGTCCGCGACGATGACACGGTGGAGAGCCTCTCCGCCAGAATCTTGCGCGAGGAGCACAAGATCTATACGGAAGCGCTGCGGATCGTAATTGCCGGCCGCTATCAGGTCTTGGGCCGCCGGGTCATTCTGGCCGATTCGAGGTAGCACGACAGAGTGACCGGGAGGATCGCGGTCCCATTCTCAATCTCTTTGACGACCGCCTTTTCGTACTGGCGCAGAAGCCGCGGCCGCCGTTTCGGGTGAATCGGGCAGCCCTCCAGGTCCAGCAGAATCTCCACCTCCCACGGCTGGAACGAATTCCGCGACAGGGTTCCTTTTAAAAGGTCGCCGATCAGGCGGCGGAACCGGTTGAGCACGATTTCCCGGTCAACCAGTTCGTCACTGGCGGTCACAACTAACAGATCGGCGGAAACCTCGAAAACGGTTAAGAAGTTAAAAAGGGCGGATCGCGTCACATGCGAACGGTCCGCCCAAGTGGGGATTTTACCTACACTGTTGAAACACGAGCGGGTGCGGCATGATTCACCCAGACGGCTAGCCCCTTCGAGCTATCTCAGTTCACACCGATGGTAACCGTACGAGTCAGATTCCCCGCCGTGATCTCCAACTGCATCGTGCTGGTTCCAGTCCTCACATCCACCGCATACGTGCCGGGGATGTCGCCGGGATTGTAGAAATCGCGCAGCGTGCCTCCGCCCCCGGCGTTGCTCACCTTCACTGAAGGCTGCACGCGGCCGCCGTAAGGCAGTCCCGCCGCATCCGTCACCCGGAATACGATCGCCTGCCGAACGGTCGATCGCGCCGCCGCCGCAAACTCCTGGTGCAGGACTGAGATCGCCACTGGATCTGGCCCCGGCACTCCGAACCAGTACGGGATTGACGCCACCGTCCCGCCCGCCGTGCCCGAAACCCGCAGAAAACCCTGATACTCGCCGGGTGTCAGATTCTCCGCGTTCCAACTCACCGACACGGGCAGCGAGCCGTCCGGGTTCAGATGGAAAGTATCGGTCGAGACGGTGGGCGCCGGCCCGCTCCCCAACGGCACGACCGAGATCGTATAGGTATCATCGGTCGTTCCCACATTAAAGAGCGTAAGGCTCAGCCGGCGGCTGACCGCTCCGCTGGCCGTCCCGAAATTCAGCGCCGTGGGATATGCAGCAATCGTGCCGCTGACCGCTGCAGCGACGTTCATCACACCTGCGCCGGCCTGCGCCACGGTTGCCGGCATCTGGGCGTCGGTATTCGCCGGGCTCGCGCTGTTGATCAATAGCGACCGGTATTGCTGCTGGGTCAGTCCTGGCCGCGCCGCCTTCAGCAGCGCCGCCGCGCCGGCGGCGAGAGGCGCCGAAAAACTGGTGCCCGCGGTGTTGATTAAACCATCGGGACTGTACAATTCGCCCTGCGGGTAGGATCGCTCCGTGGCCGTGACGAACTCGTCCCCCACCGCCACCAGGTCAGGCTTAAGCGCGCTCCCTAAGTTCGGACCGCGGCTCGAAAACGCTGTAACATCCGTCCGGGCCGCGAATGCCGTCGCGTTCACGAAATCCATGGTTACCTGCACCGCGGGATTATGGGCGACCCGCTGCTTCAGATCGGCGCCGGTGCCCTGCGTGATGAAAAGCGTCGGCAGAGTCGCCGCCCCCACCAACTGTCCGGCATATGAGAAGGGCGCGCCTCCGTCGACGTTGTAGATGAGGATTCCCGCCGCGCCGCCTGCGGCCACGTCGTTGATTTTGTTGGCGAAGGGGCAGTCGCCGCGCTGCACCAGGACAATCAGCCCGCTCACCGATCCTGCAGATAGAGGTGAACAAGCCAACCCGCTGGGATCGAGGTTCGCCACGTCGAACAGGGTGCCGGCAACCGCGGCGCCCGGATTTGCGCCAGTGCCCGGAACCGCAGGGTAAGGGTCCGCTCCGGAAATCTTGACTGCGTCCGCCAGCCAGCGGTCATTCATAATCGCCCCGAGGGTAATCACGTCCGCCGCGCTGCCATAATCACCGAGCGTCGTCGGCCCCGGTCCCGAATTGCCGGCCGCCACCACCACCAGGACGCCCGCGCGGGTGGCTGCCTCCATCGCAGCGATTCCGAGAGCAGTCGCTGCGACCTGCCGGTACGCGTAGACGTACCCGCCGAGGCTCAGATTGATCACGTCCATCCCGTCCGCCACCGCGTCGTCGATCGCTTTCGCCACCACGTCCGAAGTGCTTCCGGCCGAGTCCAGCACCTTGTAATTCCCTAAGTATGCGGCGGGCGCGACCCCAGACAACTGGCCGTATGGACTCACTACCGGTCCGCCGGCCGCCGCCATCGCCGTCCCGGTGCCGTGACCCTCGTGGTCGTCTGCATCCGGATCGCCGCCGTCCGGCAGCAGGGACGTGTAGTTTCTCGCGACGATAATCTTGGCGTTGGTGAACTTCACGTCGGCCGGGTCGAAGACGCGCGGATAACCCTCCAGCGCCGGCAGCGGGGCGCTGAATGCCGGATGGTTGACGTCGATTCCGGTATCGATCATCGCGATCTTCATCCCGGCGCCCGCGCTGTTTTGACCCAGGGGGAGCGCCGCCCAAGCCGCCGGAACGTGATGAACCCCCAGCGCGTGATCGAGAAACGGCAGGACGCGATCGACGGGGTGCACCCGCACGACCCCGGGAATTTGCGCCAGTTCAGCAGCCCGTTCCTCGGGAATATTGACCACCAGCCCGTTGATGACGGTATCCAGGCTATTGATCACCGCGCCGCCCCGGCTCGCCACTTCGCGCCGCGCCGCTGATTGCTGCTGCCGCACGGATGCCCGCGCAGCCGCAAATCCCGCAGTCCGCGCCGCCAATCGAGAGGACGATCCCTGCCGAACCGTCGAAATTGCCGCCGGATCACCCGCCAGTTCAATCACATAGCGGCCGGGCACCGGCTGTCCGAACACCGCCGATAGGAATAATAAGATGAGTGCAAAAATCTTCATTAGGAACCCTGATTGTCAGGCAGACGGATTGGAACCTGAAGAAGTTGCACGTGGAGGTACTGCCCGCCTCAATGTCGATTTTCGCACAGATACGAGAGGGAGGTTGATATCGATGGTTGGTTGGGAGAACGGTATCTACGCCGCGCGGGAGGAGGATTCCCGCGCGGCCAAATGTTGAAGACTTGGAGTCGAACGATCTACCGCCAGTACCCGCGGGTCCGTGTCCAACCGCGTCCATTCTGACGCCACGTTGGCGCTACGTAAATGGCTCCTCGCTGCGGAGGATGCGCCCATCGTCCATTGACCCAATAGTATCGGCCACCGCGCCAGTCCCAATACCCGTCCGTCCAGACGTAACCCGGACCCGGCGCGTACCCCATCACCCCATATCGCGGCGGAGGCGGACCGTAGCGAACGGAATAGCTGCTATAGCCGTACCCGCCGCAGCCGGCAAAGATCGTGCCGAAAAGGACGAATCCTGCAATCATCAATTTTTGTTTCATCGGAGAAACCCCCTGTAACCTTGGACCGCGCAACTCGATTTCCGCGTTGCCGGCCTGAAAACAAGTTAATGTTAGGAAGGCTTCATCTGGCGCCGCTCGGCCGTCCCGCGCTCGAGTGCCTTCCGGACCATGCGCGAGAGGCTCGCCGGATTGAAAGGCTTGGGAAGAAACATCGCGTCCTCCACCCGCACCTGCTCCGACGCGTACCCGGACATGAACACCACTCGCAGATCCGGACAGCGCCGGCGCATCTCCGAAGCCATCTCCTCCCCGGACATCCCCGGCATGATCACATCCGTCAGCAACAGATGAACGGCCTTGCCGTCGAACAGGTTGAGCGCCTCCTCGGGACCGTGCGCCTCCAGAACGTGATATCCCCAACTCTCGAGCAGGATTCTGGTAATCTGCGCGGTGGCCTCCTGGTCTTCCACCACCAGGATCGTCTCCCTCCCGTTCGCCTGCGGCGTCAACTTCACGACGATTGACTGGAGTTCGCCGTATACCGGACAACGTGGATCGGGCTGGAACACACACGCGTGCCCGGTGGGCGTCTTCTGACGTATGACGCCGCCTTTGGATAATTGACCCAGGTACCGGCGCAAGGTCCGCGGTTGAACGCCGGCCTTGCCCGCCAGTTCCTCGAGCGACCACCATCGCTCCGGTTCCCCGAAAAAGGCATGCAGCACCAACCGCCGCACCCCGGGGAAAATTGCTTCCAGCATCATGCAGTCACCCATCGCGGCCGCCCCGGCCCCCTTGACCTGGATTCCCGAATACAGCAAAGTGATTCTGTACCGGTTTACGCATAGTTCGTCTTTAAGCGGACTTCGAAAGGAGCATTGTATGAACAGGTGGCTATTCGTTTTGATTGCTGTATGTGCCCTCACTGCCTCCGCTGCTGATATCTCCGGCAACTGGAAGGCCACCGCGGAGGGACCTAACGGCGCCATGGAAAGGACGTTTGTATTCAAGGTTGAAGGGAATAAGGTGACCGGAGAAACGGTCAGCTCGATGATGGGCAAGTCCGCTATCACCGACGGAAAGGTGGAAGGGGATACGGTAACGTTTACCATTACCGGCCGCTTCGGCGAAAATGAGATGAAGCTCAACTATAAAGGCAAAATCGCCCCCGGCGGAAATGAGATTAAGTTCACCGTCGACGCGAACGGCAACACGATCGAGTGGAACGCGAAGCGAACTTCATAAGGATAACGACCATGAAACGATTACCAGTTCTGATGCTCCTTTTTGCGCTGTGCGGTTTTGCCGCGGACGTGGCCGGCACCTGGAAAGCGTCCGTCGAGACGCCCAACGGAAATTTCGAGAACACGTTTGTGTTTAAAGTGGACGGAACCAAGCTCACGGGCACGAGCGCCAACCAGATGATGGGCGAAACCGCCATTTCGGACGGCAAGGTCGACGGGGACGATGTCTCGTTCAACGTCGTCATCAGCCGCGATGGCAACGAGTTCAAGCTCGCTTATAAAGGTAAGGTCACGGGTAACGAGATGAAATTGACGATCAGCCTGCCCGGCGGCGACCGCACCTTCGAAATGACCGCCAAGAAATCTACATAGAGCAGGTCTCGAATGGCAAGGATTACGGAAATCGATGTCAACGGTTCCAAGCGTCGCATCGACGTGGACGCGGATACGACGCTGCTAAGCGTCCTCCGCGACACGCTCGATCTCACCGGAACCAAGTACGGCTGTGGCGAAGGCCAGTGCGCCGCCTGTACTGTCCTGATCGACGGACAGGCGATCCGCTCCTGCATCACCAAGATGTCGAGCGTGGCCGGCAAGAAGGTGGTGACCATCGAGGGCCTGGCGCCGGAGGGCAAACTGCATCCGGTGCAGGAGGCTTTCCTGGAGGCCGACGCGCTGCAGTGCGGCTGGTGTACTCCGGGAATGATCTTAGGCGTGGTGGGTCTGCTCCGCAAGAACCCGCATCCGAGCGACGCCGACATCGTCAGCGGCATGAATGGGCACATTTGCCGCTGCGGGACCTATCCGCGCATCGTGAAGGCGATTCACGCGGCCGCAGATAAAGGAGGCCGCGCATGAACCGGCGCGAATTCCTGGCCGCCCTGGGAGGCGGTATCGTCGTCCTCATCGCGGACGATTCGGACGCGCAGGAGGCCGGCGGCGGGGCCCGGCGCGGCACGAACGAACCGGCGCCCACTGCGCTCAGCGCCTGGTTGCACATCGCCGAGACCGGCATGGTCACGGTTTACACGGGCAAGGTCGAGGTCGGCCAGAACTCCCGAACGTCGCTGACGCAGGCCGTCGCCGAGGAACTGCATGCGCCGGTCGCCTCCATCAAAATGGTCATGGGAGACACCGCGCTCACGCCCTTCGATATGGGCACCTTCGGGAGCCAGACGACTCCCCGCATGTGGCCGCAGATCCGGAAAGCCGCCGCCACCGCACGCGAGATGCTGGTCGATCTCGCGGCGCAGAAATGGAGCGTCGACCGGTCCACCGTGACCGTCGCCAGGGGCCGCGTCCAATCCGGCAGTCGCTCTGCCGGCCTGGGCGAGTTCACCGGCGGAAAGCAGTTGACCCGCACCATCCCGGGGAGCGCAGCACTTACTCCGGCAACGGAATGGAAGGTCGCGGGCACATCGGTTCCCAAGGTGAACGGCCGCGAAATCGTGACTGGCGCACATCGGTACGCCTACGATTTCAAACGACCCGGCATGCATTGGGGGAAGGTGCTCTATCCGCCCTCGTTCGGCGCCACCCTGCAATCGCTCGATAGTTCGGCTGCTGAGAACATGCCCGGCGTGAAGGTAGTTCGGGAAGGCGACTTCGTCGGCGTCACCGCGCCCGATCCGGAGACCGCCGCCCTGGCGTTGGCGTCGCTCAAGGCGGAATGGAAGCCGTTAGCTGCAGAAGCGTCCAGCAAAGATGTCTACGCTTATTTCAAAAGGACGGCGCAGAGCGCTCCGGCCCCCGGGCTGGAGCTGACCTCGTACAACATCGCTTATATCGCGCACGTTCCGCTGGAACCGCGCGCGGCAGTCGCGGAATGGTCCGGCGATAAGCTGACCGTCTGGACCGGTACTCAGCGGCCCTTTGGCGTTCGCAGCGAGCTGTCCACCCACTTCAAACTTCCGGAGGACAGCGTCCACGTCCTGATGCCGGACACCGGCTCGGGATACGGGGGCAAGCACACTGGGGATGCCGCGCTGGAAGCCGCGCGCCTTGCGAAGGCCGCTGGAAAGCCGGTCAAACGCAACTGGACCCGCGAAGAGGAGATGACCTGGGCCTACTTGCGTCCGGGCGGCGTCATCGATGTCGGGGCGAAGCTCAATCCGGATGGAACCATCGCCGAATGGGAGTTCCACAACTACAATTCCGGCCCCTCGGGATTGCAATCGCCCTACGAACTGCCGAAGAAGCGGGAGCAGCACCACCCGTCGAAAACGCCGCTGCGCCAGGGCTCCTATCGTGGCCTCGCGGCCACTGCCAACCACTTCGCCCGAGAGTCGTACATGGATGAGTTGGCGCACTCCATTCACATGGACCCGGTCGAATTCCGGCTGAAGAACGCCAAGGACGAACGGCTGCGCAATGTAATCCTGGCGGCGGCCGATCATCTCGGGTGGAAGAACAGCCAGGGGGCCCGCGGTCTTGGCTTCGGGATCGCGGCCGGCTTTGAGAAGGGGGGATATGTCGCCACCTGCGCCGCCGTAGAAGTCACCAATGGAACGGTGAAAATCCTCCGCGCGGTAACCGCTTTCGAATGTGGCGCGGTGGTGAATCCAGAACACTTGCGCAACCAGGTGGAGGGAGGGACGGCGATGGGGATCGGCGGCGCTCTTTTCGAGCAAATCGAATTCGCCGACAACAAAATCCTCAACCCGCGGCTCTCCCGCTACCGCGTGCCGCGCTTTGCCGATATGCCCGTCATGGAATCGGTTCTGCTCGACCGCAAGGATATCGTTTCCGCCGGGGCGGGAGAGACTCCCATCGTGGGCATCGCGCCGGCGGTGGGAAACGCGATCTTCGACGCTACCGGCAAGCGCCTTCGTTCGTTGCCGCTCGCGCCCAAAGGACTGGCGTAGCGCTACTGCCGCACCCGCTCGCGCGAACCGTACTCGTACTCATGCACCGGACGCGTCGTGCGCATGCGCGCCGCCAGCACATGATCGATCGACAGCGCGCCGGCGCCGCCGAATATGGCCGCGAGCGCCATCCCGATCGCCAGGATGTGGTACTCGAATCCCTCACCGCCCTGCTTGCCCGTCCAGTTCATGAAGAAGCCGTTTCGGGCGTGCACCATTAGGATCGCGACCACCATATTGCACAGAATTCCGAACGCGGCGATGCGCGTCAGGCAACCGAGAATCAGGCCGAGGCCGCCAAGAAATTCAGCGGCGATCGCTAAATATGCGAATACCGCGGGAATGCCCGAGCTCTCGAGAAAACCCACGGTTCCATGGAAGCCGGGGCCGCCAAACCAGCCGAGCATTTTCTGAGCGCCGTGTGCGAACATGACTATGCCCAGCGTCAGCCGGATAATCATGAGCGCCATACTGTTAGAAGTCATCAACAGTCGCTTCATATGTCGGTTACCGTGCAGGAGCCGCGCCAGAGTGAGGATCGCAACAGAACATGCCTAACTATTGGCGCCTGTTGAAATCCGCTCTGTCCATCCGGGTGAACTACAAGGTCACGCGTGGCGGCCTGCTTTTCACACTCGCCATTCTGGGCGTTGGGCTGGGCGCTATCATCTCGGCAAATAACCTCTTATTCCTCATCGTGGCCACTATGATGGCGACCCTGCTGGTCTCCGGGTTTGTGAGCCGTCTCTGCCTGGCTGCCCTGGAACTCGACTTCCTGGTGCCGGAGCACGTGCCCGCCGGTCGACGGGTGCCGGGCAAGCTGCTCGTGCGCAACCAGAAGTGGCTGATGCCCTCCTTCTCCATTCGGGTGGAGGGCATTCGCGAACCGAACAGCCCCTCGCTCCGATCGGGCGTTTACTTTCCCTTGATTGCCGCGGGCGCCACGCTGGAAGAGACGGTCGAGGTCACCTTTCCGCGGCGGGGGGCGTATCGCCAGAAGAGCTTCGCGTTCTCCACGGCCTTCCCCTTCGGCTTTCTCGAAAAATCGGCGCGCGTGACCCTGCAGCGGGAAATGCTGGTCTACCCGTCAATCGATCAGCGGCCGGGCTTCGATGACCTGCTCCTTGGCATCGCCGGAGAGATTGAAACTCATTACCGTGGGCTCGGCCGCGATTTCTACCGCATCCGGCCGTACGAGATCTTCGAGAGCGCGCGGCATGTCGACTGGAAAGCCTCAGCCCATGTGGGAAGTCTGCAGGTCCGCGAATTCGCCCGCGAGCAGGAACAGACGGTTGAGATTTTTCTGGACCGCGACATCCCCGCGGAGCTGGACGCCTGGTTCGAACACGCCATCGATTGCTGCGCCTTCCTGGCCTGGAGACTCTCCTCGGAAGGAGCGGCGATTCATTTTCGCTCGAACGGCTATCAATTTCGCCAACCGGAGGACGGAGACATATATACTATTCTGAAGTACCTGGCTTTGGTTTACCCGCAATCTGCCATTGCACCGGAGGCGCCGCTCGATGAGACGAGCTACAAAATCGTCTTTACTCCCTCGCCCAGAAAGTTCAGCGAGGCCGGTTGGATGGGTGCGCGCTTTCTGGATCCCGATGTTCTTCCCGTGCCTGCTGTGCGCGCAGGCGCCGCCGGAACCAACGAAGCCTGAGCCGCTGAAAACCACCATCACCGTCGTCGAGAAAGTGTCGGCGGAAACGCCCGCCAATATCTCGGTGATGGATCCCCAGGAACTGCAGCAGACCCCCGGCACAAACCTGGACGACCGCCTGCGCCAGGTGCCCGGATTCAGCCTCTTTCGCCGCAGTTCGAGCCTGGTAGCGCATCCCACTACCCAGGGTATTTCGCTCCGCGGCATCGGCTCCTCCGGGGCCAGCCGGACGCTGCTCCTGTGGGACGGCATCCCCGCCAACGACCCGTTCGGCGGCTGGGTTTATTGGACGCAGTTCATCCCGGCTGAGATCGAGACCGTCGAAGTTACCCGCGGCGCATCCACCAGCATCTTCGGCGATAAAGCCATGAGCGGCTCGATCGGGATTTTCAGCCGCCAGTTCGACGCACTGCACCTCTTCACCGGCTATGAAGGGGGCAACCGCAACTCCCATGACGTGTGGCTGGGAGTTTCGAAGCGTTGGTCGAGGGTAGCGGTCTCGGGCTCGGGGCGGGCCTTCCACACCGACGGTTACTACATCGTGCCGGAGGAGCGGCGGGGCCCGGCGGACACGCTCGCGGGAGTCCAGTTCGTGACCGGCGATATCCGCATCGACAACTACACCAGCTTTGGCAATTTCTTCCTCCGCGGCAGCGTTCTCGCGGAGGACCGCAAGAACGGCACCCTCATCACCCACAACTCCACGGGCCTTGGAACCGTATCCGTGCGGTACGAAAAGCAAATGCGCGACGATTCGTTTTCCTTAATGGGCTTCCACACGCGCGAAGGCTTTCACAGCACCTTCGACTCGGTCACCGGTCCCAACCGCAACATCGACACGCTGAGCTTCTGGCAGACCGTGCCATCCGACGCCACCGGCGGCGCGGCCATGTGGCAGCACCACGGGCGCCATTGGAACCTGTTGGGCGGCGCGGACGTGGACCGCAATGGCGGCACAAGCACCGACCATCTGGTCCCCACTGGTAAGCGCGTCGGCGGTGGAGTGCAGTTGCAGCACGGAATTTTTGGGCAGGGCGACATTGCGGTCGGGCCTGTCCGTCTCTACGGCGGACTGCGCCACACCTTCGCCGGCGGCGACAGCACGTTCTGGAGTCCCACCGGCGGGTTTGCGGTCGGTCGCAAGCGGCTGCGCGCCCGCGGCTCGGTATACCGGGCCTTCCGCTCGCCGACACTCAACGAGCTCTACCGCGAATTCCGCGTCGGCAATACCGCCACGCTGGCCAATGCGAATCTGAAGCCGGAGACCGTTTTTGGCGCTGAAGCCGGAGTGGACTTCGTTGGCGAAGGCTACACCTTCCGCCTCACCGGCTATCGCAATTCACTGGACAACCTGATCACCAACGTGACCCTCTCCCAGACCGCAACCGCCATCGTGCGGCAAAGGGCCAACGCCGCGCAGGCCATCAGCCGCGGCTTTGAAACCGAGTTCACCGAGCACTGGAAGAAATGGACTGCCGAGTTCCAGTATCTGTTCGCGGACTCCCGGTACGTTACGGGCTTCCGCGTCGCGCAGGTTCCCAAGCACCAGGGCTCCGGGCAACTGACCTGGCGCGGCGACCGCAGCATGGTCTCGGTCAGCGCCCGCAGCTACTCCTACCAGTTCGACGACGACATTAACACGCTGCGCTTCCGGTTGGCCGGATATCCCGTGCTCCAAGTCGTCGGGACGCACCGGCTGACCAAGACGCTCTCCGCAGACGCCGCGCTGGAGAACGCGCTCGATCGCAGATTCTACACTGCCTATACCCCTATCCCGAATGTCGGAGCGCCCCGCCTGTGGCGTCTCGGCATACGCTGGGACGGCCGCCTTTAATACAGAAAGTACGCCTTCATCAATCAATGCGGCATATAATTTGATTTGACAAACCAAATTAACTGGTCGATACTTCTTAAGATGCCCGATGTCGAGGTGGACACGGTCCTGCGGTGCTACCCCCAAATCTACTTCGCCTGCCACCGTCGCCACGTACGGGACGAGCGGACCGCCGCGATCTTAAGCGCTCACCAAGCCAGTGTCTTGGACCATCTCGACGATATAGCCGGCACTTCGTTGCTCGAACTGGCGAAGCATATGGGAGTTACACCTTCGACCATGTCCTTGACCGTGGACCGGCTGGAGCGTGCGGGCTATGTCACTCGTGAGCGGAGCAGCGGGGACCGGCGTCGCGTCGATTTGAAGTTGACCACCGCCGGCGTAGGGATCAAGCGCCAACAAAAGGTTCTCGAGCCGGAGTTGGTGGCGGCGATGCTCGCCCGGTTGGATCCCGGTAAGCGGGCGCAGGCATTGAATGGTTTGGAGTTTTTGGCGGAGGCTTCGCGCGAACTGATCGCGTCGGGAGATTTCCGCCGGATTTTGCAAGGAGGCGGAGGCGGACGATGAAATGGTTGCTTTGGATCGGCGGAGGACTGGCGGCGATCGTTGGGCTGGCGGCGGCAATCGGGGCGATGCTCCCCGTGCGGCATACCGCATCGCGTAAGGCCCGGTACCGGGTGGCGCCCGACGCTTTGTACGCCGTGCTGGCGGGACCCCCGGATTGGCGGACGGGCGTCAAGAGTTTCGGCGTTTTGCCCGAGGAGGACGGGCGCAAGCGCTGGTGGGAGGAAGACACGCACCGGCAAAAGATCACCTTTGAGTTAATGGAGGCGCGGCCGCCCCAGCGGCTGCAGGTGCGGATTGCCGACCGCAAGCTGCCGTTCGGCGGGACTTGGAGCTTCGACATCGCGCCGGCCTCCGGCGGCGGGTCGGAGCTGCGGATTCGCGAAGACGGCGAAATCTACAACGTGATCTTCCGGTTCATGGCGCGGACGTTCTTCGGCTACACCGCGAGCATCGAAGGCTACCTGCGGGACCTCGGTGCGAAGTTCGGGCAGGCGGTCGAGATCGAGGAGTGAGATGGGACAGGAACTGGAGTGCCGGATGCGATACCGGGAGCGGGCGCTCTCGGGGAAGGCGTACCTCGAGACCGATTTCGTGCTGTTCCGCGGTGAGGAGCGGCTGAAGGTGCCGTTCCGCGACCTTACCGGCGTCAGCACCGCGGGCGGCGTCCTGCGGCTGGAGTTCGCGGGCGGTCCTGCCGAGTTGGAACTTGGGAAGGCCGCGGAGAAGTGGGCGGACAAGATTCTGCATCCGCCGACCCGGATTGACAAACTCGGGCTGAAGCCGGGGATGGCGGTTCGGCTGGCGGGAGATTTCGACCCGGGATTTACCGATGAGCTGACGGCGAATGGCGTGCGGATCGCGGCAGCACGCGAGCGGGCCGCACTGGCCTTCCTCGAAACGCATAGGGCAGCCGGCCTGACGAAAATCGCCAGGCTGGCGGAGGGGATCATCCCGGACGGCGCCATTTGGGTGGTTTACCCGAAAGGAGTGGCCGAGATCCGGGAGACGGAAGTGATCGCGGCAGGCCGGGCGGCGGGGCTGAAGGACGTGAAAGTAGCCAGCTTTTCGTCTACCCATACGGCTCTCAAATTCGTGATCCCAATCGCGAAGCGGCAGCCGAAACCGTCGGCGAAATAACGTCGAACGACCGGCCGGTTTTCCGCGTACCACATTGAGACCATCAGATTTGTTAATATTGTTTGCCGTAAGCTCTTAATCGCTCCGGCGTCCGACGTGTCCGGAGCCCGTCTATGCCCTCAAGCTTGCCTTTGGCTTTATTTGTCACGAGGTCCGCTACGGACCGCCTGGTCCGCGGGCTTTTCGATGATTCGTTCGCGGGTATCCATCACCTGGGCTGGTTCGACTGGGCGATGCTGATTCCGTACTTCACGGTGCTGCTGATTCTGTCGGTGTACGGCCTCCATCGCTACGACGTGATCCGCACCTATTTCAAGTACCGCAAGAACGCGCTGGGCGATCCACCCCGACGGTTTGCGGAACTCCCTCCGGTCACCATCCAGCTTCCCCTCTACAACGAGCGCTATGTGGTGGAGCGGCTGATCGAAGAAGTCGTGAAGATCGAGTACCCCAAGGACCGGCTGCAGATTCAGGTGCTGGACGATTCGACCGATGACACCGCGCCCTTCGCCGAGGCGCTGGTCGAGCGGTACCGCAACATGGGGTATCCGATTGAATACCACCATCGCGCGAATCGGCACGGCTTCAAGGCGGGAGCCCTCCAGGCGGGGCTGGAGACCGCGATCGGAGAAGTGGTCGCGGTGTTCGACGCCGACTTCTGCCCGCCACCCGAATTTCTGACGAAGACCATCCACTATTTCGCCGATCCTAAGGTCGGGGTGGTGCAGACGCGGTGGAGCTATTTGAACCGCGACTACAACTTCCTGACGGAAGTGGAAGCGGTGCTGCTGGACGGCCACTTCATTCTCGAGCACGGGGCCCGTTCCCGCGCCGGGTATTTCTTCAACTTCAACGGGACGGCGGGAATCCTGCGGCGCAGCATGATCGACGATGCCGGCGGCTGGCAGCATGACACCCTGACCGAGGATTCCGACCTCAGCTATCGCGCGCAGCTCAAGGGCTGGCGGTTCGTGTACCTGCCCGGCCTGGATTGTCCATCGGAGCTGCCGGTGGAGATGCACGGCTTCCAGGTGCAGCAATCGCGCTGGGCGAAGGGGCTGACGCAGGTGGCGAAAAAGCTGCTGCCCGCAATCCTGAAGGCGGACATTCCGCGGCGGGTAAAGGCCGAGGCATTTCTGCACCTGACGCCGAACATTTCGTATCCCCTGATGATCGTGGTCTCGGCCCTGATGCTGCCGGTGATGATCGTCCGTTTCTACATGGGCTGGCTGCAGATGGTCTTTCTGGATCTGCCGTTGATCGCGGCGTCGTTCTGGTCGATCTCGCTTTTTTATGTGGTGGCGCAGCGGGAGCTGTATCCGAAGAACTGGAAGCGTACGATTTTCCTGCTGCCCATGCTCATGGCCGTCGGGGTGGGCTTGACGATCATCAATACTCGGGCGGTGCTCGAGGCGCTGTTCGGCGTAGAAACGGCGTTCGCACGCACCCCGAAATATGCCATCAGCGACCGGCCAGTGAACCTTGAAGTGAAGAAGTACCGGTGGCGCAGCGGCTGGCTGCCGTACCTGGAGATTCTGTTCGGCACGTACTTCGTGGGGATGATCGTGTTCGCGATCCAGACCTACAACTTCTTCTCCATTCCGTTCCTGCTGTTATTCGTGTGCGGCTATTACTGGGCGGGTTTCGGCACCCTGTACCAGGAGTATCAGGGCCGGCTGCAGTGGCTGAAGGCGCAGCGGCTGGCGGCGCAGCGCGTTTAAACGGCGGACCGCTTGCGAAGCCGTCCACGCACATCACCTCCCGCAAAGCCGGCGCACGCGCCTGAAATCCCGCAAATTGCGGTTGTCGCCAATCCGTGGCGGATGCGGGCGGCGCTGTTTGCGATAACGCTGATTGCATATCTCAACTCGTTCGGGCTGGACCTGGCGTTCGATGGCCGCCGGATGGTACGGGACGATCCGCGCATACGCGCGGCCACGGCCGCTAACCTGCGGCTGATTCTGGATAAGGACTACTGGTATCCCGACCGCTCGGACACGCTATACCGGCCGGTAACCACGGCATCGTACCTGCTGAACTATGCCATTCTCGGCAATGGCGACCGCGGGCCTGGGTATCACCTTCTGAATTTCCTGCTGCATACGTTGAACGTATGGCTCGTATTCGCGCTTGCAGTGCGGATCTTCCAGCGCGCCGGACCCGCCTTCCTGGCGGCGGGGCTCTGGGCGGTGCATGCCATCGGAACCGAGGCGGTGACCAATGTCGCCGGGCGCGCCGATCTGCTCGCGGTGGCCTGCCTGTTGAGCGGACTATTGCTGTATCTTCGGCTGGACGAGGCGCCGGTCGACCGGCAGCCCCTGACCATCGCCGCGATTTTTGGAGCATCGCTGGTAGGGATGTTCTCCAAGGAAACCGGAGTTCTGCTGCCGGCGCTCATGGTTTGGTGGGATGTGGCGTTCGGCGGCTTTCGGAAGGCGGCGGGCCGAGGGGCCGCGTATGCGGCGGCCGCGGCGCCCCTGCTGGTGTTCTGGCTGGCGCGGGCCAGGGTCTTTAACGCGGGCGCATGGACGGCGATTCCGTTCGTGGACAATCCACTCGCCGGCGCGGGATTCTGGGTCGCGCGCTGGACCGCCATCAAAGTGATCGGCATGGATCTGGCGTTGCTGTTCTGGCCGGCGCGGTTGAGCTTCGACCGTTCGTACAACCAGATCCCGCTGGCGGGCGTGAATGACGCAGGCGCGTGGATTTCGTTGGCCGCAATCGTCGCGCTGCTCGCTTTGGCCGCGCTGAGCTACCGCCGGGAGCGAGCACTGTTCTGGGCCGCCGGATTTTTCGCAATCACGCTCGCCCCCACCTGCAACCTGCTGGTGACGATCGGGTCGATTATGGCGGAGAGGTTTCTCTACCTGCCGGCCATCGGGTTCGCGATTGGTTTGACCGCAGTGGTGTTCCGCCTGGCGGGACCGCGAGCGGCAGCGGGGATTTTGGCGGTCGCGATCCTTGCTTGCACGGCGCGAACGCTGGTGCGCAATCCGGCATGGCAGGACGACCTTGCGCTCGCCACCGCAGATGTGAAGACGGCGCCTCGGAGTTACCGGACGCATCGTCTGCTGGCGGGAATCTTGTACCGGCGGGATCCCTCGGCGAATCTGGATGGGGCGATCCGGGAGGAGGAGGCGGCGTGGTCCATTCTGGAAACGCTGCCGCTGAACCGCGTCGACCAGCAGGCGCCGGCGGCGCTCGGTTATTACTACCGGGTGAAGGGCGACAACAGCGGCGGTCCGACGACGCCTGAAGGGCGAGCCTGGTACCAGAAGGCGGTCGCGATTTTGCAGAAGGCAGCGCAGGCGTCGCAATTGATCCAGCAGGAGTTCGACGAAGGGCAACTGGCACGAGGCAAGCCGCTGCCGCCCCGCTCGGGCTTCGAAGCCATTTACATCAATTTAGGAAAAGCCCAGGCGGGACTGGGACGGTACGACGACGGTCTGGCGGCGTTCCGGTACGCGCGGGACATCAATCCATCCGACCGGAGCATTTACGACGATATGGCGACGGTGTATGCGGGACAGGGTAACCTGGCGGCGGCGGCAATCGTGCTGGACGAGAAGATGGCGGTCTTCGGAGTGAGCACGGCAACCGCCGCCTCGCTGCGAAATATATATAGCCGCCTCCCCGACGGGGCGTGTGCGCTCGCGGAAACTCCCGCTGGTCCACGCCCGAACCCGGCCTGCCTGCGCATGCACCATGACATGTGCCTGGCCTGGGCGGAGTTAACCACTGTTTTTCAGGCGGCAAGGCAGCCGGATCGCGCGCGCAGTTTTTCGTTCATCATGGAGGAGAACTCGTGTCCGGCTATGCGGTGAGGCTTGCGGGGTCGCTCCCTCTCCTTTGGTCGTATGCTTTTCTTTGCGGGCTCCGCGCCTATGCGTGATACTTCTCGGTTTGGGCGGTCCGGTAACCGCGTGTTATAAGGGAGATTGACATCTGGAATCATAGTGGTTTCCCTGTCATCCGGTGATTCTCCGGACGCCTCCAGGAGCACAACATCATGGAACAAACGGCAGACATCGCATTGATCGGCCTTGCAGTCATGGGCCAGAACCTGATTCTGAATATGAGCGATCACGGCTTCACCGTGGCGGCCTACAATCGCACGGTCTCCAAGGTCGACGAATTCCTGAACGACGCCGCCAAGGGTCACGCCAACGTGATTGGGGCGCATTCGATCGAGGAGATGATCCAACTTCTCAAGCGGCCCAGGAAGATCATGCTGATGGTCAAGGCAGGCAAGCCGGTGGACGATTTCATCGAGCTGCTGCTGCCGCACCTGGAGCCGGGCGATTTGATTATCGATGGCGGCAACTCCTATTTCCCCGATACCATCCGCCGCACGAAATACCTGGAGAGCAAAGGACTGCTGTTTGTCGGCACGGGAGTATCGGGCGGAGAAGAGGGCGCACGCTTCGGTCCTTCGATGATGCCGGGCGGCAGTCCTGCCGCATGGCCTCTGGTTAAGGGCATTTTCCAGTCGATCTGCGCCAAGACGCCCGCCGGTGAGCCGTGCTGCGAATGGATGGGGTCCGACGGCGCGGGCCATTACGTGAAGATGGTGCACAACGGCATCGAATATGGCGACATGCAGCTCATCTGCGAGGCCTATCAGTTGATGAAGGAAGGTCTCGGCATGTCCAACGAGGAGATGCACGAGGATTTCGCCGAGTGGATGAAGGGCGAGCTGAACAGCTATCTGATCGAGATCACCCGCGACATCCTGGCGTATAAAGACGAGAACGGCGATTACGTAGTGGACAAGATCCTGGACACCGCCGGGCAGAAGGGCACGGGCAAGTGGACCAGCGTGAATTCACTGGACCTGGGCATGCCGGTGACGCTGATCGGCGAAGCGGTGTACGCCCGATGCCTGAGCGCGATGAAAGAGGCTCGCGTCGAGGCGTCGAAGATCCTGAAAGGACCCAAGATCAAAATCGCCGAGGACCGCAAATCGGCGGTGGAAGATATCCGCCAGGCCCTGCTGGCGTCGAAGGTCGTATCGTACGCACAGGGCTTTATGCTCCTGCGCGAGGCGGCGAAGGAATACGGTTGGGATTTGAACTACGGCGCGATTGCCATGGTGTGGCGCGAAGGATGCATCATCCGCTCAGTGTTCCTGGGTGACATCAAGAAGGCGTTCGACAATAATCCGCAGCTCAGCAATCTGCTGCTCGATCCGTATTTCACGGGCGTCATCGAACGGTGCCAGCCCTCGTGGCGGCGGGTGGTGGCGAGCGCCGTGCAGGCGGGCGTGCCCATTCCCGCATTTACCACGGCGCTGGCGTTTTACGACGGCTATCGCAGCCAACGCCTACCGGCGAACCTGCTGCAGGCTCAGCGGGATTATTTCGGCGCCCACACCTACGAACGAGTGGACCAGCCGAGGGGCAAGTTCTTCCATACGAACTGGACGGGCAAGGGCGGCAACGTTTCGGCGGGCACCTACACGGTATAGGAGCGTAGAGAGAGTACATGAGCACTGGCCTCAACATCAGGGAAAGCGGCGCGCTGGACTTCGTTTCCCTCGGCGCAATGGTCCATCGGCTGGACCCCGGGATTATTCCCTTCCGGAAAGCTACGGAGTGCAAGATCCACGTCAGCGGGGGCGAGTTCAACTGCGCCGCGAACCTTTCGGACTGCTTCGGAATGAAGACCGGAATCGTCAGCGCGATGGTGGATTATCCCATTGGCGACCTCATTGCCGAGCGGGTGCGGGCGATGGGCGTGAAGCCGTTCTATAAACGTTTTGCGCATAACGGCGTAAACGGTCCCAACATGGCGCTGGTGTACAGCGATCAGGGCCTCGGCGTCCGCGGCCCGGTGGTGTTCTACAATCGCTCGAACGAAGCAGCGGCGCAGCTCAAGGCGGGCGATTTCGACTGGGACGAGATCTTCAAGGGCGGTGTTCGCTGGTTCCACAGTGGCGGGATTTTCGCGGCGCTGTCGGAGACCACGGCGAGCGTCATCATCGAAGGCATGCAGGCGGCCAAGAAGGCAGGCG
>JADMIO011851971.1_pt1 | contig 20284 bp, 17 predicted proteins | sample 8958161 | NCBI WGS metagenome assembly JADMIO01 (sample SAMN16585339, study PRJNA669376) | soil metagenome | isolation source: Crop rotation soil | place: USA: Cullars Rotation, Alabama | collected 2011 | reverse complement strand
CTTTCCCGGGTGTATTGGTATAATTTTGGACTTCTTTATCAAAACATCTTATGCTAATAAAAAATATTTTTTCCGTTTCCCTGCTGGTGGCAACAATGCCATTATTTGCCCAACAAAAAAATTTTGAGAAAACTGATACCGAACGCTTCTTCCGTTTTGGTGCAAAAGCCGGCGTTAATATTAATAAGATAACAGGTCAGTCCTATAAGTCAGGATTCAGTTACAATTACCAGCTAGGTGGTTTTCTTCAATTCAATTTCAGCAACCGGTTTGGAATACAACCCGAAGTGAATTTTGTACAGTCATCTTCTGAATTTACCAATGATGCAACCGATATTTATGATGATCTGTTCAGGGGCGGCAGTCAAAAAAGTGCAAAGCTCAACTACCTGGAGGTACCGGTATTATTAAATATTAATGTTGGTGAAAACAAGCATGTAAAACTGCAGGTGGGCCCGGCATTTGGAGCAAGGCTGAGTGAAACAATCGATACTCTTAAAAATGGCGGTAATATTTATAAAAGCAGCGACTGGAGCGCTATAGGAGGATTGTGGATACAACTTCCGGTAGTTAATTTGGGAGCAAGATATAAATATGGCCTTACTAATATTAATGGTGTAGATGACCGGCAAACATGGAAGGGCCAGGCCATACAAATATTTGTTGGAATTACGTTTTAGTCACTTATAAAAAAAATTTAATAAAAGGATTGCATTTACCGCAATCCTTTATTAATTTTATACAAACAACCCTTATCATGATTGAAAAAATGCACATCGAGAATTTCCTGTTCATCGATATTGAAACAGTCTCCCAACAAAAAGATTTTTCCGGATTAAATAATGATTGGCAAAAGCTCTGGGAAGAGAAAATAAAATATTCATTGCCTCAAAACGTAATGGCTGATGAATATTATCCCCAGCGGGCAGGAATAATGGCTGAGTTCGCAAAAGTGATCTGTATAAGCATGGCTTATTTTAAGAGGCAGGGCGCTGATCATTGTTTGAGAGTAAAATCTGTTTATGGACATGATGAAAAAAAATTGCTGGAAGATTTTATAACTACGGTTAATCAACTGGAAGCTGTAAATAATAAATGGAATTTTACAGGGCACAATATTAAAGAATTTGATATTCCCTTTCTCTGCCGCAGGTTTGTAATAAATGGTCTATCTATTCCCGCTTACCTTGATTTTCAAAACATGAAGCCATGGGAAACAAATATGGTGGATACTTTTCAATATTGGCGGTTTGGAGACTACAAACATTTTACTTCCCTAAAGCTATTGGCTGCAGCAATGAATGTTCCTTCACCAAAGGATGATATTGACGGCAGTATGGTGGGGGATGTGTACTGGAATGAAAATAATTTAGAAAGGATAGTTACCTATTGTCAAAAGGATGTGGTTACTGTAGCTAATATTATTTTGCGCTTTAAGCATTTGCCCTTGCTGAAAGAAGAGCAGGTGGTTTTTGTAAATGAGGCTCCGGTTCTTAAAACAGCGTGAACCATTAATCGTACAATAAATATTTCTTCCTGATTTTTTTAAACTCATTTAATGCCGGTTCCCAGCTGGCCCTTATCTGTGTTTCTGTTTTACCATCTTTAACCTGCTGCATCAGTTCATCATTACCAGCCAGCTTGTTAAAGAAATTATTTTTTAAAAAGAAGCTGTCTTTACCGGGAAATAATTTATAAGCATTTAGCAAATATTTCAACTGAATTTGATTATTTACTTTTTTCAAAACGGCATCCACTGTTCCGCTTTGGTTCCAGCCATAGCATTTTAGATAGAAACATTTACTGCTTTTAGCGCCTGCATTTGGTTTGGGTGTAAATGAAAATAATTTTTTTGGTAATGATGGATGACCAAAAATTTGAAAAGGTTTATCAGTGCCACGACCCTCACTCATTACTGTTCCTTCAAAAAAACAGGTAGAAGGATAAAGATATACGCTTTGCATTTCTTTTAAATTAGGGGATGGATTTACAGGCAATTTGTATTTAGTGTTATGGTCGTAGTTTTTGCATTTGATTACCTGTACATGAAAGGGCGTATCGACAGTAGGTTCAGTTGTAACATTATATGCATTGATGGTATTTGCTTTTTCACTCAGCCATTTTTCTCCTGCAAGCATTAATGCATATTCACCAATGGTCATTCCATATACGATTGGTATTGGCTGCATGCCTACAAAACTTTTGAATTTTTTATCCAGTACAGGCCCATCCACATAAAACCCGTTTGGATTTGGCCTGTCGAGAATGAGCATGGATTTATGATTTTCCAGACAGGCTTCAAGACAATATTCGAGCGAAGAAATAAAAGTATAAAAGCGAACGCCCACATCCTGTATATCAAAGATCAAAACATCAATATCCTTCAGATCTTCTGCGGTTGGTTTTTTATGATCTCCATACAAACTGATCACAGTCAACCCGGTCCTTTTATCAATACCATTCTCTACATGTTCTCCGGCATCTGCGGTACCCCGAAACCCATGTTCAGGCCCAAATATTTTTACCACTTTGATGCCGCTTTTAATAAGGGTATCTACCAAATGTGCTCCTTTAACAGTACTGGTTTGATTGGCAAATACTCCGACAGACCTGTTTTTCAGCATCGGTAAATACACCTGCATTCTTTCTGCACCTGTTATCACCTGTGCTTGCGAATTAATGGTAAATACTGCTAAAAAAATAATGAATAAAGATTTCAGTTTCATGGGCTAAAGATGAATAAAACTTTTTAATTCTGATGTATCGCACATAAACTTTAACTTGCGTTTTCATTGACACACTTTGAGCCTTTTCTTTTTTATAGCCTAATAAAATTGATCTTGCTGAAGAGTTCCGACGATAGATGTCGGAATGCTGACTGAAACGTCAGCATGCCACGCCAATGAAGCTGATGAAATAACATCAGTTGACAACAAAATTTTTAAATACCGCCAACGGCGGAAAAAAACAAAGGAAATATGGCACAAGTAAAAAATGGTGATACTGTAAAAGTTCACTATACAGGTAAACTAACAAGTGGTGAACAATTCGATTCTTCTGCAGGCAGGGAACCACTTGAATTTACAGTGGGAGGCGGACAGATGATAAAAGGCTTTGATGCCGCTATGCCGGGCATGAGCGTAGGGGAAAAGAAAACTATTAATATTCCTGCTGCTGAAGCTTATGGTGAAAAAGATCCCAATGCCATTATACAATTTCCAATGGAAAATGTGCCTGCTGATATGAAGCTGGAAAAAGGCATGCAGCTTACTTTAACTGATCCTAATGGTAATCCTTTTCCCGTGATTGTTACAGATGTGAGAGAAGATGTTGTAGTGCTTGACGCCAATCATTTTTTAGCGGGAGAAGAGCTGGTGTTTGATATTGAGTTAGTGGAAATTAATTGACAATTGACAATTAATAATTGATAATTGAGCAGCTTGTAAATGCAAGCTGCTTTTGTTTTCTTATTCCTTATTTTCTATTTCTTATTTTTACTTTCTTATTCATTATTCCATGATCTATATAAGTCCAGATTCCGTTGCAGAACGTTTTATGCGCTATGTACAAATTGATACACAAAGCGATCCTAACAGTACGGCACATCCCACTACGGAAAAACAAAAAGACCTGAGCAAATTGCTTAAAAGAGAGCTTTTGGCTATAGGGATCACCAATGCGGTTACGGATGAATATGGTTATGTTTACGCTACTATCCCTGGTAACAGCGATAAGAAAAATATTCCTGCTATTTGTTTTTGCAGTCATGTGGATACTGCTCCAGATTGCAGTGGTTATAATGTAAAACCTATTTACCACCGTTATTATGACGGCAATGATATTGTATTGCCGGATGACAATACACAGGTATTGCGGATGAGTGCATCGCCCTACCTGGAAGAACATTTGAATAGCGGGGTGATAACTGCCAGTGGGTTAACACTACTTGGAGCTGATGATAAAAGTGGTGTTGCGGTTATTATGGAGGCTGCACTTTTCTTTATGCAAAATCCTTCAGTAAAACATGGAGATGTAAAAATATTATTTACACCCGATGAAGAAGTTGGACAAGGCACTGCTAAAGTAGATATGAAAAAACTGGGAGCACAATTTGGTTATACATTGGATGGTGGAGAGGCTGGAAGTTTGGAAGATGAAACTTTCAGTGCCGATGCCGCTACCATAACAGTTAATGGTGTGATAACACATCCGGGTTATGCAAAAAATAAAATGGTGAATGCTTTAAAGATTGCAGGTGCCATTTTGGATGCTTTACCAAAAAATGAATGGAGCCCTGAAACAACTGAAAAAAAGCAGGGGTTTGTTCATCCTGTTGGCATGAATGGTATTGCAGAGAAAGCAACACTTCAGTTTATTGTGAGGGATTTTGAAGATGAAGGATTAGAACTTCATCATAACAGGTTAAAGAAAATTGCAGAAGATGTTGTAGCAAAATACCCGGGCACCAGCGTGGAGTATTCTTTTGTTGAGCAATACCGTAATATGAAAAAAGTGCTTGATAAATTCCCGCAGGTTGCAGCGTATGCAGAAGAAGCGATCCAGAGAGCCGGGCTTGTTGTAAAAAAGGAAAGTATTCGTGGGGGCACTGATGGTAGCCGTTTTAGTTATATGGGTATGCCTTGTCCCAACATTTTTACCGGCATGCAAAACATACACAGCAAATTAGAATGGATCGGTACAAAGGATATGGCAAAAGCGGCTGAAACAGTTGTCCATTTGTGCATGATCTGGGAGGAAAGAAGCTGACAATAATTCTCATCTGTTATATTTCTATTTTTCAACTTAATGCAGGAAAAAATCATTGGCATCATGGGCGCCATGCCCGAAGAGATCGATAATGTTGTACAACTCTTATCAGGCAAACAACAAATTGTAATTGCAGGCAGAACTTATTTTAAAGGAACCATCAACAGTGTAGAAACAGTAGTAGTGGTGTCAGGATGGGGGAAAGTAGCAGCTGCAGCAAGTATAGCAACACTGATATATAAATTTGAGATAACAGAACTGATCTTTACGGGTGTGGCCGGCGCAGTAAGCGACGAGCTAAAAATTGGAGATATTGTAATTGGCAGCCGGCTTGTGCAGCACGATATGGATGCAAGGCCATTCATTCCTCAATATGAGATACCCTTATTGAAAAAGACCTTCTTTGAATGTGAACAACAACGGTTGTCTCATGCTTCTGCAGCAATAACAAAAACACTTACTGATGTTTCTCTTCATCAACTTATCAGTAAAAATGAGTTAGCCGCATTCAATATCACCACACCAAAATTATATATTGGTGATATTGCCAGTGGTGATCAATTCTTTTCTGATAATGCGAGGAAAAAACAACTTCTTAAAAACCTGCCCGGTATTTTATGTGTTGAAATGGAAGGTGCCGCTGTGGCGCAGGTATGTTATGAAAATGAAATTCCTTTCACTATTATAAGAACAATATCTGACGTAGCTGATGAACAGTCACACATTGATTTTGCTGCGTTTATTGAGAAAATTGCCGGAAAATATTCGGCAGGCATTATCAAAAATATGTACTATTAGTTGTTATAAAAAAATGCCCCGTCAAAAAGACGGGGCGCTGAAATTAAACAATGGATTGTTTCAAAAACCTTCTTTACAGTTTGCTTACCTGTTTGAATATTTTACCTTCACTGCTATTGAACTGAAGTATATAGTTACCTGGAGTCAGGCTTGATAATTCATTTAACTGGATGTAGTTAGTGCCTTTATTCAATTTAATATTTTTAGAGAACACTTCTGTACCAGTCATAGTATAAACTTTTACAACTGTTGATTCATTATTCTTCCAGTCAATATTAATATTTACGTAGCTGTTGAACGGGTTGGGTGATACGGTAAAGTCTGAGGTCTTTTTCAATCTTACAGAGATCACTTTTGAGAAGCTGCTCTTACCATCAATATCAACCTGTCTTAAGCGGTAGTAAACTATACTTCCTGCTACCGAAGCTACATCATCATTCATTGTATAGTACATATCAAGACTTGTAAAGCCATGACCTTTTACTGTACCAGTTTTTGTAAATGTCCTGCCATCAAAACTTCTTTCTACTTCGTACCTGTCGCAGTTGATCTCTTGCAGTGTCGCCCAATTTAATTTTACTGTATTACCACCTATCAATACCGCGGTAAATGATTTTAAAGTTACCGGTAAAGGGCCTGCTAATGGTTCAAGAATAGCTGTGCCATCATCAGTAAACCTTTCATTCGCATCTGACAAACCTTCAATTCTTGCAACGTTGATAATAGGAGGCAGGTTACCGTTAACGTCAGCAGCGTTTACTGTTACCTTAAATTCTAACTCAAACTCTTCATTTTGTCCTAACACGCCACCCTGTGCAGCATTGGCGCCTGTTCCTATCCTGAACACTACTATCTTGCCATCTGTAAAATCTGCCTGGTCATCACCTGCATCATCGGTTAAATAACTATCGGTATTAAATCCTGCACAACTAACTACTTTTAAACTACCCGGTACATAAGTAACGCTTGCCGGTAAGGTATCTGTTACTATACAATTGTTAGCATTACCAACTCCTATGTTTTTACCTTTCAGTGTATAAGTCAGTACTTCATTTTCTTCAGCTACATTATTAAAGTTTGCATCCTTTACTGTTTTATCAAGCAGTACAGAAGGATCTTTTGTTTTGATCACAAAAGTGAACAGGCCTGGAAAATACTGGTCTGCTTCAGTGCCAAACTCTAACTGAACTTCAGTATCTCCCGGATGTATTCCATAGCCTTCACCAACATAAAACTGATCAATGTCAATTCCCATTTGGTTGGTGTAGTTGGGATTTTTTGTAGTAACATGCGAACCTGTATCTGTAATGGTGCCATTCCATGGATTATCGATCGCATTTAATCCATTATAAAAATTAGTACCATTGATCTTTAAATAATCAAGTTTAAGGTTAGCATCACCTTCCCAAACCATGGCGCCCATTTTTGCTTCCCTGTTAAGCAGTACACCTGATGGCACATTTAAGCCTGTAAGAGTTACAGACGAAATAAGTGGTGAGCCACTGGCAAAAACCTGCTGGAAACCATCGTACACCCTTACACTATTATAAGGAATGTCATTATTCTCATACACCACCACGATACACCAACCGGCATAGTTACCACCGCTGCTTACCGAGCCAACAGATGCAGCAACGTTACCAACCGTATATGTACCCGTACCGTTGTTTTGTACAAATGAAGTAATATCGGCATAGGCCTGGTATTGGCTAACAGCACTGTTACCAGTACCAGTTGTGTTTTTATCTAACTGGCCTGCTGAATATTCAGTATAAGCTCCTGAAGTACCAAAGCGGATCTTGATCTTTTTGTTTGCATCCTGTGTGATGTCAAAATCGCTTTTCTTAACACGGGCACCCCAATATAAGCGGGCAAGCTTAATGGTATTGGTACCAGCCGGCAATGTAAGGTCAGACGAAGAAGAGTTTCTTGTACCTGATCCATTACCGGTATTGCCATCAACATCCACATAGCGGATGTTCGAGTTATCATTGCCGTAAGTACTGTTACCGTTAGCCCTGTTATTATTCATTTTGGCTGTATCGGCGGCACCACTGGATGTGACAATATGTGTAAGCGTATTACCAAAGATGGTAGCACCACCCTTTATATTGTCTGAATAAACTTTTGCGTAAGTTCTGAACTGTGCCTGTGCCGAAAAGCAAACAGCCACGAACAGAAGCAGCATGATAGGTTTCGTTCTTTTACTTAACCTGTTTTTTGTGTAATTAATTTTCATATAAAAAGGGGTTGATTACGGATTATTAATCTGCCATATGCTCTTGCATTTTTGAAAGAACCTTTTAATGGCACAGGTAGAAAATCCAAAGGCAAGCCAAAGACCGGCATTTAAAAAATGAGAAGGTGAAATGAGCCTTGGAAAATGATGGTGTAAAAAAGAATATAAAAAATGAAAACTTGTAAGTTGATGATTTTTAGCTATTTATGTAACAATTTGGAACAACTTTTTCTTAAACAAAAATCCAATAAAAGGCTTTTATTTTTTTGAATTGAGTTGAAGTAGTATGATTAAGCAATCCGTAATATTCCAGAATAAGGATAAAATTGTTGGTTTATGGAATGCGTTTAACCGGTTTTGTTATTAAGAAAAAAGGCTTGCCTAAGCAAGCCTTTACATTTTTATCTAATTATTTTAATAAGCCTTTCTTGGCCTTTGTCCACCTCTTCCTTCATCTGATGGACGCTTGAAACCTCCATCTGCTTCATTCATTCTTACTGTTCTTCCATTATATCTTTTGCCATCAAGACTTTTGATCATTTTTCCTGCCGCACTGCTGTCCACCTCCATCCATGTATTCATTTCTCTCATATCGATTTTGCCTAACACATCTTTTTTCAAATTGCTTTCATCTAATACAAACTGTAAAAAGCTTGCTTTATAAAAACCATCTTTAGTACCAAGGTTTATAAATAAACGGGTATAGCCATTGTTGCGCTGGTTGTAATTGACCCTGTCCCTTCTGCCGCCTTCACGCTGGCCGTTATGATCCTGTCTTTGAATAAACTCACGCCTGTTACCTGCATTCAGGTCTTCAGCATTTTCATAATATTTAAGGAAATGACTGAACTCCAGTGCTGCTACTCTTTGCAAAACTTCTTCTTTGCTGATGCTCTCGAACTTATTAATAAGATCGGGCATATAGGTTTCATAATCGCCATGTGATACATCTGCCTGCATAAGTTTATCCATAAAATGAAAGAACTGTTTGCGGCAAACTTCTTTACCGCTTGGTGCATCCATTTTATTGAATCTTGCATTGACCATTTTTTCCAGCTGGCGTATCTTATAAACTTCCCTGCTATGACAGATGGAAATACAAATACCGCTCTTGCCAGCACGGGCCGTACGGCCGCTCCTGTGCGTATATACTTCCATGTCATCAGGCAATTCGTAATTGATAACATGGCTGATGCTGTCCACATCAATACCCCTTGCCGCCACGTCGGTTGCTATCAATAATTGTAAATGTTTTGTACGAAAACGCCCCATCACTTTATCTCTTTGCTGTTGTGTAAGATCGCCGTGCAATGCTTCTATCTCATAACCTTCTTTGACCAATCTTTCAGCGATCTCCTGTGCGTCTGCTTTTGTACGGGTAAAGATGATGCCATACATATCCGGGTTAAAATCAATATAACGTTTCAACGTTTCATAACGGTGATGGGCAGCCACCATAATAAATTGATGATCTATATTCACATTGCCACTATTCTTTTTGCCAACGGTAATCTCCTTAGGATGATCCATATAATTACGTGATATGGCTCTCACCTCAGGTGGCATAGTGGCACTGAATAACCAGATACTTTCCCTGTTAATAGTATTTTTTAAAACAAAGTCAATATCATCACGAAAACCCATGTTCAGCATTTCATCTGCTTCATCAAGTACTACGTATTTTACTTTCTGCAGGTCAATAGCTTTTCTTTCGATAAGGTCTATCAATCTTCCGGGCGTTGCCACTACAATGTGTACCCCTTTTTTAAGATTGCGTATCTGCATAGTGATGGAAGCGCCGCCATACACTGCTTCTGTAAAAATTCCTTTACTGTGTTTTGAAAACTCAGCTAGATCACTTGTGATTTGCAGGCAAAGTTCTCTTGTAGGACAAACTACCAGTGCCTGGGGATGACGCTCTGCTTTATTCATTAAATGCAGTAGCGGTAAGCCAAATGCTGCTGTTTTGCCGGTACCTGTTTGTGCAAGTCCAACAAAATCTGTTGTGCCTGATAATAAAACGGGAATTGCCTGCTCCTGTATTGGTGTAGGTGTTTCAAATCCTAATTCGGTGACGGATAATAATAATTGTTCGTTCAGGCCAAGGGCCTCAAATGCATTCATGTACAAAATTTTTGTGTTCACATGAAATGCTGTTTGCCTGTTGTTGTGCTGATTAAAAACCCCGTGAGAGAAAATAATGATGTCCCTGTCAACAGCTGGTGCACCTCATGCAATACCAGTGAATAAATAAAATCGGCGCAAATGTAAGGCATTTCAGCTTCTCCTGTTTATTTATTTGCTTTTATTAAGAACTCACAGGAATTTTTAAAAGCGATTACAACTACTTTTGATAAAAATTAAACTTTGATTGTTGCATTAAGTCTTTCATATCCATAGCTTATTCAAACCTGTATGCAAAAGTTTTTATTCACGATGTTTTGTTTTTTTATTATTAGCAATAAAACTGTTGCACAGGATACAACAGGGAATGGAGTACCGGCATTTGATTCAGCAGCGGTGCTTAATGACCTTATGCAGCTATTGGATTCTACTGATGTTTCTGCCAGCTATGGATTAGTATCTGTTGGTATAACCAACCGGCTCTTTAGCTTACATAATAATAATTTGAACGCAAAACAATCCACTACTTCAGCATTAGTTTATAGCCCTTCTCTTGGCTACTTTCACAAAAGCGGTTTTAGTGTATCCGCAGGCGCAAGTTTGGTAAACCGGTCAGGCAAAGGGTTGGGGGTGACCCAATATTCAGTTACACCTGCTTATGATCTTACAAATAACAGGAACTGGACCTTCGGGATATCTTATTCAAGATATATTATAAAAGACAAATACTCTCCTTATTCATCACCCATTCAAAACGATTTTTATACTTATGCCAGTTATAAAAAACATTGGCTTGAACCAGGTATTGCTTTTGGATATTCTACCGGAAATTATTCAGAGATCAACCAATTCACTGTTCAGCTTACAGGTAACACTTTTACTGATACTGGTACCTATCGTTTAAAAGCATTTTCAATGATGGGTTCACTGGCACATGACTTTGAATGGAGCGGAATATTTGGTAAAGATGATGCCGCCGGCTTTACACCATCCTTAATGATCAGTTTGGGAGCTGATTCAACTGAAACTGTATCTCATTCGATATTGCAAACGCCGGGTGGACAAAATCTCATACGGTTCCTTAAACGAAGAAAACGCCTGCCCAAATTGCAGGGTAAAAATAGTTTACAGGCACAATCTGTTGCTCTTAGCCTTGATCTTAATTATTCAGTTGGAAGGTTCTCTGTTCTTCCGCAATTGTATCTTGATTATTACCTCCCTGAAACAGATGAGAAAAGGTTTACACAAACATTCACGTTATCGCTTGGTTACTCTTTCTGATCCCACTTAACAAAAGATTATTACTTTTAAAAAATTGTTGGCATATTGATTGGTTTATTTGTTTCAAAACTTATTTTATGAAATCACTTGTTTTATCATCCGTACTTGCATTGTTCTTTTTCTCTTTTGCCACTGCCCAGGGTTTTGGTGTAGGCATAAAAGTTGGAACCAATATTAATAAACTACAGGGGCAATCCTTCAAAGATCAATTTACTTATGGTTATAGCGCCGGTGTGTATGCAGATATTAAAACAGGGAAAAAATGGAGCATACAGCCTGAGGTGCTTTTTAACCAGGTTAGTACTGATACATCTGATAAGTTCAGCACCATCTACAAGATAAATGCAGATAAGATCTCTAAAATAAAATTGAATTATCTCAGTATCCCCATACTTCTTAATTATAATCTTTCTAAAGGCATAGCATTACAGGCAGGGCCACAGTTTGGCATCCTGATGAGTCAAAGTAAAGACCTGTTACAGGAAGGCAAAGACGCTTTTAAAACAGGAGACTTCAGTATGCTTGGCGGACTCCAGATAAAATTTTCCAGCATAAGGTTATATGGCCGTTATGCAATAGGACTGAACAACATTAATGATATCGACAACAGGGATAGCTGGAAGAATCAAAGCATACAATTAGGAATAGGGTTTACTTTCTTATAATCTTCCAGCTTCACTTAAAAGGTTCCTGTAAACCGCCATCATATTTTGGGCATAGTTTTGTTTTGAGAATTTTTCAGCCTGTGATTTTCCTTTTTCGATCATTTCTTTTGCAAGCTGTGGTTGGGTGGCAATTGCCAGCATGTGGACAGCAAGTGTTTCGGCGTCGTAAGGTTCAAAATATAGAGCAGCATTTCCACCAACTTCAGGCAGGCAACTGGCATTGCTACTGATGAGCGGGAGGCCGCTCCACAATGCTTCCAGCAATGGCGCACCAAATCCTTCGAATATAGAAGGATAGATCATTGCCAATGCCTGTTGATAGATGGCTGGAAAATCAGCCGCACTTGTAAAACGGCTTTGTTTGCTTTGCGGCATTTCATTTAATAAAATAAGCAGGTGCCCAAGCCCGTTAGCTGTCATCAGGCCCTTGGCTTCCTCTTTTTCTTTTTTCCCGTTACCAATTACAACTAAAGGAATCTCCAATTGCCCCTTTAGTTTTACCATAGCGTGACAAAGCGTTATCAAATTTTTTCTTGGAGCAATTGAACTGACAAAAAGAAAATATTTATCAGGAAGGTCATATAGCTGCTTTACTTCCATCTTTTCACTGTCGCTTACTTTCCGCTGGAAAATAGGGTTGCAGCTTTGATATACAACAGTGATCTTTTCGGCAGGTATTTTATAAAATTCAATCAGATCATTTTTGGTTTGTTCGCTTATAGCCACAACCTTATCCGCCACACGGCAGGCATATTTTATTTTCCAGCGGTGTACATAACGCTCATCAAAATTGTACGTTTCAGGGAACCGTTCAAAAATAATGTCATGAACAGTTACTACAGTTTTTGCGCCGGAATTCCTTATGTTATTGGGTAACTCATTGCTTACGCCATGATAAATATCCACTCCATAATTTTTGATCGCTTTTACCATTCCAAATCTGCGCCAAAGCGAAGGGAATTTTGTGTAAAATGAGGATATTGGAAAAACCGCATCTGTTTGTTTAACTGATAAAATATCAAACAGGTCAGTTTTTTGGGGAGCGAACAGTATATATCTTTCATTGGGATAATATTCAGCAAGAACCGGTAACAGGGACCGGATATAATTTCCCAGCCCTGTTTTATTTTGATAAGCCCTTTTGCCGTCGTACCCGATGATCATTTGAAAATTGTAGAAGCTGCAAGATAAAAATTGAAACTAATATAAAGTCAGTTAAATAATACACGTATTTCGGAGTAACCGTTTTATTTTTACAAAAAAACAAATAAATGGACGAGTTAAAAAAAGTGATACTGGAAGCCTGGGCAAACCGGGAATTATTAAAAGAAAACAATTATTCCGAAGCGGTAAGAGAATTGATAGAAGAAGTGGATAAGGGAAGGCTGCGGACTGCATCACCAACTGAAGACGGTTGGCAAGTGAATGAATGGGTAAAACAGGGTGTATTGATGTATTTTGCTATTCAGCAAATGCAGACATATAATTTGCCTCCTTTTGAATTCTATGATAAGATGAAACTAAAAAGCGGCTATGCTGCACTGGGAGTGAGGGCCGTGCCGCATGCAGTGGCAAGGTATGGTGCTTTCATTGGAAAAAATGTGGTATTAATGCCAAGCTATGTGAATATAGGTGCATATGTAGATGAAGGAACGATGGTGGATACATGGGCTACTGTAGGCAGTTGTGCACAGATAGGAAAGGGCGTGCACCTGAGTGGTGGCGTGGGTATTGGCGGAGTGCTGGAACCCTTACAGGCTGCCCCCGTGATCATTGAGGATGGTGCTTTTATTGGCAGCCGCTGTATTGTGGTAGAAGGAGTGAGGGTGGAAAAAGAAGCGGTGCTGGGCGCTAATGTTGTGCTAACGCAGTCAACAAAAATTATTGATGTTAGTGGTAATGACCCTGTTGAGTACAAAGGCAGGGTGCCTGCAAGAAGTGTTGTGATACCCGGCACCTATAATAAAAAATTCCCCGCAGGAGAATATGGAGTAAGCTGTGCTTTGATCATTGGCCAGCGTAAGCCAAGTACGGATCTAAAAACAAGTTTGAATGATGCGTTGAGAGATTTTAATGTGAGTGTATAGCAAATACAATCATTCCCTATATTTGCAGCCCTGAATAAAAACACCAGCCCAGGTGGCGAAATTGGTAGACGCACTGTGTTCAGGTCGCAGCGTTCGCAAGGATGTGCTGGTTCGAATCCAGTCCTGGGCACTAATCCTGATGAAGTCATCAGGATTTTTTATTTTATGCAATTCTTTGTTTATATACTTTACTCAAAAACATTCGATAAATTCTATATCAGGCAAACAAACGATGTTCATTCACGCTTAACAAGACACAATTCCGGGACGGAAAAAGCTACCCATCCATACCGACCATGGGAACTGGTATGGTTTACTGAAAAAACTACAAGAGCCGAAGCAATGGTGCTTGAAATAAAACTGAAAAATTTATCTAAAGAGAGATTAAAAGCATTTATTAAGAAATACGGTTGAAGAAAAGGTGTGCTGGTCCCGACGTTGCCAAAGGCAAGTCGGGATGCTGACCGAAGCGTCAGCATTCGAATCCAGTCCTGGGCACAAAGCCTCCAGGGATACTGGAGGCTTTGTTATTAAATAAAAACTGCCCTGAAACAGGGCAGTAAAATTATTCTTAGCTCTTAAAGACTAATTATTTTATTAAAGACCGGAATACAGCATCATTTACTTTTACCGGGTATTTAACTACTAATTCTTTCATCCATGTTTCTTCCAGTTGTTTTTGATATTCATTTATCACCATTGTTCTTGCTTCTTCATATGTCCGGGCTGTTTTTGCAGGATAAAGTTTGATCACTTTAATAAAACTGGCGCCATTGTCTGCATTGTTTTTTACTATTTCCATAATAGTGCCTTCCTTTAATTCAGCACCTTGCTTAATGGGCAATTGTGCCAGCTCATATCTTGCCGAATCGCCCAGGATAGTGCCTTCACTTTGCCCGGCAATTATTTTCCAGTCCATTCCTTTTTTCATGTTCTCAAAAGCATAGCTGGCATACGCATAGCTTGTTGCGTTGATCAGGATCACTTCGGCACTCTCATTCCATGCAAATTTGTCTTTATTCATTTCATAGAACTGTTTTAATGAAGTTTCGTCTTTGGAAGATTTTGCCCATACTTTTCTTCCCATCACTTCATACAACAAATTGCCCTCTTTAAATTCCTGCATTTCATATTTAAAATTTGCATTGTATTCTTCAAGATGAGCACGATAGTAATTAACCGCAGTAGTATTAATGAATTTTTCAAGCAATTCACTATTGCTAATTGTATTATTCTTTTTATTCAACTTATATTCTTTTGCAAAAGCAAGCCATTCACTTCCCTTTATAGCTATATTCCCAAAAGAAAATATTGTTTCTTTAGCCACAGGCCATTGACGTTTATCAGCAGAATAAGCTGCACTGTCTGCAAACAGGTAAAGCATCTCATCCATTACCGCTGTATTTCTTTTATAACCTGTTTTTGAAAGTACTTCTTTAATAGCTGGTGTATAATCATTTTCCAACCGGCTGCGGAAGTTCATCATATCGTATTTCAGTTGCATGGCGGTATCCAATTTCAGTTCTTTTGCCGCTGCAACTTTTTGTTTGAAAATAGAATAAAGCTGCAGGTAATCTTTTAAAGACTGTTCTTTATTTTCCTCTGCAACAACATTCTTATTGTATGCTTTCATGAACTCCTCTTTTGTCACTTCATTGCTGCCACAGGTGAACAATGATTGTGAAAAAATGCAGGTTGTTGTGAAGGCGCTTACACAAGCCAGTAATAATTTCTTTTTCATTTTACTTGTTTCTTTTTTAACGGCAGTGTTATTAATATGCTTTTTCTACTTTGAATACATTTTTCTTTCCTGTTTCAAGATCTGTTATCTCCACCAGGTACATGCCTCTTACAAGGCTGTTCAGGTTCCTTAAAGTAACCACCGGTGATTCCTTTGTGATCTTTTGTACATTATTGGAAATCATTCTTCCGCTCATATCCAGCATTCTTATTCCAAATGAAGCGGATTGTTCTACTGAGACGGAGACAGTAAGCTCAGATATAAATGGATTTGGAACTACCTTGATAAAGGCGCCGTTCTCAGGCAATTTCACATTGGCGACATTGCTGTAAGCATATTTGCCATTTTTATCCAGCAGCTTCACCCTGTAGTATACCAGTGGTGATGTTAAACTGCTGATATCGTCTGCCAGTTGATATAGTTTTTCACCATCACTATTACCTGCTGCGGCTACATTAATGCCTGTCTTTGTATAGTTTCTTCCGTCAACACTGCGTTCGATCTCAAAATGATCTGAATTTATCTCGATGATCGTTTTCCAGTTGAGCACAACATTTTTACCAGATTTTGTTGCGGTGAGTTCAAGCCCTTTTACTGGTAACAGCGTTAGCCAGTTCAATGAATATATTGCAGTAACAGGATCTTTTCTTCCTGCCGAATCAACAAATGAATAATAGAATTCTGTTGTTGACGAACCGATGGTTGCAGCAGTGATCTGTATCTTAAGCAGATCAGGATTAAAGTTAATAATGAGTTGCCCTGCTGTAACAAGCACGCCATTGTAATACAGGTCAGCATTAGTTGGTATCACATCAATCACTGCATTTCTAACATCCAGCGTACAACCCAAAGTACAGTCTTCAGCATCTTTACCGCTCAATACCGGCGGGTTGCTGCCGCCATTCAACACAATTTCTTGCCCAACAGTTGGTGCAGGAATATTAATATAGAATGGAACTGAAGATGGAACCTGTTCTATACCAAAATCATAATTTATCACGCTTGTAAAGCCAAAAGGCCTGTTATCTATTACACCCATTGAGCCATAGTCGATAGTTGCACTTCTTGTTTCACCTGTATTTGTCCAGCCAGACGGCAGTGATGCTGTAGGAGCTGGTGTACCCGTAACGCCATTTACTGTTGACAACACTAGTGAATAATTTGTTCCCGGCGCAACATCTGTAAATGAATAAGTACCGTCGCTTGCAACAGAAGCAGTTGCCACCACATAACCCAACCCATCCACTAAATTTATATACAGGGTACCATTACCGTTAGTTACATTTTCAAAACTTGTTTCAGGTATCACGTTACCATTACCATCATCCCACACTTTACCGCTGATGCTGATGCCAGGACCAACTAACAAGTGTAAGGTGGCAGTTGCACATAATGGTTGTGGTGAGGCAGCAGTTAGATCACATATAGAATAAGTAACAATATCGGGACCAGTATATCCTGTTGCAGGCGTATATGTGTAAGTGCCGTTGGAATAAAATTGCACTTTACCACCCTGTGCGGTCGTTACAGCTGAACCAATTGCCGTGCCTGAACCCGATGAAACAATTGTTGCTCCATTTAATGACAAACTGTCTCCGTTATTATCACGGTCGTTGCTGATAAATGAACCAGTAACTGGTTTATTCACTGTAGTGTAGCCAAAATCATCACCGCCAAAAGGAGGATCATTCTGTATGCCGTTGATATCTGACAATACTTCAAAATGAATATTGGCTGATGAAACTGCGCCCACAGTATTAGATATAAGATATGCAGCATCAACTGTTCCGGTGAAGCCATTGGCAGGAGTCAATGTGTAATCACCATTAGCATTTACTGTTAATGTACCGGCGTTAATGACAGCTTTCCCAAAAATATCCATTCCTGCTATTGTAACGGTGCCGGGCAGGGTAGTAACATCCGGAATGCCATCACCATTAGTATCATAACTGAACGTGGCAGCTGTAAATGAATAGTATTTAGGGTCTCTATCATTTACAAAAAGATTGCCTTTTATCGCTTCGCCATAGCTGATATCTTCATCATTGTTTGCAATTACCGAATTGCCGTTTACAGGCAATGGGTCTACCGTAATAGATAAATAGGCCGTATCACATACCGATGGATGTCCATTGTCACAAATTTTATACGGGATTGTTACAGTACCAATGAAGCCTGGCACAGGATCAAATGTATAGTTTCCGGCACCATCAAATGTGATTTTACCTGCATTTGCTACTGATGCACCCGTTTTGTCTGTACCGTTTACATTTGAATTGCTGGCAAGATTGTTTTTAGTAATTGGGTTCAGGAAGGTGCCAAAATTTTGTGTATTGCTTTCCTGGTCAAAGTCATTAATATAAACGGCACCGCTTACATTCACATCCTGCCATGTGCTGTTTTCATCATTTATGCTGTTAGTAGAAATTCTTGAGACACCAAAATCCATTGCATTGGCACAGGTGCCTGCACTGTTGAATGTGAAAGATTTGCTTGCTGGCGTAGTCAATGACGCATTAGAAGGCAGTGAAGCAGCATTAAATCCAACAACATAACATTGGTCATATTGTAAAAACTTGATCAGAATATTGTCGATAAACACATCATCTCCTTCATCTACGTTACTGCTGGTTGCTATTCTTAAGAAGGTTTTATTATTGGTGTTATAAGTGGCTACGTTTATGTTTAAATTGCTGACATCAATATAATTTGAATTATAAGTGCCATTTCCTGAAATTGTATAAATAGTATTATAGGTTGAACCATCGCTTGACAATTGGATGAAAATGTTTTCACCTGTAGTAAGAGAAGTTGTGGCTTTCCTGTATGAGAAATTAATAAAAGCTTTGCTGGCATTCTGTATATTAAATTCTCTTATGGCGTACCTGGTTGCGTCATCTATCCTTAATGCGTATCCAAAGATGCTGTCTTTCACAACTTCTACATCCGCAGAGGATGAAGTAGTTTTACAGAAACCACTGGAAGGATCGTTGCTATCATACCAATCACTTTTCCAGTCTGTATTTCCATCGGATCCCTTTTCACAACTATTGCCGCCATTGGCAAGATCAAAATTATCTGCTATAATTTTTTCCGGTGCTTTTATAAACTGGTAATAACCATTGATATCAACATTCGCAGAATCCACCAGTTCATTTGCAACACCGGAGCCACTGCAATTACCATCCACATAGAGATAAACTTTTGCAGGTGAAAATCCTGTGCCACCATCATTTTTGTGGCCATCAGCATTCTTGTCAAGGAAAATCTGTCCTGCAATAATATTCTGACCTATTGGAGAAGGGCAGGAGCCTATGGATATATATACATAAGCAATATCGCACACCACAGGTGTTGGTGTTGAGCAGATCCGGTATTGGAATGTATCTGCACCTGCAAAACCTTTCCAGCACATTGGGATCCTAAGCTTAGAATTCCACGTGGACAAGTTGTCGCGGCCGCTTCTATAGTGTCACCTAAATACTAGTGACTCCAGCGTAACTGGACTGGCCACAGTTAGGCCGCAAATGTAATCACACTGGCTCACCTTCGGGTGGGCCTTTCTGCGTTCGCGAGTGGACCCGATAAGCTCATGGAGCGGCGTAACCGTCGCACAGGAAGGACAGAGAAAGCGCGGATCTGGGAAGTGACGGACAGAACGGTCAGGACCTGGATTGGGGAGGCGGTTGCCGCCGCTGCTGCTGACGGTGTGACGTTCTCTGTTCCGGTCACACCACATACGTTCCGCCATTCCTATGCGATGCACATGCTGTATGCCGGTATACCGCTGAAAGTTCTGCAAAGCCTGATGGGACATAAGTCCATCAGTTCAACGGAAGTCTACACGAAGGTTTTTGCGCTGGATGTGGCTGCCCGGCACCGGGTGCAGTTTGCGATGCCGGAGTCTGATGCGGTTGCGATGCTGAAACAATTATCCTGAGAATAAATGCCTTGGCCTTTATATGGAAATGTGGAACTGAGTGGATATGCTGTTTTTGTCTGTTAAACAGAGAAGCTGGCTGTTATCCACTGAGAAGCGAACGAAACAGTCGGGAAAATCTCCCATTATCGTAGAGATCCGCATTATTAATCTCAGGAGCCTGTGTAGCGTTTATAGGAAGTAGTGTTCTGTCATGATGCCTGCAAGCGGTAACGAAAACGATTTGAATATGCCTTCAGGAACAATAGAAATCTTCGTGCGGTGTTACGTTGAAGTGGAGCGGATTATGTCAGCAATGGACAGAACAACCTAATGAACACAGAACCATGATGTGGTCTGTCCTTTTACAGCCAGTAGTGCTCGCCGCAGTCGAGCGACAGGGCGAAGCCCTCGGCTGGTTGCCCTCGCCGCTGGGCTGGCGGCCGTCTATGGCCCTGCAAACGCGCCAGAAACGCCGTCGAAGCCGTGTGCGAGACACCGCGGCCGGCCGCCGGCGTTGTGGATACCTCGCGGAAAACTTGGCCCTCACTGACAGATGAGGGGCGGACGTTGACACTTGAGGGGCCGACTCACCCGGCGCGGCGTTGACAGATGAGGGGCAGGCTCGATTTCGGCCGGCGACGTGGAGCTGGCCAGGGAAAG
>JADMIO011011161.1_pt1 | contig 20285 bp, 16 predicted proteins | sample 8958161 | NCBI WGS metagenome assembly JADMIO01 (sample SAMN16585339, study PRJNA669376) | soil metagenome | isolation source: Crop rotation soil | place: USA: Cullars Rotation, Alabama | collected 2011 | reverse complement strand
CGCGACAACTTGTCCACGTGGAATTCTAAGCTTAGGATCCCAATGTGCTGGAAAGACCGGCGCCCGGAAAGCCGCCGCCGGGGAAGCCAAAGCCCCCGCCCGGGAAGCCGAACCCGCCGCCGGGGAAGCCCCCGCCCGCGAACCCGAAACCGCCCGCGGCGCCGAAGCCCCCGAGGACGCTACCCATGCCGCCCATCGCGAAGGGATTGATCGGGCTGCTGATGGGGATGACGAGGTCGCCGACGGGGTAGACGCGCAGCACGCGCTCGCGCGTCTGCCGCTCCACCGTCGTCACCTCGATGAAGTTCCGCCGGATCAGGTACGTCGCGTTGTTCGTCGCCACCTTGGAGAGGGCCAGCCGCAGCGCCGTGGCGATCGACATGCGCCGGGGGAACGGCGGGAACTTCACCTGCGTGTCGTAGATGTCCGGGGCGTCCCCGTTCTCCTCCTTGAACGCCTCGGAGTCCACCAGGATCGGCAGCGCGTCCTCGTCCTTGTACTTGGCCGTCAGCTTGTCCTGGATCAGCGACAGCGCCTCCTTGAGCGTCATCGGCGCCTGGAAGTCCTTCATGTCGATGGTCTCGTCCAGCAGCTTCTCGATGCGCTGGGCCGCGATCCGCCCCTTGGGGTCGTCGGGCAGGCTGGTGACCTCGTACTTCTCCTTGCGCATCTTGGCGATGGCCTGCCAGGTGGCCAGGGGGGGGAAGTGGATGGGCGGCTCGTCGGGGAAGGGGATGTGCGACTTCTCCACCTCCAGGAGCACGGCCAGGAAGCCCTGCTCGCGGCGGCGGCGGAGCTCCTGCTGGACCTGGAGGTTGTAGCTGGCCTGGGTCTGCATGTAGGCGGCCTGGGTGGCCTTGGCCGCCGGCTCGCCGCGCAGCGCCGCCTCGACCTGCATCTGCCGCAGGCCCTCGAGGATCTTCTCCTGCGTGAACCGCTCGTAGCGCGCCTGGTTCATCAGGTTGCGGTACACCCGGAACCGCGCCTCGTCCCGCTCCTCCTCCGCACGACGCTCCAGTTCGTGCCGTTGGTTCTCCGCCCCCACCGCGGCCAGCTGCCGCTGCTGGGCGAGTTCCAGTTTCATCTGAGCGCCGCGCAGCTGGAAAGCACGCAGCTGGTTCTGGAGCGTGCGGGAGAGTTCGTCGCGGGCGCGGTCGCCGAGGTCGGGGTGGGCGCGGACCTGGGCGAGGGCGCTGCGGACCAGGGCGTAGGCGCCGTCGGGGTCGGCCGCCATCTCCCGCCGCGCCTGCCGCAGGCTGGCCTCGACCGCCTGCGACAGCTTCTGCTCCTCCAGCAGCACCCGGTCCCGGTGCGCCTTCAGATCCTCCGGCGCCGCCGCCGCCTCGTCCCCCTTCCCCCCGGCCGCCTGCAGGAGCGCCACCAGCTGCTCGCGCCGGCCGCGCAGCACCCTGCCCGTCTTGTCCACGCGGCCGACCTCGCGGTCGGGCCGGTCCAGCTCGCGGAGCAGGTCCTGGCGGGTCAGCCGCCCGCCCTCCAGGCTGGCCACCACCTTCAGCCCGCTGGCCACCTCGCGGTCCTGTGGCGCCAGCCGCTTGGCGCGCTCATACAGCGCGCGGGCCTCGCGGAGCTCGTTCTCGCGCAGGGCGGTGGCGGCGCCGACGAGGAGCTCGCGCAGGTCCAGCCGGCCCTGCTCGAACGCGGCCACCAGCGCCCGGTCGGCGCGGATCAGCGCGGGCTGGTCCTTGGCCCGCGCCCACTGCTCGGCCATGCCGACCAGGAAGAAGTTGTCCGCCTCCGGCTCGCGCACCGCCTCGACGGCCGGCACGCTGACCGCGCCCGCCTTGCCGGGCACGCGGCCCGTCACGGTGAAGCGCAGCTCCTTGGCTTGCTTCATCCGGCCCACGACCAGCGTCGGGGCGTCGCCGCGCAAGGGCGGCAGGCGGCTCGGGTAGCGCTCCGTCACGGCCGCCGGCAGGTCCAGGCCCGTGGGGTAGAGCACCGGCGCCGCCAGGGCGGCCTCCAGGCGGGGCAGGGTGTCCTCCAGGCGGTCGCGCAGCAGCTCGACGCGGACGACCAGGCCGCCGCTGCCAGTGGCCAGCCCGTGCAGGTTGTGCGGGTGCGGCTGCGCCCCCAGCGGCACGGCGAAGAACTGCACCCCGTCCCGGGCCATGCGGCCGGCCAGCAGGGCGCGGTCGGCGGCGCTGAAGGGGGCGTGGGTGCTGTGGCCGTCGCCCAGGTAGACGACGGCGCGCTGGCGGGCGGGGTCGGCGGCGCCCAGGGAGTCCAGGGCGCGGCCCAGGGCGCCCTTGAGGTCGGCGTCCCCGGCCGGGTACTGCTTGCCCAGCTCGGCCAGCGCCTTCTCGACCCTCTTGGCGTCGGCCGTGGGGGAGACCAGGCCGCCGGTCAGGCAGCGGGTGAAGGCGGGCTCGGGGGTGCTCACGCACCACAGGGCGACGCGGTCGCCGGGGGCGGCGGCGCTGAGGGCGCCCTTGGCGAGCTGGCGGGCGGCGGTCCAGGCGGGGCCGGCCTGGCCGGCGGAGGCCGAGACCAGGACCACCAGGTCGCGCGGCCGCCGCGGCACGGGCTGGAGCCTGGGCTGGAGCTGCAGGGCGAAGAAGAGGTCGCCCTTCTCCGGCCGGTACGTCACCACCCCGCCCGCCTCGAACTTCGTCCGCGCCAGCGCCGCCTCATCGGTCGGCTGGTTGGGCCGCCGGTCTTCGCCGGGCAGCGTGGCGGCGCGGTCCTTGCGGGGCGTGGGGTCACCCCAGAGGTTCGAGGAGAGAACGGCAGTGACGGCCAGGCCGCCCAGGACCGCCGCGAGCCGACGCACCTTCATCATTGCAGACCCCCTGCTACGGGTTGGTGTGCGGCCGGGCGGCCCTGCCTCGAACGCCCGGCCGGGGCGCCTCTCTCTGGATTCCGGTTGAAGGTGGGATGCCCCGGCCCCCGAAACTTGCGCGCCGCTGATCCATTTTCTCCACTTTCAACGCCCGGACTTGTAGGGCGGGTGCCCTCGCGGTAGACTTTCCCTGTGCCCCGCCGAACCCCCGCTCCGGCCGAGAATCCTACCACCGCGCGACCATGCAAGAAGCCTCCCTGTCGTTCCTCAAGACCTTGCTCGAGACCCCCAGCCCGTCCGGTTACGAGCGCCGCATCCAGGACGCGGTCCGCTCCTGGGCCAAACCCCTGGCCGACGAGGTCCGCACCGACCGGCACGGCAACGTGATCGCGGTCCTCCACCCCGGCGGGCACCCGCGCATCATGCTCGCGGGGCACTGCGACCAGATCGGCCTGATGGTGCAGTACATCGACGACGGCGGCTACCTGTACGTCCAGCCGATCGGCGGCTGGGACATGCAGATCCTGCTGGGCCAGCGCCTGACGGTCTGGGCCGCGGACGGCCCGCTGCCGGGCGTCGTCTCGCGCAAGGCCCCGCACCTGCTCACCAACGAGGAGCGCAACAAGGTGCCCCAGTTCACCGACGTCTGGGTGGACATCGGCGCCAAAGACCGCAAGGACGCCGAGGCGCTGGTCACGCCCGGCGACCCGGTCACCTTTCAGCTCGGCTTCCAGGAACTGCGCAACGGCCTGGTCACCGCGCCCGGCCTGGACGACAAGGTGGGCGTCTGGACCGTGATGGAGACGCTGCGCTTGCTGCACGGCCGCCCGCTGCAGGCCGCGGTCTACTGCGTATCGACCGTCCAGGAGGAGATCGGCCTGCGCGGGGCGATGACCAGCGCCTACGGCATCCACCCGACGGTCGGCGTGGCCGTGGACGTCTGCCACGCGAGCGACACCCCTGGGAACGACAAGAAGCAGGTCGGGGACACCAAGGTGGGCGCCGGCCCGGTGCTGTTCCGCGGGCCGAACGTCAACCCGCACGTCCTGGACCGGCTGCGCGAGGCCGCCCGCGGGCACGAGATCACCGTGCAGGTCCGGGGGGCACCGCGCGCGACCGGCACGGACGCGAACGCCATCCAGATCAGCCGCGACGGCGTGGCCGCGGGCCTGGTCGGCATCCCCAACCGCTACATGCACAGCCCCGTCGAAATTGTCAGCCTCAACGACCTCGACCGCGCCGCCCGGCTGCTGGCCGAGTTTTGCGCCGGCGTGACCTCGCAGACGGACTGGACCCCCTGAACTGGGGCTGAAGCCAGCGCGTTGCAACGTGCCACCTTACCGCAACACTTCCGCCCTTGAACCTCGCCTACCTCTCCTCTATACAAAAGTATACGGCGCGACGGTCTTCCAAAACAAGGGGGGATGATGCGCGACGATCTCTCGCGGGAAGAGGTGACGGCCGCCATCGACGCGGTCGTTGAGGGGCTACTCCGGCAGGCGAAGATCCAGGGGCCGCCGGTCGATGCGCTCACCCTGGCGCAGCGCCACCTCGGCCTGGAAGTGTCCCTCGGTCGGAAGCCGCGTCCGCGCGGCCGGGAGCGGGAGCACCAGCGGCCTGAGCCGACCGAGGAGCAGCGGCAGTGGGCCGCGGCCCAGGCCGTCGCCGCGCACTCCCTGGGGGAGATCCTGCGGCGGCTGGGGGCGGACGGTGAGGGGGGGCGGCCGCGCGGCGCCGGTTCGCTGGCGAACCTGTTCGCGCCCCGGCTGCTGCTGCCCGCGTGCTGGTTCGCGGCGGACGCCGCGGGCGCCGACTTCGACGTGGCCGACCTCCAGGCGCGCTACCGCACGGCCGGCCACGAGGCGGTCGCCCTGCGGCTGCTCGACCTGGCCGAGCCGTGCATCATCACCGTCGTGGACAACGGCCACATCCACCGCCGGCGCAGCAACGCCTGGCCGGTGCGGCGGCAGCTGGCCCCCGCGGAGCAGGAGTGCCAGCGGTATGTCAATTATTACAGCCGCCCGCGGCTCGTCAGCCGGGGCGGCTGGACGGTGCGGGGCTGGCCGGTCCACCGGGCGGACTGGAAGCGCGAGATCCTGCGCAGCGTCGTCGAGGAGGGGGCCGAGGGGGAGGCGCCGGCGGAGGTCGAAGGGGCGGACGGTTGGTGACAGGGGCCGGCCCGCGACCGCCCGGACCCGGCCCGCCGCGCGGCCGGCCGGGGTCACAGCGGAGGCCATTCCTTGTCCAGCCCCTCGCGCTCGATCTGCTTGACCTGTTCCTCGGTCACGCCGAAGCGGGCCGCGACCACCTTGAGGGACTGCCCGACCGGGACGTGCTGGTCCTGGGTCTCCACCAGCGCCAGAAAGATCTCCTTGCGGCGCGACTCCGGCAGGGGTTCTTCGGACGGGTTCTCCGACATGCCGCTCTCCTTTCCCCGGGGCCGTCTTGCCCCGCCGCGGGCGCCTTTCCCCACCTTTCCCCCCATTGTGCTACCGCACCGCCCCGCCGCGGGCAAGGTGATTTGGCCGCTTTCTCGGATTCGCCCGCCCCCCGCGCGGCCGGGGGCGCCGGTCGCGCGGGGAAAGGCGCCTGGTCAGGACTCGGAAAATCCGGTAAGCTATGATAGTGTGGGCCCCGGGAGCGCGCCCACGCGCCGCCCCTGCTTCCCTCGCCCGACCAGGGATCGAGTCCGCCCCTCCCGCCAGGCCCGCCGCGCCCCGCCGGCCCGGAAACTGTCCTGTGACAAGGAGCATTGATGCCGCGCGAAGAAGTTTTCGAGGTCCAGGGGAAGGTCACCGCCGCCCTCGCCAACACCCGGTTCAAGGTCAAACTCGAGAGCGGCCACGAGGTCATCGCTCACATTTCGGGCAAGATGCGCAAGCACTTCATCCGCATCCTCCCCGGCGACACCGTCAGCCTGGTGCTGTCCCCATATGACCTCACCCAGGGCCGGATCACCTACCGCGGCCCGCTGCGCAAGCAGGCCGCGGACGGCACCGCGGAAAGCCGGCCCTGACCCGCTGTCCCACTCGCCCCCCCTAATTCCCCCGACAAGCCCTTTCCCATTCAGGAGTCAGCGATCTCTCTCTCCCTTTCCGACCACCCCGAGGGGCAGGCAACCCGGCGACGGTCCGGCGCCGTTTCTTGGGCCCTGACCTGGGTCCAGAATATCCCGTTCCTGGCGCTGCACGCCGCCTGCCTGGCCGTCCTGTGGATAGCCCCCGACCTGCTCTCCTTGACCTTGTGCGCGGGCCTGTACTTCGTCCGCATGTTCGGCATCACGGCGGCCTACCACCGCTACTTCGCCCACCGCTCGTACCGGACCAGCCGGACGTTCCAGTTCCTGCTGGCCTGCCTGGGGTGCAGCGCCCTGCAGCGCGGCCCGCTCTGGTGGGTCGCCCACCACCGGCACCACCACCGGCACTCCGACACGCCCGAGGATCCCCACTCCCCGCGGGCCCGCAACCTCTGGTGGTCGCACGTCGGCTGGGTGCTCGCCCGCCAGCGCGACCAGGCCGAGTGGCCGCGGCCGGACGACTGGATGCGCTACCCCGAGCTGCGCTGGCTGGACCGCTGCCACTGGGCCCCCGGCCTGTTGATGGCGGGCCTGTGCTGGCTGCTGGCCGGCTGGCCGGGCGTCGTCTGGGGTTTCCTGGTGAGCACCGTGCTGTGCTACCACGCCACCTTCGCCGTCAACTCCATCTGCCACGTGCTGGGCCGCCGCCGCTACGCCACCGCGGACCAGAGCCGCAATAACCTCGTCGTGGCGCTGCTGACGCTCGGGGAGGGCTGGCACAACAACCACCACCATTACCAGAGTTCGGCCAACCAGGGCTTCTTCTGGTGGGAGATCGACGTCAGCTATTACCTGATCCGGTTGCTCGGCTGTCTGGGCCTGGTCTGGGACATCCGCACGGCTCCCCGGCGGCGCAAGCTCGCCCGGGCAGGGGCGAGCCCCGCTCCGCCCCCGTCAGCCTTGCAGTTGGGCGGAGAAGGATCGAGCTGACAGGCGGCGGCCTGCGTCGAGGGCCCCGAGGAACGAGCGCCTCCGCCGTCCCCGCCCCGGAGGGGGGCGGCGGGGCCCGGCCCGTCCGTCCTGCCTCATAGCGCGGAGAATGCCACCTCCCGAATCGCCCGTTCCATCTCCTGCGCCTGGCGCTGGTCCCAGCCCCAGTACAGGGTCCGCTCGGGGAAGCCGTGGTCGCGCGTCAGCGCCACGAAGTACGAATCCGGCCGGAGCACGAAGTACCACCACAGCAGCCCGAGCACGGCCCCCAGGAGCATCAGGACGATGAGGACGACCCAGTCCCAGAAGTCCGCGGGCCGCGCCCTGCCGCTGACGACCCCCTCGTAGTCCCCGCGGCGGATGGTCTGGGGTGTGCCCTGGACAAAGCAGACCCGCCAGGTCTGTGTAAGGCGCACCTTGCCGTGCTCGGTGCGCGTCAGTTCGGTGCGCGCGAAGGTGCCCAGCAGGAACACGGTGATCCCGGTGAAGAGGAACCAGGGGCCCAGGAAGACCGCCCAGGCGTCGAAGGCCCACGCCCCCAGCAGCCCGAGCGGGATGACCAGCACCTGTCCGACGACGAACAGCTGCACGCGGCGGCGCAGCGGCCAGCCCGCTTCCCAGGCCCGCGCGACCGGCTGGTAGGTCCTCTGCCTGCGGGTGCCCGTCGCCTGATCGAAGCCGCACTCGGGGCACACGACCGCCTCGGCCGGCAGCCACCGGCCGCAGCCCGGACAGGGCCGCTCGGGCGGGATCTCGACGCGGTAGGGATTGCTCTCCTCGTCCCCCAGCAGCGACGCGGACACCGCCTGGGAAATGGCCGTCGGCGGCGGGGCGGGAGCCGGGGTCGGGCGAGGCGGTGCCGGCGCGGGCGCGGACTCCCCGGGAGGGGCGTCGGTCAGATGGTAGGGCGTCTGCTCAAACCAGCGCGTCCCGACCTGCGAATCCTCGGGCGCCTTCCCGGGGGCGGCGGGCAGGGGGGGCGGCGGGGCCGGGCGCGGGGCAGGGGCGGGCGGCGGCCCGGGGCGCAGCGCCGCAGAGCTGGCCGTGCGCGCGGCGATCGGGGTCCGCGTGCCGCACAGCAGGCATTCGACCTCCCCGCTGGGGTCGGCGATGGTTGCGGCCAGGACCTGGCCGCACCCGGAACAGGCGATGGTGATCCGCTCCATGAAGGTCCTCCCCTGGCCGTCATTCTACCCGAGACCGACGCCGTTCACCCGGGGAACTCCATACATTGTCGGAAGTCGTGGGGGTAGGCCCGGCGAGCCGAGCCGGGCCGGTGCCGCGCGGCTCGCGGCACCTACTCACCGCCCGGCGTCCGGTAGGCCCGGCGAGCCGAGCCGGGCCGGTGCCGCTCGGCTCGCGGCACCTACGTGCCTCGGTCCCGGTCGTCCATGAAATCGGGGGATTGCGATGGCGGAAGAACGGAAAAAGGCGGGCCCGCACCGCCGGGAAGTGCTCGGCACCGCGGGGGCGCTGGCCGCGGGCGGCTTACTGCTGGCAGGAGGGACCGCGGCGGGGGCCCAGGTCGAGGACCGCGGGTCCGCCATCCGCATCACGGCCCTGCGCGCCTTGCCGGCCGGCACCAAGGCCTATGTCAAGATCGAGACCAACCGCAACGTCGTCGGCTGGGGCGAGGTCACCGGCCTGGAGCCGCGCGTCGCCTGTGCCCTGGCCGAGTCGCTGCGCGAGCTGCTCATCGGCGAGAACCCGACGCGCGTCGAGCACCTCTGGCAGAAGCTGTTCCGGGCGCACCGCGACATGCGCGGCGGGCCCTTCATGACCCACACGATCTCGGCCATTGACATGGCCCTGTGGGACATCACCGGCAAGCTGTACGGCGTGCCGGTCTACCGCCTGCTCGGCGGCCCGTGCCGCGAGCGGATCCGCATGTACCCGACGCCGCGCGCGACCAAGCTGGGCACGGGCGGCCCGCACCCGTTCTCGGGCAACCCGTCCGACATCGAGGGGCTGGTGCGGCAGGTGCGCGAGACGCGCAAGCGGCTGGGGCCCGACGGGACCATCATGTTCGACGCCCACTGCGCCGTGCCGCCGCCGATGCTGATCCAGCTGGCCGCGGCCATTCAGCCCTATGACATCCTCTTCCTCGAGGAGCCCGCTGTCCCTGGCAACATCGAGGTCTTCAAGCGGCTGAAGGAGCAGATCCGCATCCCGATGGCGACCGGCGAGCGCGACCGCACCATCTGGGAGATGATCGGCTACCTGCACAACCGCTGCATCGACATCCTGCAGCCGGACGTGGGGCACACGGGTGGGATCAGCCAGGTGAAGAAGATCGCGACGTTGGCCGAGGCGTACCACGTGCCGCTGGCGCCGCACAACACCTGCTCGGAGCTGGGCCTGACGGCGAGCCTGCACGTGGCCGCGTCGATCCCGCTGTTCCTGATCCAGGAGGGCTACCTGGACGGGCACATCATGCCGGCGGGGGTGGCGCGCAAGAACTGGAGCGTGGACAAGGAGGGGTACGCGTCGCTGCCGCAGGGGCCCGGGCTGGGGGTCGAGATCGACGAGAAGGCCGTGGCGAAGGTCGCGGCGGACCCCAAACGCCGTTTCCGCTGGCCGCACCCGACCTACGCCGACGGATCGGTGCGGGATTATTGAGCGAGTCCGGCTTGCCGTTTCGCGCTCGCCCCACCCCCGCGCAGGCGGGTGTGGCGTGGGACACTAAGGCGTTGTTCCAAAATAAATGTTCCAAAACATCGACTTTTCCTATACTGCCATTATGGCAAGTTCATCACAGATAGCCACTGTTCGGCAGAAGTACGAGTCGCTTGCACCGCTGTTGCATGAGAAGGCACGCCGTCGTTGGGCCGCCTGTGAGGCGGTGGCCTTGGGACGCGGTGGGATTTCTCTGATCGCCACCGCCACCGGTCTCTCTCGTCCTGCCATCCGTCGCGGCATCGCCGAACTCAACTCTCCCGCGGTCGCCGGGGAGGACTCGGATTCGTCGACGCCACGTATCCGCCGCCCGGGGGGTGGCCGCCACTGCCTCACCGCCACCGACCCCGCGTTGCTCGAAGAATTGCAACGCCTCGTCGATCCGGCCACACGGGGTGACCCGATGTCGCCGTTGCGTTGGACCTGCAAGAGCACACGCCACCTGGCCGAGACCCTGAGCCGTCTGGGTCATGAGGTCAGTCATCAGACGGTGGCTCGCCTGCTCGCCGATTTGGGTTACAGTCTGCAGGCCAACCGCAGGACCGAGGAAGGCAAAGATCACCCCGATCGCAATGCGCAATTTGAGCACATCAACCGAAAGGTCCGGTCGTTCCAGCGGCGTGGTGAGCCGGTGGTGTCCGTGGATACCAAGAAGAAGGAACTCGTGGGCAATTACAAGAATCCTGGGCAGGAATGGCAACCCAAGGGCAAGCCCGAGACTGTGAAGTCGAAGGATTTCCCGGACAAGGAACTGGGCAAGGTGTCGCCCTACGGCGTCTACGACATGACCGCGAACGAGGGTTGGGTGAACGTGGGCATCACCCATGATACGGCCGAGTTTGCGGTGGAGTCGGTGCGGCGGTGGTGGTATCGCATGGGCCAGCAGTTGTACCCGGAGGCAACGGAGTTGCTGATCACCGCAGATGGTGGTGGCAGTAACGGCAGCCGCTCACGGTTGTGGAAGGTATGTTTGCAGCGTCTGGCTAACGAGTTGGGATTGAAGATCAACGTGTGCCACTTCCCACCGGGAACCAGCAAGTGGAACAAGATCGAACATCGCATGTTTTGTCACATCACGGAGAATTGGCGTGGTCGTCCGCTGGTGAGTCATGGTGTGGTGGTCAATCTGATCGGCAGCACAACAACGCGAAGCGGCCTGCGCGTGGAGGCAGACCTGGATACCAATCACTATGAAACGGGCATCAAGGTGACGGATCAAGAATTGGAAGCCGTCCATCTCAAGCGAGATAAGTTCCATGGCAATTGGAATTACAAGGTGGTCCCACAGACGGACTAAGATTCAGAATTGGAACACTTATTTTGGAACAGCTCCTAACCCGAAGCGTAAGCGAGGATCCGCCTCCTCGCTTACGCTTCGGGTTAGTGTCCCACGCCACACCCGGTCGCAGAGTAGCTAGGCGGCCCTGAGCACAAGACAGGTGTTGCTCCCGCCGAACCCGAACGAGTTGGACACCGCCACGCGCACCCGCTGCTCGCGGGCCGCGTTGGGCACGTGGCACAGCTTGCACTCGGGGTCCGGCTCGTGCAGGTTGATCGTCGGCGGGACCGCCCGGCGCTCCATCGCCACCAGGCACGCCAGCGCCTCGACCGCGGCCGCCGCCGTCAGCAGGTGGCCGGTCATGCTCTTGGTCGAACTGACCGGCACCCGCGCCAGCGACGCGCCGAAGACCGCCTCCAGCACGCGCGCCTCGGCGATGTCGCCAACCGGCGTGCTGGTCGCGTGCGCGTTGAGGTAATCGACCACGGACGGGTCCACCCGGGCGTCCGCCAGCGCCTGTCGCATCGCGGCCGTCGCCGGCTCGGGGTCGGGGCTGGGGATCACCATGTGGTGGGCGTCGCTGCTGGCCCCGCAGCCCGCCACCTCGGCGTAGACGCGGGCCGAGCGGCGGCGGGCGCTCGCCTCCGACTCGAGGACGAACATGGCCCCACCCTCGCCCATCACGAAGCCGTCCCGGTCGCGGTCGAACGGCCGTGAGGCCCCGCACGGGTCGTCGTTGCGCCGCGACAGGGCCCGCAGGTTGCCGAAGCCGGCCAGCGACATCGGCGTGACCGCCTTGTCGCACGCGCCCGCCAGGCAGACGTCCACCCAGCCGAGCTGCAGCCAGCGCCTCGCCTGGGCCAGCGCGTAGTTGCCGCTGGCGCACGCGGCCGACACGCTCGCGGTCGGGCCCGATACGTCCAGCGCACGCCGGACCCGGTCCACCATCGAGTCGGGGTCCTGCGACGGCGTGTAGACGCGCCGGCCGCCGGCAAGGGCGTCCGCCTCCCAGAGGATGAACCACTCCGCCCCGGTCCCGAGCACCAGCCCCAGGCGGACGTCCGCCCGCCGGTCCCACCAGCCGGAATCGCGCAGGGCGGAGACGCAGCACCACAGGGTCAGCTGCTCCAGCGGGTGCCGCCGCGCGAACGCCTCGGCGTCCCACCCTTCCGGGCACGGCACGCGGTCCAGCTCGGCGCCGATGCGGCTGGGGTGCTCCGAGGCGTCGAAGTTCCGCACGGCCCGCACGCAGGACCGGCCGGAGAGCAGGCCGTCCGCGAGTTCGCGGTAGGTGCTGCCCAGCGGCGTGGCGGTCCCGACGCCGGTGATCCAGACTGCTGTCCCGTTGCTCACAGGCGGTTCTCCCCCGCGACCCGTTTCAACTCGACCCAGCCGCCGCAGCTCAACTCCCACCTGGTTCGGGACCCGCAGCCCTCCAGGGCCGCGCCCAGCTCCGCCAGGGTGAACGGCCGCGAGCCGGCCGCCGTCCCGGGGGTGCGCGCCCCCGGCTGCCCGACTTCGAGGAACAACCCGCCGGCCTGCGGGCCGGGGGAGGTCAGGGCCAGCGCGACCGCGGTGCACGGCGGGGCGGGAAGGCCGCCCGCCTCGCCCGACGGCGCGGCCGGGTCGGGCGGGATTACTTCCGGGTCGTAGCCCGTCAACACGGCCCACACCCCGGGCAGGTCGCCACCCGCGACGAGCGCGGCGGCGACGGCGAGGCCCTCGGAGTCCGCGCCCGGGCCGCCCCCGACGCCAAAGTTCGGCCCGCGGATGTCCAGCGCCAGGCTCAAGGTGCCCGAGACGGCGTGCAGCGAGCGGTGCGGGATCAGGTGCGGGGAGATGCCCCAGGCGCCTTCCTGCCGGAAGCGGTGCAGCACGTGGCCCATCGCGGCGCGCCCCAGGAAGCGCGGCGCGGCCACGACCCCCCAGGCGGTGAAATCGCAGCCGCCCAGGGCGTGGCCCTCAATGGCGCGGCATACCGCCGCGAGGGCCGCCACCGTCTGGTCGTCTGCGTTCTTGAGCAGCGCGGGGGGCAGGGGCTCGCCGGTGCGGGGGTCGCGCGGCCGGCGCAGGGCGGCGACCGCTTCGGCGGGCACTCGGAGTGCGGCGTAAGCGCGCACGGCACAGCAGACCGTGCCGGCGGGCGCGGGCAGGGTGGCGATTGGCATGGCGCGACAGAAATCCTTTCCGTCGGTCTGGCCGGCGGCCCGGGTGCGATTCGGTCGGGGCGCGGCGCCGGGCGGTGTCCGCATCGCCCCGACCTTGGGCCCGCCCTTCGTACTGCAAAGCCCCACGGGTGTCAACGCGGCTTCCGGACTGTTTCGGCCGCGGGCGGCCCCGTTGTGCAGGGGAGAGGAGCTTTTCCCCCAAGAGCGGCGGTGGCGATGCCGATGAATAGTCGCGGTGAGAGGGGCCTGACGTCCGTGCCGGTTGAACGGGCGCGGCGGCGGGCCCTGGGCGGTCCGGGTTGTCCCTGCCGCTTGCGGTTTCGCAGTCGTGCCAAGCCCCAAGCGGCGCAGAGCGCGATTGCCGTTGCCCCGGGGACGGGTTTGTGCTCTGATGCCGCCGCCCACCGGCCGGGCAGCCGCCCCGGGGCGGCCCCCTCCCTTCACTCGCGCGGGAAGAGGCATGAACGACGCGCCGATGCACAAACTGGCCCAGGCCGTCCGCCAGCACGGCCTCGTCCGCTTCGTCGAGCACTTCAAGGAGCAGTTCCCCACCTGCCACCTCAAGGACGTCACCGTTGAGGAGATGGACGCGAACCGGGGCATGGTGGTCAACGGCCACCGCGTGGTCAACTTCGGCTCGGACAGCTTCCTCGGCCTGGACCAGGACCCGCGCGTCAAGGAGGCGGTCATCCGCGGCGTCGAGAAGTGGGGCACGCACAACGGCGCCTCGCGGGCCTTCTCCTCGGTGCGCGCCAACGCCGAGGCGGAGGACCGCATCGCCGCCTGGCTCGGGACCGAGGCGGCGCTCATCTACCCGTCCGTCACGCTGGCCAACATGGGCGCCATCCCCGGCCTGGTAGCCCGGCGCGACCTGCTGGTCGTGGACGAGCAGGCGCACAACTCCATCCAGGAGGGGGCGAAGATCGCCAGGGCCGGCGGGGTGCGCGTGCTGTCCTTCGCCCACTGCGACCCCGCGGACCTGGCGCAGGTGCTGCGCGGCGCCGGCGAGTACCGCGTGGCCCTGGTGGCCATCGACGGCGTCTACAGCATGAGCGGCGCCCTGCCGCCCCTGCGCGCGCTGAACGAGGTGGCCCGCGCGCACAACGCGGTCCTGTACGTGGACGACGCCCACGGGACCGGCGTGCTCGGCACGCAGGGCCGCGGGACCGTCCTGGACGCCCTCGGCGACTACGACAACACCTTCGTCGTCGGCTCGCTGTCCAAGGCGTTCTCGTGCGCCGGCGGCTTCATCGGCTGCACCGAGCAGTTCAAGCTGCTGCTCAAGATGCGCTCGAACACCTACATCTTTGGAGGGCCGGTGCCGCCGGCTTACCTCGAGGCGGTCTGCACCGTCTGCGAGATCCTCTCCTCGCCCGAGTACGACCTGCTGAGCGCCCGGCTCCGCGCGAACCTGAAGCGGCTGACCGGGGGGGCCACGCGGCTGGGGCTGGCGGTCCTCGGCGGCGAGACGCCGATCATCTCGATCCTGGTCGGCGACGAGGCGGCGACCCTGAACGCGGGCCACTTCCTGTTCGAGGCCGGCTACTACGTGCAGTCGGTGACGTTCCCCGCAGTCCCCTACCACGGGGGCGTGCTGCGCATCCAGGTGAACGCCAACCACCGGGCGGAGCAGATCGACGGCCTGCTCAACGCCCTGGGTCAGCTGCAGCGAACGGCGGGCCTGCCGGGGCCGGAGGCGCTGCGGTCCGCGGCCTGAGGACGATGCTCCCCCGGGAACGCTGGGCTGAAAAATGGGAAAGCGGCGAGCCTCGCCGCTTTCCCATTTTTTCGTCCCGCGCGTCGGGATTGCCTTCACACCCCGGCGCCGCAGCAGACGGAAGGGAACGCGGATGGCGCGCAAACGGCAGCAGGGCAGCAAGGCGACCCGGCGGGCCAGTCGCCTGTCGGAAGGCGCGAAACCGCGGCCCCTGGACTACGAGCTGACCTACGCCGGCAAGCGGCCCGAGGCGGACATCCTGGGCGGACCCCGGGCTGAGGCAGACAGGGGACTATCTGTCACAAAGGTCACCCCGGACGGCTGGCGGAACCGGCTCTACCTCGGGGATAACCTGGGCGTCTTGCGCGCCCTCCTGGAGGACCCGGCCGTTCGGGGGCAGGTGCGGCTCGTCTACATCGACCCGCCTTTCGCCACGGGCGGCGTCTTCGAGTCCCGCAGCGGACAACGTGCTTACGAAGACCTGGCGCACGGGGCGGCCTACCTCGAGTTCCTCCGGCAACGGCTCATCGTCCTCCGCGAGTTACTGGACCCCCGTGGGTCCATCTACCTCCACCTGGATGAGACGATGGCCTTCGCGGCGAAGGTGCTGATGGACGAGGTTTTCGGGCCCACGAATTACCGGAACTGCATCACCCGACAGAAATCGAACCCGAAGAACTTCACCCGCAACCAGTACGGCAACATCTCGGATTATCTCCTGTTCTACACGCGGACGGATAACCCCGTGTGGAGCCGCCCGTTCCAGCCCTGGACCGACGAGTGGGCCGCTAAGGAGTACCCCTGCGTCGAAAAAGGTACGGGCCGGAGGTACAAGAAAGTCCCGGTGCACGCGCCCGGCGTGCGGAACGGGGAGACGGGGAAGCCGTGGCGTGGGAAGTTGCCGCCGCCGGGGAAGCACTGGCAGTTCCCGCCCCGGGTCCTCGACGAGCTGGACGCGAAGGGGGAAATCTACTGGTCGGCGTCGCAGAACCCGCGCCGCAAGATCTACCTCGACCGCAGCCGGGGCGTGCCGGTCCAGGACATCTGGCTGGACTGCCGCGACGCGCACAACCAGATGATCGAGGTGACCGGCTACCCGACGGAAAAGCCCCTGGAGCTCCTGCGCCGGATTCTCGCGGCCTCGTCCGACCCCGGCGACCTCGTCCTCGACTGCTTCGCCGGCTCGGGGACGACCCTGGTGGCCGCCGAGGAACTGGGCCGCAAGTGGATCGGGGTCGATTCCGGGGTCGAGGCGATGGCAACGACGGTGAAGCGGCTGGCGCACGGGTCCGAGCCGATGGGCGACTTCGTGCGCGGCAAGAAGGCCAGGCGAGCGCCCTCGGCCGATCACCCCGGCGCGCTGCGGACCTGTTTCGACCTGTACCTGGCCGAAGGGTCGGCGTGTATTCCCGCGGACATGGTCGCAGAGTGGGCACGGCTGTTTGCCGGGCGTTCCGCCTCTTCGGTGAGTTAGCCCGACGCGCCAGCGAGGGCGGCTAACAGACGGCCGCCACACCCCGCCCCAAGGCGCCCCAAGCAGGGGGCCGCAGTTCGGCTGCGCTTTCGGGCCGTAGGGCAAGCGTCCTCGCTTGCCCGGGCGGGGCAAGCGAGGACGCTTGCCCTACGGCCCGGCCGCCCCCCAACAGGTCACAACAACCGCGGCCGCCCGCTTAGCTCCACCCGCCCTGCGGCGGGCCCGGCGTCGCTTGTCTCCAGGCGGCGGACGCCTACAATAGATTCCCGTTACGGCCACTTGCCAGACGAATCGCCGAGTCCGCGGGCCACCGGCCCGCGGAGCGGGGGACCCAACTACCCGGGGCGAATCCGGCCGCCCGGCCGGACGGGGGAACTCAACTCCGAGCCCGTCAGCTAACCTCGTAGGCGTTCGAGGACGTCGATGGCACCCTGCCGGGGGCAAGCGCCCCCGCGCACCACCCATCCCCACCCAGCCGTTGCGGGCGGGCCTCGCCGGGCTAGCAAGTGTGGCCTCGGAGGGCCTCCTTCATGCTGGTCCAGGGGAAACGTCCGCGCGAGCTGCGCTGGTATCACGCCGGCCCCATGCTCTTCGGCGACTGGGGCACCAGCCGCCTGTACGTGCTCGGCCTGGCCTTCTACTTCACCCGCTACGCCTCGTTCTGGTTCATGCTGGCGATGTCGGTCCTGCTGGTCTCCGTCGGCTGGGCCTACCAGGTGATCTGCCGCCTGTTCCCCGACGGCGGCGGCGTTTACTCGTCGGCCCGGCAGCGCTCGCAGTCGCTGGCGGTGATCGGCGCCCTGTTGCTCTGTGCCGACTACGTCGTCACGGCGGCCATCTCCTCCCTCGACGCGTTCCACTACCTCAACGTCCCGCGGCCCGAGTTGTGGGCCGCGGGGAGTATCGTCGCCATCGCCGTGCTCAACTACTTCGGGCCCACCAAGGCGGGCAGCATCGCCCTGGTGGTGGCGCTGCTCACGGTCGTGCTCACCTCCGTCGTGGCGGCCGCGGCGTTCCCCTCGCTCGGCGAAGCCCGCATCGACGTCCCGCACGAGAGAGCGGGGCGCTGGTGGATCCAGTTCACCGAGCTGATCCTGGCGATTTCCGGAGTCGAGGCGGTCGCGAACATGACCGGCATCATGGTCAAGCCGGTCGAGCGGACCTCGCGGCTGGCGATCTGGCCGGTGCTCACGGAGATCGTCATCCTCAACCTGGTGCTGACCGTGGCCATGCTGGCCCTGCCCTCGGACCTCGTCGCCGCCCCTGACGGCAACGTCCGTCCGGAGGCGCGCGACGCGATGCTGCGCATCATGGCCGAGCACTACGTCGGCCCTGCCTTCGCCGCCATCGCCTCGATCGTCTTCGGGCTGCTGCTGCTGTCCGCGGTGAACACCGCGATCACCGACCTGGTGAGCATCCAGTACATGATGGCGCGCGACAAGGAGCTGCCGCCGGCGCTGGCCGGGCTGAACCGCTGGGGGATGCCGGTCCTGCCGCTGTTCATCGGGGCCGTGGTCCCGCTGGTGACCTTGCTGGCGGTGCCAGACGTCGAAGCGCTCTCGCACCTCTACGCCATCGGCGTCGTCGGCGCGGTCGCAGTCAACCTCGGCACCACCTCGACGAACCTTCAGCTGCCGCTGAAGCGCTGGGAACGGGCCATCATGCTGGTCCTGACGGTGCTCATGGTGGTGATCTGGGTGACCATCGCCATCGACAAGACGCAGGCGCTGCTGTTCGCGGGCGGCATCCTGGCCGCGGGGCTGGCGGGGCGGTGGGTGGCGCACAACCGGGAGGCCATCCGCCGCTGGTTCCTGGCGCCGGTGCCGCACCCGCTCATGCTGGAGGGGGTGGGGACACAGAGCGGCGCGGTGGCGCCGCCCCCGGCCCTGGCGGCAGTGCCCGCGGCGCACGTGCCGGCCTACGAGCCGACCGGCCGCGTGCTGGTCGCGACCCGGGGCAGCCCGAAACTGCTGCGCTTCGCGCTGGAGCAGGCGAAGACGCGGCGTGCCGAGCTGATGGTCCTGTTCGTGCGGCACATCGCCTTCACGCCGATGGGGCCTTCCGCGGAGGCGGACGTGCACTCCGACCCGGAGGCACAGGCGCTTTTCCGGCAGGTGGAGAAGGACGCGGCCGAGATGGGCGTCCCCGTGCGGCTGCTGTACGCGGTGGCCACCGACGTGGCCGAGGCGATCCTCGAGACGGCCGCGACGCAGAGTGTGGACCTGGTTCTGCTGGGAGCCTCTCAGCGCGGCGGGCTGTGGCGGACCATGAAGGGGGATGTCATCCAGGAAGTCGGCCAGCACCTGCCCGACCGCATCTCCTTGCTCATCCATGCGTGAGGAACGGGGCGGACAAGGCCCTGGCCAGCCGCCCCTTGTCCTGCGCGCTCCCTGGACCCTGCCCGATTTATCGGTTCGCGCTCGCGCCGCGGGGGGGCGAGCGCGAACCGATCAATCCGGCAGGGGCGCCGGGCCCGCAATCAGGACTTCTCCGGCTGCTTGCCCTCCTTGCCGTTCTTCCCGTCTTTGCCGTCCTTCGTAGGCGGCTCGGGCAGACGTGGCCGTTCGCTGAGGACAATGATCGCCCGCGTGGCGATCAGGTCCGCGTTGTGCAGGTTGAGATCCGCGAAGACCGAGAAGGTGTTGTCCAACCTCCGCTCGCCGATCTGGAAGAAGATCTCGCCGATGCCCACTTTGCGGCCCTGGCCGTCGTAGAAGTAAGCGGAGAACCCCGTATCTTTCCACGCGGTCGCCAGGGTCTCCCCCAGCTTCTTCTCCGCCTCCGCCAGCTCGCCCGGGAACGACCTCCGGGTCCGCAGGGTCCAGCTAAAGCGGCGCTCCTCCGGGACGTAGCGGGCGCTCTCGACGACAAACTCCTCCTGCAGCTTGCGCGCCGCGGGCCCGTCCCACTGGACATTGCTGCCGAGCGGGCTGACGAACGGCCCGCACAGGGGGGTGAACTCGGGCGGGTGCGGCGCGAACTCCGGCGCGTGGGGCGCGAACTCCGGGAGGCCGGGGGCGAATTCCGGGAAGTCCGCCCGGGCCCCGGACGGGGTGAGCCGGCCGGTGCCGAGGGCCAGGGCCCCGGCGAGCAATACCGCCGCGACAGATCGGCTCAGGATCGACATCTTGTGGGGACTCCGTCTGAGAAAGCCATCACCCCGGCGAGAGCTGCGCAGGTGGTCGGGGTCGGACCTGGGATGGGATGCGGCGGGGGAGGTACCCGACGGGCAAACGCCCTCCGCCGCAGGTCCACACAAGTCTTGCCAGGGATAAGGCGGCTGTCAAGGAGCGGTGCGGGCCGCGGGACCCCGTTTCGCCCCGGCGCCGCGGCAGGACTGGTCTGGCCGGTCCGGGCGCCCCGCTTGACGGGGGGGCCCGGGCGGGAGAGAATTGACAGCAGGTTCACTTCCCCGGGGGCACGCCCCGGCGCTTTACCGCACCCGTCAGAGACTTTCCGCGACCGCCGGGCAGCGGGCCCGCGGGATCCGCTCGGCCGCGCGAAGGCGAAGTTCCGCTCACACCCCTCGAACTCCCGGGCGAGGGCAGGGAGGGACTGGCCGTGTTCCAGCTCAAGCGTATCTCGACCGAGGCCATCGCCCGCTGCCTCGACAAGGCGGATCGCTACCGCCTTTTGGGCGAGCCCGAGGAGGCCGAGAGTATCTGCCGCGACATCCTTTCGGTGGCCCCGGACCATCAGCAGGCCCTGATCGTTCTCCTGCTGGCCCTGACGGATCAGTTCCCTTCAAATAACCCCGAGCTGGTCCGCCAGGCCCAGGGGGTCGTGCCCCGGCTTCGGGAGGAGTACGACCGCCGGTATTACACCGGGATCATCTGTGAGCGGCACGGCCTGGCCCAACTCAGCCGCACCGAGCTGGGCAGCGTCCAGGTCGCGCAGGAGTTCCTCCGCCAGGCGATGAACTGGTACGAGCAAGCCGAGGCCGTGCGCCCCGCCGGGAATGACGACGCGGTGATCCGCTGGAACACCTGCGTGCGCATCATGCAGCGGCAGGCGCGCGAGGGCACCGGGTCGGAGATCATGTGAGTCCTGCCCCGGTGCCTCGCCGTTGTGGCCCGGTCTCCTGACCGGGCTACGGCCCCGACCGAAGGTCTCCCAGCGTTCTGGAGCCCTGCGGTCGGGCCGGGGCGGGGTCAGGAGACCCCGC
>JADMIO011288145.1_pt1 | contig 20288 bp, 17 predicted proteins | sample 8958161 | NCBI WGS metagenome assembly JADMIO01 (sample SAMN16585339, study PRJNA669376) | soil metagenome | isolation source: Crop rotation soil | place: USA: Cullars Rotation, Alabama | collected 2011 | reverse complement strand
AGGAGGTGCCTCCGCGTGCGACAGCGATCAAGGCAAGGGCGGCAGCGGTTAGACCTTGTAAGCCGTACGTAGCCGACAATGCCCCCTGGCCGCCTCGGTCACCCTTTCTATGCAGCGGGGAATCGCGGCCGGTCGGAGCCGGGCTGCGAAAGTCGAGGAGGTGAACAGCAACCTCCGTTCCACGCATGACGAGAGCCCTCTGGTCGCCCGGGCTCACGATTCTCGGAATCCAGCACTTTCAGGGCGGCCAAGGCGAGGGTCTTAGTTTGTACGCCCCTTGATTAGGCCGTTGTGGATTTGCGGCTTGTGATGTAACATCCGCTGACTAGGCGTTGCGGAGAGTGCGTCCTGCGGATGCGCCCTTGGTGGTCGGAAACGGGAGGTCCTGATATGGGATCGCTACTCAAGTCGTTCCGCGAACCGGTGGCAGTGGCGTCAATTGGGACTGCGCTCTGTGGTGCTCCCTGCCGCGCCAACGATCCGCCGCCATTTTCAGAATTGCGCGTGTTTTACGCGATGCAGCGAGCAGAGGCCATATTGGCGGGCGAGGCATTTCTCGCTGGTGTAATTACCAAAGAGCAACTCGATGCGGACGTCGCAATTTCATTTTTACGTTTGGACGCGCGGGTCGCGGGCGCGTGGCGAGCACGTGGAAAGGAGCCGCCCGCATTTCATGGTTTCTTTGTCCCGCCTACGCGCCAGGAGGATGGAGAGATGGCGGCGATAGATCCTCTCGCAGAATCCGTCACTTTGTTTGCCTCTGTCTTCGAGGAGCCGCCGGACAATCCGGCGGCCAGCGCGGAATTCGTACTGTTCGCAAGCGACGAGTTCGGAGTCTTCACGACGTTCGACCTCGGCATCGACACGAATCCCCTTGACGGCTACTCGCTAACGTTCGATCCACGAACCCTGCCGATCGCCGACGACTCGGCGATCCCCGTCGAGGTGGTGTTCTTCGACGCCAGTGGTCGACTGATGAGCGGTGACATAGGAGTGGCAACCGTACCGGCACCGGGCGCTGGGACGGCCGGATTGCTCGTATTCGTGTGCACGGCCGTCCGGCGCCGACGCCGTTGATCGGCGCGCCGCCAAAGTCGCCCTCTCCCGCGTGCTTCGCCGGCGCGGCGCCGCCCGCGAAGCCGCCGACACCGCCAAAGCGGGGCTCGACTGGCTCCTGCCCTTCGCCGGCGTCGACTACCCCGACACGCAAGACGCCGTCGTTGCGTGGATCGACGCATGCGACGCCCTGAACGTTCCTCGTGAGCCCATCGAGTGGATTTACCATCAGGTGCTCGACGACGCCAGCGCACCGACGATGCTCCCCGAGCGCGCCGCGTACCGCATGCTCGTCGCGATGCGCGAACCGAACGTTCCCGCCGACGTCATCACCGCCGCACGCAAATCGCTCGACCGTCTGGTGCCTGACAATCCAACGTCGGCACAGCTCGCGGTCGCCGCGGGCATGACGACGTTGCGATCGGGCGACCATGCAGGAGCTATTGGCCGCTTCACCCAGGCGGCGCTGCTCATCACCCCGGACCAGAAGTGGCTGAGGTCGGTCTGTGACGCGGGAATCTGTCTCGCACACACACGTATCGGTCAGCCCGACGCCGCCCGTGCGGCACTCACCAACGCAAGGGCGAACTCGCCGAGCCAGCCGGGGCCGATCGGGCGCGCTTTGCTCAAAGAATGCGAGGCCGCGATCGAAACACCGAGCGCAGGAACGGATGCGTCACCACCCGGCATCCGCCGTTGACGACTCGAAGAGGACAAACGACGGAGGCCGTCCAGGAACCGGCCGCGAAAGTTCACGGTCGGAGTGGGTCAAACGTCGCAATCCGCCGCCACCCCTCCCGCCGGCGAAAGCCGCGTCGCGCCAAAAATCCTGGCGCTCCCCACCCGCTAAACCCGCTTCCGAGTCGGACGGCCAATTGCCGATCCCCAATCTCGGGAGCCTCACCATGAAGCGGAACTCGTCCACCTTGGCCCTCATCGCAGCCTCCGCCCTGTTGGGCAGCTCGCTCGCCCACGCCCAGACCAAGGATCCCTGCGGAGCACGCCAGATCGACCTGCCCTCGAGCAACCACAGCATCGTCACGCACATCGTCGAGTGGGACCCCGACGCCGACGGTCCCCAGCGGCCTCTGTTGGTTTACGGCGCGCCCGCCAGCGAGGGATACGTTCCGGACTATCTCGTCGCCTGGGACGGCGTCAACGACGTTTCGCTGGGCGATGCCGTGTGGGGGTCGGTGACGGCCATCGGTGTCTGGAACGGCGTGCTGGTGGTGTCGGGCTGGATGACGCTCCCGGGGCAGCCCCAAGTCGACACCATCGCCACGTTCGACGGCGCCACGTGGCACGCGATTGGCAACCCCTCCCCGCAGGATTGGACGAACGGCCTGTTGGACTTCCGAGGGGACTTCGTCGCCACGGGGTGGTTCGCGGATGCGGACGGCAACTTCGTGAGCGGCGTCATGCGCTTCGACGGCTCGAACTGGGAGCCGCTGGGCGGCGGCACCAATGGGGACGTCGTCTGGGCCTGCATGCTGGGGGACGAACTGGTCGTCAGCGGCTCGCTCACGAGCGCGGGCGGCGTCGAGACCGGCGGCCTCGCCGCGTGGAACGGGAAGGCGTGGCGCCCCGTCGCCGATCCTTCGACCCCGTACACATTGGCCCTCGCGGCCCTCGACAATACCTTGTACGCCGCCGTGCGCGAAGACGAGGTGTCGTGGTCGGTTCGGCGCTGGGACGGCACCGCGTGGACGGACGTGCGACTGCCGGAGGAGATCATGTGGTATTCGCTGACGCAAATGCTCGCTGTCAACGGCGAGCTGTATGTCGCGGCGAACTACTGGTGCCAGGGCGGCGGCGGCGGCGGCTTTCCCGGCGTACCCCCGTGCTTCCCGCCCCCCCCGGTGCTCCTTCGGTGGACGGACGCCGGGTGGGAGTGGCAGGACACCCCTTGGACGGTTGGGTGGTACACCGCCTTGGGCGCCTACGGCCCCGAGCTCGTCGTCGGTCGACGCGGCGAGAGACGATATGGGTGGGCGCTTTCGAGTGTCGGCCGGGTCTTACCTTCCGGTGTTCCGTGGTTCGTCGACCAGCCCCGCGACGCCACGCTCGAGCTCGGCACGACCGTGCGTTTCACCGCCGCGACCGTTACAGGCTACGACACCGACGGGGCGGTCTCGTTCCAGTGGCAGCGCAACGGTGAGCCGATCGTGGACGGCCCCGGCGGGGCCTCCGCGGGCGGAGGGACCGTGTCGAACGCCTCGGGGGTGTTTGATATCTCCTTCAGCACGACGCTCACCATCGCGAACGCCGGCGCCTCCGACGCCGGCGAGTACCGCTGCGTGATGACGAACTCCTGCGGCACGGTTGAGAGCGCCTTCGCCCGCCTGGCCAGCGTTACGAAGTGCCGTGCCGACTTCAATGCCGACGCCACGGTGAACTCCACGGACGTATCCGACTTCATTAACCAGTGGTTCCTGGACCAGATCGAAGCCACACTCATCACCGATTGGGACGGCAACGGTGTCGTCAACTCCACCGACGTCAGCAATTCATCAACGCCTGGTTCGACGACACCGCCTCGGGGTGCGGGCAATAGGTTCGGCTACTTGCCGCTCTCAACGTGCAGCTACGTGTGCGAGTTGCTGCCGCCTCCTTCGCACCGTGCGAGATCGATGAGCATCTCGCAACTCCTGTTCAACAGACACAGGGGCAGCGCGGCGAGGCCCCTTTCGGGCGGATGCTCCCGGTAAGGCAGAGTTGAATTGCAGCTCCGGAAGTTCGATGTCAGCCTGTTCGATATCGATAATCCCCGCCACCGCGTGACGACCGGTAATTTTGGAGCCCGTGAGCCCCAGAGTCCCCGGGGCATCGCCGGCAGCTTTAAGCCACGCCGCGAGAGTTGCCACGCCGATGCACGTCCCGCCGCTACGCAGCGTGACCCGCTGGGCGTGCAAGGCTGTGGCACATCCGACCGTTTCCTGTATACTGAAAGTGCCGCCTCGCGGGCTGGGCTTGAAGGAGAAGAGAGGCATGGCTGCTCATGGTTGCCCGTTGTGGCATGCACGACACGGAGTGGTGGCACTGCTTGCCATGGTGGGATCGGCGTCGATCTGCGCGGCTTCTCCGCCCCAGATGGTCGCGGACATCTTCGCCGGGCCCAACACCTCGAGCATCTCGGGCGTGATGTGCTGGAACAACCGGGTCTACTTCTCGGCGAACGACAACAACTTCGGCGTCGAGCTTTGGCGCTCCGATGGCGTCACCACCAACCGGGTGACGGACATCTTCGCCGGCCCCAACGGCAGCTCGCCGTTCGGCATGACGGGCTTTGGGAGCCACCTCTACTTCACGGCGAACGACAACGTCTTCGGCACGGAGCTGTGGCGCACGGACGGCGTTGCGAGCAACCGGGTGACGGACATCTTCGCGGGCCCCAACGGCTCGGGAATCTCCCAGCTGACGCCGTTCGGGTCGCACATGTACTTCTCCGCCAACGACAACGTCTTCGGCACGGAGGTGTGGCGAACCGATGGCGTCGTGAACAACCGCGTGGGCGACATCTTCGCCGGGCCCAACGGCTCTGGCCCCTTCGGCTTCACCCCCCTGGGATCGCACCTTTACTTTTCCGCCAACGATAACATCGACGGCGTCGAGGTCTGGCGCACGAACGGCGTGGCCAACAACCAGGTTGCAGACATCTTCGTCGGTCCGAACGCGTCCGGTCCCGCTCAGTTCACGCAGCTCGGATCGCACCTCTACTTTTCTGCCAACGACAACACGTTCGGCGTCGAGGTCTGGCGCACCGATGGAACGACGACCAACCGCGTGACCGACATCTTCGCCGGGCCCAACGGCTCTAATCCGTTCGGCTTCACCGAGTTCGGCGGTCGCCTCTACTTCACCGCGAACGATAACGTCTTCGGCAACGAGCTGTGGCGCACCGACGGCGTCGCGAGCAACCGGGTGACGGACATCTTCGCGGGCCCAAACGGATCGGGAATCGCCAACCTCACCGCCTTCGACGGCGACCTGTACTTCACGGCGAACGACAACGTCTTCGGCGAAGAGCTCTGGATGTACGACGGGACCAGTGCCGTACGGGTCTCCGATATCTTCGCCGGCCCGAACGGGTCGGGCATTGCGAACCTCACCGTGTGCGGCAGCATGCTCTTCTTCACGGCCAACGACAACATCAATGGCGTCGAGCTCTGGAGCTGGGACGGCACGACCCTGACTCGCGAGAGCGATATCTTCGCCGGCCCCAACGGCTCCAGCCCCTTCGACCTCGTTGCGTGCGACGGCTGGCTCTATTTCACCGCCAACGACAACATCCACGGGCGCGAACTCTGGCGCATCGAGTGCCCGCAAGTCCCGACGCCGGCCGCCATCCCGCTGCTGGCGATCGCGGCCGTCAACCTCGCTCGGAGGGAGCGGCGACCCCGCCCGTGACCGATCTGGATGATCCAGAGATCGGCCGGTGGATCCACTCCGACGTGCCTCAAGCGCAACTCGGCGCCCGACCGGGATCGCGGAGCGTTCGGTTGCTTGCCGGGACAATTGGGCGACGGATTCGACGCCTCCGGCCAGCTGGATCGACACCCACGCGATGCTCGCTGCGTGGTGATATTGCGGTCATCACCGTCGACCGCGAATCGCCATCGAACGCGATCCTCCCGTTTGATCTCGAGCGCCCGGTTGAGCCGGGCGAATGGGTTCGATTTCTTGGGGAAATTCTGCGTCCTAGCCGCGACCCCGTTCTTCCTGAACGGGTCCGGGTAAGCGAGGGGACGCTCTTCCCCTGGGTCGTTTCCGACTTCTCGCTCATCGACGCGATCGAGTCGGGCATCGTAAAGGTGCCGCGGGTGCCGGTCGACGACAACGCGATGGCCGGGACGATGCCGACGTACCGCGAGCTGTGGGACCGGATCCGCGAGGATCTTCCCAAGAAGGGCCGCGGCACTGAGGCTGTCGCGTCCGAGCCGCGCCTTCCGGCGGAGCTCGAAGGCGCGCTCCGGTCGTTGTACACCAACTACGAGAAGCGGTTCAAGAAGTGGCAGGAAACCCAATCGGCCGACTCCGTGGCATCGGACGCACCCAGCACTCCGCCCGTGTTCATCGTCGTGTGCAACAACACGAACGTCTCCAAGCTCGTCTTCGACTGGATCAGTGGTTACCAGCGATCCGCTCCGGAAGTGGACGGAGAGGACGCTCCCGAAGGCACGTCGAGCTCACGGCGCCGGGCCGTCAGCGCCCGGCCTGCCACGCCCAGCTCCCGGGCGAGGGCCGTGACTGGCCTCAGCCACACAAGGCGGTGCAGCTCCTCGCGCGGAAGGATTGTGATGTCGGTCGGCATGCTCCAGTGTGTGGTGGTTGGAAAGGCCCGATTTCAGCGCCACCGCACCGGCGTTGCCGCGACGACCAATCGAGGATCAAGCATGAAACCTCAGCCAGCGTACTACTCGGTTCATTCAACACCGGACGGCACCATCGTGCTGGCAATGCCCACGCGCAAGCCGCACCGAGTGCCGCGCTCCCGCAAGCCGCCCTACGACGAAGACGGCTGTCACAACTGGTTTCGATGGGACTGGGACGACCCGGGCCGTACCGATCTCGCAAAGTCCATCTCCTACACGGCGCTCGCCTGCCAACTGAACCTCCAGAAGACGGTTCGAGCTCAAATCGAGCCGCGCTTGGACGCGATCGAGAAACGCCTGGTCGAGCTCACGGTTCTGGTCGACCGGCTGACGGCGGCTTTGACCGCGACCGCTCCCTCGTCCCGGTAATCTGCGGCGCGGCTGTCGCAGCACGGAGTACCGCCCTCAGCCCCGCCGCGAGAGACGACCGCACGGAATCAGGGGCCTGGCCGCGCCTGAACTCGATGGTCAAAATCGGAACGCCCCGTTCCCTGCCGATCAGAGTTCCGAGCGAACCGGGCGTGGGATAGCCCATATCCGGGACGGCACGCCATCTGCCGTCGACCTTCTGGGCCGCATCCGCGAATCGAGCCGCAAGATCCTCCGCCGGACCGTCGAAATTGACGAACGGCCCGGATCGCGCCGAGTGCAGCACGATCACCAAGGACGGGCGCGCGTCTTCCATGAGCTTGAATACAGCTTGAGTCTCGGGCTCGCTCAGCGGGGACGGACCGTGTGCCCGAGACGGGCGGAAGTTTGCGGTGGGCCAGTTGCGGTTGAGGTCGACGCCCGCGGCGTTGCCGCGACCGCTTTCGGCCTCGCCGTCGGGGTTCATGTTCTCGACCAGCACGACACGGCGCTGGGCGGCCTCAATTTCCGCTCGCACGACGCCGAGCGCCGCCAGCCCCTCGGGCTCATCGCCGTGAATGCACCCGATGATGACGACGGGCTCTTCGGCCGCTCGTGACGCCGCCGGCGCGTAGCTCTCGGCCGTGATCGCCCGCTGGTGCCGCGATTGGCCAATGACCCGGCGTTCCCAGCTACCCACCGCGGGCTGCTGGCTCACTTCCGCCTCCTTGCGGTCGGGCAACTGCGGCGAGCTGCAGGCCGCGAGAGCGACCGCCGCGCAACCAGCGACGCCACCAACCGCGCGGAGAACGTGCCTCACACGGCCGCCCTGGATCAGGTCCGGTCGGTTGTTCTTCACGCTTCCGACAGTCCGTCGGATTGACATTGCCTTAGGTGAGCACTTCGAGGTAGCATCGCCGAAAATTGCGAGGGCTCTACCGACGATGAGCTGCGGATTTGTTCGCATGCGTGGGCTCGCGTTGTAGCTCCATTTGTTTGTGTTTCAGGTCGCCGATTCGGGTCTTGTATGAAAATCGAGCTTGTCAAGTCGCTCGCGAGCGTCCTTGCGCTCCTGTTCGAGTTGTCGCTCCAATGCACTCACTCGCGTTTGTGCGTTTCGAAGCTCCTGGTGAATCTGTACCGTTGGATCTATAAGCAGATCAATGTATGATTTCATCTCTCGAAGAAGCATTGAAAGCGCTTGCCGTATCTCAACGCCTGCATCGGATGCCGGGGCAGTCGGTTTGTCGCGAAAGAACGTGAGCTGGTGATAGCGTTGTTCAATGGCCTCGTAACGCTCGCGAATATTCTCAAGCATCGATGCAAAGCCCGTCTTTGCCTCCGCTCGACGGGTGTGGTCGCCAATTCACTCCCATCATCCACCAAGAGTACAGCCCGGACTCGAGATTCGACCCACATTCGGCCGCACATGACCCCAATCACCGCCGTCGGGTTCAAGTGGTCCAGGTAGCGGGCCGTGGTCGTGATGCTCTGATGCCCGAGCTGGCGGGCGATCAGCCCCGCGCGGCACATGACGGCGATCCGGGCGCGGTTTCGCAGGCCGACCGCGGTCGAGGCGTCGCGCACGGCCATGAGCGCCGCGGCCTCGTCGTGGGTGAGCACCTCGGCCGGGAAGCGGCGCTTGGCCTTGCGGCGGCGGGCAGGCGCGGGCTTCACGGTTCGTCATTGCGGAACCTCCTCACCCCAGCCCCGGCGTGGTCAGGAGGGGCCTCAACGTTCGACGGTGATCAAGGCAGGGGTTCGAAAACGGGATTGTGGCGGTACGCGCGGCCGTTGACATGGCCGAGGAGCACCTCCCGTTACTGCTGACGCTCGCCCCGCTTCAGATCGGATGCAGCCGCACCGACGCCAACACCATCGCGGTGGCGGCGACATCTCCTGGCCACTCGCGGCCCCCGCAGGGCCCGTGCCGCACCGCGATTGATGTCCGGCGACGCGGCATCAGTCGCGTGCCCTCCGGCGACGGCAAGCCATCAGGCTGACCAGGAGAAGAGTTCCGGCGGTGCCTGGTGCGGGAACGAGCATCGTCGTCGCGTCGATCACGATGGACCCGAACTCCGCCTCCCACCCGGCGCTGTTGATCAGTGAACTCGGGCCTCCAATCGGCGCCCACCCCATCTCGGACGTGGGATCGAAGACGAACGGGGTGGAGGCGAATACGACGCCGTCGAGGCCGTCGATCCTCCCATTGACAATCTCAAGCCCGAGGTCGCCGAGGAGTTGACCGGGTTGCCAAAGACCGTCGAGAAACCCGTCGGGGTTGGAGGCGATGTAAAGCTGCAAATTGACCGCCGAGTAGATGGTCGCGGCCGGATCGCTCGTATCCGTCACGCCCTCTAACCAGGCGAAACGGCACTGCGCCGTGCCGATGTCTTCAAGAGGTCTCGGTATCCATGCCGCGGCAGAGCCGGAGAGGTTGATCACCTGGCTGCGGTAGTCTGCATTTGGATTGCTGGGGTAGTAGCGGCCCATTTGGTAGTCGGTGACGGGAAGTTCTTGAAGGTTCGGATTGGTGTACGGCTCGATGAAATGTCGGGGCTGGGCGGTGTCGGTCTCGTTTTCTTCAAAGTACTCACCGAACCGCGGGTGCGGCTCTCCGGCATTGGTCCACCGGAAGCGTATTTTGCTCCCGCGCCTGCCGAAGCGCTCCAGGTCAACATCAACCTTGATCGCACCGCTGATCCCCCAAGTGACATTGCCCGAATCGGGGTTGAGTGCCGGCGGGACTGGGTCCGCGCTCGACACCGATGACAGCAAGACTACTCCGAGAGCAGCCGACCACGAAGCGACGGAACTGCAGATGTCACAGGGCGTACGCATGGTTCTTCGCTCCCTTCTCAATCGGCCGGATCGCGTCGTGGTTCGGCTGGTTTCATTGTTCCAGAGCGCGCCTGGGAAAGCCGTAACGAGACGAGAACCAGTCTACCCGAAATCTCATGTCCTGCTTCACACATCCGCCCGATGATGTCAACATCCGTTCAGGTGGCGAACGGAGGAGATGCGTTTGCTTTCCCTGTGCGGCCCTCCAAACCCACGTCTATCTCGTTGCATTCCAACATCATGCGGACTTCGTCATGCGGTTATTCTCGTATGGTGGGCGAGGCACGATGATGGACCGACCCCCCCCAGTCAGGGGCACTCGCCGAGCCTCTTTTTGTGGCCGCCTCTGCGGTCAACGATCAGCAACGCCCGCCCCAGTCGCGGCACTGGGCATGCTCGAGCGCATGGAAGTGGCGATTGATGTGTTGTTGGTCAACACCGGTTCGCCCGCAGAGTTCGCTGCGAGTGTGCTCGCGTACGGAGCGGCGATGATCAGACGCCGTCAGTCGCTTGGCGTCGCGGCCAATGCGATGGCGGGCACGAGCTAGAAGTCGATCGCGGTGGCCGTGAGGTCCCGCGTCTGCCACGAGCAGTACAGACTTTCCGACCTCGCGGCGTGGGAAGCCCCGTGATTCGGGCTTGGCAATGCCGAGATGCGACCGCGCATCGGGCCGGATCAAGCGATCTTGGCGAGCGCCGATCTGTCGCTGTCCCGATCGCCCCGCGATCCCCGACAGATGCGTTAACACCACCGACTTTCCGCCACGTCGAACCGCGTTGACCGCGAGTGCGGATGATCCCGCGCCAAGTCCGCCCGCACCGACCCACAAAACCAAGCCACAAACTCGCGACGTTTCCGCGCCTCCCCCGTCCCAAAAACAACCGAGGCGGACCGGCTCAAAACCGGTCCGCCTCGCAAACTCCCCGATCGGAACGGGTTCAAACCGTCGAATCCGGCTCCCAAAGGCTTTGGGGCCGGTGTTCCTCTGGTTAACAGGGTGGCCGACCCGGATTATCGGATCTCGACCGGGCGGCGGCCTGGGCCGGATGCCTTCGCCAGTTCGTCACCCCGGCACCCCCCTGATTATGCTACTGCCCGGGCCCGGTACGACAGCGGGCCGCCACGCTCAAAGTTCTTGACCCGCGCCGCCTCCGGAGCCCTGCTTGGCCACACCCGAGACCCAAGCCCGCAAGCGCATCGATGCCATGCTGGCCGCGTCCGGCTGGACCGTTCAGGACTACCGCCTCATGAACCTAAGCGACGGCCGCGCCCAGGCCGTTCGTGAGTTCCCCGGCAAGTTCGGCCCGGCGGACTACATGCTGTACGCCGACGGCAGGGCGATCGGCGTGGTTGAGGCCAAGCCCGAGGGGCACACGCTCACTGGCGTCGAGCTGCAGTCCAAAAAGTACCAAGAAGGCTTCCCGAAGGAACTTCCCCGGTGGGGCACGCCTTTGCCGTTCGCCTACGAGTCGACCGGGGCCGTGACCCAGTTCACCAGCGCGCTCGACCCCGACTCCCGCAGTCGGGAAGTTTTCAGCTTCCACCGGCCCGAAGAGCTCATCCGTCTGGCCACGCTCGATCAGCAGCTGCGGGCACGGCTGCGTGCCTTGCCGCCCTTGGACACGTCAAGGCTCTGGGACAAGCAGGTGACGGCCATCGAGAACCTCGAGAAGTCCCTCGCGGCCGGCTATCCCCGCTCCCTCGTCCAGATGGTCATGGGCGCCGGCAAGACCTTCACGGCCTGCAACATCGCCTATCGGCTCGTCAAGTTCGCCGGCGCGAAGCGCATCCTCTTTCTGGTGGACCGCAACAACCTCGGCCGCCAGACCCTCAACGAATTCCAGCAGTTCGCCTCGCCGTATAACCAGTACAAGTTCACCGAGGAGTTCGGGGTCCAGCACCTCCGGAAGAACACCATCGACCCGGCCGCCAAGGTGGTCATTACCACCATCCAGCGGCTGTACTCCATCCTCAAGGGTGAGGCGGAGTTTGACGAGTCCGGTGAGGAAGCCTCCATGTTCGAGGGGGCGACCTCCCTCATCAAGGAACCGCTCCCGGTCGTCTACAACGGGTTGATCCCCCCCGAGTTCTTCGACGTCATCATCGTCGACGAGTGCCACCGCTCCATTTACAACGTCTGGCGGCAGGTGCTGGAGTACTACGACGCCTTCCTGATCGGCCTCACGGCCACGCCAAGCGCCCAGACCATCGGCTTCTTCAACGGCAACCTCGTCATGGAGTACACCCACGAGCAGGCCGTGCTCGACGGCGTGAACGTGGGATACGACGTGTACCGCATCGAGACGCAGATCACCAAGGACGGGGCCAAGCTCGCCAGCGACCCCACCTATCTCGTCCCCCGGCGCGACCGCTGCACACGCAGAAAGCGGTACGCCGCGCTCGATGACGATGTGCCGTACACCGGCACCCAGCTCGACCGCGATGTGGTGAACGAGAGCCAGATCCGACTGGTCATCCGCACGTTCAAGGACAAGCTCCCCGACATCTTCCCCGGTCGCACAACGAAAGACGGCGAGTACGAGTGTCCCAAGACGCTCGTCTTCGCCAAGACGGACCTTCACGCCGACGATGTCACCCGCATCATCCGCGAGGAGTTCGGCAAGGGGAATGAGTTCTGCCAGAAGATCACCAGCAAGTCCACGGGCAAAAAGCCCGAGGAGCTGCTCAACGAGTTCCGCAACTCCTACATGCCGCGCGTCGCCGTCACGGTGGACATGATCGCCACCGGCACGGATGTAAAGCCGCTGGAGTGTCTCCTCTTCATGCGGAACATCGCCTCGGCCGCGTACTTTGAGCAGATGAAGGGTCGCGGCTGCCGGATCATCTCCTCGGACGCTCTCCAGTCGGTCACGAGCCACGCTCCCGGCGGCGTCAAGACCCACTTCGTCATCGTCGATGCCGTTGGCGTCACCGAATCCGAAAAAGCCCTCTCCAAGCCGCTGGACCGCCAGCCCTCGGTCGCACTGGAGAAGATCTTGAACACCGTCGCGGCCGGTGCCGTGAGCGCCGACATCGTCTCCACGCTCGCGGCTCGCTTGGCCCGGCTGGATCGGGAACTGGATGAGGACCGCCGCGCGGAGGTTGCCGCTGCCGCTGGCGGCCTGGAGCCCGCCGCGCTCGCCGCCGCGCTTCTGGCCAGCATCGACACAGATGCAAACGCGGCCAAGCTCAATCTACCCCCGGGTCAGGAACCGACCGAGCAGCAGATAGACGCCGTCGAGCGTGCGGCCATGACGGCCGCCCTCAAGCCCTTCCTCAACCCCCAGCTCCGCAACACCATCATCCGCGTGAAGGCCGCCGCCGAACAGGTCTTCGACGAGGTCAACCGTGACACGCTCGTCCGCGCCGAGTTTGACGCAGCCGCGCTCGCCAATGCCCGCTCGGTCGTCACCTCCTTCAAGGCGTTCATCGAGGAGCACAAGGACGAGATCGAGGCGATCCGCATCCTCTATAGCCGGCCGTACCGGGCGGGGCTTCGGTACGGCCAGGTAAAGGACCTGGCCCTCAAGCTCGGCGTGCCGCCGTTCTATGTGGATGCGAGGAAGCCCGAAACGGTCGGGCGGTTGTGGCAGGCGTTCGAGGATGCGGAACCTGAGGCGGTGAAGAGGAAGGTCGGGGGTGGGAGGCAGTTGGTGGACCTGATCGCGCTGGTGAAGCACGCGATCGATGGCCGCACGCCGCTGGTGCCGGTGGAGGAGGTCGTGGAGGAGCGGTACGCGGCGTGGCTGGCGGAGAAGGCGAATGCGGGCATGACGTTCGCAGCGCAACAGCGGAAGTGGCTGGACGCTATCAAGGACCACATCGCCGCATCGCTGGCCATCGATGCCGAGTCGCTGGAGGATGTGCCCTTCAAGCAGATGGGCGGGCAGGGCGCGGCCTACGAGGTCTTCGGCGATTCGCTGCCGACGCTCCTGAGCGAGCTGACTGAGAGGTTGGTGGCATGAGTGGGCGTGCAGCGACAACCGATGTGATACCAGGTCGCCTCGCGCTGTCGGTCGGAATGCCCGGTCGCCCCGCGCCACCGGGCTGGTCGTGGGTAAGCCTTGATCGTGTCGCCATAATGGCGACAGGTCATACACCGAGTCGGAATCACCCGGAGTACTGGGGCGGCCATATTCCATGGATTTCTGTCCGGGATGCGAGACCGTTTCATGGGGGCGTCATCCACACCACCGCAGAGTTCACCAACCCACTTGGGATCGAAAACTCGGCGGCGGTGATACTGCCGCCGAACACGGTTTGTCTTAGCCGCACGGGTTCAATCGGGTACTCGATCCTGCTCGGGCGGGAGATGGCTACGAGCCAGGGCTTTGTCAACTGGATCTGCGGTCCCGCCCTTGAGCCAGCGTTTCTCCGCGACCTTTTCGTGGCAGAGAACTCATTTCTGCACAGCATCTCGGAGGGCGTTGCGCACACGACGATCTATTTTCCGGAGGCAAGGGCGTTTCACATTTGCCTGCCACCCATCAATGAGCAGCGCCGCATCATCGCCAAGATCGAGGAACTCTTCTCCGACCTCGACGCGGGCGTGGCGGCGTTGGAGCGGGTGAAGGCGAACCTGAAGCGGTACCGCGCGGCCGTGCTCAAGGCCGCCGTCGAGGGGCGTCTGACCGAGGAATGGCGCACGCGGCACCCGACCACTGAGCCCGCCGCCAAACTCCTCGAACGCATCCTCGCCGAACGGCGCGCCAAGTGGGAGCAGGACCATCTCCGCAAGTTCAAGGAGGCGGGGAAGACGCCGCCGAAGGTGTGGAAGGAGAAGTACAGCCCACCGGCAACCCGCTTGGATATCGGTCCGTTCCAAGTACCGACCGGGTGGTGCCTCACGAGTATCGCCGAACTCGGAGAGGTCGTTACGGGATCAACGCCCTCGACCAAGAGGGCTGAGTACTTTGGAGGTCCCATTCCGTTCGTGAAGCCAACCGACTTGAACGTTGGATACATGGTCACGTCCGCGCGCGACTCGTTGTCGGAGGAGGGGGCAAGCGTGGCGCGTTTGATTCCGGCTCACTCGGTCCTAGTCACATGTATCGGCGCAACAATTGGCAAGACCGGCTTTGTTCGAGTGGCGTGCGCCACCAATCAACAAATCAACGCGATCGTGGTGCCATGGCCCGAGAGCCTCCGTCCATGGCTGTTCTGGGTTCTGTGCAGCCAGATGGGACAGGAGCAGATTCGTGACAATGCGTCGGCAACAACTCTACCGATCTTGAACAAGAGCACGTTCGAACGACTTGCGATTCCTCTTCCACCCGCCAACGAGCAAGCCGAGCTCGTCGCCGAAATCGATCGCCGCCTCTCCGTCGCCGACGCCGCCGAGACGCAGGTCGAGCACGCCCTCCAGCGCGCCGCCCGCCTCCGCCAAGCCATCCTCAAGCGCGCCTTCGAGGGCAAACTCGTCCCGCAGGACCCGACCGCCGAGCCCGTTGCCGCGATTCTCGAACGGATCAAGGCCGGCGCGAGTGCGGCGTCAAACGGCCAGCGCGCGACTATCCGAAGCAAGGGCGATCGCGCGGTCATGCCTACCAATCGCAGGAGCCGCACCCGTGCGTAACGTGATCACTTCTCTTGCGAGGACACATGGCTAGCAAGAAGACGAAGCTGCCCGATGTAGAGCTTAACGACGAGGTTTGCAACTACACCGGCATAATTCGAGATGAGGAGCTTCGAGCGGCAATCGAGCGAAGTCTCCTACTCGTTAAGGAGTCGACTGAACCATCTCGCGTTCGACAAGCTTCTTATGAGCTTCGGCTCAGCAACCGAGTGGAGTTTCTGCGACTGTCGGACTCGCCTGGGGCAGCCACCGCCAGTTACGAGAGGCCCGCAAACGGCGTTGGCGCGACGCTCGAGATTCCGCCCGGGACCACCGCAAAGGTATGGGTCAAAGAGAAGTTCAACCTTCCCACAAATGTGGTCGCCCACGTGATTCCAGTGGGAAATATCTACAAGCTTGGACTCTCACCAGAGACGACATACGGAGACCCGGGGTTTGATGGGAATTTCTACATCATCTTGTGCAACTACTCCTCCCGTATTGTGGAAGTGCGTGTCGGCGACCCGGTAGCCCGGGTCGAGTTCATAAAGCTCGCGCGTCGAACGACAAAGCCGCACCCCGGTGCGAGCGACACGAGCGAACCGGCACTGTGGCCTCGGCGTGTGCAGCGAAGACCGCGTGAGCAGCTTGCGAGCGTCGGGGTAGACGCGATCCTGAATGAGCTGGAGGGATATGACCCCCCTCATGTCGAGCATGCGTTCGTAGCGCGCGAAGCATCAAAGGAGCTTGCGCAGATGCGTGCCGATCTCGCGTTTGTGCGATTGGTTCGCACATGGACTCCGCGAGTTGGTTGGACTGTGCTGTTCTTTGCAGCCGTCGGTACAGGCGTTTGGTTGACCGGGCGCTACTGGTCATCGATCCCAGAGAAGTTTCGACTTGGGCTTGCTGACGGATTTGGTCGAGCTGTGGGCGGTGCTCTTATGGGGGCGGTGTTCTTTGCGGTCAGGTACGGCTGGCGGAAATGGCGCCGCCGCTCGAGTCGCCAGGGAAAGGTCTCGTCATGATCACGTCCCAGTTTGAGGTCGTGCCGCGCCAGCAGTTTCGACGGGTGTTTCAGCCCTCTCGGGTTGTCATCGGCCTGTTCAAGGCCCCCAACGCCTCCGGGGTGAACGCCATTACCTTGTGCTTTGACATGCACTGTTCGTACAAACCGCCGATGATGGCATTTGCGGTGTTTCACCGCGCGTATACGCACTCGCTGTTGGAGTCCACTAATGAGTGCGTGCTGGCGGTGCCGGGCGAGACAATGGCAGACCAAGCGATGCTCTGCGGGATTGATTCAGGAAAGGAGGTGGACAAGATTGCAAAGCACGGACTGGAGTTGGTATGCAGTGAGCATGTAGCGGTGCCAGGTTTGGCAAAGGCGATCGCGAACATTGAGCTGCGAATCGCTCGTCGTGTGCCATCGGGCGATCATCTCCTTGTTGTGGGAGAGGTTGCGAGCTACCGGACAAACCCGAGCAACCGTGAGAGGTGCTTGCTTTCCGTTGGCCCAGAGCATGACGGCTACGAGGTACTAGCAAAAAGCGGCATCCACCGAATTGGCGTGGTTGCGAATCCCAACGATCCGAGGAGATCCTGATGCCCCCCGACACCTCCCAGATCGTCAACAAAGCCTGGAACTACGCCCACGTCCTGCGCGACGACGGGCTGTCGTACATGGCGTACACGGAGCAGATCACGTTCCTGCTCTTCCTGAAGATGGCTGACGAGATGACACGGCCGCCGTACAACCGGCCGCCGATCGTCCCGGCCAAGTGGTCGTGGGAGTCGCTGCTCAAGCTCGACGGCGCGGAGCTGGAGACGCACTACCGCCTCGTGCTGGAGACGCTGGGCAACAAGCCGGGGATGCTCGGCGAAATCTTCAAGAAGGCCCGGATGGAGATCCAGACCCCGGCCACGCTCAAGCGTCTGATCGTGGACCTGATCGGCGCCGAGCAGTGGACGAGGATGGACTCAGACATCAAGGGGGACATCTACGAGGGGCTGCTGGCCCGCTCGGCCGCGGAGAGCCCCAAGGGCGCGGGGCAGTATTTCACGCCGCGGGAGCTGATCAAGGCCATCGTCGATGTCATGCGCCCCACGCCCGAGGACACCGTCTGCGACCCGGCGGCGGGCACGGGCGGGTTCCTGCTGGCCGCGCACAAGTACGTGGTGGACCACTTCGGCAAGGACCTGGACCCCGACCAGAAGAAGCACCTCAAGCGGAACTTCGTGCACGCCTGGGAGCTCGTGGCGGCGACGGCGCGGCTGTGCATCATGAACCTGTACCTGCACGGCATCGACGCCGACCCGTGCCCGGTGAAGAGCGGCGTGGACTCGCTGGCGAGCGACCCCGGCGAGCGGTTCAGCATGATCCTGACCAACCCGCCCTTCGGCAAGAAGAGCAGCATCTCCATTGTCGGCGAAGATGGCGACCTGGAGAAGGAAGAGCACTCCTACGAACGGCAGGACTTCTGGACGACGACGAAGAACAAGCAGCTCAACTTCGTGCAGCACGTCAAGACGCTGCTGAAGGTGAACGGCCGCGCGGCCGTGGTGGTGCCGGACAACGTGCTCTTCGAGGGTGGCGCCGGTGAGACCGTGCGGCGGAACCTCCTGCGGCAGTTCGAGGTGCACACGCTGCTGCGCCTGCCCACCGGCATCTTCTACGCCCAGGGCGTGAAGGCCAACGTGCTGTTCTTCGACGCCAAGCCGGCGCAGGAGGCGCCGTGGACGAAGAAGCTGTGGGTCTACGACCTGCGGACCAACATGCACTTCACGCAGAAGGAACGGCCGCTGAAGCGGGCGGATCTCGATGAGTTCGTGGCGAGCTACAAGCCTGAGAGCCGACACACGCGCAAGCCGACCTGGGCAGAAGCCGAGGGGAAGGGCGCTGGACCGGAGGGCCGCTGGCGGGCGTTCGAGTACGACGAGTTGATGAAGCGGGACAAGGCGAACCTCGACATCTTCTGGCTCAAGGACAAGAGCCTCGCGGACGGCGACGACCTCCCCGAGCCCGACGTGCTGGCGCGGGAAATCGCGGATGACCTCCAGACGGCGATGGAGCAGTTCGAGTCGATCGCCGACGCGCTGAAGAAATGAGGAACTGGCCGGAGCGTTCGGGACGACTCGCCGCTCATTCGCTGGCATCACTCAGGTCGAGGTAGGTCATAGCGGGCCAGGTTTTCCCCATCCCTTAGCGGCACGGCTGGCGAAGTGGGGATTATTGCCCCCAGTGCGGGTAGCTCAGCTGGGCAACGAGCGCAGAATGCCAGTAGACTGCTGTACGTCCTGGTCTCCGGCTACCGTGCCCGTGTCGGGCTGGTGCAAATGGCGACCAACTGACAAACTCATCGCCCACATATGCCCTACGAGCCTGAACCAGCGAGCGCCGAGATGATGGATGGCCACGCGGAGCGCCGGCGAGCCCTGGCAATCTTTCGGTACTTACGTGACCTCGTGTATCTGCGAACAGCCGTCACCCGAGACTTACGGTCATATGAACGGTGTTTCTGGTTGGACGCCGTTCGCGGCAGGTCGGGGTGTACCGCGCGGTGCTTTCGCCCCGATGATCCTGACAACTGGCTTAGTGCCGATTCGGTTGAGGACGATGTTTGGCTGACTGTTCGCAAGATGCCGGAACCCACTCTTCCTGGACTCCCGTCAGTCCTTCAGGCGTGGGTTGATCCTGAGTCGGGAAAAGCGCCTGACACACCTCCGCGCCTGCTTGCCAGTATCCCACGTACTCCTCCAACGGAAAGGAGTGGACGCGCGGCGATGCCGTCGGAGTCGGGCGCCAACGGCCAGGATTCCTCTGGCAGCGCAACGGCTGTAAACACGCCGCACAAGTTGTTGGAGAATCACCCCGAAATCGCTGTCGCACTCAATGACTACATGCAGGCGGCATGGAATCCCTGGGCGGAGAAGCACGCCGCTTGGACGGAGTTTCAAGAACAGGTGTACTCGCCGCTCTTTGTCATTCACCGAGATCTGAAACGTCTTGGAGAAGAATTCGAGTTGGTGCTAGGGGTTGGGTGCCTGACTTGGCGGACACCCAATGCTCCTCAAGTCAGGCGACACCTCATCGCCGCGCAGGTCACACTCGAGTTCGATCCAGCGGGTGGCGTGTTCACGCTCCGACCTGGCTCCGATGGAGCGAAGCTTGCCCTGGAAGTGGACATGCTCGATCCCTCCGAGCAACCAACGGTTGCCCAGCTGGACGCTGTCCGATCCGACCTTACCGGGGCGGACGACGACCCGTGGAATTTTGATCCAGTCGATCGCGCCCTCAAGGGCTTCGCCCATGCGATAAGCGAGAACGGCATCTACGACCCGACCGCATATGAACCGATGCCGATCGAGAGCGTACCTCGCGTGGCCTTCGCCCCCGCGCTTCTCCTGCGCCGGCGAACCTCACGTGGGCAACTGCTCGCGTTCGAAGCGATTATCGAGCAACTGCAGAGGGGCGACGACATCCCGCCCGGCGTCAAGCGGCTCACCAAAGCGGCGACAGGCGAATCGCAAGCCGATGCGAGTCCACAAGCGCCCACCGCGGTCAAAGGGCCGCAGAATACCCGTGTCTATTTCCCCTTGCCAGCCAACGAAGACCAGCGGCAGATTGTCGAGCGACTCGACGGAAGACACGGCGTCCTAGTGCAGGGTCCGCCGGGTACCGGCAAGTCTCACACCATCGCCAATCTGATTTGTCACCTACTGGCCACAGGCGGGCGAGTGTTGATTACAGCGCAAACGCCCCGGGCACTTCAAGTGCTCCGGGAGAAGTTGCCGCCTGAACTCAGACCCCTGTGCCTCACCGTCCTAGGCAACGACAAGGCGGCCCAGGACAATGTCGAAGACAGTGTTCGCAATATCACTGACAAGGCCGACACGTGGAATAGCGGCCAGACGAACGAGGAGATCCGCAAGGCTGAGAGTGAGCTTGATCGACTGACGACACGCGAGTCGACCCTGGAGCGAGACATCCGGACCTTTCGCGAGGCCGAAATCCACGAGCACACGATCGCCCAAGGCGCCTACTCGGGTACGGCACAGGGTATTGCTTTCCAGCACAGTGGGATCCGAAGCTTGGAATTCACGTGACTTGAAGTCGCGG
>JADMIO011367198.1_pt1 | contig 20290 bp, 24 predicted proteins | sample 8958161 | NCBI WGS metagenome assembly JADMIO01 (sample SAMN16585339, study PRJNA669376) | soil metagenome | isolation source: Crop rotation soil | place: USA: Cullars Rotation, Alabama | collected 2011 | reverse complement strand
CGACGCGTCGGGGCGGATCACCGGCTACGCCGACCGGCGCGAGGGCCACGACATCGTCATGGCCCGCCAGTCCTGAAGCAGAGGCGGCCTCAGCTCCGGCTGGCGACGGCCAGCCTGCGCAAGGCCGCCCAGACCACCTCGCGCTCCGGCCCCAGCTCCTCGGCCACCGCCTGGTTCAGCCGGCGCATGGCCAGGTCGAGCGGGGCGGCGAGCGCCTTGGCTTTTTCGGTCATGAACAGCAGCACCACCCTGCGGTCGCCGTCCGCGGCGGGGCTGCGCCGCACCAGCCCGGCCTCCGCGAGCCGGTCGACCACCCCGGTCATGGTGGCGCTGTCCAGCACCAGCCGCGCCCCCAGCGCTGCGGCGCTCTGGCCGTCGCGCTCATCCAGCAGGCTCAGCACCGCATACTGCACCGGCGTCACCCCATGGGGCGCCAGGGCCTCCCGCGTGCGCCGGGTGACCTGCTGGGCGGCCTTGCCGACCAGGAAGCTCACACAGTCCTCGATGCGGTCCATGGTCCCTTTCCGCGACGGTTGACGATGGTTCGTATACAAGTCACTTGTGTACGAGGTATTTACGGATCCCGCCATGCGCGTCCATCTCGTGCACGCCCACCCCGAGCCGAATTCCTTCGTCGCGGCCATGCGCGACGTGGTGGCGGGCGAGCTGACGGCCCAGGGCGCCGAGGTGACGGTGAGCGATCTCTACGCCTCGGGCTTCAACCCGATCGCATCTTCAGCCGACTTCCTCGCGCCGACGCGAGCGGATTACCTCTGCTACGGGATCGAGCAGCGCAACGCCCATGCGACCGGCACGCTCGCCCCCGACATCGAAGCCGAGGTGCAGCGGGTGCTGGCCGCCGATGTGCTCGCCTTCACCTTCCCGGTCTTCTGGTTCGGGCCGCCGGCGATGCTCAAGGGCTGGATCGAGCGCGTGTTCCTGGCCGGCCGCTTCTATCGCGGCCGCCACGTCTACGGTCGCGGCGGCCTGGCGGGCAAACAGGCCTTCGCCGCCTTCAGCCTTGGCGGCCGGGCCCACATGTTCGGCCCGCACGGACTGCATGGGGAACTGGAGCAGGGCATGCTGCGCCATTTCCTGCAGGGAACGCTCGGCTATGTGGGCCTGGCCGTGCGCCAGCCGTTCGTGGCCTACCACGTGCCCTATGTCGTCCAGGAGGAGCGCAGCGCCATGCTCGACGCCCTGGCGGCCCACGTCCGCTCCCTCTCCGACCAGCCGTTCCTGCCGATGCCCGACCTCGGCGGGTTCGACGACAGCTTCGCGCCGCTGCAGGCCGGCGCATGATCCGGACCTGCGACGACCAGCCGGGGGTCGCGCGCATCACCCTGGCGCGGCCGGAGAAGCGCAACGCCATCGACGAGCGCGGCTATCGGGACTTCGCCGCCGCCGTAACGAGGCTGGCCTCGCGCCCCGACGTCCACGCCGTGGTGCTGGCGGCGAAGGGACCGGTGTTCTGCGCCGGCACGGACCTGTCGGAGCTCGCCACCGCCTGGCCCCAGCCGCCGAAAGGTCCCATCTACCGCCTGCTGGAGGCCCTGCACTGCGCGCCGGTTCCGGTGATCGCCGCGGTGGACGGACCGGCGGTGGGCCTGGGCGCCACCCTGCTTCTGCATTGCGACCTGGTCTTCATGGCCCGCTCGGCCTGGCTGCGTTTTCCCTTCCTCGAGCTCGGCCTGACGGTCGAAGGGGGCGGCTCGCGCCTGCTGCCCCGGCTGCTCGGCCGCGCCCGGGCCATGGACCTGCTCCTCTCGGGCCGCGACGTTCCGGCGGCGGAGGCGGCCGCGCTCGGCCTGGCCAGCCGGCTTTGTCCCGACGGCGCGGCGCTGGAGGCGGCGACGGCGCTCGCCCGCGTGATCGCTGCGCGGCCGCGCGACGCGGCGGTAGCGACCAAGCGGCTGGTGCGCAGCGCGGAGGGCAGGGACATTCTGGACTGCTTCGAGCGGGAGCTGCAGGCCATCAACGGCCTGCTGGCCGGCCGGCGGATGGATCCTAGGCCGCCACCCCGCCCATGCGCTTGACGTTGCAGCGGGTGAACAGGCTGTCCATGCCCTTCACCAGGTCGTCCATCATGGCGTCGGTGTGCAGCGGCGTGGGCGTGAAGCGCAGCCGCTCCGTGCCGCGCGGCACGGTCGGATAGTTGATCGGCTGCACATAGATCCCGTGATCGCTGAGCAGCATGTCGGACACCAGCTTGGTGTGCACCGGATCTCCGACCAGCACCGGCACGATGTGGCAGGCCGAGGGCATGACCGGCAGGCCGACCTCGCGGAACCGCCGCTTCAGGGTCGCGGCGCGCTCCTGATGGGCGATGCGCACCTCATTGTGCTCCTTCAGCCAGCGGACGCTGGCCGCCGCCCCGGCCATCAGCGCCGGCGGCAGGGAGGTGGTGAAGATGAAGCCCGAGGCATAGAGGCGGATGGCGTCGATCAGGTCGGCGTCGCCGGCGACATAGCCGCCCATCACCCCGAAGGCCTTGCCCAGCGTGCCCTCGATGATGTCGATCTCGGCCATGACGCCGTCTCGCTCGGCCACGCCGGCGCCGCGGGGGCCGTACATGCCGACCGCGTGCACCTCGTCGAGATAGGTGAGCGCGCCGTATTTCTTCGCCAGAGCGACGGTCGCGCGCAGGTCGGCGACGTCGCCATCCATGGAATAGACGCTCTCGAAGGCGATCAGCTTGGGAGCGTCGGCCGGGGCGGCCTGCAGCAGCGCCTCCAGGTGCTCCAGGTCGTTGTGGCGGAAGACGTGCCGCTGGGCGCCGCCATGACGGATGCCGGCGATCATCGAGGCATGGTTGAGCGCGTCGGAGAAGATGATCAGGCCGGGCAGGATCCTGGCCAGGGACGACAGCGCCGCCTCATTGGCCACATAGCCCGAGGTGAACACCAGGGCCGCATCCTTGCCGTGCAGGTCGGCCAGCTCGTGCTCCAGCTCGACGTGATAGTGGGTGGTGCCGGAGATGTTGCGCGTGCCGCCCGAGCCCGAGCCGGCCTCGTCGATGGCGCGGTGCATGGCGTCCAGCACCACCGGGTTCTGGCCCTGGCCGAGGTAGTCGTTGGAGCACCAGACCACCACCTCGCGCTCGCCCGCGGGGCCGTTCCAGGTCGCATAGGGAAAGCGGCCCTGATGCCGCTTCAGGTCGGCGAACACCCGGTAGCGCCCCTCGCTGCGCACCTGCTCCACCGCCGCACGGAAGGCTGACTTGTAATCGACTTCGGCCATTTTGCGGCTTTTACACCTCTGCCCTGGATCGTCCAGGCGAGCGCCTCATTTGAGAGTCGTTTTCACCTGAATCCGTGTTGCTTTGTAACATCGGCGTTCCTGCCCCGCTTCGCCAGTTCGCGAAATGACGCAAATCAATCGCGAATGAACGCGTCCGGCGCTCGCCCGGCCGGCGGACCCTTTCTCTCGCCCAGGGATTGTAGATGACGTGCAGATCATGACAGCAAGGTTGCGGACCGCCGACGAATGCCTGGCCAAGGCGGCCGACATGGAGCGGCTGGCCGCTGAGTCCGGCGCATCGGCGTGGAGCGCGGACCTGCGGTTCATGGCCAAGTGCTGGCGTGACGTCGCCTTTCAGGCCGGCTGGCAGGACGAGCCGGCCGGGGCCGGCCTGAGCTAGATCGCCTAGGTTTGACCGGGACTTGGTCTACCATTTGGTGTAGAGTTTCATCGTCGGCGTCGCGATCGCCGCCGGCTAGGAGGACCTCCCCCTCCGGATCGGACCGCCGCTCCCCCGATGATCGAGGCGTTTCACCACATCGCGGACGTGCAGACGCTCGCCACGGCGATCGTCAACACCATCCATGAGCCCTTCCTGGTGCTCGACGCGCGGCTGCGCGTGCTGACGGCGAGCCGGTCCTTCTATGAGACCTTCAAGGTCGACGCCGAGCATACCCAGGGCTCGCTGCTCTACGACCTCGGCGACGGTCAATGGAACATCCCCGCCCTTCGCGACCTGCTCGAAACCATCATACCCGCCCAGGTCGCCATGGACGATTTCGAGGTCGACCATGATTTCCCGGGCGTCGGGCGGCGGACCATGCTGCTGAACGCCCGCAAGGTGCTCTATGAGAGCAGCGCCGACATCACCATCCTGCTCGCCTTCACCGACATCACCACCCGCCGCGGGGTGGAGCGGGAGCGGGAAGCGCTGCTGGCCAGGACCGAGGAGCTGCTGCACCAGAAGCAGGTCCTGCTCCAGGAGATGGAGCATCGCGTCGCCAACAGCCTGCAGATCATCGCCAGCATCCTGATGCTCAAGGCCCGCACGGTCACCTCAAACGAGACCCGGGACCATCTGCGCGACGCCCATCAGCGGGTGATGTCGGTGGCCGCGGTGCAGTCCCACCTGCACGCCTCCGAGGGCGTGGAGCTGATCGAGGTCGGCCCCTATCTGACCAAGCTCTGCGCCAGCCTTGCGGCTTCGATGATCGGCGAAGGCCAGCCCATCGAGCTGAAGGTGACGGCCGACGCGGGCAGGATGGGTTCGGCCCAGATCGTCAGCATCGGCCTGATCGTCACCGAACTGGTGATCAATGCGATCAAATACGCCTTCCCCGCCGGCAAGCCGGAGGCCCTGGTCCTGATCACCTATGAGAGCGAAGGCGAGACCTGGAAGCTGAACGTCACCGACAACGGCGTCGGTAAGGAAGCCGGCGGTGCGGAGGCGCCTGGGCTGGGGACGATCATCGTCCAGGCCCTGGTCAAGCAGCTGAACGCCCGCATCGAGGTTGTCGAGGCCGTCAGCGGGATGAGCATCACGGTCACCCGGGCCAACGTCAGGCCCCGCCTGCCCCAGGCGGCCTGAGGCCTAGCCCGGCGGCGCTCGGGAAATGATCCAGGCCTTCCAGCGGGCCAGCAGCTCGGCTTCGGAAACGCCAAGCCGGTCCAGGATCTGGGCCTGGGTCATGGCCGGCTGAGTCCGGCCAGCCAGCGCAGGACCGCCGCCTCGAGCGCAATCCTGTGGTCGTCGAAGGAATGGCCGGTGTCCATCTGCTCGCGCGTCAGGCGGGCGCCCGGACGCCCCTGCAGCGCCTTGAGCAGGGCCGAACCCTGGTCATCGGCGCTGTCACGCGTCGCGGTGAGCAGCAGCACCGGTTTGTCGGCCAGCGCCGGCGCCGTCCGCGCCAGGTCGAGCTCGGCGCCGTGGCTCAGGAGGTCGCGGGCCAGCGACAGAGCCGTCGCGCCGCTGAGGCGCCCGTCGACGTCGTTGAAGTTCTCGGCGACGGTCCTGTCGAAATCGGCCGCGGGCACGGCCTTCAGCTGCTCCGCGGTCATCGAGATGTCCCAGGGCGCGAGCAGGGCCACGCCCAGCAGGTCCGGCGCGGAGGCGGCCGCGCGCGCGGCGACGAAGCCGCCGTAGCTGTGGCCGACCAGGACCAGGCGCGACGGGTCGACGCCCCAGTCCCTGGCCCGCGCCGGGTCGTGCAGCAGGGCGAGCAGGGCCTCGGCGTCCTCGACGCCGCCCTTCAGCGTATAGGTCCCGCCCGAGCCCCAGGAGCCGCGGTAGTGGAAGGTGACCACTGTCCAACCGGCGCGCTGCATGGCGCGGGCGAGGTCGAGGTTCTGCTCGTTGCCGGGCAGGCCGTGGAGCAGGACGACGGTGGGATGGGCGGCCGCGCCGGCCGGGCGCATGACCAGGGCGTTGACCAGCGCGCCATGGCTTTCGAACTGAACGCCCATGGAGCTGGCCGGATGGGCCGCATCGATCGGGGGATCGGCCGCGATGGCCTCTGGAAGGCCAGGGGCCGGCGCGGCGGCCATCAGCAGGAGGGCGGCGACCGGGGCCGCCGCAAATGTCGCCAGGCGCTTCATCCTTCCCTCCCCTGCCCGCGTCAGGCCAGCTCGTCGAGCTTGCCGCGCAGCAGCTGCAGCATGGACGAGAAGTCCTTGCCGCCATAGCCCAGCCGCTCGAACAGTGCGTAGGTGGCCTCCGCCTGGGCGCCCATGGGGGTGGCGGCGCCGGACTTGGCGGCGGCGTCCTGCGCGAGCTTGAGGTCCTTCAGCATCATGGCCACGGCGAAGCCGCCCTCATAGCCGCGGTTGGACGGCGCGGCCGGCACCGGGCCAGGCCAGGGGCAGTAGGCGGTCAGCGACCAGCACTGGCCCGAGGACTGCGAGGAGATCTCGAAGAACTTGGCCGGGTCCAGGCCCAGCTTCTCGGCCAGGGCTATGGCCTCGCAGGTCCCGATCATGGAGACGCCGAGCAGCATGTTGTTGCAGATCTTGGCCGCCTGCCCCGCGCCTGCGTCGCCCGCCCGGATGGTGATGCGCGACATGGGCTCGAGCGCGGCCTTCACCTGGTCGAAGTCGGCCTCCTCGCAGCCGACCATGAAGGCGAGCGTCCCGGCGCTGGCCGCCGCCGTCCCGCCCGACACCGGCGCGTCGGCGAAGCGGAAGCCCTGCGCCTTGGCCTCGGCGGCCACGTCGCGGGCCGACTGCACGTCGATGGTCGAGCAGTCGATCAGCAGCGCCGACTTGGGCGCATTGGGGAAGATGTCCTTGGCGTAGACGCCGCGCACGTGCGGCCCGGCCGGCAGCATGGTGATGACCACCTCGGCGTCCTTCACCGCCTCGGCGGTGGAGGCGGCCGGCGTGCAGCCTCCCTCCGTGGCGTGCTCGAGCGCGGCCTGGACCAGGTCGAAGGCCTGGACGGAATGGCCCGCCTTCACCTGGTTGGCGGCCATGCCGCCGCCCATGTTGCCGAGACCGATGAAGGCGATGCGAGTCATCTGCGACGCTCCCTGAACGAAGAGCGCCGCTTAGACCCGGCGAGCTGGAACGTAAAGGCAGCGAACCAAACCCCTGTCCCCTTGCGGGAGAGGGAGGGGGGTGTTGAGCGGCCGCTGCATGAGCAGCGGCATAGGATCGCCAATTGCTTGGCGATCCTCGCGAAGAACGCCCGCGCGAAAGCGCGGGCTGGGGCCGAGCGCAGCGAAGAGCGTGGGCCCCGCCCTCTCCCGCAAGGGGAGAGGGATTGGCTCAGCTATCCCGGCTTCCTGAACTTGTAGATGAACTGGTCGGTATGGCCGCGGATCGCTGGGTCGAAGACCTTCCTGGTGCGGTCGTCGGCGGGGTTGGCCAGCACCTTGCTCTCACCGGCATATTGGAAGCCCGCCGCGGCCACCTCCGCCTTCACCGTCGCGGCGTCGATGCGGTGCAGGGTGTTGGTGTCGCGCAGGCCCGAGCCGGCGGCGGCGGCGTGGTCGAGCACGATGTAGAGGCCGCCGGGCTTCAGGGACGCATAGACCGCCTTGTTGAAGGCCGCCACGTCCACCTTGGGCTCGGGATTCTCCAGGTCGTGGTAGTTCTGCGAGGTCCAGAAGATGTCGAGCTTCTCCGCCGGCGGCGCGAAGGCGCCGAGCGGATCGGTGCTCGCCGAGATGTTGCCGTAGTAGGGGTCGGCTGCGAGCGCCTTGGCCGGGTCGATCTCCTCGGGTCCCCACTCCTTGGGCGTGAGCGCATAAACGTGGCCGGTCGGGCCCACCACCTTGGCGAAGATGCGGGTGAAATAGCCCGAGCTGGGGATGAAGTCGGCCACCTTGTCGCCGGGCCTCATGCCGACAAAGGCGATGACCTCGGCGGGCTTGCGCACGGCGTCGCGCTGGTGGTCGGCGTCGGAGCGGTGGCTGTCGGCGACGGCCGCGGAGACGTAGTCCGGCACGGCCGGGGCCGCCGCCATGAAAGCGGGCGCGGCGATGGCGAGCGCCGCGGCGAGGGCGAGGTTGCGCATGCTCATCCCCCTCAGCCCGGCTTCTTGAACTTGTAGAGGAACTGGTCGGTATGGCCGCGGATCGAGGGGTCGAACACCGTGGCGGTGTGGGGGTCCGCCGGGTTGGCCAACACCTTGCTCTCGCCCACGAACTTGAAGCCCGCGGCGGTGACCTCCGTCTTCACCGTGACAGGATCGATGCGGTGCAGGGTGTCGGTGGTGCTGGCGCCCGAGCCGGCCGGCGCGACATGGTCCTCGACGACGAAGACGCCGCCGGGCTTCAGCGCGTCGTACATCGACTTGTTGGTCACCGCCGGGTCGGTTCCGCCGAAGCCGGGGTTGCGGAAATCGTGGTAGTTCTGCGAGGTCCAGATGACGTCGAGCTTCTCGGGCGGATCGAAGGTGGGCAACGGCTGGGTCACCACCGTGACGTTCGGATAGGCGTCGGCCAGCGCCTTGGCGCGCACGCCGATCGAGTACTTGTTCTCCATCTGCTTGGGCACATAGAGATAGACGTGGCCGTTCGGCCCCACGATCTTGGACAGGATGCGGGTGAAGTAGCCGCCGCCGGGCACCAGGTCGGCGACCTTCTGGCCGGGCTTCACGCCGGCGAACACCATCATCTCGACCGGCTTGCGCTCGGCGTCCCGCTTGGTGTCGTCCGCCGGCCGGCTCGGGTCGGCCATCGCCGCGGTCACATAGGCGGGGACCGGGGAGGCCGCCGCAGCGCCTGCCAGCACAGCGCTCGCCGCCACGGCCAGCAAGAAATTACGCACCATCACAGCGTCTCCTCTATGGTCCCCGTCGATAAGCTTAGCAGTCGGCGCAAACCTCGGCGAGGACGATCATGCGTCGGGAAAGGGCGTCCACTCCTCGTCCGACGGCAGCTCGGCGAACAGGGCCTCGACCATGGCCTCGGTGACCGCCTCCAGCCGCGGCGGGTCCCAGCGCGGGGCGTTGTCCTTGTCCAGGATCACGGCGCGGACGCCTTCGATGAAGTCCGGCCGGTGCACCATGCGCACGGCGATGCGGTACTCCGCGGCCATCTCGTCGGCGAAGGAGGCCCGCCGGGCGCCCTCGCGGATCTCGCGCAGCGACACCTTGTGGGTGGTCGGGCATTTGCGGGTGATGGCGGCGAGCTGCGCCTGGGCCCATTCCGAGCCGTCGGCCTCGAGCGCGGCGACGATCTCCTCCACCGTCTGATGGGCGAAGAGTCGGTCGATGGCCGCGCGCTGGCCGGCGACCGGCGCGGGGCCGGGATCGGAGGCGAAGCGGGCCAGCGCCGCCTCGATGTCCTCGCCGGCGGCGAGGGCGGCCTTGAAGGCGTCCGTCCTGGCGCTGTCGACGAAATGGGTGGCGATCCCCAGCGCCAGGCAGTCCGCGCCGCGCAGCCGGGCCCCGGTGAGCGCCAGCCACAGGCCGGTCTCGCCGGGCAGATGCGCCAGATGCCAGCCGGCGCCCACGTCGGGGAACAGGCCGATGTCGGCCTCCGGCATGGCGAACAGGGTCCGCTCGGTGGCGATGCGGTAGCGCGCCGGCTGGGAGACGCCGACCCCGCCGCCCATGGTGACGCCGTCCATCACCGCCACAATGGGCTTGGCGTAGCGGAACATCAGCTCGTTCATCCGGTATTCGCTGGCGAAGAAGGCGCGCGCGGCGGCGCCGTCGCCCTTGCCGCTTTCCTGGATCAGCCGGATGTCGCCCCCGGCGCAGAACCCCCGCTCGCCGGCATGGTCGATCAGCACGCCGCGGACCTGATCGTCCGCCTCCCACGCCAGGAGCGCGCGCGAGATCATCTCGCACATGTTCCGCGTGAGCGCGTTCAGCGCCTGGGGCCGGTTCAGGGTCAGTCGCCCCACCCCGCCCTCGACGCGGGCGATGACCTCCTCGTCGTGGCTCATTGCCGGAAGAGCTCGCGCGCGATGATCACCCGCATGATCTCGTTGGTGCCTTCCAGGATCTGGTGCACCCGAAGGTCGCGCAGGATGCGCTCCAGCGGATAGTCCCTGAGATAGCCGTAGCCGCCGTGGATCTGCAGCGCCTCGTTGGCGGCATGGAAGCAGGCGTCGGTGGCGAAGCGCTTGGCCATGGCGCAATACTGGGTCTTCTTCGGGTCGTTGACGTCGATCGACCAAGCGCCCCGGTGCACCATCAGCCGCGCGGATTCCAGCTCGGTGGCCATGTCGGCCAGCTTGAACTGCAGCGCCTGGAAGTCCTTGAGCGGGCTGCCGAACTGCTTGCGCGTCTCCATGTACGCCTTGGCGGTGTCCAGCGCGAAGGCCGCCCCGCCCAGCGAGCAGGCGGCGATGTTGATACGTCCGCCGTCAAGCCCCATCATGGCGATGCGGAAGCCCTCGCCCTCCGCCCCCACCCGGTTCTCCGCCGGAATGCGGCAGTTGTCGAAGTTCACCTGGGCGGTGGGCTGGCTGTTCCAGCCGAGCTTCTTCTCCTGGCCGCCGAAGCTGAGGCCTTCGGTCCCCTTCTCGACCACGAAGGTGGAGATGCCCTTGGGCCCGTCCACGCCGGTCCGCGCCATGACCACATAGACGTCCGACACCCCGCCGCCGGAGATGAAGGCCTTGGCCCCGCTCAGGACATAGCTGTCGCCGTCCTTCTCCGCCTTGGTGCGCAGGGAGGCGGCGTCGGAGCCGGAGCCCGGCTCGGTCAGGCAGTAGGAGGCGACCAGCTCCATGGTGGTCAGCCGCGGCAGGTACTTCCGCCGCAGATCGTCCGACGCGAAGCGGTCGATCATCCAGCTCGCCATGTTGTGGATCGACAGGAAGGCGGAGGTGGAGACGTCGCCGCGCGCCAGCTCCTCGAAGATCACCGCCGCGTCCAGCCGGGTGAGGCCCGAGCCGCCGACGTCCTCCTTCACATAGATGCCGCCGAAGCCCAGCCCGGCGGCGTGGCGCAGCACGTCGACGGGAAAATGCTTCTCCTCGTCCCAGCGCGCGGCGTGGGGGGCGAACTCGGCGTCGGAGAAGGCGCGGGCGGCCTCCTGGATGGCGCGCTGATCGTCGGTTAGGGTGAAGTCCATCCAGATCGCTCTCGGGTTCGGCCAGAAAGGGCGGGCTGGAAGTCGGGCGCCGGATGCATCCTTGTCAACGCCCGATCGTTCAGCCTGGCGGTTCCGGGAGGCCCATCATGCGTTCCCACCACGTCGCGCCCCACCATGTCATGAAGCACGGCGACCGCGGCGCCGCCTTCCTGGTCTACGCCATCATGTTCGTCTCGCCCTTCCTGGTCGGCGCGCCCATGCTGCTGGCCACCTCCATCGCCTTCGCCCGCAAGGGCAGCGCGGACCCGGTCTCGCGCAGCCACTTCAACTACCAGCTCTCCACCATGGGCAAGGACATGCTGCTCGAGCTGGTCGGGGCGATCTGCCTGTGGCTCGCGGTGTTCGGCGGCCTGGCGACCCTGGCCGGGGAGGCGCCCGGCCACATCATGCCCCAGGGCTTCGACCCCAACCGCATGGGCGTTGTCAGCCTGGCGCTGCTGTTGACCTGGCTCGTTTGCTGGGCATGGGCGGCGCTGTCGCTGTTCCTGACCCCGGCGCTGGGCGCCATCCGCCTGGCCTCGGGACGGCCGGCGATGCGCGGACGCATCTGAGGGCCTATATTCAGGCGCGCCAGGACCGTCCTGGACCGCCGAATCGGGGCCTTGCCTTCAATGACCGTCCGAGCCCACGCCGAAAGCGCGCGCAGCGCCGCCACCGACCGGGCCTTCGCCTTCCTGGGCTACGGCTTCCTGTTCTTCGCCACCTTCACCCTGGGCCTGCTGGCCGTGCTGGCCGTGCTCCTGGCCTACAGCCGCCAGAACAGCCCCGATCCGGTGGCCCGCAGCCACTTCCGCAAACAGATCAAGAGCTTCTGGTTCGACCTTGTCCTGATCGCAGCCGGCGCGGTCGCCGGCTATGTCGCTCTGGCCGGCGGGCTGGGGACCCTGATCGGCCTCTCGGGGGTGAAGCTGCCCGGCGGGATCACGGTGGAGAACGCCGGCTGGATCACCCTGGCGCTCGGGATCGCCTGGGCCGTGCTGTGGGTCTGGGGCTTCCTCAACCTGATCATCGGCTCCATCGCCGGCGCCGCGCGGCTTGCCGCGGGCAAGCCGATCGGTCATTTGCCTGCCGCATGACCAAGGCCCCAATCGCCGCCTATCCCGCCCTGCGCCTGCGCCGCACCCGCCAGCACGACTGGTCGCGCCGCCTGGTGCGCGAGACCACCCTCACCCCCAACGACCTGATCTGGTCGATGGTGCTGCACGAGGGCGAGGGCCGCGCGCCCGTGGCCTCCATGCCCGGCGTGGAGCGGCTGTCGGTCGGCGAGGCCGTGAAGGCGGCGGTTCAGGCGCGCGAGCTCGGCATCCCGGCCATCGCCGTCTTCCCCTATATCGACGGGGCCAAGAAGGATGGCCGGGGCTCGGAGGCGACCAATCCCGACGGCCTGGTGGCGCGCGCGGTCCGGGCCATGAAGGACGCCGCGCCCGAGGTGGGCATCATGTGCGACGTGGCGCTCGATCCCTTCACCGACCACGGCCATGACGGCCTGCTGGAAGCCGGCCGCATCCTCAACGACCCGACCATCGAGCGGCTGGTCGAGCAGGGCCTGATGCAGGCCGAGGCCGGAGCCGACATCCTGGCCCCTTCCGACATGATGGACGGGCGCGTCGGCGCCCTGCGCCAGGCGCTGGAAGCCGCCGGCCGGCAGGAGGTCATGATCATGGCCTATGCGGCCAAATACGCCTCCGCCTTCTACGGCCCCTATCGCGAGGCCATCGGATCGGCCAAGGCGCTGCAGGGCGACAAGAAGACCTACCAGATGGACCCGGCCAACACCGAGGAGGCGCTGCGCGAAGTGGCGCTCGACATCGCCGAGGGCGCCGACATGGTCATGGTCAAGCCGGGCATGCCCTATCTCGACATCGTGCGCCGGGTGGTGGAGGCCTTCGCCATGCCGACCTATGCGTTCCAGGTGTCGGGCGAGTACGCCATGATCATGGCCGCGGCGCAGAACGGCTGGATCGAGGAGGAGCGGGCCATCCTGGAATCCCTCACCGCCTTCAAGCGCGCCGGCGCGGCGGGGATCATCAGCTATTTCGCGCCGCGCGCGGCGCGGCTGATGGGGGCGTGAGGATTATTCGGCGAACTACTGCATGGTCCACAGAACAGGTACGTTGACCGACAAACCCTCGGTCGATCTGCCGCTCTTGGTGGTCCGGGTCATCCGGAATTTGGGCATCAGGTTGAGCGACGCGTCGCCGAACCCTTCGTGCAGAGGATACTCATCGATCACCTCGCAACCCGTGAGGGGCCCCTGCACGTCGACTTTGCATCGCACGATGGCGCCGCCTTTCGCCCGGCCCGTGGACGGAAAGCACCGCTCGATGTCGGCGCCCGTCGGCTTTGCAGTCCAGCAGGCGGGATCGTCTTCTGTCGTAACCACCACTGGCTGCTCGCGTGCGAGGGCTCCGCCAAGAGGAACCAGCAGACCGGTCGCCGCCGCGACAGCCAAGCGAGCGAAGCATTTCACCGCTCCGTCTCCTTCAGCAGCTCCGCCATCCTGTCCTGCCAGACCGCCGCCCAGGTGTGGGTGCCATGCCCGTGGGTCTGCTCCGACGCCGGGATGACGATGTAGCGGCCGTGCGGAATGCGTTTGGCCAGCTCCGCGGCGAGGGGCAGCTCGGGCGGGTTGATGAAGTCGTCGGCGGAGTTGATCCACAGCACCGGCGCCTTGATCTTCTCCAGGTCCGGCGAGGGGTCGTAGTCGGCCGAGGACGACACCTGGTAGAGGAAGTCGTTGGCGTCGAGCGTCTTCAGATAGCCGTCGACGGTCTTCTCGACATAGGCGTCGGCTTGGTCGCGGGTGGGCAGGGTCTTCTGCATCTGGATCGGCGCCGAGCCGGCGATGATCAGGAAGTCGGCGGCCGTGCGCAGCCCCGCCATGGGCTGGGCGCTGTACTCCCCGCCCTGCCAGGCGGGATCCTTGCTGATGGCGTCGATCACCATCTTGCGCCAGACGCGGTTGCGCCCCGCGATCTGGCTCGGCAGGCAGGCCAGGGGCATGAGCGCGTCCATCTCGTCGGGCCAGGCCTCCCCCCACATGAAGGAGTGCATGCAGCCCATGGACGTGCCCATGACCAGCCTGAGGTGGTCGACCCTCAGGCCGTCGCGGACCAGTCGGTGCTCGGCCTCGACCATGTCCCGATAGCCGTAGTGCGGGAACTTCGCATGCAGGCCGTCGGACGGTTTCGAGCTTTTCCCATGGCCGATGTCGTCGGGCAGGATGATGTAGTAGCGGGCCGGATCGAGCAGGCCGCCCGGTTTGAACAGCACGTCGGAGAACTGCGGCCGGAAGAAGTTTCCGCCCCAGCCGCCGGTGCCGTGCATAATCAGCACCGCGTTGGTCACACGGCCCTGGGCGTCACGCTTCGGCGCGCCCAGGGTGGTGTAGTGCAGCCGCAGCTCCGGCAGGGCCTCGCCGGAGCGGAAGTGGAAGTCGCGGACGACGAAGTCGCCCTCGTGCGCCTGCGCCTGGATGGGCGATTGGGCGGCGGCGGACGATGCAAGGGTAAGCGCAGCAAGCGCGACGGCGGCGGTCAGCAGGCCTCGGATCATACGCGACTCCATGGCGATTCGCCCAACAAGCCCCCTCTCCCTCGAGGGAGAGGGGTCGTGTTCTGTACCCTACGCCGTCAGTCCGCCCGGCTCATGCGCTTCATGACGCGGTAGGTGAACTCCACGCCCTGGTAGAACTCCGAAACCCCGATGCGCTCGTCGCGGCCGTGGGCGCGCACGTCGTCGATGTCGCCGAAGACGGAGCTCATGGCGTAGGTCGGCATGCCGGCGGCGCGGGTATAGATGCTGTCGCTGGCCCCGAAGTCCATCACCGGCACGGCGGGCACGCCCGGCCACATGCCCTCGATCACCGCGCCGAGCTTGCCGAACACCTGCGGCGTCGGCGGCGATTCCGGGCTGGGCTCGGCGGGGTTGAGCACCGTCACCTTGACCGCGGGATCGGCCACGACCTGATCCACCTGGCGCTGCACGTCGGCGGGATCCTCGCCGGGCATCACCCGGCACTGCAGGCTGGCCACGGCCCGCTGCGGCAGGGCGTTCTCCGCATGGCCGCCCTTGATCTGGGTGACCACGCAGGTTGTGCGCAGCGCGGCATTGCCGAAGTTGGTGGCCCCATAGCGCTCCACCGCGGCCGGATCGGGCGGGGTCCTGGAAAGCGCCAGCATGTCGTCGCGGGTCTGGCCGGTCTCGAACCGGGCCATCTCGGCGAACCAGGCGCGCTGCGTATCGGTGATGTGCAGCGGGAACTTGTAGGCCTGGAGCTTGAGCAGGGCCGCGGCCAGCCGGTCGATGGCGTTGTCGGGGTCGGGCAGGGACGAATGGCCGCCCTTGTTGGTCGTCTCCAGCTGGAAGGTGACGTAGATCTTCTCGCTGGTCTGGATGCCGTAATAGATCTTCTTGCCGCCCTTGATCGCCCCGCCGCCGCCGTCGGGATTGATCACCAGGCCGGCGTCGATCAGCTCGCGGTGGGTCTTGAGCAGGAAGTCGGGCCCGTTGTTGGTCCCGTCCTCCTCGTCGGCGGTCAGGGCGACGATGATGTCGCGATCGGGGATGAAGCCCTCGCGCTTGAGCCGGATCAGGCTTTCCACCAGGGCCGCGTCGTCGCCTTTGATGTCCGCGGTCCCGCGCCCGTAGAAGAAGCCGTCCTTCTCGGTCAGCCTGAACGGCGGGACGGTCCAGTCCTCGGGCAGGGCCTGGACCACGTCGAGATGGCAGATGAACAGCAGCGGCTTGGCCTTGCCCTTGCCGTGGTAGCGGATGACCAGGTTGGCCTGTTCGGGGTGGCCGTCGGGGGCGAAGAGCCTGAGGTCGTCCGCCGCAAAGCCGGCCTTCAGGAGCCGGTCGCGGAGGGCGCTCGCCGCCGGCGTGACCTCGTCGACGGTGTTGATCTCGATCAGTTGCTGGAGGATGTCGCGGGCCAGCGCCTGGTCGGCCTGCGGCGGAAGGTTGGACCCGGGCGCGGCGTATGCGCCCTGCCCAATCAGCGCGGCCGCCGCGGCGACAGCCAGAAACCCGTAACGCATGGCTCCTCCCGATATGAAACGCGACTGGATCATGCGCCCTGCGAAGCGGCAAGGTGGGCGGATTACAATCGGCCGGCTGAACCCTCAGTCCTTCAGGCGCGCGGCGAGGCTGGAGGTATCCCAGCGCCGTCCGCCCATGGCCTGGACGTCGGCGTAGAACTGGTCGACCAGGGCGGTCAGCGGCAGGGTCGAGCCGTTGGCGCGGGCCTCGTCCAGCACCAGGCCCAGGTCCTTGCGCATCCAGTCCACCGCAAAGCCGAAGTCGAACTTCCCCTCCACCATGGTCGCCCAGCGGTTGTCCATCTGCCAGGACTGGGCCGCGCCCTGGCTGATCGCCTCATAGACGGCCTGGGCGTCGGCGCCGGACTTGCCGGCGAAATGCACCGCTTCGGCCAGGCCCTGGACCGTGCCGGCGATGCAGATCTGGTTGACCATCTTGGCGAGCTGACCCGCGCCCGGCGGGCCGATCCGGCGGATGGCCTTGGCGTAGGCTCCGATCACCGGGGTGATGCGCTCCACCGGCGCCTCGTCTCCGCCCAGCATGATGGTCAGCTTGCCGTTCTCCGCCCCCGCCTGGCCGCCGGAGACCGGCGCGTCGACGAACCACAGCGAGTGACCCCTCGCCTCCGCCGCCGCCTCCCGCGCCAGCCTGGCGGAGGTGGTGGTGTGGTCGACCACCACCGCGTCCGGCTTCATCGCCGGGAAGGCCTCGTCCAGCACCTGGCGCACGTCGGCGTCATTGCCCACGCAGAGCGCCGCGACGTCGCAGCCGGCCACGGCCTCGGCGACCGTGGCGCAGGCGCGCCCGCCATGGGCCTGCGCCCAGCGCCTGGCCTTGTCGGGACTGCGGTTGAACACCGAGACCTCATGACCCGCCCCGGCCAGGTGGCCGGCCATGGGAAAGCCCATGACGCCCAGTCCCACGAACGCGACCTTCATGCCCGACACCGCCTCCCGTTCATGCTCAACGCCATCTTAACGCGGCCCGGCCAGGGTGATGGCGACAAGAATGCTGAAAGGCAAGCCATGGGCCGCGGCGACGCCCCCGTCATCATCAAGCGGATCAAGAAGGGCGGGCACGACGCCCACCACGGCGGCGCCTGGAAGGTGGCCTACGCCGACTTCGTCACCGCCATGATGGCCTTCTTTCTGCTGATGTGGCTGATCAACACCACCAGCCCCGAGCAGAAGAAGGGCATCGCCGACTATTTCGCCCCCGCCAGCGTGTCGGAGACCACCTCCGGCTCCGGCAGCGTGCTGGCCGGCACCGCGCTCGCTTCCGACGGCATGAACTCCCAAGGCGCCAAGAGCGTCATCGACGCCAAGTCCCCGTCCGCCCCCGACAGCCAGTCGCAGGGTTCCAGCTCCGACGCCGCCGGCTCCGCCGGGCCCAGCGACCAGGCCCAGCAGAAGGACGAATCCGCCTTCCAGAGCGCCGCGGCCTCCCTGCGCCAGTCGCTGCAGGACATGCCGGAACTGGCGGAGCTGTCCAAGCAGATCCTGATCGACCAGACGCCGGAGGGGCTGCGCATCCAGCTGATCGACCAGGAAGGCCGGTCGATGTTCAAGGAAGGCGCCGCCCAGCCCAACGATCGCGCCCGCATCCTGCTGCGGGCGGTGGCCAAGGTGATCAACCAGCTGCCCAACCGGGTCTCCATCTCCGGCCACACCTCCGCCGGCGGCACGGACGCCGGCAAGGACTGGCCGCTGTCGGCCTCGCGCGCCGACGCCGCCCGCCAGATCCTGACCGGGGCGGGGGTGGACGCCGACCGGGTGTTCCAGGTGTCGGGCCGCGCCAACGCCGAGCCGCTCTACCCCGACGACCCCGCCCTGCCCGGCAACCGCCGCATCGCCATCGTGCTGCTGCGCGAGGCGCCGGTGCTGCCGCCGAACCACGCGCCCTGACGCGGGCCTTGCGGAGACGGGTAGGATGGTCCCAAATCAACAGCACTGCCCCAGCCCTCGAGACCGCGTGTGACCCAGCATTTTCCCTCCCGCCAGCTGCGCTTCTTCCTGACCGCGCCGCAGCCATGCCCCTATCTGCCGGGCCGCGAGGAGCGGAAGGTGTTCGCCCACCTGCCCCTGCACGACGGGCCGACGATCAATGACGCCCTGACCCAGTCGGGCTTCCGGCGCTCGCAGAACATCGCCTACCGCCCAGCGTGCGACGGCTGCTCCTCCTGCGTCTCGGCCCGCATCCCGGCGGCGGACTATCTGTTCTCACGCTCCGAGCGGCGGGTGCTGGACCGCAACGAGGACCTGGTGCGCCACCTGGTCGAGGCGGAGGCGACGCTGGAGCAGTTCGAGCTGTTGCGCGCCTATCTGCTGGCCCGCCACGCCGAGGGCGGCATGGCCGACATGACTTGGCCCGACTATGTCGCCATGGTCGAGGACACCGCCGTCCGCACCCACCTGATCGAGTACCGCCGCGCGCCGGAGGGGCGTGGGCCAGGCGAGCTGGTCGCCTGCGCCCTGGTCGACGCCCTGTCGGACGGCCTGTCGCTGGTCTACAGCTTCTACGATCCCGCGATGAGCCAGCGCAGCCTCGGCTCCTTCGTCATCCTCGACCACATCGTCCAGGCGCGGCTGAACTCCATCCCCTATGTCTACCTGGGCTATTGGGTCCCGGGCTCGGTGAAGATGGACTACAAGGGCCGCTTCCGCCCCATCGAGGTGCTGAAGGAGACCGGCTGGACGGTGCTCTCGGCGCGGGATCGCGGGGCCGGCTGAAGGCCCCTCCCCGCACGCGGGACAAGGGCGGCGTCAGCCCCAGGGCCCGGGGTCGCGTGATGCGGGCGCCTGCGCGGCCGGCGCCGAGGTCGGTGCGGCATAGGGCGTCGCCGGAACCGCCGGCCCCACAGGCTCCGCCGCCCGCCCGCCCGCATAGCGCACCAGCGCCTCGATCCGCCGCTCGATCGGCGGGTGGGTGGCGAACAGGCCCATGACGCCTTCGTCATGGTCGTCGAGGAACATGGCGCGGATGGATTCCGGGGCGTGGATCTCCGACCGGCCGGAGATCTTGCGCAGCGCCGAGATCATGGCGTCGGGGTCCTTGGTCAGCTCCACGGAGCCGGCGTCGGCGATGAACTCGCGCTTCCGCGAGATGGCCATCTGGATGACGATGGCCAGCACGTAGCCGACCGCGGCGATGACGAAGGCGATGAGGATGAACAGGCCCGCGCCCCCGCCCTTGCCGCGCGAGCGGCCGCCGCCCCCGCCGACCCAGAAGATCGAGCGGACGATGACCTGGGCCAAAAGGGTGATGATGCCGGCGAAGATCGAGGCGATGACCATCAGCCGGACGTCGCGGTTGATGACGTGGGTCATCTCGTGCGCCAGCACCGCCTCCAGCTCCCGGTCGTCGAGCGCGTCGAGCAGGCCGGTGGTGACGGTGACGCTGTACTGGCCGTCGTGCAGCCCGCTGGCGAAGGCGTTCATCGCCTCGGTGTCGATGATGCGCAGGGTCGGGGTCCTCAGCCCGCGCGAGATCGCGAGGTTCTCCAGCATGTTGTAGAGCTTGGGGAAGTCCTTGCGCTCGACCGGCCGCGCGCCGGTCGAGAGGTCGATGATGGTCTGGTAGCTGAAATAGGCGATCACGAACCAGATCAGCGACACGAGTATGGCCAGCGGCGCGGAGGCCCCCAGCATCCGGCCGGCGAAGGTCAGGTTGCCGTCGAAGCTGCCGGTCGAAGGGAGCAGGCCCCAGCCCATCATCAGGAGCTCGAGGCCGTAGACCATGCCGATGAGCAGCACGGGAAAGCCCGCCAGCAGCAGCAGGGACTTGAAGTTGTTGTTCCAGATATAGGTCTTGAGGCCGACGGCCCCCATGGCCGGACCCTAGAACTTCACCTGCGGCGGGGTGGCGACCGCCGCGCGCTCGTCTTCGCTGACGTTGAAGAAGGTCCGCTCGTGGAACCCCATGGGCCCGGCCAGCACGACGGCGGGGAACTGCTGGATGGAGGCGTTGAACTCCGCCACCGCATTGTTGAAGAAGCGGCGCGCGGCGGCGAGCTTGTTCTCGATGTCCGACAGCTCGTCCTGCAGCCGCAGGAAGTTGGCGTTGGCCTTCAGGTCGGGATAGGCCTCGGCCACCGCGAACAGTTGGCGCAGCGCCCCGGTCAGCATGTTCTCGGCCTGCACCTTCTGGTCCACGGTGGTGGCCGAGGACGCCGCGGCGCGGGCGTTGGTCACCGCCTCCAGCGTGCCGCTCTCGTGGGCGGCATAGCCCTTCACCGTCTCCACCAGGTTGGGGATCAGGTCGTGACGCTGCTGCAGCTGCACGTCGATGTCGGCGAAGGCCTGGTTGGCGGCCTGGCGCAGGCCCACCAGGCGGTTGTAGGTCCCCATCAGCACCAGGACGAGCAGGGCGACGACGGCGATGACGACAATCAGGGTGATCATGTGCTCTTTCCAGCACAGTGGGATCCGAAGCTTGGAATTCACGTGACTTGAAGTCGCGGC
>JADMIO010361697.1_pt1 | contig 20290 bp, 21 predicted proteins | sample 8958161 | NCBI WGS metagenome assembly JADMIO01 (sample SAMN16585339, study PRJNA669376) | soil metagenome | isolation source: Crop rotation soil | place: USA: Cullars Rotation, Alabama | collected 2011 | reverse complement strand
GCCGCGACTTCAAGTCACGTGAATTCCAAGCTTCGGATCCCACTGTGCTGGAAAGGGAATTAAGCCGTCGATTTCGGCATGCGGCAACGAGTCCAGAATGCGATTGCCAAAACTCAAAAGTAGTCTCCAAAAGCGTCAGGATCGCGGAATTCGGGTTCATCAAACGGTGCGATCAATGGCAAGTAGGATCTGTGGTGCTTCTACTGGTGTTCGTGCATTAGAAGTACCAGCGCATCTTTGCCCTTTGCCATGTTGGCGTTGGGGCGGATTTCGCGCTTTTTTTAAGCGGCGGCGGAATCCCGATGTATGGAAACTTTCCAATGGATTTTCTTTAGAATGATCCTGGGTGACTATGGACCTTGTTCAATTAGCACATCGCGCCATGATGGAGAGAGGCTTCTTCGCAGAACCGCCAGCGGCCGCGCAGGAAGAGGCAGAGCAGAAAACCGAACCCGTTTTCGAGAGGGTGGCTATCCCGGATCTAAGTTCGTGGTTGTGGTCCTCTATCGACAATGATGATTCTCGCGATCTCGATCAAATCGAGTTCGCGCAACGCACTCCTGCTGGCGCGCGCCTCTACGTTGCCATCGCGGATGTCGATTCATTTGTTCCGCGCTATTCGGCGCTCGATTCTGCGGCGGGTCACAACACGACCTCTGTATATACGGGCGTCGCGACGTTTCCAATGCTGCCGGAAAGGCTGTCGACGGACCTCAGTTCTTTGAACGAAGGACAAAAGCGGCTCGCGATGGTCGTGGAGATGGCCGTCGGAAAAGACGGCCGCACTTCGGATGCATCGATTTACCCGGCGATCGTTCAGAACAAGGCACAATTAACCTACATCGCGGTCGCCGCATGGCTGGATCGGGTTGAAGCGCCGGCATCGGCTGTGAACAAGACGACGCTGGCGAAAATCGCCGGCAGTCCGCAGCTTCAGGAACAGCTGCGCTTGCAGGATGAAATCGCGGCGGCGCTCCGCCAGGCGCGGCATGACGCAGGAGCACTGATGCTCGAAGTGGACGAGCGCCGGCAGAACCGGGCCAGCCACCTGATTGAAGACTTCATGATCGCCTCCAATAAGATCACAGCAAGATTCCTCGATCAGCGTGGCTTTCCGAGTTTGCGCCGGGTCGTGAAGTCGCCGGAACGCTGGGATCGCATCGTGGCGCTCGCGGCATCGTTCGGGCAAACCCTTCCTCCGGAGCCCGACGTTCAAAGCCTTTCTCGCTTTCTCGAAACCCGGCGCCGGGCAGAGCCCGCACATTTTTCCGATCTCTCGCTCGCGGTTGTGAAACTTGTTGGCCGCGGCGAATATGTGGCGAAAAGCGCAGCGGAAACCGCTGCGGCGCACTTCGCACTCGCGGCAGACGCCTATGCCCATTCGACGGCGCCGAATCGTCGCTTTCCCGATCTTGTGACGCAACGGCTGCTGAAAGCTGCGCTCGCCAATTTAGGCGCACCCTACGGCGAAGCGGAACTGAGCGCCCTGGCGGCACACTGCACGGAGCGAGAAAACGCCGCGAATAAGGTCGAACGTTTCGTCCGGAAATGCGCCGAGGCGGAGCACCTTCGCCACCGCATCGGCAATCTCTTTCGTGGAGTCGTTTCCGGCGTCACCAATCGAGGAACCTGGGTTCGAATATCCGAGCCGCAAATCGAAGGAAAACTCTATACGGCCGGACAGCATCTCGATGTGGGCGACCGCGTGCAGGTGCGGCTAGTTGCCGCGGACGCCAGCCGCGGCTTTATCGACTTTGAATTAGCGCCGTCCGGCGCTTGAACCATTTACCTGCGCGAAGTAACATAAGCCGCGAGTTTCAACGTATGACGTCCGCGGATCGGGTTGGTCTGCCTCAAAGCCTTTTGGGAATCACAAAAGAATTGTCGTTTGCGCGCGATATCGCTGAGGTTCGCGCCGTCATCCGATCCTACGCCCGGGAACTCATTGCATCCGACGGAATAACCTTCATCCTTAAAGAAGGTGAGGAATGCCATTATTGTGAAGAGGATGCAATTGCTCCGCTGTGGAAAGGCAGAAAGTTTCCGCTGAGCGACTGCATTTCCGGTTGGGTGATGTTGAATGGGCAGCCGGCCGCGATCGAGGATATCTATTCCGATTCGCGAATCCCCTTCGACGCATACCGGCCAACGTTCGTGAAAAGTCTGGCAATGGTGCCGGTTCGCCGTGAAGATCCGATGGCCGCGATCGGCGCGTACTGGGCCACTCCGCATCTGGCGACTGCGGAGGAAATGTCGATTCTGCAGTTTCTCGCCGACAGCACGGCGCTCGCCCTGCGCAATGTGCAGTTATATAGCGACCTCCAGGAAACGCTCGCCCGCGAGCAGAATGCCCGGCGCAAAGCCGAGAATGTGAATCGCGCGAAGGATGAATGGATCAGCGTGCTCAGCCATGAACTTCGCACCCCTCTCACGCCGATTATTGGATGGGCCGGAATTCTCAAGCGCGAACAGAACATGGACAAGGTCCGTCAGGCCGCCTCGGCGATCGAGAGGAACGCCATCGAGTACGGACGCCTCATCAACGACCTCATCGACACATCGGAAATCCTCGCCAGCAAACTCGAAGTTGTCTGCGAACGCACGGACTTCGCCGCCGCAGTCAAGGCTGCGCTGGTGGAGTTGCGGCGCTTCATCGACACTTCGGGCGTCAGAGTGACTCACTACCTGGATTCCAGCATGGTCATGGGTGATCCGCGACGCCTCCAGCAGATTGCATTCAACCTCGTCCACAACGCGATCAAGTTCACCCCACGCGAAGGCGGCATTGATGTCTCGCTGCAGTGCGCTGCGGATGCCGCCGAACTGATCGTTCGCGATACCGGCACCGGCATCGGCAGAGACATTCTTTACAAAATGTTCGACCGCTTTGAGATCGGAGACCCCTCCAGCACGCGCAAAGCCGGTGGCCTTGGCCTTGGCCTGTGGATCACGCGACACCTTGTTGTGGCGCATCACGGCACCGTCAGCGCACAAAGCGAAGGCAACGGATTAGGCGCCACGTTTCGCGTCCGCTTACCCCTCATCCCTTAGGCACAACCGGGAGATACTCTCCTCGGGAGCAGTAAAGAGTCCTGCCGTTCTGCGAATAACCCCGATCCTTAGCTTCCACCAGAAACGCGATAAGTTGCCCCATCCGAACAAGATCCACACCTTCAAGGAGCTCGATAAACTTTGGCTCTGCGTGTGCCCCTAATTGAGATGGGGGGAAGGACTATGCAGTGGATGGGTGGAAGGCGCAGCGGCAATATTGAGGACCGGCGAGGCGTTTCGGTCGGCGCGATCGGTGGAATCGGCGGTCTGCTCCTCGTCTTAATCGGCCTTTTCTTCGGTGTCGATCCCAGCGCGATCCTGGACACACCGACACAAACTTCAGTCAATGCCGGCAATCCTGCGGACGATCAAACCAAGGACTTCATCTCTTCCGTTCTCGGTTATACGGAAGACACCTGGAAGGATATCTTTGCGCAGAATGGCCGTGTCTACGAGGAACCGAAACTTGTTATGTTCAGCGGCGCCATTGATTCCGCCTGCGGCTTCGCGCAAGCCGCGATGGGCCCTTTCTATTGCCCGTCCGATCATAAGGTCTATCTCGATACCAGTTTCTTTCAGGATCTGCGCGAGCGCTTTCGTTCTCCGGGCGACTTTGCGCAGGCTTACGTGATTGCTCACGAAGTTGGGCACCACGTGCAGAATCTGCTCGGCACCATGAATAAAGTCGCGAGCAATCGATCGAACGCCATGTCCGTGCGCGTCGAGCTGCAGGCCGACTGTCTCGCTGGAGTCTGGGCGAACCATAATAAAAACGTGCTGGACCCGGGAGATATCGATGAGGCGCTGCGCGCCGCAACCATGATCGGCGACGATCGCATCCAGAAGCAGACAAAAGGCTATGTTGTTCCCGAGTCCTTCACGCACGGCACGTCCGAACAACGCTCGCGTTGGTTCAAGACGGGCTTCGAGAACGGCGAGGTCTCCAGCTGCAACACTTTCGCAACGGCGACGCCCTAAAAACAGCAAAAAAGAAGAACAATTGCTGATTCGTTCGTCGATAACAGTAGGCCCGCGCGTTTTGCGGCATGCTACACCCCTCCTTGCCTGGGAGGGGTGGCTTGCGTGTCCGCGGCCGGCGATGGTTCGCGCAAGGAGGTTGTGCAGTGTCATCAATAAACATGACTGAGGTTGATTTCCACGGCCTGCGCATTCTGGTGGTCGAAGACGAAAGCGACACGCGCGAATTGATCGCGTTCGTGCTCGAACGGCATGGAGCGATGGTCATTCAAGCCACCAACGTCCCGGTAGCATTGGAAATGTTCGCGACGCAACGCCCTCACGTTGTCGTTGCGGATATCGGTATGCCGGACTACAACGGGTACGCGTTGATCGCCGGGATTCGTGAGCAGGAAGCGAAATCCGAACGCAAGACACCGGTGATTGTCTTGACCGCCTTCGCGTCCAATGCCGACCGGCACCGCGCGCTGGCATCCGGCTTCGATGTCTATCTCAGCAAACCATTCGAACCGGCAAAGCTGGTCGGCACCGTGCAGCGTCTCATTAAGGATCGCGGAGTGGACGCCGCCGCCTGAACCTGGTTCAGAAATCTCCGCCTAGACCGCCCGCGACGCGACAGGAGCCGGCTGGAACGCATCAAAGACCTGCGCAATGGTGCGAATAAAGACCCGGCCCTGCGGTGTCACCTTTAGAATCGGCGAAGTGAATTCTTCAACCAGACCGTCGCGTTGGAATTCGTGCAGGCGCGCCAATTCGGCGGCGAAGTAGCTATCGAAAACTATCCCGAATTCTCTCTCAATATCGGTCGTCGTGACAGATTGCCGGCACAGCAGACTTTCAATCACTGCGGCGCGAATGCGATCGTCTTCGCTCATGACATAACCGCGCGCCACCGGGGTTTTACCGGCTCGGACCTTCGCCTGGTACGACTCCAGATCTTTGCAGTTCTGAGTGAATGTCGAGCCAAAGTGACTGATGGCGCTCACACCAAATCCGAGCAGATCGGTTTCGGCGTGCGTCGTGTAACCCTGAAAGTTTCGGTGAAGGCTTCCGTTTCGCGCCGCCCACGTCAGTTCATCGTCGGGACGGGCAAAGTGATCCATTCCGACCTGAACGTACCCTGCGTCCTTCAGCCGCTCGATCGCGAATTGAAACAGTTCGAACTTCCTCTGCTCGGACGGTAACGCGGCGGTCAGCGCTGTCTGTTGCTTCTTGATCGCAGGCACGTGCGCGTAACTGAAAAGAGCGATGCGGCTGGGTGCAAGGCGATCCACAAGATCCAGCGTGTGTCCGTACGAGTAGCGGTTCTGATGCGGCAGACCATAAATGAGATCGACGTTGATGCTCTGAAATCCCGTCCCGCGGGCCTCGTCGAACAACTGTTGCACCATCTCGAATGGCTGATGCCGTCCAATTGCGGACTGGACCTCCGGGTCGAAATCCTGGACACCCACACTCAACCTGTTAAATCCGAGCCAGCGCAAAGTCTTCAGCTGTTCCCTGGTCGTCACCCGCGGATCGATTTCGATTGAGATTTCGGCATCCCACGGAACCGCAAAGCGCGAGGCAAGCGCGTTAAACAGAATGCGAATCTGATCGGAATCAAAATACGTCGGCGTGCCGCCTCCCCAATGAATCTGGGTGACGTAGCGTCCGTGGGCTTCGGAGATCAGATCCATCTCAGCGATGAGGTGTTCCAGATAAGGCGCCGCCAGCGAGTGGTCCTTCTTGACGATGACGTTGCAGCCGCAATAGAGGCAGAGCCGCTCACAAAAGGGCAAATGAACGTAGAGGGAAAGCGGCCGGCTCGAGTCGCGAACCGCATGTTGCAGAAGATCTCCTCCCGCCGCCTGCCAGTGCGGGGCGGGAGGATAGCTTGTGTAACGGGGAGCGGGACGATTGTAGCGTTCGAGTATTGTCGTCATAGTGTGCTTCGCGGATTGAATTTAACGATTGCCGTAAGGATCACCGCTATCGGTGAGCCATTCAGATATGTGGGTTCGTACTCCCACTGTTTGACACAGTCGATAGCCGCATTCACCAGGAGCGGGTGCCCGGAAAGGACCTTGATGCCATCGACTCTCCCGTCGACCGTCAATGTCGCTTCGAGTACAACCGTCCCCGTCACACGCGCCTTCGCGGCCAGCGCCGGATATACGGGCGGCACAAGCTTGGTGATTTTGGGTTCGCTGACCATGCCGCCGACGCGGATCGGGGCGCGGAACGTCTGAGCCGCTGCTGCCGGTGCAGGTGGCGGCGGGGGCGGCGGTGGGAGAATCACCTCTTCTCTCACGTTGGCTGCGAGTATTCCGCTCAACACTCCGCCGGCAACGCCGCCCGGAATCCCGCCAACCACGCCGCCAACCACGCCGGCTGTCGCGTCGACGGGTTCATCAACAATGCGCGCGATGTCCTTCGGAATAGACAACGGCACGATCAACGCGCCGGGATTTACTTCCGGGGCCTTCACAACCTTCGCTGCCGCCGGTTTCGCAGCGGACGCCACGACCTCTACCGGCGGCGGCGCAGCGGCCGGCGGTGGAGGCGGAGGCGCGACGAGGTACGTCATCAGCTGCCACTGTTCGAGGACGTTCCGCGGGAACATGAGAGGGACAAGAATCAGGACGACAACAAGCAGCACGTGAAACACGACCGAACTCACGATCGAGGGCTTCTGATATTGGTCCTTCTCCGGAAACGTTGCCGGCAAATCTCTAAAGATGACTGCGTTTGACATATCAACCTCCCATGACCTTCGCGGCGCGGCTGACCAGATCCTGACGCCGGATCGGCTTCTTCATCAGATCCGCCACCCCGAGTTCCAGCGCACGTTCTTCAGTGGCGGAATCCGCGTACGCCGAAATCATCAAAACGGGCAAAGTGGACTTCGTACGTTTGAGCTCTGCGAGCAAGTCGAGTCCGGTCTTTCCCGGCATCCTGTAGTCGCAGACGAGGAGATCGAAATGGCCGCAACGAATTGCCTCGAGCGCGCTGTCGACATCGCCGGCAGCCTCCACCAGATAGCCTTCGCGTTCAAAGACCTTCTGAATGGACTCGCGGTACGTCTTGTCATCGTCTGCAACCAGGATATTTCCCATCACCGGCCGCCTCTCTTCGCGCGCATAGAAATGGCGGTGGCTGCCGGAAGTGCTGCTGGAAAGAGGATTTTCTTGCAACGGATCATGATTCCTCCAAAGCGAAGCCCGCTGTGAACAACGGCTGCAGCGACATATGCAACTGGCCTGCCTTCAGCGAAAGGCTTCATAGATAAATGGTTATGGGAATTTGCGCAGAACTCTGAGCCGGCCGGCCGGACAGTGTGACAGAAATGTGTCGAAGCGGCGATTGACGGTTGTCGATCTGTCAACGCAGTGTGTGAAAGCCAACGACCGAAGGTCGTGACAATCGTGGCGCGCTGCGGCATGGTTTTGACAATTTGCGCAAATCCGTGTCACAAGCATGTCGCATTGAACCGAACCGCTTATTGAATCAGCGTCACTTAAGGGCCTCGACAGCGGCTTGCAAGCTTGTTTGGTTTGGTCTGATGGGTGCTATCAACAGGTCCGGAGGCCGACATGGGCGTAACGGAAACAACGCTTCTCAAACTCGGAAAACGCAGTTCGCACGTCGTAGATTTTGAGAGCAAACTCAAGGCAATGATCGTTGGGCAGGACGAAGCCGTCAGCCAACTCGTCAACATCTATCAGAGCGTCATTGCCGGAATGGCAACCCCCGGCCGTCCAATCGCGAACCTGCTATTGCTGGGCCCGACAGGCTCCGGCAAAACCCGTCTCGTTGAAGCTGCCGCGGATATTCTGTTTTCATCTCCTGAAGCCGTCATCAAGATCGATTGCGCGGAATTCCAGCACAGCCATGAAATCTCCAAGCTGATCGGCTCTCCTCCGGGCTATATCGGACACCGTGAAACCCCTGCCGTCCTGACGCAAGAGGCCGTGGACCGCTATCACACCGACAAGGTCAAATTCACATTTATCCTTTTCGACGAGATTGAAAAGGCAAGCGATGCATTGTGGCAGCTGCTGCTTGGAATCCTCGACAAAGGAACACTTCACCTCGGCGACAACCGAAAAGTTGATCTGAGCCGGGCGATCATCTTCATGACTTCCAACCTGGGCGCCGGAGAAATGGCACGCATGGCGACAGGTGGGATCGGATTCGCGCCGGCGAAACCGGATGAACGCAAGGACCAGTTTGAAAAGAAAATCCATCGCGTTGCCGTGGATGCCGCGCGAAAACGCTTCTCACCGGAATTTATGAACCGAATCGACAAAGTTCTAGTCTTCCGCAGTCTGACTAAAGAGGACCTGCGCAACATTCTTGACGTGGAACTCGCCGCCATTCAATCGCGTATTCTCGCCACTCAGACCGAACGGCCATTCGCGCTGATCTGCGCGCCGAAAGCGAAAGAGTTCCTGCTCGCCGCAGGCACGGATCAGAAGTATGGCGCCCGCCACCTCAAACGGGCTATCGAGCATCATCTCGTTCTGCCTTTGGCCGGACTGCTCGCCAGCGAGCAGATTGTTGCGGGCGATGCCGTCACGGCCGACCTGGATGAAAACCAGACCGAACTCTGCTTCACGCGAGCCAGCCGGGTCTTCTCCGTCGCGGCCGCGGTGAATGGCAGCACGATCGCATCGCCCCCGATTCCCTACGTCATCTAAGCTGCCGCTTTAGTTTGAAGCGGTGCATCCCCCGACATCCGTCGGGGGATTTTCATTTTTGCGGCATCCCATTTCACCGACATTTGATGTCCTTGCTGCGAGTTCTCGACAGTTTGTCTCTGCTTCGCTATCGCTCTCGGAGTTTTGTGCCGGTTTTCCTTGTCGCATCCTGCGCCCTTGCTATTCGTCGTGACAGCGTGTCAGGCGCGCGCCTGGCATCATCCCCGCAAACCCTTGAAACAATGAGGCCAAATAATGGGAACGAGAGATGCCTCAAGCAGGTTGCAATGATTTGCTCAGGAGGAAACAGCTAATGGTTCAGGCAGTGTTTTGCGCAGTCTCGACGGAAAAACAAATCGAAGACGCGGTTTCGAAGATGCGGACCGCAGGTATTACACCATCAAAACTCACGCTCGTGTCGAGGCCCCAGGAAATCGACTGGGTGGCATGCCCGCAATCGCAATTGAACTTATCTATTAAAAGAGGCGTAATCGGCGGACTTGTGATCGGCGCCCTTATTGGTGTCGCGCTGCTGATGTATCTGCCGTCCCTGCACACCACGTGGGGAGAACTGTCGTTGATCGGCTGGCAAGCATTTGGCTGGGGCCTGTTCGGAATGATCGTCGGCTCCGGGGGATTGCTCGGGAATCCGCGGTTCTCAAGCAGCGAAATCCATCACTTCGAAGAAGCCATCGACGATGGAAAGCTGCTGGTTTCACTTGAGGTCGCAGACAAGGACGAATTGGCCCGTGCAGCCAAAGCGCTATATGAAGCGGGAGCCGCGGACATGCACGAAGCTCGAGCGGTTGCCGCGTAACCTGGACTCCTCGAGTCTGCAAACGACGGCGGCTCCGGGGGAAATTGAAAGTGGACAGCTGAAGTCCACCTTCAAATTCCCCCTCGGTGCTTTCCGGCCGAGGCGGGCTGGCGGTTAACCGAAGACCAGTTCAAGTCCGTGCGCATATGCCGTAAAGTAATCGTAGAGGCGCGGATGAAAGAATCATTAGTCAGATTGGCCGAGGAGTTGGATCGCCAGCTGAAAGGCGGAGATCCGGTGGTATCAGCAGCAGAACGCTCACTGCTCGAGCAGCTCGACCGGGACATTCACGCTGCCCTTGCGCAACCGGGCACACTGGAGCACGCGGGTAAGGAAGATCTGGTGAACCGATTGCGGGACGCGACAACCCGGCTCGAGGCCTCACACCCGACCCTGACCGCGGTGATGGCCCAGGTCATCTCCGGCCTGACGAATATCGGCGTTTGAGGCACATCAGCGAGGCGGGACGCTACGTCGCTCGATAGTCTTCTCGCATCTCCGACAACATTCGCACCAAGGCGATCGCGACGGATACCACAACGGGACCCACGAAAAGGCCGACAATCCCGAACGCCTGCACTCCTCCAAGCAGGGAGAACAGCACCATCAACGTGTTCAACTTGACGCGACCGCTGAGGACAAGCGGGCGGACTATATTGTCCGCCATCGAGATGACCAAGGTTCCATACACCAGCAGGAACAATGCGCTGCCCCAGTGACTCGTCAACAGGAGATAAATGACACCGATGCCCCAGACAACGACCGCGCCGGCGATGGGGATCATTGAAAACAGCGCCGTCATCGCACTCCAAAGAACGATATTCGGTAAACCCGCGATCCAATAACCGATCGCACCCAGAATGGCTTGTGCGATCGCAACCGCAAACACACCATAAACATTCGCAATAATCGAATCGGAAATCGTCTTCAGCAAAGAAGAGTAGCGCTTCGGATCCATTGGCAGGAGCCCGCCGATGTCGAGCAGCAGGGCGGGACCGTCTCGGAGCAGGAAGAACAACGTGAACAAGGTTATGAACGCGTTAAACACCGTCCCGGTAATGTTGAACGCGAGCGATTTCGACCAGCCCAGCAGCAGAACGCTGACAACCTGCAACCGATCGATCGCTGTTGAGCGGAGTTGATCGCGCGAAACGCCCGTTTTTCTTTCCACCCAGGCCAGCGGCGCTTCAGCGACACGGCCCAGATACTCACTCCAGCTGGCCGTGCCTGCAGGTTGCGTGCTCAGGTCGCGGTAGAAGGCCGTTATCTCCGTCACCAGAGCGTTTATCGTCAACACTGCCGGAGCCAGCAAGGCAATCAGCACAACCGTTGTCGTGATCAGAGCCGCACCGCCGCGATTACCTACAGCCTTGAAGAAGAATTGAAATACGGGATAGGTGGCGACCGCAAACAGAATGGCCACAATGACCGGAGTGATAAACGGCTGAGCGACGAGAAAGGTCAGATAGAGGCAAAACCCGGTCAGCAACAGCATGAAACCGAATGAGGACCGGGAAGGTACAGGGTTTGTGCTCATCTCGGTCCACACGGTAGTACAAATGCCGGCTTCAGACCACGGTTAGTTCAACTGTGTCCGAGCGGCTGATGTATGGGACTGGGCAGCAATCAGCCAGGCTGATTGCGTCTATCGCCCTTGTTTGCTCTCGATCGCCAGTTGGTTTTCAACGTCGAAAACACCTGGGACCTCGAAAGCGGCGTTATAAGCGAGCTGGCTGTCCATAGAATTCAGTACAGCGCCCTTTAACCAAACATGTCCGTTTCGGACGATGATGTGGATTGGCGGGACAGGCCGAACTGAATACTGGAACAACGGCGAATCGAATCGGTAAATCGAACGATAAGCTTGCAGCCGGATCCGGTCATCTTCCGAAGAAAGCGGCAGCACCTCGATCTGGTTAACCACCTTGGCAATGCTCTCAATCTTTCGCAGGCGGGATTCGGCGTCCGATTTTGTGATCGGCTGGCGAACCTGGCCCCTTAAGACCACCGTATCGTCGGGCTGGACTTGAAAATCCAGCCAATCGAAGACTCCGTAGCTCGGAATGGTAACCAATTGAGTCCGGACTTTTTCCGCCAGGGCTTGATTGTCGCGTTGTGCGAGGCTGGCGGCATTCCCAAAAACAGCACAAGTCGTTATAAAAGTGAGGATTAGAGCAAAAACCTTCAAGCGCGCAAACATCGCATCCATCCTTTATTAATAGAGTTCTGTTTTAAACGTCTATTCGGATAGACGGCGCTGAGCCGAAAGGTGAGCGTCCGGAATGCCCTGAATACTAGGGCTGCCGCCTCGGCGTACCCGGCAAAGCCTGGATTGTGGTCTTCACCAGAGCGCTGCCCGAAAACTCCGTCTGCTCTCCGGCTTTTTTTCCAGGCGCCGGGAGGAGCCGCGCCGCGAGCGGTTTATTCCAGCGATATGCCAACCATGCGACATCGCCAAGGATCTTGGCGATCTGCTCTTCGGTCACATCGCCCGGAAGCGGAACGGTGTCCACTCCGCCCGCACAAACGGCGGAATACGCGAGTATCGAATCGAGGGTGAAAGTTCCTTCAGACCAGCGCTTCGCCAGGACGTTGTCTTCCATGACGGGAATCATCAGTCCGGAGTATCCGGTCCGCTTTACGGGTGTCGACTGAACCGCACGCGTCACAATGCCGGATGCCGTCTCGGTACCTACCGAACCGAAAGGGCCGCCGATAAGATATTCCATCGCCGTTGCGATCGATCGGTCTCCCAGCGGGGCAGGTGTCGCATCGATTCCTTCATAGGTCCAGCTTGTGGTCTTTGCGACCTGCTGCGCCACCGTTTCGACCTGTTTGGTATAGGTCGAAAGCACCGCGGAGAGCTGCTTCTCTGCTTCGACCGGATCGCGGTATTGGCGGAACACGTCGCCGACAACCTCAGCGCCCTCCATTGCAATGGCGAATGCGTGCCCTTTCCCAAGATGATATGAACCCGGGTAGTACGGTCCGTAAGGCTTCATCATTGCGATAGCGCCAAAGTTAAAATTCGCGTCACCGTGCGGACTCTTCTCGGAAAGCTGCTTGATCACTTTGGCCGCCTGGCGGATGGCGTTCCAGTGGATTCCCTGTTCGTCCGCGGTAATCAGATTCGCATTCACGCTGACCTTCGAGAGAATCGCAACAAGTTGCGCGGGACCGGCAGGATCGTCGTTGTCGCGAACCATCGCAGAACCAATATTCAAACTGCTTCGCCCTTTGGCGGCCGCGTCACGGACCTTGCCGATGAACGCCACCGCTTCGTCACTCGACATTCCCTTCGTATATTGAGGAAACGGTTGTGTCGTGATGCGCCCGCCCGCTCCCTCAAATCCCGCTTTATTCAGCGCATCCTTTGCAGCCGCAAGAAACTTCTGCGCCTCTTCGATACGGGCTGTGAAGTTGTTGGCATCGATCTCGATGAACGCCGTGACCGCACGAATTCGCGGCCGAACTTCGCTACGCTGCGACGATTGAATGTGGCTCGCAGAGACAAAAAGGGCCGCCGTGACGATAAGCAAGGTTTTGCGCATGCCCGGTTTATATAACAAACTTGCGGGATGGACCAACATTCGGCGAACCCTGCGATTGATGAATTGTTCCAGGTTGCCCTAACCGACTTCGTTGCGCGGCGCAACGCGATCGCGGCGGAGTTAAAGAAATCGGGACACGCTGCTGAGGCGGAACGAGTGAAGCGGCTGGCCAAGCCGTCCGTGTCCGCATGGGCGGTGAATCAGTTGTATTGGAAACATCAAGCGGCGTTCGATCGCCTGGTCGGCGCCGGCCGCAAATTCCGTGACGACCAGACGGCCCAGCTTTCGGGAAAGAGTGTCGACATGCGAATGTCACGTGACACACGGCGTGATGCGTTGAACGAAATGTCGAAGCTGGCCGTGGCTATTTTGCAACAGGCCGGGCATAGCGCGATGCCCGACATCATGCGCAGAATCGCGACGACATTGGAGGCGATTTCGGCTTACGCCACGCTGCCCGATGAGGCATCCCTCGGCCACCTCACCGGAGACATCGACCCGCCGGGCTTTGACGCGCTTGCCGCGCTCGTTCCGGATCTCAAGAAGCCGGCTCAATCGACCACTCCTGCGAAAATGCCTCAAGCACCAAAGCCTTCTCCAATTCACGCCAGGCGCGAACTGGAAAAAGCCCAAGGTGTCGCGAGGGCAGCGGAGGTTGCGCTGAAACAAGCGACTCTCGAAGCCAGGCGGGCCGAGGAACGCGCCAGCAGCGCCGTCGCTGCCGCCCAACAAGCCAACGAACGTGTGCGAGCGCTGACGGCTGAAGCGGAGACGGCAGTCAAAAACCTGCAGGAAGTGGAACGTCGTCTTGGAACTCAGGGAATCCGGTAAAACGGGTTCGGAACCAGAAACGTTTTCTCCGCGTAGCCGCCCGAGAGATCGCTGGGCTGATCGCCGATATTCGCAATGATCGTGAAGCCCTGCGCTGCAATCTTGCGACGTTCGCCCGTCTTGAACACGGATACGGGGCCCGTATCGCCAACCGGCCGCAGCAGAACTCCAGCGGATCCGGCGTAACCGACCTTCCTGAGATTCTCTTCCGTCGCCGCTCGCTCGTCTTCGCGGCGGCCTGTCACAAAGAAAATAGAGACCCCCAGCGATTGGGCATGCTTATACAGAGCCAGCGTCGGACCGATCGCCTCGCCCCTGGAACTCTGCTCCCAGCTTTTTGCACCGCACGGCCCCTGCGGCAATGCGTCGCACGAACCGGCAGGAATGTAGCCATAGTCGTTCGCAGAGATCTGCGGCCAGTTGGACAGGGACGTTTCGTCGATATCGAGAATGATCGCCGGCTTGGACACTTTCGCGGCTCGCTTCGCGATGAACTTATCGGCGCGAGATAGAGCTTTCGCCAGATCGCGCTCGTACGCCCCGCTGCGCTTGTACTCCGCGAGCTTCAGCTTCAGATCGCCAAGATTCGATGGGGACGATTGCGAGGCCGCGGGAGTCCCGAGCGTCAGCAATAAAAGCACTATGGCGAGTGCGTGGTGAAGAGGTTGTCGTGCCCGTCTGCGCATCATCTTCGCTTGGTTCTCCTTGCAAATCGCCGCATCGATAGGGGTACGCAGCGAGTGCCTAGCGTGATTCTCGGTCAATTTGGCAAAACAACCAAATCACTAAACCGCTATTTATCGAAGCGATGCTAATTTACTTTTGAGAGCAACGATTGTGTAGTTGATGGCGCGGACGAGGATGAAGACATCCCAACTGGACCAGGCAGGATGAATGCTGGGATGTCTTCCATGCAGAGTGTCATTTAACGAGGTGGTGTCATCTTCCGCCGCCCTCCTTCAGGCGGCCGTAATTCCGATGCGTTTCGATCGCGCCTGCTGCTGTTTCGGCAGCAGGACTCTCAGGATTCCGTCCTTGTAGTCCGCCCGAACATTCGCTTCGTCAACGAATGCGGGAAGCGCAAATGAACGGCTGAACTTTCCATAGGACCTTTCCACGCGGTGAAACTGTTCGTTCTTTGCTTCGTTTTCAAAGCGACGCTCGCCTCGCAGCATGAGTACGTTGTTCTCCAGCGAGATGCCGATATCCTTCGCCTCCATTCCCGGCAACTCCGCCTTGATAACGATTTCGTTCTCGGTTTCAACGATGTCCACTGAGGGATTCCACATTTCCCTGGTGAAATCGAGGCCCCGAATCGGGTCCCAACGTATGAGCGCCATGATCGACCTCCTTTCGTCCAAACCCTGTTACTTTACCTGCCGCAGAAGCCGCTCGCGCGGCTTGCAACCGCTAGGCCGCACCCACTTGCCGCACTTTCGCCTTTCGCGCATATTCGGCCGGCATTGGGATGGAGAGTACCGGCACATGCGCGGTGCGAATCACCCGTTCGGCGGTTGATCCTACGAGAGCCCGCTCGACGAATCCTTTGCCGTGCATGTTGAGAACGACAAGATCGACGGCGTCTTCATCGGCGATCCGAACGATCTCTCTGGCCGCCTCGCCTTCGGTCATCATCGTTTCGACCTCAAGTCCTTCGCACAGCTCTGCCGGCACGGATGCACGCAGCCGCAACAGTGCGTCGTCGCGCAGTGTGTCCAGTTCCTCAGGAAGGTAGCCGCCCTCGGCTCCCCAATAGACGGTTTCTGTCGTTTTCAGCACATGCAACACTGTGAGGCGAGCACCGGTTCCGCGTGCCAGCTCTGCAGAGAATTTCAGGCCGACGTCAGCGCTGTCCGAGAGGTCGGTCGCATACAAGATGTGACGCATCGGAACCGGGCTGCAATCGTGGATTTCCTTAGCGGGATCCAGATGTGAAACCGTGAGGAGAGGCACTGGGATTTTGCGGAGCATGCGTTCGGTCAGCGAACCGAGCATCATCCGATCAAGTGTGCCCCGACCGTGGGTACCCATGATGACCAGATCGATCTTGTCGTCATTGACGATACCCATAAGCTCGCTTCGAACCTCGCCCACCTTGACGATGGTCTGCAGGTCGACGCGTTCGCGATACCGCTCCGGAACAAGGGTCGGCAGCATCGACTTCGCGTATCGGGCCTGCTCCTTTTCGAAGGCAAAGCTCTCGGTCGGGAACGTATAGATGAGGGCCGTCGACGAAGGAACGATATGAGACAACACCAGACGCGCGTTGAATTGCAGCGCCAGCGAAAGGCCGTAATTCACGGCCTTCTTCGATGGTTCCGAAAAATCAACCGGTACCAGAATCTTCTTGATGTCGTTCATATCGTCCTCCTTCGGCTTTTCTGCATCTCCGCAGCTGAGCCATTTATTGCAATCGACGCGCCGTTGAGTGGTGCTTGTCTCTCGCGCAACTGCAAGGGTTAGGGGCTGAATCGCACCGCATGAAGTCCAGGGCGAGAATGTCAGAGTGTCAGTTTGTCGCGCCGTTGCGAGCGTCGGGAAAGGCAACTTGACGGCAAGTCGCAGCACAAACTGCGGCGCTCAGGCCGGCATGACAGAATGATCATTTGTTAAAGAAGTGATCCGGATTTCTTCCACTGAAAGGTGCGGGATTGAGAATCTGGCTGAAGCGGAACAGGCAGAATCTAAACAGGTGTGCGGGGCTGAAGACCGGGGTAGTCGCAGACGACGAGATCGTTTCTCGCCGTCCGCGACCAGGATGCATCCAAAGGTCGTTACCTTCCCTTGGTTGGCAGTGACTACAGCTTCAAAGTCAGCACCGGCACGGAAGTCTTCGTTAACAGCTTGTCTGCCGTCGTTCCGAGCAGGTGTTTATGCATGGCGCCGTATTCGTGCGTGCCGAGAATCGTAAGGTCGGCTCCGATTTCCGCCGCGACATCTGCAATGCGATCGCTCGGAGAGCCGTTCTCAACAATCCTAACCAGCGTCGGATCATTGATGAATTCATCTGGCGTCAGATTGACCAGCTGGTTGATGGCCCACTCGCGCATCTTCTTGATGGTGTCCGTGAAATGCCCCTGACGGATTCCAAACTCGATCGCCTTGGGCGTTTCGATCACATACAGCATGTAGATCGACGCGCCGAAGATCCGCTTCAGATCAAAGGCATACTGCATGACCTTGCGGGAATGCTCCGAAAAATCCGTCGCTACCAGTATACGTTGCAGTTTTCCAAGGTTGGGGCCATCGAGGCCCGCCGACAACGATGAAACCGCGAGCACCGGGCGGTTGGTCAAACGGATCACCTTGCCCGTCGTGACTCCCTTGGCGGAACCCATCACGACGCAATCGACAAACTCCTTCTCGGCCAGTGCGGCGATCTCTTCCGCCGGTTTCCCTTTGGAAATGACGCGCCGGATCACAACATTTGTGGCCGCCGGCAGCGCCTTCGCCATCTCGGCCTCCACATAACCGTCCATGTATTTCTGCATCTCATGGATGTCGAACAATGTGGACCAGTGGTTGTGGCGCTCAAAATAGTCGCTGACGACATGCTGAACAATGAGTTCGCAACTGTTCATGTCGGCAAGTTGCATGGCATGACGAAGCGCGCGGTTTGCATTCTCTGAGAAATCTGTTGGGAACAGGATCTTCTTGAAACTGACCATGGGTGCCTCCACTGCCCGATTTGGGCAACTGTTGAGACAGGTTCGCAACTATCGTTCCGTTGTCCGAATTTCTGCATTGAGCAATGTTTACAGTTTCGGCAGCAGCGCGCGCACGGCGTCGAAACGACAAAATGACAAAAGCCCTCATTTCTCGTCAGTCACGATTGCCGATCTGTCCAACGGCAACGCAACTCCTGACAATGACAAATGGTGCAGTGCGTGCAACAGCCGTGACCTCATGGCAAACAACCCAACACGGCGTCTATCAGACGATTGCTTCTTCCTCGAAGGACCTCATTCCCGCTTGTCCGAATTGCGTTTTGTCGTGCGGGTGATGCGGGAGTTCGTCGACGGCTTCCGTGCCTTGCATTTCATCGGGCCTTGCGTAACGGTATTCGGAAGCGCTCGCTTCCCCGAGTCGCATCCCTATTACACCGTGGCTCGCGAGCTCGGGCGCAGAATCGCGGCGCTTCACCTGACCGTCATCACCGGCGGCGGCCCCGGACTGATGGAAGCCGCGAACCGGGGCGCTTTCGAGTCGGGAGGCTTTTCGGTGGGCTGCAATATCGAATTGCCAAATGAACAAAAGCCGAACCTCTACGTTCAGAAATCCGTGCGAATGCATCACTTCTTCGTGCGAAAGGTTCTGTTATTCAAATACTCCTGCGCCTTTGTCATTCTGCCGGGCGGCTTTGGCACAATGGATGAGTTCTTCGAGGCGCTGACCCTGATCCAGACCGGAAAGATTTATAACTTTCCCGTCATCCTTGTTGGCCGGGAATACTGGCGCCATCTGTCAGACCTGGTCATGTCGATGGTAAGCGCGGGAACCATAAGCAGCACGGACCTCGAATTGTTCACTGCCACCGACTCGATCGACGAAGCCATCGATATTATTTCGTCTTCACTGCAACAGCTGCAGAACAAGGCGCGGCCGTCGCCCTGGCGGATTCTGCGGGAGCACAGTTTCCGGCATCGCAAAGCGATGCCGGTTTGATGCACGGGAGCCCCGCCGGCAACATTGCGTCCGGCACCCGCTGGAGACTGGTGAGGGCCGCCAGCTTGTGCTGAACCTTCGGCGATACGCCGAACTGCCGGGCAGCGACGAGCAAATGTTCAAGATGATTGTCGGCAGATAATTCGGCTTTCTTTTGAACCACCCGCCACGGTCCCTTGAGGTTTGCCGTCAGGGTTGCAAAGATATCGTTGATCTCGGATCGCTCGAGATCGATCGCAATTTCGAACGCCTCATCGACCGTGACGGACGCTGCGCCCACACGGCGCTCGAGATCCTTGAAGACTCCCGCGAGACACTGAATCTGTTCACTATCGGGTATGGCGCCGGTGAACATGCCCGCCTGTCTGCAGTATTGCAACAGGCCCGCATGTTGCTTTTCCTCCATTGCCATCTCAACCCAGAACCAGCTGAGTTCAATCTGGTCGGCAAATCTCACGGCAAGATCGAGATACATGTTCGCGGCATGGTCCTCGAATTGAATGAATATGTCATACACCTGTTGCGGAATCATACGCTGCCTTTCGTCCGGCCAGTGGGACAGCCAGGACCGGAACTTCTGCCATTCGAACGACCCTTTCGGCCGTCGCTCCAAGAAAGGCTCGCTCGGCGGCAGTCTTGCTCTTCAGATTGATCGCTACGAGGTCGGCATGTCGCAGCGCCGCAACCCGCAAGATCTGCTCAGAGGGAACGCCCTCGACAACGACGGAAGCGATATTCATGTCGACCCGCTTCTCACGTGCGATGAGTTGCGTCAGCCTGAGCTTCGCGGACTTGACCTGCTCGGCAATGACGTTTCGCAGATAGTTGGATGCTCCGAGCGCAATGCCATAGCCCAGGCGATCAATGACATGCAGGACCATTAAGCGTGCCCCGGACATGCGCGCAAAATCCGTAACAAAACGAAACCCCGCAGTGGATTCCTCGCTCAGATCGGTGGCATAAAGAATGTTTCGGGTGCTGAAAGCGGTGCGATCGACGTGCGAAACAGTCAGTATCGGCACCGGCATCCGGCGCAGCAGGCTTTCGGTAACCGATCCGGCAAACCAATGAGCGGCGGCGCGGCGGCCATGCGTTCCCATGGCGACCAGGTCTATGGAATAGTCGCGGATAAACCGCAGCAGCGCACCATCGATATCGCCGCGGATAACACTGGTTTCGATGCCCCCGTTAACCCAATAGTCAGCCGGTATGAGATCAGGAATGTCTCGTTTCGCCGCGTCGACGAGAGTTTGCCCCAGAGCCTGCGTTTCGGTGGCACCGCTTCCGAGCAGGATTCCAACCTCGGGAACCACGTGCACAACATAGGTCCGGGCATCCAGCCGGCGCGCCAGCGACAGCGCCGCGCTGAGCGCGACTTTCGCAGGCTCGGAGAAGTCCACCGGCACGACGATGCGTTTGAGTGAAACCATAGGCCTAACCTGCCACCCTCATCTAGCAGCAATATGATTTGCAATACAATCTCCAATACCTCCTCTATCGCAATCCCAGCGGGATAAGAATCTGCGGGTCCGTCACGCGCTGACAGAACGGCTGAAAATGCGAATTGGACGTGATTTCAGATGCCTTTTTGTCGTTGGCAATTCGTCAGTCTTCAGACTGCTAAAGCGCCACAATTCGACAATTTGTCACGACCGGCGGGCTTTCCAGCACATTGGGATCCTAAGCTTAGAATTCCACGTGGACAAGTTGTCGCG
>JADMIO010823501.1_pt1 | contig 20292 bp, 16 predicted proteins | sample 8958161 | NCBI WGS metagenome assembly JADMIO01 (sample SAMN16585339, study PRJNA669376) | soil metagenome | isolation source: Crop rotation soil | place: USA: Cullars Rotation, Alabama | collected 2011 | reverse complement strand
CTGCGCCTCCGGCGCCGCGTCCGCGGCCGCAGCCGAAGCCCAAGGCCGCAGCGAAGCCGGCGCCGGCCGCGAAGCCCAAGCCGGCCGGACGCCGACGCGTCTACCGCGCGGTCCAGGTGACAGTCGTCGACGGCGACACGAACCGCCGCGTCCGCGGCGTGCGCGTGCAGATCGGCCACCGCGCGGCGCGTAGTGACCGGCGCGGCGTCGCCCGCGTCCCGCGCGTCCCGCGCACCGCGCTCGTCACCGTCGCGAGCAAGCCGGGCTACGGCGAGCGGGCGGTGCGGCTCTCGTTCCGCAAGCGCCCGAAGTCGACGATCCGCGTCTATCGCGCGTCCCGGCAATGGACGATGTACGGCGCCGGCCCGAAGCGCACCCAGGCGCAGCCTGCGATCCGCGTTCGGCCTCCGTTCAAGGTCGTCTGGTCGCGCGGCCTCGGCTCGCTGATCGAGTTCCCGGCAGTCGTCGCCGACGGCGTCGCGTACATCGCGAACGCCCGCGGCACGGTGCGCGCGCTCGACATGCGGGACGGCACCGTCATCTGGCGCCACGACACGCCGCACGGGAAGATGGCGTCGTCGCCTGCAGTCGTCGGGGACACCGTCGTCGTGCACGGGATGGACGGGCACGTCTGGGTGCTCCGCCGGTCCGACGGACAGCTCCTCTGGCACCACACCGTCGGCTCCCCCGTCGAATCGTCGCCCGTCGTCAGCCGCGGGCTCGACGTGTTCGGCGCCTGGAACGGGACCGTCACCGCCCTCGACCTGAAGCACCATCGCGTGCGCTGGACGCGGCGCACCGGTTGCAAGATCACCTCGTCGGCCGCACTCGCCGGCGGCACGCTCTATCTCGGCGACTACTGCGGCCGCCTGCTCGCGCTCAGCCTCCGCACGGGGCGTGTGCTCTGGTCGCGTCACGTCAACGGGCGCGTCTACGGGACGCCGGCAGTCTCGGCGGGCCGCATCTTCGTGCCGAGCTCGACCGGCGGCTCGCTGACCGCGTTCTCGACGCGCGGGCGTTACCTCTGGCGTCGGAACACCGGCTCGTACGTCTACTCCTCGCCGGCGGTCAGCCACGGGCGCGTCTTCTTCGGGTCGTACAACGGCGTCTTCTACGCCCTCCGTGCCCGGGACGGGGCGACGCTCTGGACGCACCGCACCGGCGGCCCGATCTCCGGCGCGGCGGTCGTCGTCGGCGGCGTGGCGTACGCCGGCTCGTTCGCGCACAGGATCCTCGGCGTCGACGCCCGGAGCGGGCGCGTCGTCCTCAGCTTCCCGCACGGCGAGTACGTCCCCGTCTCGGGTGGCGGGACGCGGCTGCTCCTCCACGGCTACTCGCGCCTGTACGCCGTGGTCGAGCGATGAAGAAGCTGATCCTCGCCGTGCTCGCGCTCGTCGTGCTCGCCGCAGTCGGCGCGGGCGTCGCGTACTACCTGCACGTGAAGCACGAGGGGCGCGACGTGAAGGGCTCGTCGACGATCGAGTTCGTGACCACGGCGCCGCCGCCACCGCCGCCGCCGGGCCCTGGAGTCGCCTGGCCGACCTACGGCCACGACTCCGAGCGGCAGCGGTTCGCGAACGGCATCACACTCGCGCCGCCGTTCAAACGCGCCTGGATGTTCCGCGCGCAGGCGCTCGTCGAGTTTCCGCCCGCAGTCGCGTACGGCCGGCTGTTCTTCGCCAGCAACTCCGGGGTGATGTTCGCGATCGGCGCGAAGAACGGGAAGCGCGCCTGGAAGTACGACTCGCACCGCTGCGTGGCAGCGTCGCCTGCCGTCGACGGCGACCTGGTCTACGAGACCTTCATGAACGTCCCACCGTGCAATCGCAGGCCAAGCGCGAGCCTCACCGGCGAGCTGATCGCGTTCAATGTCGGCAGCGGACGCGTCGTCTGGCGCAAGCGCATCGCGCCGTCCGAGTCGTCGCCGCTCGTCGTCGCCGGATCGGTCGTCGTCGGCGACTGGAGCGGGCGGATCTACGCCTTCCGCAAGCGCACGGGAAAGCTGTACTGGTCGACGAAGCTGCACGGCCAGGTGAAGGGCGGCGTCGCCGTCTCGGGCGAGCGCATCTACGTCGGTGATTATTCGGGGCACGTGTACGCGCTCGCGCTGCGCTCGGGGAAGATCATCTGGCAGGCAAAGGCGCAGCCGCGCTTCGGGCACGCCGGCAACTTCTACGCGACGCCGACGGCTGCATATGGCCGCGTGTACATCGGCGCGACCGACGGGAAGATGTACTCGTTCGGAGCCGCGAGCGGCAAGCTCCGCTGGTCGCAGTCGACGGGCGGCTTCGTCTACTCGTCCGCCGCGGTCTGGCGCGACCGGGTCTTCGCCGGCTCGTACTCCGGCCGCTTCTTCGCATTCGACGCTGCGACCGGGGCGATCCTCTGGCAGTTCAAGGCAAACGGGCCGATCTCGGGGTCGCCGACGGTCGTCGCAGGCCGTGTCTACTTCGCGACGTTGAAGGGCACGACGTATGCGCTCGACGCGAAGACCGGCGGGGGCGTCTGGACGTTTCCCGACGGGAAGTACAGCCCCGTCGTCGCCGACGGCAACCGGCTCTACCTCGTCGGCTACACGCGCCTCTACGGGCTCGACGAGCAGCGGGAGAAGATCGCGCGCACCATCAGCGTCGGCACCGCGCTGCGCACGCTGCGCCGTGCAGGCTTCCGGCATCTGCGCGTCGTCGGCCACCGTCCGCTGACGATCAGGATCGGCACGGACACGCATCGCGCCCGCCGGAACGCGTGCCACATCGCGCTGTTCGGCGCCGACGCGAATGTGGCCCGCGGCTGGGCGGCACTGCGTAAGGTCTGCCGCGCATGAGGTACCTCGTCACCGGCGCAGCCGGGTTCATCGGCTCCCATCTGGCCGAGGCGCTCCAGGTGCACGGCCACGACGTCGTCGGGCTCGACTGCTTCACCGACTACTACGACCCGGCGCTGAAGCGCGAGAACGTCGCCGAGCTCGATGTCCAGCGCGTCGACCTGGCCGAGGACGTGCTCGACTTCCGCGGCTTCGACGCCGTGTTCCATCTGGCCGGCCAGCCGGGAGTGCGCAGCTTCGGGGATGTCTTCCCGCTCTACCTCCGTCGCAACGTCCTCGCGTCGCAGCGCGTGTTCGAGGCTGCCGTCCTCGCGGAGACCAAGGTTGTGTTCGCGTCCTCCTCGTCCGTCTACGGCGCAGCCGAGACGTACCCGACGCCGGAGGACACCGTGCCGCACCCGCTCTCGCCGTACGGCGTCACGAAGCTCGCGTGCGAGCACCTGGCCGACGCGTACGCGCGGCAGTTCGGCCTCGAGTGCGTGGTGTTGCGCTACTTCAACGCGTTCGGCCCTCGGCAGCGGCCCGACATGGCGTTCACGCGCATCGTCAACGCGCTCGCGAGCGGCGGGCGCTTCGAGCTCCACGGCGACGGGGCGCAGTCGCGCAGCTGGACGTTCGTCGGCGACATCGTCGACGCGACGATTGCCGCGGTTGAAGGCACGGGCACGTACAACGTCGGCGGCGCGCTCGAGGCCTCGATGAACGAGGCGATCGAGCTGTTCGAGCGCATCTCCGGAAAGACGCTCGATCTCGTAAGGCACGAGGATCCCGTCCCCGGTGACCAGCGGCGGACGAAGGCTGACACCACGCGGATCCGGAGCGAGCTCGGCTGGAAGCCGCAGATCTCGCTCGAGGAAGGCGCCGAGCGTCAGTGGTCGTGGGCGTCGGCTAACGTCCCGGCCGCATGAGCATCCGGAACGACGACCTCGCCGAGCGCGAGATCGACCTCGGCCGCTGGCGCGCCGCCCTGGTTGCGCTCTGGTGGATTCCCGTCGGCGCCCTCGTCCTCGGAGCCGTCGTCGGCGTCCTCTTCTCGCTGCGCGGCGGCACCGACTACAAGGCCTCCGCCCTGATCTCGCTCGGGCAGCCGGTCAGCCCGGGCGGCGTCGTCATCTCGAGCTTCGGGACGAATCCACGCGCCGTGTCGCAGATCGTCAGCTCGGCGTCGGCCCAGGCGCAGGCAGAGCACGCCGCCGGCCTCGGTTCGGGTGCCTTGCGCGGGAAGGTCTCCGTCGCCCAGGTCGGCGCGGCCGGCGCTGGGGCGGCCAGGACGACCCCGCTGATCTCGCTGAGCGTGCAGGGGCAGCAGGCGCGGAAGACCGAGGACGCCGCGAACGCGCTCGCCCGCCGCGTTGTCGCGCTGACGACTGCGCCGTATGTCGGCACGAAGATCGCGACCTATACGCAGGTGCTCGACACGACGAACAGCCAGCTCGCCTCGATCAGCGTCCGTCTCGCGGCGCTGAACAAGGCGATCAAGGAGTCGCACCTCGGCGCGCTCGACCAGCTCGTCCTGATCAGCCAGATCGACAACGCCGAGCAGCGCCAGGGGAACCTCTACGACCAGAAGGCGACGACGCAGCAGCAGCTCGCGTTCGCCAAGAACGTCGAGAGCGCCAAGGTGATCACGGCCGCGAAGTCGCAGAAGGCGTCGGCGCACTCCCGCCGAGCGGGGCTGCTGGTCGGTGCGTTGATCGGACTGATCCTCGGCGCGGCAGCGGCGATCGGGCTCGGCACGAGCGGCCGCCGGCTGCCGGTGTCGACCCGCTCCTAGCCGGCCCGAGGACACTCCGGCGGCGCAGGAGAGCATCTCAGGAGCGCCGAAAAGCGTCCCCACGGCAATGCGCGTCTCGTTCATCATCCCGGCCTTCAACGAGGCGCGGACCATCGGCGAGGTCCTCGATCGCATCGCGTCGCTGGGTCTCGATGCGCAGGTGGTCGTGGTCGACGACGGATCGACGGACGGCACGAGCGACATCGCCGCAAAGCGCGAGGGCGTCCAGGTGCTGCGGCAGGACAACCGCGGCAAGGGCGCGGCGATTCGCGCGGCCATCCCGCACGTGGACGGGGACATCGTCGTCATCCAGGACGCCGACATGGAGTACGACCCCGCCGAGGTGCCGATGCTGATCGAGCCGATCGAGCGCGGCGCGGCCGATGTCGTGTATGGGTCGCGGCTCTCCGGCGGGCGGCCTCAGCGTGCGTACCTCTTCTGGCACAGAGTCGGCAACCGCTTCCTGAGCCTCGTCACCGGCGTCCTGTTCAACACCACGCTCACCGACATGGAGACGGGCTACAAGGCGTTCCGCGTCGACGTGCTCAAGTCGCTCGAGCTTCACGAGGACTCGTTCTCCATCGAGCCGGAGATCACCGCGCATATCTGCAAGCTCAGGCTGCGCATCTACGAGCTGCCGATCTCGTACTACGGCAGGTCGTACGACGAGGGCAAGAAGATCACCTGGCGGGACGGGTTCAGGGCGCTGTGGGTGTTGTTCCGCGTACGGCTGTCGTGAGCTGTGCGACGCCTGCCGCCGCGAGGACGAACAGCGGCGGGAGCGTCACGAACAGGAACCGGGGGTGTAACGCGGTGATGTAGTAGGCGCTGTAGAGCGCCGCCGTCACGACGACCGTTCCACCGAGCAGGAGAAGCTCCACCGGCCGGCGTCGGAGCGCGAACGCGCCGATCAGGGGCAGCGGGAGAAGGAGTGCGAGCATCTTCCAGTCGAAGACGCCGGAGTCGCGCCAGGAGCGGCCCACGTAGCTCAGCGAGAAGAGGCCGCGAAACGATGCGACGCCGCCGGTCGGTGCGAAGGAGGCGTAGCCCTTCGACCAGAACGCAAGCGTGATCGACACCGTCCCGATGCCGGCTACCGCATATGCGGCGGCGGAGCGAAGCTCCCGGGCGAGGAGCAGCGCCCCGAAGAGCACCACGGCGATCAGTGCGTTCGTGATCCGGACGTCGACGCTCAGGCCGGCCAGCGCCCCCGCGACCGCGCACGCGGCGGCCTCGGGACGGCGGACGACGATCAGGGCAACCGCGCACGCGACGAGCGCTGTCGACAGCGGCTCGGAGTAGATGAGGAGGCCGGAGTCGGCGAGCCAGCTGCCGTAGACGATGTTGCCGGTTCCCTCCACGAAGCGCATCACGAACGGCCACACGACGAGCAGCGCCGGCGCGACCAGCGCCGCCTCGGAGGGCAGCAGCCGCCGCGCGATCACCGCCGTCGCGACGATCGTGACGACGTTGCACGTCATCAGGATCACTGCGCCGATGTAGAAGGCTCCGTGGTAGCCCAGCTCCCCGGCCACGCGGAGCGGGAACAGCGGGATCGACCACACGATCGGCCACCCGACGGCGCCGGCCCCGGTCAGCCCCATCTGCCGGATGCCGACACACGTGAAGAGCCCGAGCCCGAGCGAGGCAGCACATACCGCGGCGGCGTGCTCCCCGCGCCTCCATGCGCGCGCCGCCCACGCGAGCACCCCCGTGAGCACGAGCACCCCGAGGCCGAGCAGCGGCTTGGACACCTTCGTCCAGCTCGAGATGAAGTCGCGGGCCGCGGAGTAGAAGCCGAAGGTGTCGCCGACCGGCGGGCCGTACGCATACCCCGGCAGCGTCGGCAGACTGCGGCCGTTGGCAGCCAGGACGACGACCGCGGGAATCACGCGCAACACGGCGAGAGCCGCCACGGCACGCTTGAATGCGGAATCAGACAAGCCAGCAGACGCTACCGGCTGCACCGGGCAGTCTTGGTAGACAGGCAACGACCGACCAGCGAAGAATAGGCGCGAATGCTCGAGGGAAAGACCGTGGCCGTCGTCGTTCCCGCGTACAGGGAGGCGGCGCTGATCGAGGTCACCCTCCAGGGCGTCCCGGCGTTCGTCGACCGTATCTTCGTCGTCGACGACGCGTCGGACGACGAGACGGCAGCTCGCGCCCGTGACGTCGACGACCCGCGCGTCGAGGTGTTCGTGCACGACCGCAACCGCGGCGTCGGGGCGGCGATCGTCACCGGCTACAAGCGCGCGCTCGCCGGCCGCATCGACGCAGTCGCGGTCATGGCGGGCGACAACCAGATGGATCCCGACGAGCTCGAGCAGCTCGCGCTTCCGGTCGTGCGCGGCGAGCTGGACTACGCGAAGGCCAACAGGCTGTTCACCGGCAGCGCCTGGACGCTGATCCCGCGGAGCCGTTACATCGGCAACGCGATCCTGAGCCTGTTGACGAAGATCGCTTCCGGCTACTGGCACGTCGCGGACTCGCAGGCGGGGTACACCGTCGTCTCGGGGCCGATGCTGCGACTGCTCGACCTCGACCGCGTCTACACGAAGTACGGCTTCCCGAACGACATGCTCGTGCACCTGAACGTGTGGAACGCGCGCGTGCGCGACTTTCCGTCACGTCCGATCTACGGCGTCGGCGAGCGTTCGGGTATCAAGATCCGGAGCGTCGTCCCGAGGATCTCCTGGTTGCTCTGGAAGGGATTCTTCTGGCGGATCCGTGAGAAGTACGTGATCCGCGACTTCCATCCGCTCGTCTTCTTCTATTTCCTCGGCCTCGTGATGACGACGGCCGGCTTGGTGCTCGGAATCGTCGAGACGATCCTGCGGCTGAGCGGCAACGACATCACTCCGGCGACGATCGTGCTCGTCGCTCTGCTGCTCATCTCCGGCTCGCAGTTCACGCTCTTCGCAATGTGGTTCGATATGGAGTCGAACAAGGACCTGCGCTGAGGCATCGCTCCGTTCGCCACGTCCTCCTTTCGGTGTGTGGAGGGGCTCTTGCGGCGATCGTCCTCGGTGCGACGCTCGCCGATCCGATCGCAGTGGCCGTTCGACACACCTTCGCAGCGGTCACGCCGAACAGGTTCCTCGTGCTGTTCGGCGTCATGCTCGCACTGTCCGTGCTCCTGGCCAGGGTCAAGCCATCGCCTCGCACGGCGGATCTTCGTTGGACGACGGGCGCGTGGCCGGTCGGCGTGTCTCTTGCCGCTGCAACCGCCGGTGTGATCTGGTACTCGCTCGGGAGGGCGGTCGTCGTCCCCTCGATCTTCGCGGACGAGCTGATCCATGCGCAGGCCGCACGCAAACTCGCATCGTACGGATCGTTGGCGCCACACGGCTACGGAGCGGTCACTCCGGTCGTCGATGCAGTCGCGTATCTCGTGACGAACAGTGACGTCACGGCGTACCGCGTCGTTCAAGGAATCAACGTCGTCGCAATGGTCACGGCGGCGTTCATCGCGTATCCGTTGTCGCGGAGGGCACTGAGCCCGGGCTGGTCGCTCGTCGTCGCGGTGCTCGCGCTCGTCATCCCGTGGCTCACGTATGCGCGCTTCGCGTTGACCGAACCCGACTTCTACCCGGTCCTCCTGCTCTTCGCCCTTTGCCTGGTTCGCGCGCTCGAGTGCCCTACGTGGAGTCGTCAGCTGATCGTTCTCGTCTCGCTCGGGTTTGCCTATCTGACGCGGACGCAGGCGGTCAGCCTTGTTGGCGCCGTCGTCGTCGCCGTCCCGCTCTTCGGCGTCGGAGCCGGGAGCGTACGCGCCGCCTTACGGGCGTTCGCTCCGACCTGGATCGTGTACATCGTGGCGGGGGCCGGGGCCGGGCTCAGTGACCTGCTGGGCCTGTGGTCGCCGCTCGGTCCCTATCGCACGCTGATCGACGGATTCGGTCATCCACACGGGCTCGCGATCTGGGCCGCAGCCAACCTCAGCGCACTTTTCCTGGGCCTCGGCGTGTTGACCGGGTTCGCCGCGCCGCTTGGCGCCGCGATGCTTCTGCGCCGCGAGGCGGAGCGGAGCGGAGCCGCCTTAGCGGCCGTCACGGTCGGGACGACCGCGGCACTCCTCGCCAGCGTCACGCTGCTCTCCGAAAGCATCTACGGCCAGGGCTCCGTTCACGAGCGCGACCTCTTCTTCGCGGCCCCGCTGATCATCGCGTGCGCGCTCTGGTGGGCGACGAACGGCTGCCCCAGGCCGAGGATCTTGACCGGGCTGATCGTCATCGGCGTGCTCGGCGCGACGCAACTGATCCCGGTCGGCGCTGTCAACGCGCATCTTTTCGACGCACTCAGCTTCAAGGTCTGGGCACGGATCACCATCGGATCGATCTCGCCCAAGCAATGGTTCATGCTCGCGACGGCCGCCGCGGCTCTCGTCGTCCTGCTCGTCCGGTCACCGTGGCCGTTCGTCGCCACCGTAGGCCTGGCCGCGGTCGCGGTCGCGGCGGCAAGCGACTATCGGTCGGTCGAGAGTCGATCCCAGGCAGACCGCTACGCGTGGGTCGATGCCGCGGTCCCGAACAATGCCGACGTCACATTGCTCTTCGCCGGAGATCCGACAGGCAGATGCCGGAGCGCGTCACCGATTCCGAGGATGTTCGTGTACACCGAGTACTTCAACTCGCGCGTCAGACGTTTCGGACACGTGTACGGCGACGATGCCGCCCGCGGGCTTGCCACCGAGCGGTTCGCGATTCGAGGAGATGGCACCGTCACGAGCTCGGGCCGCGGACTGCGATCTCGCTACGTCGTCACGGATGCTCGGCTCGAGATCGTCGGCCGTCCCGCAGGCAGCCTCCCCGCCCGCCGCGTGGTGCCGTCCGACCACGGCGTCCCGCGAGGACGGCTGACGCTCTGGAAGGTCGACGGCGTGGTGAGGCTTCGTCGACCGGCGCAGGCGCTTCAGGTGGCCCGCGTCGTTTGCTGACGGAGCGCTCCCGGTGAGCACGTTAGGGGCCGTCGGCTTCACAGCGGTCGTGTCGGCCGAGTTGGTTGCCGCGGCACTCCTGTGTTCGCTCACGTTGCGACCGCGTTCGCCGGTGTGCTGGCTGCTGGTCGGCTATGTCGTTCTCCTCGCGGAGACGTCGGCGCTGACCAACGCGCTCTCGCCCTTTCGGCTCGTCGACCGCGCCGGTATCGCGTCGTTGGCGACGGCCTTCCTCGTCGCGTCGGCCGTGGCCTGGCTCCGGCTCGGTGGGTACCGCGTTCCCCGGGCCGACACGCGGCTGCGCCTCGGCGTCGCCGAATGGCTCCTTGTCGCGGCCGTGTCCGCGTCGGTGCTCTACCAACTGACCCTCGGTCTGACGATGCCTCCGAACAACTGGGACTCGCTCACCTACCACCTTTCACGCACGGCCGCCTGGGTCCAGCACCGCGGCGTCTACTGGATTCCCGACGCTCCGACCGACCGAATGAACGAGTTCCAACCCGTTGCCGAGCAGCAGATTCTCGTCCTGTTCGTCGCAATGGGACGCGCATCGTTGTTCGCGTTCCCGCAATGGCTCGCCGAGCTCGCCTTAGTCGGTGCGGTCTACGAGACTGCGCGCCAGATCGGCCATTCGGCCCGAGAGGCCATCTTCGCAGCGCTCCTGTTCGCGACCTTCCCGCTTGTCGCCCTCGAAGGAACGACAGCGCAGAACGATCTGGTCGCCGCTGCGCCGGCTGCCGTCGCGGTGGCGCTCATACTCGGCGGAACGACGGTCGAGCTCATGGTCGCCGGTGTTGCACTCGGGCTGGCGCTCGGAGTCAAGCTTACGACGCTGTTCGTCGTGCCACTCGTGCTCGTGCTGGCACTGACCCGGGGCCGGCGGGTGCTCGCGGTCGTCGCCTTCTCAGGTACCGCGGGTTTTCTCTTATTCAGCAGTTGGAGCTTCGTACTCAACCTCATTCACACAGGTTCGCTGCTTGGACAGGGTCGCGACCGGATCACACAACAGGCCTCACCGTCGCTGGTGGGATCCCCGACGACGCTGTTTCGGATCGTCTATGACCTGTTCGATCTTTCCGGCCTGAGCCTGACGTTGATCGACACGCTCGCCGTTGCCGGCGCCGTCTTGGCAGTCGCTCTTCTCGTCGTTGCACTACGCCGGGGGCAGCCTGCGCGTGCAATCGCGGTTGCCGTAACTCCGGCACTTCCGTTCCTCGTACCGCGCCTCGTTCCGTTCGCCGCGCATGCCACCAAGATCGCGGCGCAGGCGGTTCACCTACCAGTCGAGAATCCGTCAACTACGGGAGGGGTCTTCCTCTGGGGAATCGACTCTCGAGTCGGCGAGGACTTTTCGGCGTTCGGTGCAATCGGCGGCCCACTCTTGTTTCTGGGAGCTCTGTGGCTGCTCTTCCGGAGAGATGGTCTTGTCGCGCAGCGGCTCCTCGCGGGAGCACTGCCCCTCTTTCTCGTCCTTCTCTCGCTGACCTCGAAGTACAACCCGTGGCTGGCACGGTTCTTGCTCGTGCCGACTGCGCTCGCAGTGCCTCTGATGGCCATCGTCGCTCGTCAACGTGCGCTCGCAGCCGCGATCGCGTGCGTTGCCGTCATCCAGCTCTCACTCGTTCACGTGCATAACGAGCAGAAGCCGCTCACCTCTTCGGCGGGGCGGCCGTGGGGGCTGACGCAGGCGGGCGTCCTGCGCGATACCTTCCGGCCCGAATACGCACAGGCGCCGATCGAACTCTCACGCCTCGTCCCATCCGGCGCGTGCCTCGGTGCGGCCGTCGGCCGCGACGACCCGAGCTTTCTCCTCTACGGCTCGCGATTTCAGCGCCGTGTCCGCTACCTACCCATCCAAGACGCTGCCGACGCCGCGCGAGCCGCAGGGTTGCGGTTCGTCGTCTTCGGGACTGACGTACCCGCGGCGTCCTTCCAGCGGGGCTGGACGCTCCATCCATTGACCACGGGCCGCCCGGCGCTTTGGACACTCGCGGTCAGCCGAGTGCCGGGTTGCGGCTGAGCCTGGGACGGGCCCAGGTCGTCCCCGCGGGTGCGACCACGCGAATCGCGAGCTCGGCGTCGGTCTGCTCCCACGAGACGTGGATGTCGCCGAACGGCGTCGGGACGTCGCCGGACGCGAACCGCAGGCCGCCTGGGTGCGGCTCGACGACGAACGTGCGGAAACCGGGAGACGTCGGCCTCACGCCCAGCACGTAGCCGGTCAGGGCCGGCGCCGCGCCGCTCGACCAGCCTGCGTCGTACGACGGCAGACGGTCCGTGGGGCCGCCGCCGTACGGGCCGATCGTCTCCCACATCGTCCCGGGGCCGTGGGTCAGCATGTAGCCCCATTCGCGCCGGATCAGGTCGAGCGCGCGGTCGTCGTCGCTCGCTTCGAATCGCGCGTCGACCTCGAACGAGGTCATGAACGGGTACACCCGGAGGTTCGCCTGGTAGCCCCAGTCCGGCCCGTCCCACGACTGGGTGTCGACGATGGTGTTGCCGTAGTCCTGCCGCAGGGCCGCCCAGAGGTAGTCGAGCGACTGCGTCGTCTGCCCGACGTCTGCGAGCCCCGCGAGAACGGCGAACGCGTTCCCATCCTCCGCGTGCGTCGAGACGTCGGCCGTCGTGTCCGAGAACGCGCCGACACGGGAATCCCAGAACGCCGGCGCGAAGGCGGCGGCGACTGCCCGCTTGCGCGCCGACCACGAAGCCGCGTGCGTGCTGTCGCCGGTCCAGCGCGCCAGCTCGGCGGCATCCGAGAGCGCATAGGCGTAGAGCGCGTTGTAGTACGCGACGACGTCTCCGCGGCGCCGGATGTACGCGTAGTCGTAGGGGCCGAGGTCGTTGCGAACCAGTCCCGACGGGAGCGTCCGGTGCGCGTAGAAGTCGTCGAGCAGACGGACGACGGCCGGCCAGCAATCGCGCGCGAGCCCGACGTCGCCGGAGTAGAGGACGTAGTCATGAAGCGTGACGAGCCAGTAGGCGTTGTAGTCGTAGAGGACGAGCGATCCGCCGAAGATCGGCGAGGAGGGGATCGACCCGTCGGGATGCTGCGCGGCCGCGAACCACGCGAGCATCGAGCGCTGAACGTCCCAGCGCGGCGACGACGCATCGAGTGTGCGGTCGATCACGGCCTCGTCGCCGATGTACGGGCATCGGTCGCGCACCGTGCCGTCGAGCAGCACGGTCTCGAGATCCAGCGCGCACGGACGACCCGCCCAGTCGACCTGCAGGGGGCCGGGCCCGAGCATGTCCTGTGCGGTTCGCACCGACGCCGTCCAGATCGCATTCAGCCCACTGTCGCTCGAGGTGAAGGATCCGTCTGCGGCGGCAGGCCCCGCGAGCGCGAGAGCGGCGAGTATCGCGGCGCCCAGGCCGAGGAGGCGCCGCCGGGTCATCGTCATCGTTCTACGACAGCCGCGGTGCCTTTGCAAGCGATTCGTAAGCTCCCGATCGGGAGGCCGAGGCGCCGAGTACGATCCTCCGCATGCCGACTTCGGTCGTCACCGGTGGCGCCGGCTTCCTGGGCTCGCACCTCTGCGACTACCTGATCGAGCGCGACCACCGGGTCATCTGCGTCGACAACCTCGAGACCGGCTCGCTGGAGAACATCGAGCATCTCGGCGACGAATCGTTCTCGTTCGTCTACCACGACGTGATCCAGCCGATCGCAATCGAGGGCGGCGTCGACTTCGTCTTCCATCTCGCCGCCCTGGCGAGCCCGGTGGACTATCTGCGCGCGCCGCTTGCCTCGCTGAAAGTCGGCTCGTACGGGACGCACAACGCGCTCGGGCTCGCCAAGTGGAAGCGCGCGCGGTTCCTGATCTCGTCGACGAGTGAGGTGTACGGCGACCCGCAGGTCCATCCGCAGCCGGAGGAGTACTGGGGGAACGTGAACCCGATCGGCCCGCGCGGCGTGTACGACGAGGCGAAGCGTTACGCCGAGGCGCTGACCATGACGTACCACACGCAGCAGGGCGTGGATACGTGCATCGCGCGGATCTTCAACACCTATGGGCCGCGTATGCGCCGCAACGACGGCCGCGCGTCGGTCAACTTCCTCAACCAGGCGATCGCCGGGAAGCCGCTGACCGTCTACGGTGACGGCGCCCAGACACGGTCGCTGTGTTACGTCGACGATCTGATCCGCGGGCTCTACCTGCTCGCGACCAGCGACGAGCACATGCCGGTGAACCTCGGCAACCCGGATCACGAGCTGACGATGCTCGAGCTCGCGCAGACGGTGATCCGCCTGTCGGGCTCGTCGAGCGAGATCGTGTTCGAAGCGCTCCCGATCGACGATCCGCAGATTCGCCGGCCCGACATCACGCGAGCGCGGCAGCTCCTCGGCTGGTCGCCGGAGATCGATCTCGAGGAAGGCCTCAGCCGCTGGCTCCGCGCGCTCGGCCGGGAGCCGGTCGGGGTTTGACCCGCGGGAGGCTGGGGGCTCTCCTCGCCGTGCTCGCGGCGGGTGTTGTCGGCGCGGCCGCGCAGCCGGCCGACAGCTCCCGATACCTCCGCGTCGGCATCTACGACGAGGCGCAGACGCTGTACGGGCCGATCCCGCAGACATTCGCGCTCCTCGGCCAGCTGCGCGTGCAGGAGATCCGTGAGAACGTCTACTGGGGCGGTCCGTACGGCGTGGCCCAGAAGCGACCGGCGGATGCGCGTGACCCGAACGACCCGGCGTACCACTGGGATCTCTACGACCGGACGGTGAAGTACGCCCAGCAGTACAAGATCCACGTCCTGTTCTCGATCTACTCGACTCCGACCTGGGAGAGCGGGAACGCGTCGAAGAACGTGGCGCCGAAGGACGCGAACGACCTGCGTGACTTCGCCTACGCGGCCGCGAAGCGCTACAGCGGCACGTTTGCAGGCGCGGACGGTGCGAACCTGCCCGCCGTCAAGGACTGGACGGCGTGGAACGAGCCCAACAACCCGACGTTCCTCTCGCCGCAGTACAGGCGCGTCGGCGGCAAGTGGGTGATCCAGAGCGCGATCAACTACGCGAAGATCTGCAACGCCGTCTACGACGGCGTGCACGGCACGCTGATCAACGGCGAGCGCGTGGCGTGCGGCGTCACCGCGCCGAGAGGCAACAACGACCCGTCGAGCTCGCGGCCGTCCGTCTCACCGCTCGCCTTCCTGCGCGCGGTGAAGAAGGAGGGGCTGAAGACGTTCGACGCCTGGGCGCACCATCCGTACTACGCGGGGCCGAGCGACCAGCCGACGACGAAGCCCGTCACCGCGAAGGGCGCGCCGGCGACCGCGGTGACCCTCGGAAACATCGGCGACCTGATCAGGACCGTGACGCAGCTCTACGGCAACAAGCGGATCTGGATCACGGAGTACGGCTACCAGACCAACCCGCCGGACACGCTCTTCGGCGTCAGCTGGGCGAAGCAGGCGCTGTATCTCAAGCAGGCATTCGGGATCGCGAGGGCGAACCCACGGATCGACCTCATGCTCTGGTTCCTGCTCAGGGACGACCCGAACCTCAACGGCTGGCAGTCCGGGCTCATGACGATCGCCGGCAAGAAGAAGCCGGCGTTCGCGGCGTTCCAGAATCTGTTCCGGTAGGACCCTCCCGTGACCGACGACCTCGATCGGTGGCCGGGAGCCAACCGGCGCGATCCGCCGCGGGGCTCCGCGACGTGGGTCGTCCGCGCAGGCCTCGCCCGCTGGCTGCGGGCTCAGGCCGGCGAGCTCCGCGACGGCGCGCCCGTGCGCATCCTCGACGTCGGGTGCGGCGTCAAGCCCTACTACCCGTTCTTCGCGCCGGTCGCGTCGGAGTACGTCGGCGTCGACGTCGTCGAGAACCCGGCCGCCGAGCTGCTCGGGCCGGTCGAGGCGCTGCCGGTCGACGACGCGAGCTTCGACGTCGTCCTCTGCACCCAGGTGCTCGAGCACTGCGACGACCCTGATCAGGCTGTGCGCGAGCTCCGGCGCGTGACGCGGCCCGGCGGGCGCGTTCTCGCGTCGACGCACGGCGTCCAGGTGTACCACCCGTCGCCGGAGGACTACTGGCGCTGGACGCACACCGGGCTCCGGCGGCTCTTCGAGCGGAACGCGGAGTGGACGTCCCTGACGGTCGACCCGGCTGCCGGCTCCGCGTCGGGCCTGGCGATGCTGCTCGCCACGTACACCGAGTTCGCGTTCCGCCGAACGTTTCTCGCAAGGGGTTCCGTGCGCGTCCTCAACCGGGTCGGTACGGCGCTCGACTCGCGCAGCGCCCGGTTGCGAGACCCGGTCCCGGGATCGCTGATCCCGAACTTCCACGTCGTCGCGCGCCCCTGATGCGCCTGCTCCGGCGGAACGCGCTCGGCGTGTACGCGGCCTACGGCGTGGCGATTCTCTCCGGCCTGCTCGTCACGCCGGTCGTCATACACTCGATCGGCAAGGAGGCGTTCGGGGTCTGGTCGTTCATCGGCTCGATCACGATCTACCTGTCGATCCTCGACTTCGGCGTCGCGCCGTCGATCGTCCGGTTCGCCGCCGAGGCGCGCGGCCGCCGCGCCGACCACGATCTCAACGAGGTCGCCTCGACGGGCCTTGCCGTGTACGCCGTCATCGGGCTCCTGACGATCCCCGCCGGGATCGGACTCGCCTTCCTCGCGCCGATCCTCGTCGACGCGCCGCACGGCCTCGTGTGGGACGCACGGATCGCGACGCTGCTCGTCGTCGTCGCGCTCGCGGCGCGCTTCCCGCTCGGGCTCTTCAACAACCTGCTGGTCGCGCAGCAGCGCTGGGATCTCCAGAACCTGGCGAACATCGTCTCGACCGGGCTCTACGCCGTTCTCGTCGCGGCGCTGATGCCGAGGTACGGCGGCCTCGTCCTGCTCGGCATTCTGACGCTCGGGACTGCGCTGCTCCGACTCGCGCTGCCGCTGTTCTGGTTGCGGCGCGAGCTCCCGGGGCTGCATCTCTCGCGCAGGCTCGTCACGCGCGCACGCCTACGCGAGCTCGCCTCCTTCAGCTCGTCCAACTTCCTCTTCCATATCGCCCAGAAGATCGTCTTCTCGACCGACGTGATCGTGGTCGGCATCGTTCTCGGCTCCGCCGCCTCCGGCGTCTACTCGGTCCCGGCCAAGCTGTTCGCGCTGGTCTTCGGAATCGGCACAGCCGTCACGTCCCTGATGTTCCCCGCGTTCGCCGAGCTCGAAGGCGCGGGAGCGAGCGAGCGGCAGCGGCGCCTGCTGCTCGTGGGGCTGCGAGTCGGCACGGCGCTGATGCTCGTCCTCGCGTTGCCGCTGCTGCTCATCCCCGACCTCCTGATCCACGCCTGGATCGGAGGTGGGTTCCACGCCAGCTACGCCGTGCTCTCGATCCTCGCGGCCGTGCTGCTGATCCATCAGCCGATCTACGTCCTGACGCAGTTCCTGATCGCGCGCGCGCGGCAGCGCGAGGTTGCGGTGGCCTCGATCGCCGTCACGCTCGCGAACCTCCTGCTCTCGTTCATCCTCGCCTGGGCGTGGGGCCTGCCCGGCGTCGCCGTCTCGACGCTCGCGACCGACCTTGCCCTGCTGGTCTGGATCGTCCCCACGATCGCGGCGCCTGCGGCGGGGACGTCGAGCGGTGAGCTGCTCGGCGCCCTCTGGCGCCCCGTAATTCCCGCGGCCGGCGCGGCGGCCGTCGTCCTCGTCGGCCTCGCCAGGTGGTGGGATCCGCACACGATGCTCGCGCTGGTGCCGCTGGGCGCCGCATGGACGGTCGCCTCGGCCGCCGTCCTCTGGCGCTTCGGTCTCGCGCCGCGCGAGCGCGAGCAGTTCCGGCGCGAGCTGTGGCGGGGTGGAGGTGCCGCGGCGGTCGAGCTCTAGGTCGACGCGGGGAGGTAGCGGTCGAGCACCGCGTCGGCGTAGCGCCGGGCGAGGACGTCCCAGTCCAGGTCGCGCCCGGCCCGCCGCGCGGCGTCTGCGAGCTTCGCGCGCGCGACGTCGTCGGTGAGCAGTGTCGCCACGGCGTCGACGAAGGAACGTGCGTCCTGCACGAGCACGCCCGCTCCGGTCTCGCGGAGGTTCGCGGTCACCTCGTAGTCGTACGAGACCGTCGGGACGCCGAGGCCGATGAGCTCCGAGACTTTCGCCGCGCGGATCCCCTGGTCGGCCGTGCGCGCGTAGGGCGCGACGTCGAATGCGGCGGCCGTGGCGAGCGCCTCTGCACGGGGCAGGCGTCCGAGAAGCAGCACGTCGTCACGGCCGGAGAGCCGTGCCCGCAGCCGGTCGCTCGGCCCGCCGACGAGCCAGAGCTGCGCATGCGGGACGCGGGCGTGCACGTCGTCCCACAGCTCGAGCAGGTGGTCGACGTTGTAGAGCGGATTGTCCGCGCCGGTGTCGCCGTCGGTCAGGAGGTGCGCCGCCATCCAGCCGAGCACCACGTCACCCGGCTGCTTGCGCGCGGCAGCCGCTGCGCGCAGCTTCGGCGTCGCCGCCGAGAGATTCACGCCCTGCGGCACGACGACCCATGGCCTTTCCACGCCGAGCGACTCGTAACGGCGGGCGGCGCTCTCCGCGGTGACGACGTAGGCGCGTAGCGACGGGCTCTGCATGAGCCGGATCTCCCGCGGCGTGAACATCGGGTCGTCGGCGTCCATCACGGTCGCGCGCGGCCAGACCGGGAGCTGCTCGAAGTCGAGGGCGAGGAGGTTCGCGTAGCGGCGCCCGGCCCGCGAGAAGACCGTGCGCAGCAGGAGCGGCTTCGAGCGCGTGAACGCACGGAAGCCGACGCCGCGCGGGATGCGCGCCTCCGGCAGGCGCAGGAGGCATGCGTCGAGCCGGCCGAGGCGCGGCAGGAGCTCGGCGTAGCGCGGGTTGTTGTGACCGCGAAACCAGATCGAGAGCAGCGCGACGCGGTCGGGAGACGGCTCTCCGCGCGTGAGGTCACGGAGCGAGATCTCGTTCATCCGACGGCTCGCTCGTACACCCCTGCCGTCCGGTCGGTCATCCGCGCGACGGAGAACTCGCTCCTCGCGCGGGCGAGGCCACGCTCACCGAGCGTGCGGCGCCGGCCCGGGTCGTCGAGCAGCCCGAGCAGGTGATCGGCGATCGCCGTCGCGTCGCCGGGGTCGGCGAGCAGGCCGGTCTCCCCGTCGACGACGATCTCCGGCACGGCGCTCACGCGCGTCGCGACGATGGGGAGCGACGCCAGCATCGCCTCGAGGAGCACGATCCCGAACCCCTCCCAGCGCGACGTGTGCGCGAACACGTCGGCGCGGGCCAGCCAGTCGCGTGGCTCGACCCGGCCGGGGACGAGCACGCGCTCCGCGAGGCCGAGGCGACGGGCGTGCGCGACGGTCTGCTGTTCCAGCGGCCCCCAGCCGAGAATCGCGAGGCGTGCGTCTTGACGTTCGGCGGCGACCCGCGCGAACGCCTCGAGCAGCGTCGCGTGGTCCTTCTGCGCGATCAGGCGCCCGATCGCGAGCACGAGCGGCGCCTCGGCCGGCACCCCGAGGGCGTCGGGCGTCAGCTCCGAGGGCGCCGCGGGAACGTCGTCGAGGCCATAGTGGATCGTCTCGATCTTCCCGGCAGGCAGGCCGGCTGCGACATGGAATGTCCGCACGGCATCCGAGATCGCGACGATCTTCCGCACGCCGTGCATCAGGCCGCGGTCGACGTAGCGGAACGGCCCCAGGAGGTAGCGGTCGTCGTTGTGCCGCGTCGAGACGAACGGCGTGCGCAAGACGTGTGCCGCAAGCGATCCGTACGCGTCGGCGTGAACCATGTGCGTGTGGATCAGGTCGGGGGCTTCGGCGCGGATCCGCCGCGTGACGGCGGCGGCAAGACGCGGTGAGACGTCGAGCCCGCACACGACGCGCGTCCACGGGATCTCACGCGAGTCGAGCTCCCGGTGAAAGCGCCCGGCATCGCCGCCGGCGTCGAGCGAAAGGAAGCGTGCGTCGATCCCGCGCGCGCGAAGCGCGGGCAGTAGTGCAAGCAGGTGCTGCTCCGCGCCACCGATCCCGCGCACCTTCGTCAGGTGAAGGACCTTCACGCCGCCTCGAGGATGCGGCGGTAGAGCGCGTCGACGTCGTCGACCATCCGCTCCGTCGAGAAGCGCTCGCGCATGCGCCGCGCGCCGAGCGATCCCATCTGCGTGCGCCGCCCGGCGTCCGACTGAAGGGCGCGCGCGTGCAGCGCGAGCGCGCGGACGTCGCCGACCGGCGCGAGGAGCCCCGTCTCCCCGTCGTCGACCACGGTCCGTGTGCCTCCGGCGTCTGTTGCGACGACGGGGAGGCCCGCGGCGAGCGCCTCGATCGCCACGACAGGCGTGCCTTCGTTCGCCGAGGTGAGCAGGAATGTGTCGAACGCGCCGTACCACGCGCCCATGTCGTCGACGTAGCCGAGGACGTGCACGCGGTCGGCGATCCCGAGCTCGGCCGCGAGGCGCTCGACCTCGGCCCGGAGCTCGCCGTCGCCGGCGAGGACGAGGATGCTGCCGGGGACCTCCGCGGCGACGCGCACCAGGTCGGCCGGTCGCTTGATCGCCGACAGCCGGCCGGCCCAGCCGAGGACGAAGTCGCCGTTCGCCGCTCCGAGCTGCGTGCGCTTCGCGTCGCGGGACGCCGCCGCTGCGGCAACCCGGCGGTCGAGTGCGAACCCGTAGCGGATCACGGTGATCTTCTCGGGCGGCGCGACCCGCAGCCGCACGAGGTCGTCGCGTACCTCGTCGCTGACCGCCACGATCGCGTCCGTCGCGTGCGAGACTTTCCAGCACATTGGGATCCTAAGCTTAGAATTCCACGTGGACAAGTTGTCGCGG
>JADMIO010690420.1_pt1 | contig 20292 bp, 18 predicted proteins | sample 8958161 | NCBI WGS metagenome assembly JADMIO01 (sample SAMN16585339, study PRJNA669376) | soil metagenome | isolation source: Crop rotation soil | place: USA: Cullars Rotation, Alabama | collected 2011 | reverse complement strand
CCGCCGCGTGGCGCCACGCATGGAGCCGCTGCCGCGGCTCCGGCGCAGCGAAGCTTGCCGTTTGCGTTCGCCAAGCGCCATGGCGTGCTGATCCAGCAGGTGCACGACGGCGTTGCGGAAGCCATCTACAGAACCGGGGCCGCGGCGCAGAGCATCGCCGAGGTGCGCCGCTTTGCCGGCATGCCCGTGCGGTTCGCCGAGGTCGACGCTGAGACGTTCGACGCGAAGCTGCAAGCCGCCTACGAGAGCGGCGCAGCGATGACGATGGTCGAGGGCCTGAACGACGACACCGACCTCCTCGCCGTCGCACAGCAACTGCCCGAGCCGTCGGACTTGATCGACAGCGATGACGAAGCGCCGATCATCCGGCTCATCAATGCGCTCTTGACGCAAGCCGTGAAAGACAATGCGTCGGACATCCACATCGAGCCGTACGAGAACCGCATGACCGTGCGGTTCCGCATCGACGGCGTGCTGCGAGAAGTCCTGCAGTCGAAGCGCGCCGTCGCGCCGCTCGTCGTATCGCGCGTCAAAGTCATGTCGAAGCTCGACATCGCGGAGAAGCGCCTGCCGCAGGACGGCCGCATCTCGCTGCGTATCGCGGGCCGCGCCGTCGACGTGCGCGTCGCGACGATTCCATCCGGTCACGGCGAGCGCGTCGTGCTGCGTTTGCTGGACAAGCAGGCCGGCCGCCTCACGCTCTCGAGCCTCGGCATGTCCGACGGCGACCAAAATGCGATGGACGAGCTCGTGCATCGGCCGCACGGCATCTTGCTCGTGACGGGCCCGACGGGCTCCGGCAAGACGACGACGTTGTACGCCGCGCTCGAGCGCATCAACAACCTCACGCGCAACATTTTGACCGTGGAAGATCCGATCGAGTACCACATCGACGGCATCGGCCAAACCCAAGTCAACACGAAGGTAGAGATGACCTTCGCGCGCGGCCTGCGCGCGATCCTGCGGCAAGACCCCGACGTCGTGATGGTCGGCGAGATCCGCGACCTCGAGACCGCCGAGATCGCCGTGCAGGCGAGCTTGACGGGCCACCTCGTGATGTCGACGCTGCACACGAACACAGCGGTCGGCGCCGTGACTCGCTTGCGCGACATGGGCGTCGAGCCGTTCTTGTTGTCATCGAGCTTGATCGGCGTGCTCGCGCAGCGCCTCGTACGCGTGCTCGATCCCGCCACGCGCGTGCCGTATATCGCTAGCGAGTACGAGTGCCGGCTGCTCGGCGTCGACGCGGCGAACCCGCCCACGCTATACCGCGCTCCGGCGGCCGAGCAAGGCTATCAGGGGCGCACCGGCATCTACGAGCTCGTCAAGGTCGACAACACGATGCGCACGATGATCCACGACGGTGCCGGCGAGCACGAACTCGAGCGCTACGCACGCACATTGACTCCGAGTATCCGCGAGGACGGCATGCAAAAAATCCTTGCCGGTGTTACCACGCTCGAAGAGGTGCTCCGCGTCACGCAGAGCGACTGATGGGAGCGTACCAATACGTAGCCGTAGACCCGGGCGGCAAGGAGCACCGCGGGGTCTTGGAAGGCGACACGCCGCGTCACGTGCGGCAACTGCTTCGAGAGCGGCAGCTTTTGCCGGTCGAGGTCGCCGAGATCGAAGAGCGCGAGCGTAAGACGAAGCGCCAATTCTCGCTGTTCAAGGGCATTTCGGGGCTCGACTTGGCGCTACTGACGCGCCAGCTCGCAACGCTCGCCAAAGCGGGCTTGCCGCTCGACGAGGCGTTGCTCGCCGTCAGCGAGCACACCGAGAAGCCGCGGCTCAAGAGCATCATTTTGGGCGTGCGCGCCAAGGTCCTCGAAGGCCACTCTCTGGCCTCGGGGCTAGATGAATTCCCTCATGCGTTTCCCACCGTCTACCGCGCCACGGTCATGGCCGGCGAGCAGGCCGGCCAGCTCGACGCCGTGCTCGAACGGCTCGCGGATTACACGGAATCGCGGCACGGCCTCCGCCAGAAGGTCGTGCAGGCGATGGTTTATCCGGTCCTGCTGACGTCGATCGCGCTCGTCATCATCGTCGTCATGCTAGTCGTCGTCGTGCCCAAGGTGGTCGGGGTCTTCGAGACGACGGGGCAAGAGCTGCCGATCATGACGCGCGTGCTGATCGCCGTCTCGGGCTTCGTCCAGAATTGGTGGTTCGTGCTGCTCGCAGTCATTGTCGGCACCGTCATCATCGTGGTGCGCGCCCTGAAGAACGAGGACGTGCGGCGGCGCGTGCACTGGTGGATCCTGCGCGCGCCGATCTTCGGCCGCGTGGCGCGCGGTTTGAACACGGCAAGGTTCACGCGCACGCTGAGCATTCTCACCGCGAGCGGCGTGCCCGCGCTCGAGGCGCTGCGCATCAGCGCGACGGTTATCGCGAATCTACCGATGCGCGCCGCAGTCGACGAAGCTGCGGTGCGCGTGCGCGAAGGTGGCGCAATCGGCCGCTCGCTCGCCCAGTCGAAGCTCTTCCCGCCGATGAGCATCCATCTCATCTCGAGCGGCGAAGCGAGCGGCGAGCTCGATAGCATGCTCGAGCGGGCCGCTAATCATCAGGAAAGCGAGATGGATAGCTTGCTCGCCACGATGTTGAGCGCGCTAGAGCCGCTTCTGATCGTCTTCATGGGCCTCGTCGTCTTGGCCATCGTGATGGCGATTCTGTTACCGATCTTCCAAATCAATCAGCTCGCCCGCTGAGAACGCGTTCACTCTTGCGCGGCACGCGCGCGATTGGGGTGCGCTCGATCACACAAACGCCTGACCAGGGGTATTGCCATCCATTGGGGCGGGGTTTATAAAAGCGCCGACTGCAGGTCTGACCGGCCTCGAGCGGAGGGGGAATGAAGGTCAAGGAATCGGAAAAGAAAAAAGAAGAAGACGACGAGGAAGTCGAGGACGAGAACGACAAAGAGTCCGAAGAAGGAGACAGCAGCGAAGCTGCTGCCGAAACGGACAACGTCGGAGACGCTTCGGTCGAGATCAATGTCGAGGAGCTCATTCACGAGCTCGAGGTCGACAACGGCTCGCATCCCGGTAGCGAGAAAGCTGCGAAGCGGCGGCTCGAAGAGCTCATGGAGAGAAAACGCGCGAAACGCGAGCTCGAGGATTTCGACGATTACGAAGTCTGAGGTTAATGAAAGTCACGCGAGCGCGTGACGAGCTTGCCGAGAAGCCCGCTGTGATCGATGAGCTCTTCCGCAACCACGTGTAGCACCCCGCTCTCCTTCTGCACGACCCCGACCACTCCCAGCAACCTCGCGCCGAGCAAAGCGCGACGGTCGCGCTGCGCAAGCCGTTCCCATACGACGAGATTCAAATAGCCGGTTTCGTCCTCGAGCGTGACGAACGTGACGCCGGACGCGCTCGAGGGCCGCTGCCGGGTGACGACGAGCCCCGCCGAGCGAACCCGCGCCCCGGCCGGTAGGTCGGCCACCTCGCGGGCCGCCGTGATACCCGCGGCCTCGAGCTTGTTCCTGAGCAAGATCAATGGGTGGCGACCCAGGCTGACGCCCACGTGCCGGTAGTCGGCCGCGATGTCCTCGCCCTCGGTCGGCCGCCGCAGAATTGGCAACGCTTCGGCGAACCGCACCCGCTGGAGCAATTCGGTGGGCTGCGCCACTCCGGCCACTTCCCAGCGCGCGCGGTGGCGATTGCTTGCCAGCGCCTGCAACGCGCCGGCCGAAGCGAGGCACCCTAAGTCTTTGGCATTGAGCTGCGCTCTTTCGGCCAACTGCTGAACGCTCGTGAACGGCGCCGCGGCGCGCGCAGCGCGCACGCGCGCGCCCGCCTCGGCTGCCAACCCTTTCACGAGCCGCATTCCCAAGCGCACAGCCGCAGCGCCACCGGCGCCGCGCTCGAGCGTGCTGTCCCAGTCGCTGTGACCGACGTCGATGGGACGCACCTCGACGCCGTGATCACGCGCCGAGCGCACGAGTTGTTGCGGCGCATAGAAGCCCATCGGCTGGCTGTTCAGCAACGCGCAGCAAAACGCGGCGGGCTCGTAACGTTTGAGCCACGACGACACGTAAACCAACAGCGCGAAGCTCGCCGCGTGACTTTCCGGAAAACCGTATTCGCCGAATCCTTTGATCTGGCTGAACACGCGTTGCGCGAAGTCCGCGCTGTAACCGCGTTCGATCATGCCGTTGATCAGCCGCGCCTCGAACTTTTCGAGCTCGCCGTTGCGGCGCCATGCGGCCATCGCGCGGCGCAGCTGATCGGCCTCGCCCGGCGTGAAGCCGGCCGCGACGATCGCGAGCTGCATGACCTGCTCTTGAAAGATAGGCACGCCGAGCGTGCGCTCGAGCACCTCCTTGACCGCCGCGCTCGGATACGTGACCGGCTCGAAGCCTTCGCGGCGGCGCAGATATGGATGCACCATGTCGCCTTGAATCGGCCCCGGCCGAACGATGGCGACCTCGATGACGAGGTCGTAGTAACGCTTGGGCTTCAACCGCGGCAGCATTGCCATTTGCGCGCGCGATTCGATCTGGAACACGCCCATCGTGTCGGCGCGGCAAATCATTTCGTAGACGCCCGCATCCTCCGAAGGCACGGTCGCGAGCGTGAGCTGCCGCCCCGAAAACTGCTCGACGAGCTCGAAGCTGCGCCGAATCGCCGACAACATGCCGAGCCCGAGCACGTCGACTTTCATGAGGCCGAGCTCCTCGAGGTCGTCCTTGTCCCATTGAATGACGGTGCGCTCCGGCATCGTGGCGTTCTCGATCGGCACAAGCTCATGGATCGGCCGCTCGGCGATGACGAAGCCACCGACGTGCTGCGACAGATGCCGCGGGAAGCCGAGCAGCGATTCCGCGAGCTCGAGCCAACGCCGCACCTTCGGGCTCTTGGGATCGAGCCCGGCTTCGCGTATGCGATGCTCATCGATGACGCCGCTCTCCCACCATTGCAGCGAGCTCGAGAGCGCACCCACCTTCAGCTCATCGACCCCGAGCGCCTTGCCGACGTCGCGGATGGCGCTGCGGCCACGATAGGAAATGACCGTGGCCGCCAACGCGGCCCGCTCACGCGAGTACTTGCGATAGATGTATTGAATGACCTCCTCGCGCCTGTCGTGCTCGAAATCGACGTCGATGTCGGGCGGCTCGTTGCGCTCCTTCGAGATGAAGCGCTCGACCAAGGTTTGCATGCGATCGGGGTCGACCTCGGTAATACCTAAGCAAAAACAGACGACGGAGTTGGCCGCCGAGCCGCGGCCTTGGCACAGAATGCCGACGCTGCGGGCATAGCTGACGATGTCGTGAACCGTCAGAAAATAGGCTTCGTAGCGCAGCTCGGCGATCAACGTAAGCTCGTGCTCGATCAGCGTGCGGACTTTCCGCGACTCGCCTTTCGGCCAACGCCAGCGACAACCGCGCTCCGTCAATATTCGTAGGTAGCTTGTCGGCGTCTCGCCGGCCGGGATGAGCTCGTACGGATACTCGTAGCGCAGCTCCGCAAGCGAAAAATTCACGCGCTCGAGGATCACGAGCGACTCGCGCAGCAGCTCAGGTGGATAGCGCCGAACGAGCTCGGGGACGGGGCGCAAGCAGCGCTCGGCATTCGAGTGCAGCTCATAGCCGAGCTTGTCGACCGGAACTCCGCGCCGAATGGCAGTCAACGTGTCCTGCAGCATGCGGCGCTCGCGACTGTGCATGTGAACATTGCCGGAGGCGACCAGTGGCACCGCGAGCGAACGCTCAAGCTCTCGAGCCACACTCAATCGGCGGCGGTCATTGCCGGCGTTCAAGAGCTCCACGGCGATAGAGAGGCGCCCGTCGAAGCGTTCCTTGAGCCACCGCCCCGTGCGGAGGTCGGCGGCGTGATCCGCGAAGCTCGGCAGCCACAGCAATGTCCCGTGCGCTTGCAAGCATTTGGCGACGTCGTCGCGGCCTAAGCGATATTCGCCTTTCGGAGCCGCGAGGCGTGCTCGAGTGATGAGCCCGCACAACGTCGCATACGCTTGGCGGTGCTCGGCCAACACTACGAGCTTGAGCGCGTCTCCTGGCTCACTCGCGCCGCAGTTGAGCTCGGTGCCGATGACGAGCTTCAGCGGCAGCTCCTTCGCGGCCGTATGCGCGCGCACGACTCCGGCCACGGAGCACTCGTCTGTCAGTGCAAGCCCCGAATAGCCGAGCTCGGCCGCGGTTCTCACGAGCTCGTGTGGATGTGAAGCCCCGCGCAAGAATGAGAAATTGCTGAGGCAGTGCAGCTCGGCATAACTGCCGTTCGTGCCACTTGCGGGTGGCATGACTGTCAGCCGAATAGCCCATGCAAGAACCAAGAACGGGTTCGGTGGTCGCGGAAGACCCACAGTCTCTGACCGCGGCCGTTCTTGGCCGTGTAGTAATCGCGAGCGACGTCCTGCTCGTCCCACCACCCGCTCTCGATCCGCTCTGGACCCGAAATGAGCTCGAGAGAATCTTCACGAGGCTCGATGGCTACGGGCTTTTGCAGCAACCATAGCGGCCGCGCTTCATCGGCAATGCCGAAAGCCCGGCTGTCGCTACGAGCCGGGCGGCCGTTGCAGTCGGGCAATTTCGCCCACGCTTTTTCAGGGCGATGCTCGGCAACCGCACGCAAGCCATACACGGCCTCTCCACCGAACCGCCCTTGCAGACGCTCGAGCAGCGCGTGCGCGCGCTCTGCGAGCGGCTTGGTCTCGAACAAATCGGCGTTGTTACGCTCGAGGGGCCGGAATACGCCGCTCTTCATTCGCAAAGCCACGGCCGGGACCGGTAGCACGCTGCGCTCCAATCGATCCTCGATTAGTTGTAGCAATCGATCTCGATCCAAAGTCGGCTCGCGCAAATCGAAGCGCTCGACGGTGGGCGGCCGATGCAGGTGCAGAAACTCAAGCTCGAGCTCGGCGACCACCGCTTGACGCCTATTGAGCTCTGCGCAGAGCTCTTGGAGAAGCTGCTCAACGGCTTCGATGAGAATTGCACTGTCGACGCTTTCCTGGCCGAGCTCGGCAATCGAGCTCCAGACTTGCGGCGCCTTGAACTCGGCCCGCAAATCGACGCTGCGGCCGAACGCTCGATCGAGCTCGTGCAGATACGAGCGCCCGACTCGCCGCGCGAAGCCGTCTCTCGGCAATCGCACACAATCTCCGACCGTGCGAAGACCCAAGTCCTCGAGTAGTGCCCGTACCTCAGGCGGCCAGCGAGTGGCTGTGAGCGGCAGCGGGGCTATGCTGCCTGCTAATTGCCGCCACTCCAGCACATCGGCGCTCGCCGCTCGCGCCAACCACAACGCCGCCGTAGCCGTCGGCGCCGCGCAAAAACGAAAGTCACGATAGCGACGGCCGAGCTCTTCGCGCAGCTTGGACTTGATGGCCTCCAGGGAGCCAAACAACTTGAGGCTGCCGGCAACCTCGAGCAGCAGACTGTCAGGCGCCTCGACGCTGACGACGGACGTCAGCGTTTGTGCCCATTCTGCCAACGACTCGAGGCTTTGCCGCTCGCGAGGTGGCGCCCGTTCGAACACCTGCAAAGAGGCTGCGAGCGCCATAGCCGTCTCGAGCTTCGTTCCGGAAGCGATGCCCGCGTCCGCCGCGACGCGGCTCGTAGCGATGACGTGCAGTTGGCCTCGTTCGGCTTCGACGACTACGGCCGGTAAAGAGGCATCATTGGCGCCGAGACCGAGACACTCGATAGCGAGACTCGGCAAGCAAACGGCAATCCAAAGCTGCAGCTTGCTCGGGGTTGGCCGATTGACGACACGAGGAGCTTCGTCCGTGCTCGGAGCGAACAACTCGAGAGATTGCGACTGGCGCGCCATGCCCGCTCACCGACTCGAGACCCGCGAGCGATCGAGCGCAAAACCAGCGACGTCGATGACGCCAGGCCGGCCTCCCCGGCATTTCACGATCTCCACGCGAGACCGTGACGAGGGCATGGATGCCCGAGGTACAGCAACGCCGGGAGCAGTTGCCGACAAATGAATTCGCAACGCAGCGGGCGAGCGCTGCAATCGCGCGCTTACCGGTCGAAACAGCACCACCCAGCATCCTTGCTCTTCGGCCGCGAGCTGCAGACGCCGCAAGATGACGTCATCGGCTGCGGCGACCCATGCCAATACGCCCGCACTCGACCCGGAGCGTATGGCTTGCTCGATTGCCCACAGCCGGCTTTTGCTGCTGGAGGTGGGATGAATCATCAGCAAGCGATCGATGTTGACGCCGTGCTGTTGCAAAGCAGGCGCATAAGGAACGAACGGCGGAGCAACCCAAGCCACCCATTTTGGGGGTTTGGCCGGATCTTCTTGCGTCAATGCCGTAAGCGCAGGCATCAACAACCCGAGCTCGCCGATTCCGTAACCGTCGACGAGTATTTCGGTGAGGGCCCCTAGCGGCCAGCCGCCGCCGGGCAGCGCGTGATCGAGCTCATGGAACCCGGTTGGAATGACGGCACGAGCGACGGTGGCGACTTTGCCTCGCCATACACGCGCTTGCCAATCGTTCCATTCCACGAGATTGCCGAATTAGACACGCTTCACTTCATCGAGTCGCGAACGACGCCGACGACTACGCCCTCGATGGCCAACGCTTGCTCGCGCAGATCGACTTGAATCGGAGAAAACTCCGGATTCTCCGGCATCAACCAAACGCGGTGCCCTTCTTGTCGATAGCGTTTGACGGTGACCTCGTTGTCCAACCGCGCGACGATGATTTGCCGCGCTCGAACTTCGGGCGTTCGATGTACCGCCACCAAGTCGCCATCCAAAATCCCGGCATCACGCATGCTCATGCCGTGGACGCGAAGCAAAAAGTGCGGCGGCTTCTTGAAGAGATCGGGATCGATTTGATATCGAGCCTCGATATGCTCTTCAGCGAGAATTGGTTGACCTGCTGCTACGCGCCCGACGAGTGGCAAACCAATTTGCTCGCGCAACGAATCTTTGAGTCGAATTCCCCGCGACATGCCGGGCAGTAGCTCGATGACTCCCTTGCGCTCGAGTGCACGCAGATGTTCCTCGGCCGCGTTGACCGAGCGAAACTTGAGCGTCTTGGCGATTTCCGCACGCGTGGGCGGCATGCCCGATTCCTGCATAGTCTTTTGAACTAACAGCAGAATTTGCCTTTGCCTCGGAGTGAGATCGCGCATGGCCACTACCTGTATATAAAATCAGTCTGACACTATATACAGCCCGACCACGGGACGAGTCAAGCGAACGATATCCGCCTTTAAAAATGCTAGTTGCGATCGCTTCGCTTCGAACGCTGCACTTCGAAAGTGCACTCTCACTGTCTGCAAACGACGACGTGTACGACAAGGAGTATGAATTTCAAATTGCAGTCGCTTGCGCTTTGGGAAATAATGCCTGCGGTTAGTCTTCACTCACTTCTAGTCAGGGGTATGTAAACAATGGCCACAAAAATCCAGGCTGCTCTGCGGGTAGCTGCGCTCGTCGGCGGCTTTGCGATCGTGACCGGCTGCGCAAGCGTCAAACCGGAACAGCTCGACATGGTCCGTGCTACGGCTGAAGCTGCGCAGAACGCAGCGAATGCTGCACAGCGCACTGCAACGCAAGCACAGCAAACTGCCTCGGCTGCTCAGAGCACTGCGAATCAGGCTCTGCAGGCGGCACAAGCTGCGCAAGCCTGCTGCGACGCGACCAACCAGAGAGTTGATCGCATGTTCGAGCAGAATCAGGCGAAGTAAATTCGACCAATTAGTGCGGCTCGCCAAGAGCCGCACTTTTATAAAACCGCCACTCGTTGGCGGTTTTTTTTTGGAAGGAGATTTGCGCCGCGCTGGTGGCGCGGCGTGCTAGTGGCTGTGAGCCGAGGCGGCGGCGATCTCGGCCGCAACCGGCCGTGCGCTACCCGCGACGGACACGGCTTCTGGGATGCCGCGGCCGCCCTGCGCGACCCGCTCCGCTGCGTCCCAATCGAGCTGAACGCTGCGCTCGTCGGTCGCAGAGATGTACGCGCGCATCAGGCTCGTCAACGGTGATTCCTGCGTCGGCTCTTCCTCGACAGCGGCGTCAGTGCTCTCGCCGTCGAAGTTGGTCTCGTGCAGCGCCGGATGCGCTTCCAGATACAACGTGCCGTCGGCAGTCCAACCGAGCTTCACCGGTTGATTGATGATGTTGACGGAGGTGCCTACGGGCACCGTCTTGTACATTGCTTCGATGTCCTCGGGGAACATGCGAATGCAACCGTGCGTGACTCGCATGCCCACGCCCGACGGCTTGTTCGTGCCGTGAATCAGATAGCTCCCCAGGGACAGCCGCAACGCGTGCTTGCCGAGCGGATTGTCGGGCCCCGGCGGAACGACGCGCGGCAATACGTCGTTGCGCGCAGCATGCTCGTCGCGGATCGATTGCGGCGGGTACCAGCTTGGATTCACGACCTTGCTCGTGATCTTCGTGACTCCGATCGGCGTGCCCCAGTCCAAGCGACCGATGCTGATCGGATGAGTGATGACACGCCGCGACCCCGGTGCGACGCCTTCAGGCGGCGGCCGCGAGTCCTCGGGGAAGTAGTAGAGACGCAGCTCGGCGATGTTGACGACGATGCCCTTGTGGGCCGCGCGCGGTAGCACGTAGCGGCTCGGAATCGTGATCTTCGTGCCTTCGCCGGGGAGCCACGCGTCGACACCCGGGTTCGCTTGCTTGAGCTCCTCGAACCCTACGTTGTAAGTGCGCGCGAGCCCAACAAAGGTGTCTTCGAAGCGGGCCTCGACGACTTGAACCTCACCGAAGACTTCGTCGCCTTCGCTGATCCAGTACTCCTCGGCCTGTGCCGTCGCGACGTAAAAGAACGAGAGCAAGGCCAACTGGGTTATGCGGCGCATGGCGGCATTATACGGATCGCGCAACCAATGAATATGAGCGCCAGTCGGCAGTCTTCGGTTCGTGCCTCGGCTCAATAGCGAATCAGACTCGCGCCCCATGTGAACCCCCCACCAAAGGCCTCGAGCAGCAGCAGGTCGCCGCGCTTGATTCGGCCGTCTCGAATCGCGGTATCAAGTGCCATCGGGACCGACGCCGCCGAAGTATTGCCGTGCTCGCGCACGGTCAGAATGACCCGCTCCATCGGCAACTCGAGCCGCTTCGCGGTCGCGCTGATGATGCGGATGTTGGCCTGGTGCGGAATCAGCCAGTCGATCTGGCCTTTCTCCAAGTTGTTCTTCTCGACGACGTCGTCGACGAGGTTCTCGAGCGTCTTGACCGCTACTTTGAAGACCTCGTTGCCTTTCATACGCAGCGCCGCGCCCTCGCGCTGCCGCAAAGAAACGCCGCTCGAGGCATAAAGCAGATCGCGGTAGCGGCCGTCCGCACCCAAGGTCGAATACATGATGCCGGGGGTTTCGGAGGCCTCGAGGACCACGGCGCCGGCGCCGTCGCCGAACAGCACGCAGGTCTCGCGGTCGGTCCAGTCCATGATGCGCGACATCGTCTCGGCGCCGATCACGAGCGCGCGCTTCGCTTGCCCCAAACGCAGGAATTGATCCGCGACGACAAGGCCGTACAGGAATCCGGAGCAAGCGGCTTCGACGCTGAAGGCCGGGCAGCTCTTGATGCCGAGCTTGTCCTGCACGAGGCAGGCGACATTCGGGAAGATCAGATCCGGCGTGGTCGTGCCAACGAGCACGAGATCGATATCGTTCGGCGTCAGCCCAGCGCTCTCTAGCGCTTCGAGACCGGCCTTGTACGCGAGATCGCTCGTGAATTCGTTATCGGCCGCGATGTGCCGAAACTCGATGCCCGTGCGCGACCGGATCCACTCGTCCGAGGTCTCGACCATCCTCTCGAGCTCCGCGTTCGTGAGGATGCGTTCGGGTAGATACTTGCCGGTGCCGACGATACGCGAGTACATCTAATGAGGCCGATTCTCGACGAGCTTGCCGATTTGTAGTGGAACACCCTTGCGCGCTTCGACGATCGCCGCCTTGACGGCATTCTCGAACGCGAACTGGTCCGCCGAACCGTGGCTCTTCAGCACGATGCCGTTGAGCCCGACGAGGCTGGCTCCATTGTAACGTCGCGGATCCAACCTGCCGCGCAGCGCCTCGAGAGCCGATTGTGCGACCAAGCCCTGCACATTGCGCAACAGGCTGCGCCGAAACTCCTCCTTCAAGAAGGAGCCCATGAGCTTCGCGACGCCCTCCATGGTCTTCAGCGCGACGTTGCCGACGAAGCCGTCGCTGACAACGACGTCGACGTCGGCATGAAAGATGCCGTCGCCCTCGACGAAGCCGATGTAGTTCAGCCCGCTTTTGGCGAGCAGCTCGCCCGCCTCACGCACTGTTTCGTTGCCCTTCATGTCCTCTTGGCCGATGTTCAAGAGGCCAACGCGTGGCCGTGCAATCTCGAGCATGTCTTCGGCAACGACCGACCCCATCAGCGCAAACTGCAGCAGCTGCTCGGGCGTGCAGCCGACGTTGGCACCGAGATCGAGCATGAACGTGGGGCTCTTGATGCCGGGCACGGCGGAGATGATCGCCGGCCGATCGATGCCGGGCAGCGTCTTCAGCACATAACGGGCCGTCGCCATCAGCGCGCCCGTGTTGCCCGAGCTGACGCACGCATCGGCCACGCCGCTTTTCACGAGCTCGATTGCCACGCGCAGCGACGAGTCTTTCTTGCGCCGCAGCGCGTCGGCCGGCGGCTCGTCCATGGAGACGACTTCGGTCGCCGCCTTGAACTGCAGGCGCGAGCCGTAACGTTCGCCGGCTTGGCGCCTCGCGCGCTCGAGCACGTCGGCCAAGCCGACCAGCGTGAGCGTCACGGAGTCGTCGCGTTCGAGCGTCGCGAGAGCCGCGGGCACGACGGTTGCGGGCCCATGGTCACCGCCCATGGCGTCCAAGGCGATTGTGACCTTGCGACTCACTTAGGGTTTGGAGTCGAGCGAGGGAGCGAAACTGGGCGACCGCCAGCTACGCGAGACAAAGCGACTACTCTTGCTCGGCTTCCTGCGGGACTTCGAAAACCTTCTTGCCGCGGTAAAACCCGTCGGCCGTGACGTGATGACGCCGATGCGTCACTCCGGTGGTGGCATCCACCGCTAACGTCGGGCCAGTCAGTGCATCGTGCGCACGACGCATGCCACGCCGGGAAGGCGTCTTGCGGCTCTTCTGAACTGCCATCTGAAATCTCCTCGAACCAAAAACTCGAACGGCCCTTAAGGCCGCTCACCCTGCCCGGCGATCTGTCGCGCCAAGCTACCACAGTCCTCTACGCGCGCATGCTTCGGCACCAGCGGAATAGCGACGATGACCTCGTCCTCGACCAGCTGGACCGGCTGTAAACGCCCGTCTTCCAACTCGAACGGCTCGAATCCCGTCGGTACCGTCGTCGGCAGTGAATCGCTGTCGGCGATCACGATGTTCACCTTCTCCTCGAGCTCCTGCCGAAACGGCTCGAGACAGCGCTGACATACCAGCTCTACGTCGGCTCGAAATTCGACCTCCGACGCCAACCAACCGTCGCCCCGCTGTCGAAAGCGCAGCGTTGCTCTTACACTTCCGGAATCCGAGTGAAGCAGGCCTCGAAGACGCGTCAGCTGGCCGACATCGAGCTCGCCGCTGAGCGTAACCCCACGTTTCGCCAGTGATTCCAGGTCGCGCAGACTGTACCAGGCGTGCAGCGAGCCTGACATAGGCCGCGCATCATATGTGAGCAGGTTTCCGGCGTCAAAACCGTGAGTTACGAAACTTAAGAACGCTTTTCAACCATGCCGCCAATCATCCTCGCCTCGACTTCTCGCTACCGCCGCGAGTTGCTCAGCCGATTGCACCTGCCGTTCACGACGCGCTCGCCGGACACGGCCGAGGACGCCATCGAGGGCGAAACACCGGCCGGCATGGCCGCACGGCTGGCGCTCGCGAAGGCGAAGAGCATCGTGGCGCCAAACGCGCTCGTGATCGGCTCAGATCAGGTCGCTTCTCTCGACGGGCACCTGCTGCGCAAACCGGGCTTGGCCGACGTCGCCGTCGCGCAGCTCCACGCGGCGCAAGGCAAGACCGTGCTGTTCCACACCGCCGTCGCCGTCATCGCAACCGGCTCCGGACAGACTCTTCAGCATGTCGATCGCACGGAGGTGCTGTTTCGAACGCTCGACGACGCCGCGCTCGCGCAGTACGTGCGGCTCGAAAGCCCGCTCGACTGCGCTGGAAGTTTCAAGTCCGAGGGCCTCGGCATCGCGCTATTCGAACGGATTACCTCGCAGGATCCGACCGCGCTCATCGGCCTACCCATGATCTTCGTGGCCGACGCGCTGAGAAGGCTCGGCGCCGACCCTCTAGGCGCTACGAGCGCTTAGTTTCGGCAACTGCTCCCTGCGTTGCTCTACCTCGGGCATCCCTGCCCTCGTCCAGCGCCGTCAGCACCCCTCGTAGATCGTCGGGCAACGGCGCGCTCGCGCTGAACGGTTCACCGGTGTCGGGCCATTCGAACGACAACGAGTGCGAGTGCAGGAACATGCGCTTCAGCCCAAAAGATTCGAGATAAGTGTTGAAGTCTTTGTCGCCGTAACGCTCGTCCCCGGCCACAGGGTGGCCACCGTGCACGGCGTGGACTCGGATTTGATGCGTGCGTCCCGTCTCGATGGAAACCTCTACCAGCGACGCGGTCTTGGCGTAGCGCTCGACGAGGCGGAACTCGCTGCGCGCGTCCTTGCCGGACTCGTCGACCTTCACGCGCGCCTCGCCGCCGACGCGATGCGTCACGAGCGGCGCATCGATCCGCGTCGTGCCTTCGGGCCACCGCCCCTTCACGAGCGTGAGATAGCGCTTGTCGACGCGGCCCTCGCGCAGCAGCTCATGCACGAGGCGCAAAGCGCTGCGCCGCTTCGCGAGCAGCAAGCACCCGGAAGTATCGCGGTCGAGCCGGTGGGCCAGCTCGAGGTCCTTGCTCTCGGGCCGGAGAAGTCGCAGCGCCTCGATGCAGCCCAAGCTGACTCCGCTGCCGCCATGCACGGCGAACCCTGCCGGCTTGTCGAGGACGAGAATCCGGGCGTCCTCATAGATAATGCGGGCGCCGAGCCATTCGAGGCGGTCCGGAGTCGCCGTGGCTTCGGCGGCCGGCTTCTGTCCGACGGGCGGCACGCGGACGCGGTCCCCCGCCTGCAGCCGGTAGCTCGGGCTGGTTCGCCCCGAGTTCACACGCACTTGCCCCGAGCGAATCAAGCGGTAGACATGGCTCCGCGGCACGCCCTTGAGCTCGCCTAGCAGATAGTTGTCGAGCCTCTGGCCCGCTCGCTCCGCATCGATGTCTCGATGGCGCACAGCCTTTCCCCCGACCGGGTCGGAGGTGCGTTTTTGCGGTGGATTCAATGGCGTACGAATTGAGCCTTAAGAACCGTATGTTATAGTACCGCTACGGGAAGTGGTCCTATTAGCACTCCCGAACCTTATTCTGGCGGTAGCTCAAACAGGCGAGCTGCCAGTTTTAAGAACATCACTACTGGGCGGACCGGATGTTTCGGGTCCCGCATCTGCGTAAGGCGATGGCTCTCCGTAGCAAATATAACTCCCAAGACTTAGTCACGGATCGAGCAGCGCCTCTTCCACATGCATTGTGCCGAACCGAGCACGAGCTCGGCCGCACCCCCTCGCAGACCGCGGTTTCGAACCGAACCTCCGTGCAAACCCCTATCGCACTGAGGATTTATGAAACGCATGTTGGTGAATGCAACTCAACGGGAAGAGTTGCGTGTGGCCATGGTGGATGGCCAAAAGCTCTATGATCTCGACATCGAGGTACCGTCCCGAGAGCAACGCAAATCGAATATCTACAAGGGCCGCATCACTCGGATAGAGCCGAGCCTCGAGGCCTGTTTCGTAGATTTCGGCGTCCAGCGCCACGGTTTCCTGCCTCTCAAGGAAATCTCGAGCGAGTACTTCGTCAAGCAGCCGGAATCGAGCGATCGCGTCCAGATCCGCGAAGTCCTGCGCGAAGGCCAGGAAATCGTCGTCCAAGTCGATAAGGAAGAGCGCGGCACCAAAGGCGCTGCCCTGACGACGTTCATCAGCCTGGCCGGCCGGTACATCGTGCTGATGCCGAACAATCCAGGCGGCGGCGGCGTCTCGCGCCGCATCCAGGGCGAGGAGCGCGACACCATTCGCCAGTCGCTCGAGGACCTGCAGGTGCCGGACGGCATGGGCTGCATCGTGCGCACCGCCGGCATCGGCCGCACGACCGAAGAGCTCAAGTGGGACCTCGACTACCTGCTGCGCGTCTGGGAAGCCATCAAGCAAGTCGTCGTCACACGGCCGGCGCCGTTCCTGATCTATCAGGAGGGCAACGCCATCGTGCGCGCGTTGCGCGACTACTTCTCGAACGACATCGGCGAAATCCTGATCGACAACCCCGCGATCTACCAGGAAGCCGTCGAGTTCATGGAGCGCGTGCTTCCGCACAACATCAAGAAGCTCAAGCTCTACGAAGACAACACGGTTCCGCTATTCACGCGCTATCAGATCGAGAGCCAGATCGAGTCGGCCTACGGCCATAAGGTGCAGCTGCCTTCGGGCGGCAGCATCGTCATCGATCGCACCGAAGCCCTGACGGCCATCGACATCAACTCGGCCCGCTCGACGAAGGGCGAGGACATCGAGGAAACGGCGCTCAATACGAACCTCGAGGCCGCCGACGAGGTCGGTCGCCAGCTGCGAATCCGTGACTTGGGCGGCCTCGTCGTCGTCGACTTCATCGACATGGGCCCGCAGCGTAATCAGCGCGAGGTGGAGGACCGGCTGCGTGCGGCCGTGCGCCACGACCGTGCCCGCATCCAAATCGGCAAGATCTCCCGGTTCGGCCTCCTCGAGATGTCGCGGCAGCGCTTGCGCCCGTCTCTCGAAGAGTCGACGCAATCCGTCTGCCCGCGCTGCAGCGGGGCCGGCAACATCCGCGGCGTCGAGTCGCTGGCGCTCGCCGTTCTGCGGCTCGTCGGTGAAGAGGCGCGCAAAGATCGCACCGCGAAGGTCATCGCGCAATTGCCGATGGACGTCGCGAACTACGTGCTGAACGAGAAGCGCGACTGGGTGCAGACGCTGCAGGAAGCGAACGGCGTGCAAGTCGTGCTGCTCGGCAATCCGGATCTCGAGACGCCGAACTACACCCTGAGACGCGTCCGCGACGACGAAATGGGGCTACCAGAGAACGCCGGCACGAGCTACAAGCTCGTGGCCCCGAAGCCCGACATCTCCGTCGCCTACGAAGAGATCAAGAAACAGCCGAAGGCCGAGGAAGCCGCGGTTTCGAACGTTCTACCCAGCACGCCGGCACCGACGCCGGCTGCACCTCCACCCGTCGAAGAGCCGCCGCCGCGACCCGCGGCCGTTGCACCGGTCGCGCAGGTCGGCATCTTCATGCGGTTGTGGGCGTTCCTATTCGGTAGCGGCGGCGGCAGCGCGACAGCTCCAGCGCCGGCGAAGAGCGCCGATGGTGGCGATCGGCAGCGCTCCGGGCGGCGCGAACATCGCGACCGAGACCGTGGTGAGCGCGGCGATCGCGACCGCGGTGACCGTGACCGTGAGCGTGGTGACCGCGACCGAGAGCGCGGCGACCGAGAGCGCGGCGACCGTGACCGCGGTGATCGTGATCGCGATCATCGGGGCGGCCGCGGCGAGCACCGGCGCGATCGTGACCGCGATCGCGGTGCGGGCCGGGGCCGAGATCGCGACCGAGATCGAAACCGCGATCAACGCGGAGGCGACGGGCGAGCACGTCAAGAGCCGCAACAAGGCCAGGGCACACAACAAGGACAAGCGACGCCGCAGGGTCAAGGCTCGCAACCGAGTAACGGGCACGGGCCAGGACAACCCAGTCAGCAGGGCCAGCAGGGCCAGCAGGGCCAGCAGGGCCAGCAGGGCCAGCAGGGCCAGCAAGATCACCCGGGCCAGCAGGGTCAGCAAGGCCAGGGGCAGCAGGGTCAACCAGGTCAGGGACAGCCAGGTCGCGGCGGGCGACGCTCGCGGCACCGACGCGGCGGTCAGCGGCAAGACCATGGCCACCGCCAGGACGGTCAGCAGCGGCAGGACAACGGCCAACAGCAGCGCCCGGCCCAAGCGAGCAGCAGTGAAGCGCCGCCCAGCGACGCCAATGCGGCGTTCGAACCGCCGCCTTCATTTCCGGAGCCGGGAGCGAGCTACTACCCGCCCTCGCAAGACGCACCGGCCTTCGAAGCACCGCATGAGCCGGCGCCCGAGCGCGAAGTGGCGCACGAGCCGGCGCCCGAGCGAGGCTACTCTCCGCCAGAACCGCGTCCGGATCCTGTCGAAGCGGATTTCGTGCGCAGCGCGCCCAGCAACGACTGGTCGCCGCAGGAACACAGCTTCAGCGAGGCGCCGCGCGAGTCGGACAGCGGCGGTCGAGCAGCGCAGGCTGAGCCGTCGGCGCCGGCCACCAGCGACGAGCCGGCTCCCGTGCGCTCGGACGAGCGCCAGACCGGTTAGCCGCCGGGGGGCGTTGCCGGCGTACCCGGCGCCGGTTCCGGGCTACCGCCTGGAGGCGGCGGTGGCGGCGTGTTGCGTAGATGCTCAAGGAGGCCGGCGGCGGCTTCTTCCACAAGGTCGAGCACGTGCTCGAACCCCGTGCTGCTGCCGTAGTAGGGATCGGGCACCTCGCGGCGCTCGAGATGCGGCGCGAACTCCATCAGCAGCCGCACTCTGGACCGGTATTCGGCCGGACACAGCTCGAGCAGAAATTCGAGGTTCTGCTCGTCCATCGCGAGCACTAGCTCGAACCGCTCGAAATCATCCGCGGTCACGCGTCTCGCACGCAGCGATTTGAGATCGACGCCGCGGCGCTGGGCTGCCCGACACGCACGCGGGTCCGGGGGAGCGCCGTCATGAAACCCATGCGTTCCGGCCGAGTCGATCTCGACGTCGAGCTCCGGCGCTTGCTCGGCCAGTAGCTTGCGAAACACGCCTTCGGCAGTCGGCGAGCGGCAGATGTTGCCCATGCAGACGAATAGCACGCGGCGTGACAGCCGCGACGCCTGCTCCGGCCCCTGCTGAATGCCGACGGCGCGGGCCATCGTGCGTTTGAGATTTGCGAGTAGCTCTTTCATTTCACTTCAAATCATGCCGGCGAGCGCCGCGCGCTCTCGAGATAACGGCGGACTTTCGCGAGATCCTCTTCGGTGTCGACGGCCGGCGCCGGCGGCTCGGCGGCCTGTTCGACCACGATCCGATGTCCCAGCCACAGCGCACGCAGCTGCTCGAGCTTCTCGACTTCCTCGAGCGCGCACGGCGGCGCATCGCTGATCGCGCGCAAGCTGCCCGCGCGATACGCGTAGAGGCCGATGTGCCGCATGACGGCCGGCATGCCGCCGTCGCGCGGCCACGGAATCGGCGCGCGACTGAAGTAGAGCGCCCAGCCCTGTTGGTCCGCAACGACTTTGACGAAGTTCGGGTCGCGAAACTCGGCTTCAGACTCGAGCGGCGTCACGAGCGTTGCGATTGCAGCTTGCGGGCGCCAGCCGAGCAACCTAGCCGTTTGCGCGATGCAGATTGGCGAGATCAATGGCTCGTCTCCCTGCACGTTGACGACGATCTGCTGGTCGTCCCAGCTGAAGCGGCGCGCGAGCTCGGCGATGCGATCGGTGCCGCTCGTATGGTTCATCGAAGTCATTTCAACGTGCGCGCCGAACGCCTCGCAAGCTGCCGCGATACGATCGTCGTCGGTCGCGACGATGACTTCGGTGGCACCGCTCTTCAATGTTTGCCGATAGACCCACTCGATCATGGGCCTGCCGGCTATGTCTTTGAGCGGTTTGCCCGGCAACCGCGTAGACGCGTACCGCGCGGGAATCACCGCGATGAATCCCTCCGCGCTCACTACCGCCCTCCGATCCCGCGCAGGACGAGCCGCATGAGCCGCGAAGCGCTATCGGCGTCGAACTTGAAATCGACCACTACGCACCACACGCCGTTTGCCTGCAGATGTTCACATTTTACTGCGTCTTTCTCAGTGATCAGAACGGCGCCGGGCTCGTCGAACGTGAGGTCGTCGAGCGTGATCTGCGCGTGATCGTCGAGCGGATGTGCTTCGACATCGAGATTCGCGTCGAGCAAGAGATCGAAGAATCGTTGCGGATTGCCGATGCCGGCGACGGCATGCACGGGCTTGTCGCGAAACGAGTCGAGCGTGCGCTCAGCGCCATCCTTCAAGTGATACACCCTCGTGACGACGGCGTCCGCGCGGAACACGCCTGCGTGCCCCCAACCGGCGCCGTTGACGACGATGGCATCGACTTCCTGCAACCGTGAAACGGGCTCGCGCAGCGGCCCGGCGGGAAGACACAAGCCGTTCCCCATGCCGCGCG
>JADMIO011449855.1_pt1 | contig 20293 bp, 16 predicted proteins | sample 8958161 | NCBI WGS metagenome assembly JADMIO01 (sample SAMN16585339, study PRJNA669376) | soil metagenome | isolation source: Crop rotation soil | place: USA: Cullars Rotation, Alabama | collected 2011 | reverse complement strand
GCCGCGACTTCAAGTCACGTGAATTCCAAGCTTCGGATCCCACTGTGCTGGAAAGCACACGAGCCTTTACTGCGGTGCCGTCGCTGAGCGCGCCATGCGCATTGACCGCTAACCAGACCTCCTTGAAATCCACGAAGAGTGTGTACTTTGAATTCACTTCATACTCAGTGCCTGCCTGCACAACTGATCCCCAGTTGTTGTCAACCTTGAGATCCTTAACGCTCCCATCGAACTCCTTGAGGATGATGGCGTACGCTGCTCCGCCGCCGGCGTAAGGTCGGAACCGACCAATTTTGGGAAATTTGTAGTAACCGGTGAACACTGCCGGTCCATAGCGAACTTTTCCGAGCACGCCCAGCGATGCCGCCGCGCCTTCACCAGTGACATGGGGCTTCACCGGAATGCCTGACATCATTGATATCGAAATGTTCTTCGTGACGTCATAGCCGAGATCGAACGTCACACTCATGTTGTTGCTTACCTTCGCAGTGCCACCAGAGAGTGTTTGTCCGTTCGTGGCAATGGTTGCGCTCGAGTGATAAGGCGCCACCAAAACACCGAATCTCGTAAACCAACGACTCGGTTTGAGTGGTATCCGCGATAGTTGCGTATCCGAGGCGGGTTCGGTTTCGACGGCTGGTCCATCCTGAGCGTACACGGTTTGTGTCGCCATTAAGGCCAATAGGCAGCTTGCTGTTGTTATGCATGCTCTCAAACCCATCGACTTCGCCCTCCGAAGCGCACTATGCGCAACGGATGTACCAGATAAAGAGGCTCGGGTTCTGCGTTTTTAGTTGAGTCAACGAGGAAAGTTGCCGGAATTGTCGGATCGCACTTGATTGTTGTTGAGGACGAGGGCCGACACTTGTGCAGTCCGGATTTACTGTAGGGGTGGCCCTCCGTGGCCACCCGCTCTGTGTCCTCTAGCAACGGGTGGCCACGGAGGGCCACCCCTACAGTTGTGTTTGGCAAATTGATTGCTTAACAGTCCAGCATGGACGCTGGATACATAACTGCTCTCGCCGCTCTGGGTGGTGCGGCGCTCGGCGGCTTTACCTCTTTCGCGACTTCCTGGACCACTCAACGCGTCCAAATGAATGCGGAGCGAACCGCTAGCAGTAAATCCCAACGCCAAAAGCTATACAATGCGTTTATTGACGGCGCCGCGAAGATGTATGGAGATGCATTGATCCATGACAAGCTGGAACTGTCTGGCCTCATTGAGTTACACACAATTGTCAGTCGAATGCGTGTTTTTTCTTCTGTCGCCGTAATTGAAAACGCGATCAGCGTTGTGCGAGTGATCACTGAAACCTATAGCCAACCCAATAAGAGCCCGCTGGAAATAGAGCAGATGATCGAGAACGGCACCATCGATCTACTTAGAGGTTCAGCGAGGCATGCCGGCAGGAGTTTGAAACGAATCTAAGTGTCTAGTTTGAGCTCGTGGCACTGGTTCAAACTCGTGAACTGGACCACGTTGTTCATGTCCCCACCGGTTTCAACGATCAATCGCCCACCTAAGAGGCAAGCGTTATTCGTGAACCTCTTCCATTCTGCGCTGGGTGCCCATTTCGTTTGGTTACCCTTCGAGCCTCGAGATCGTTGTAGCTTTCGATTTCCGAAGGGAATGCTCCGGATTTCACGTCAACGTCGTACGCGTTGAGCGCCGTCTGTATGACCTCGAAAGTATTTGCGTACACTCTCAGGAACTTTGGTTTGAAGCCGGGATTAAGACCGAGCACATCCTGATAGACCAGAACCTGTCCGTCCACATGTGGCCCCGCACCGATACCAATGGTTGGAATCTTAAGAAGGTCCGTTACTTGTCGAGCGACCTGAACGGGCACACACTCGAGCACGATTGCAAAACATCCGGCAGTTTCCAGTTCGCGCGCCTCGGAAGCTAGCACTTTGACAGCAGCGCTCGTGCGAGCCTGCACTTTCATTCCACCCAGCACATGAACTGACTGCGGCGTCAGACCAAGGTGTCCCATCACTGGCACGCCTGAGTCGACAATGTGCCGAACGATCTCAGCATGTCCGCGGACACCTTCAAGTTTCACCGCATGTGCTCCAGCGCTCATTAGCTCATGCACTGAATCCATCGCGTCTTTCAGACCTTTACGATATGAAAGAAACGGCAGGTCAGCGACGATGAATTTCCCAGGTGCGCCCCTCGCCACGGCGGCCGTATGTAACGCCATCATCGCGGTCGTGGCGGAAAGCGTCGTCGGGTATCCGTGCATCGTCATCGCCAGACTATCGCCGACAAGGATGCAGTCGATATTTGAATCCGCTACAACTCGCGCACTCGAATAATCGTAGCAAGTGATCATCGAGATCTTCCGCCCCTCGTCTTTCATCTTCTGAAAATCCTGGACCTTCATAGCCGCGCCTCTATTCTTCTCGTTTTGTGCCGTACAAATGCTTTACTCCTCGGCAATAGTTGTTCCATGAGAGTTCTCTTACTAAGAACCTGGAATCGCGTCTGAGATTCTGGAAAATTTTGTCGGAATTGTCGGCAGCCCCGGGCGCACCGTTGAAGCACCTTCCGACAATTCAAAGTCCAATCATCGACAGAAGAGTAGCCACAAAAAGGCACAAGCAAACCGGCATCCATCTTGCAGCGTACACGCAGATGATCACCCGAGCGTTTCAACTCAGTGATGTTACTAATAGACGAGAAGACGATCTGTATTTTCTCGATCTCGCGCTTGCACTTGCCGCCAAAGGCGAAGGGCTTGTAAAGCCGAACCCGCTCGTCGGCGCAGTTGTTGTAAAAGATGGCGTCATTGTGGGCCAGGGCTTTCACCGCTATGAAGGAATCAAACATGCCGAGGTGTTGGCGCTTGAAGAAGCTGGTGATCTCGCGAAAGGCGCAATTGTCTACGTTAATCTGGAACCCTGTTGCCATCGGGGTGGCGGCAAACGAACTCCTCCGTGTTGCGATGCTTTAATTGCCGCTCAGGTGAAAAGGGTTGTCTGCTGCACCGCCGATCCGAATCCGAGAGTTAAGGGTAAAGGTTTTGCTGCGTTGCGTGAGGCTGGCATAGCAGTGACAGTCGGCCCACAGGTTTCCGCTGCGCGATTACTCAATTCCGAGTACATCAGATCGATGATTGCCCCGAACGCCTCACCAGCTCAGGTAGCGATGGAACTTCTCTTTTGAGTGGCTTTGCACAAAAAGTCACGAAGGCACTCCTCTCTGTGCAACCTCTGAGTTCTCGGTGTCTCTGTGGTGTGGTTTTACTCGGAATTCATCAACCACAGAGACACAGAGAACACAGAGGTTGCACAGAGGAACCCAGGACAAAGCCCTTTTGAGTCTTATTCATATCCGCAGAATGTCGGGTGCTCGTTTCTAATTACGGCCACTTCGTTCCGGCAATTCCGACAATCGCTTTTCGCAAAACTGCAAATACCCCGCTTATTCAAACAAAACCGTAGCCGCATCATTGGTATATGCATTGCCCTGTCACCGGTCGATGATTATTCAGACGCGAAAAGAAAATCCAGAGAGGAAAGTATTTTATGTCTTTTGATAAACCGATACGTCGCATCGCAATTGTCGGTACGGGAGTAATCGGCGCGAGCTGGGCCGCGCAATACCTGGCTCGCGGGCTCGATGTCGTTGCCACAGATCCCGCGCCAAACGCGGAAGCGAATCTGCGCAAGTACGTCGACGAAGCATGGCCGGTGCTTACTGAGATTGGATTATCTCCCGAAGCGTCACGCGATCGTCTCAGCTTCACGTCCAATATGAAGGAGGCGCTTTCGCAAGCAGACTTCGTCCAGGAGAACGGACCCGAGCGAGTCGATTTCAAAATCAAGCTGTTCGCAGACATGGATGATGCGACGCCTGTGGATTCGATCATTGCCTCGAGTTCCTCCGGAATAACACCGAGCGTCATGCAAACAAACTGCAAACACCCCGAGCGTGTAGTTGTCGGGCATCCTTTTAATCCGCCACATCTCATTCCCCTCGTCGAAGTTGTAGGTGGTAGCAAGACCGCGCCTGAGGCAATTCAACAAGCAATAGCATTCTACGCATCGATCGGAAAGAAGCCGATCAAGTTGAACCGGGAACTGCCAGGTCACGTCGGCAATCGACTCCAGATCGCCCTGTACAAAGAAATTATGTATCTGATTCAGGAGGGCATTTTGAGTGTCAGCGATGCTGATGACGCGGTGAGTTATGGTCCAGGACTCCGGTGGGGAGTGATGGGGCCGAGCTTGCAATGGCACCTGGCTGGAGGGGCGGCTGGGATAAATCATTTCATGGAACACCTTATGCCCGGGATGGTAGCCACCTTCAAGATTCTCGGCACTCCGGACGTAACCGACGAACTCAAGCAAACGATTGTCGATGGCGTTTTACAAATGGCTGGAAACCGTTCCGTCGATCAACTTGCCCAGACGGAGAACAAAGAACTTCTCGGATTGATCAAGCTTCGCGCAAACAGCGCCGCACAGAATCAAGCCCCGACAACCGGCAAAGCGAACGGCAAAGTAGCTGAACGTGTTTTCTTCCTCGATGTGAGTGGTGGCCGCATTGAGTCTCTCAATCCGGATGGTTCAGATCGTCGCGTCGTTCTCGACGGACTAAAGAGAATTCCGGACGGCATCGACGTTGACGCTGAAGCCGGTCACATCTACTGGACGAACATGGGTAACCCCAAAAAGAACGATGGCTCGATCGAGCGCTCAAATCTTGATGGAACGAATCGGACTACCATCGTGCCTGAGGGCGCGACGTTCACTCCGAAACAACTGAAGCTCGATAAACAAGGCGGCAAGGCTTACTGGTCGGATCGAGAAGGTATGCGCGTCATGCGGGTCAACTTCGACGGTTCGCAGATCGAAACACTCGTCGACACGAGTGAGGGTAATCCACGCCCTGGTCGCGACGAAACTAAATGGTGCGTTGGCATCGCAGTCGATCACGAAGGCGGCAAGATTTATTGGACTCAGAAGGGTGGCGACAACGCCAACGACGGTCGTATCTTCCGCGCCAATATCGACATACCAAAAGGTGAGACGGCGGCAAATCGCAGCGATATCGAAGTGTTCTTCGACAAACTTCCTGAGCCGATCGACTTAGATCTCGATCTTGCCAAGCGAATGATCTATTGGACCGATCGTGGCAACCCTCCAAAAGGCAACAGTGTAAGTCGAGCACCAATCGACAAGCCCGGAAAAGACCAGGAGATTCTCGTCAACGATCTGATGGAAGGCATCGGACTATCGTTGGATCTGAAGAACAATCGCATGTTTTTCTCTGACCTCGGCGGCTCGGTCTATTCCGCAAAGCTGGATGGCTCCGAAAAGAAACCATTACTTATGGCGCAGGGGAACCTGACCGGCGTGGCCTATGCTGACTTCGCACAAGCCAATGAACCAACACGCAACGATGGTCCACGTCTCATTTCGTGACGCATCAAGAAATTGAAGGAGAACTGAAATGGCTACTGAGAGAAAAGAAATTAAGCAACCGAAACCACTGCCGGCGCCGAACAGCGATTTCTATCAATTCGCCGAGGACCTGCCCGCTGAAGAAATGGCGATTGTGAAGAAGGTGCGCGATTACATGGAGACGAAAGTCCAGCCCATCATCAACAAGTACTGGGTTGAGGACTCGTTTCCGTTCGAGCTGCTACCGTCGTTCAAGGAGTTGGGCATCGCCGGTCTCGGCATACATGGCTACGGCTGTCCGGGCGGAAGCCCGCTGCTGGTTGGTCTGATGGCTATGACCATAGCGCGAACGGATACCTCAATGGCGACCTTCTGGGGCGTTCACACCGGCCTCGCGATGGGTTCAATCAACCTCAACGGCACCGAAGAGCAGAAGCAGAAATGGCTGCCACAGATGGCCCGCATGGAAAAGATCGGCTGCTTCGGATTGACGGAGCCGCTAGTTGGCTCAGGCACTGCCGGCGGCCTGACGACGACGGCGAAACGCGATGGCGACACCTGGATTCTCAATGGCCAGAAGCGCTGGATCGGGAATGCGACGTGGTGCGACCTCTCGATCATCTGGGCACGCGACCTCGACGATAACCAGGTTAAAGGCTTCATCGTCGAGAACAAAACTACGCCCGGGTTCAGCGTCGAGAAGATTCAGAACAAGATCGCGCTCAAGGTCGTGCAAAACGGAGAAATAACGATGAAGGATTGCCGCGTGCCGGACGCGAATCGTCTGGCGGGCGGCACAGGAACGTTTCACGACACTAAGCTCGTACTGCGCGGGACCCGTCATGGTAGCGGGTGGGAGATCACGGGCACCCAGATGGGGGCCTATGAAAATGCTCTCAAGTACGCGCAGGAGCGCTTGCAGTTCGGAAAGCCGATCGGTTCGTTCCAGCTCATCCAGGAACTGCTCGCGAAGATGCTGGGCAACATCGTTGCCTGTCAGTGCATGTTGGCCCGCTCGGTGCAGCTCGAAGCTGAAGGCAAGCTGAACGATGCACAGGCGGCGATTGTTAAGGCGTTCTGCACGTCGAAAGCGCGTGAAACCGTCTCGTGGGCACGCGAGGCGATGGGCGGCAACGGGATCCTCGTCGACTACAACGTGGCGCGCCACTTTGCGGATGCCGAAGCGATCTATTCCTACGAAGGCACGTACCAGATGCAAACCCTGATCGTCGGTAAGGCGATCACGGGATTAAGCGCCTTTGTTTGATAGCGCGTGGTGGCAGCGCACAGAACCGAGCGCGGTAGCGCCGGGTCGAGCACTACCATCACGACCGTTTATTTGGTTGACCCGGCGCTACCGCGCTCGGTTCTGGGCGTTCCTCGGGACGTAACGAAGTTTCAAGACAGGAGTTGACGAAAATGAGTTCACCAGTGGCAGCGTCGAAATTTGAAAACATACTCTACGAGAAGAAGAACAGCATCGCTTACGTGACACTGAATCGGCCGAAGGTTCTTAACGCTCTGAACAAGGCAACCTGGCACGACTTGCGATCGGCGTTTGAAGATGCACGCGATGACGAGACGGTTCGCGGCGTGATTGTGACAGGTGCAGGCGACAAAGCATTCATCGCCGGCGCGGACATCACTGAAATTGCCACGGCCACCGCGGTGCAGGCAGAAGAGTCCAGCAGTTACGGACAAGAGGTTCTTAATCTGATTGAGAACCTCGGTAAACCCGTGATTGCAGCCATCAATGGTTTCGCGCTGGGGGGCGGCTGCGAAACCGCGATGGCTTGCACGATCAGGCTGGCAAGTGAGCACGCGAAGTTTGGTCAGCCTGAAGTTAAGTTAGGAGTGCTTCCTGGCGGCGGCGGTACGCAACGTCTGCCGCGATTGGTCGGAAAAGGACGAGCCCTGCAACTCATACTTTCCGGCGGCATGATCAGCGCACAAGAGGCATATCGAATCGGGCTGGTGAACGAAGTCGTTCCCGCAGCCGATCTTATCTCGCGTGCGGAAGCACTCCTGCGGGAAATCTTTGCTAACGCGCCACTCGCTATCAAGTACTCGCTCGAAGCCGTGAATAAAGGACTGGAGACGACGCAGGCTGAAGGTCTGGCGCTTGAAGCGTCATTCTTTGGACTCTGCGCCGGAACAGAAGACAAAAACGAAGGCACACGAGCATTTCTCGAAAAACGGACGGCACAGTTCAAGGGTCGATGATGTTTGAGCAATCTTCTCTGTGCGACCTCTGTGTTCTCTGTGTCTCGGTGGTTAACTAATTCATAGCAACAACTCACCACGGAGACACAGAGAACACAGAGGTTGCACAGAGAAGAAGTCCCATTACCAGGAGAACACGATGTCGGCTCAAATTGCTCATTCCACTATCACTGCGTCTGCCGAGTTCAACTTTACGAGCTCGGACGGATTGAAAGTGGTTTGCTTTCGTTGGGACAGTCATGGTCCAACGCGTGGCGTGGTCCAAATCGCCCACGGCATGGGCGAACATGTCGGCCGGTATCTTGAGACGATCAACGATCTGAACTCTGCCGGCCTGACAGTTTACGCAAACGATCACCGTGGACATGGTCGCACTGCACCTGACTCCACATATCTGGGAAATTTTGGCGAAGGCGGATTCGACTTGCTTGTTCACGACATCGTTGAGCTCAGCCGAATCGCTAAAGAAGAGAATCCGAATCGCCCATTCATTCTTTTTGGTCACGGCATAGGCTCCTTTGCCGCGCAGAAATTTGTCCTTGATCGCAGTAGCCAAATCAATGGACTCATTCTTTCGGGATCAGGTGCGCTCGACGGACTCGCACGACTCGCCAGCTCCGCACCAGTAGGAACCAACATCCTGAACTCGCACTTTGAACCGGCGCGGACTCCAGTGGATTGGCTGAGCCGTGACACGAAAGTCGTTGACGCATTCATCCGCGATCCACTTTGTTTTCCTGAGCTTCAGCCCGCAGCGTTTGCATCATTCTTAGCGGCAGCGCCTCAACTAGCAGATCCACAAAGTCTTCGGAATGTTCGTGAGGACTTGTCGATCTACCTCTTCTCGGGAACCGACGATCCAGTGGGCGAGCAACTCGATGGTGTTCAGCTTCTCATTAATCGTTATGAGAAGGCGGGACTCTACGACGTCTCCCACGATTTTTACGAGGGCGGTCGTCACGAGATGCTCAACGAGATCAATCGAGACGAAGTTAGAGAGCGACTACTCGCGTGGATCGCTTCGTTATTGGAAGGATAGAAATTCAAGGAGATTAGCATGACAACAGACAATATATTTTCGGGATTGAAGGTAGTGGAACTCGCGAGCTTTGTCGCCGCACCGGCGGCCGCCGTGATTCTCTCTGACTTCGGTGCTGACGTCATCAAAGTAGAGCCGCCGTCCGGCGATCCGTGGAGATTTGGAAATCACGTTCCACCACAGCCCGAGGCGAAAGAGCCGTATCAATTTCATCTCAATAACCGAAACAAGCGCGGCATGACGCTCGATTTGAAATCGCCGACTGCTCAACAGATTCTGGAGCGGCTGGTGAAGTGGGCCGACGTTCTCATCGTGAACACCCCGCATCCCGCGCGCAAGAAACTGAAGCTTGAATACGAGGATGTCGTGCAGTGGAACCCGCGGCTGATCTATGCGGACCTCACGGGTTTCGGCGACAAAGGGCCTGATGCCAATCTGCCGGGCTTCGATATCACTTCCTACTGGGCGCGCAGCGGCCTGCTTTCGTTGACGCGTGATGCCGGGAACCCACCGACCTGGCCGGTGGGCGGCAGCGGTGATAATGCGTCCGCGGTTGGTCTTTATTCAGCGATCGTCACCGCGCTCTACCGTCGTGAGCGCACCGGCAAAGGATCGCACGTCACGACTTCGCTGCTCGCTGAAGGTGTCTGGTCTGCGAGTGTTTCGATCCAGGGAGCGCTTAGCGGCGCGAAGTTCTTTGGATTGCACGATCGCAAGCACCCGGCAAGTGCAGCGCTGAACGTTTACCGCGCCGCCGATGACACATGGTTTGTGCTCATCGTGCAACCTGACAAATTGAAAGCGGTAGCGGAAGGCATTGGTCGCACCGACCTCCTGACGGATCCACGCTTTTCAGATCCAAAGAAGTTGATGGAAAACATGTCGGAGCTGACGGCGATTCTCGACGAAGTCTTCGCCGCGCAGCCGATGGCGCATTGGTACGAGGTCTTCAGCGGCGCCAAGGTCACGTTTGGCGCGGTCCGTGGACCGCAGGAAGTGATCAATGATCCACAGTTGAGAGCGAACGACATTGTCGTCCCGCTTGAAGGTGCAGGCGACAAACTGACGTCGACGGTAAGCAGTCCCATTCAGGTAGAGGGAGTGACCAAGACGCCGGCAAAGCGCGCTCCCGAACTTGGCGAGCATAACCAGGAAATTCTCCGAGAGCTCGGTTTCGAGGCGAACCAGATTGATAGCTTTGCCGCGAGTGGTGTCCTAGGTGGACACAGAGAAGCAGTAGGAGGTGCGCGATGAATGAGATTTTGACAGAAACGAAGGGAAGCATTTTGCGCGTGACGGTGAATCGACCCGCGAAAAAGAACGCGATGACTTCTGCGATGTACATCGCTCTTGCTGACGTCCTCGATGAAGCGGCAAAGGACGATGATATACACGTTGTGATCTGGGATGCGGCAGGAGATTCGTTTTCCGCGGGCAACGACGTCGAAGATTTTCTAAAGAACCCTCCGGGAACGGGCGAGAGTCCGCAAGCGCGGCTGGGTAACGCTTTGCTGAACCTGGACAAGCCGGTGATCGCCGCCGTGAAGGGCGCCGCAGTCGGAGGCGGTACTACCTTACTTACGCACTGCGACTTTGTTTATGCAGGCGAAAGCGCGAAGTTCCAATTGCCCTTCGTCAATCTCGGACTAGTTCCGGAGTTTGGTTCGAGTTGGTCATTGCCGGCCCGCTTCGGGTACATCCGTGCAGCCGAACTGTTCATGTTGGGCCAATCGTTCGGTGCTGAGCTCGCCGCCGCGATTGGGCTGGTGACCCGCGTCGTGCCCGATGCCGAACTGTTGGCCACCGCTACCGAAACCGCAGAGAAACTGGCCGCGAAACCGATTGGCGCGCTGCGCGCCAGCAAGAAGCTTTTGAGAGGTTCGTCACGCGAGCAGCTCGAGCAGGCAATAAAAGCAGAAACCTCGGAGTTCGCTTCGCGAGTCCGATCGGCTGAAGTTAAGGAGGTGCTCACTGCATTTATGGAAAAGCGTGCGCCCGACTTCACGAAGGCAAAGGCATCAGCGCAACAATAGGTCTTGACCATGGACAGAGGCGAACCAGCAAAGACGCTCCGAAGAGTTGCATCGGCTCAAATCCCTACGAGATGGGGAGTGTTTCAGACGATTGGCTTCGAGCGTGAGACATCGAATGGCAATGAAACTGCGCTTGCGATTGTTCTCGGCGATCCAAGCGAGGATGGTGCTCCGTTGGTTCGCCTTCATTCACAGTGCTTCACCGGCGAGGTGTTGGGTTCGTTGCGCTGTGACTGTGGCGATCAGTTGGACCTGGCGATGCAAGCAATCGCTGAAGAAGGAAGCGGGCTCGTGATCTATGAGCATCAGGAAGGTCGCGGGATCGGACTGATGGCCAAGTTGCAGGCTTACTCTCTTCAAGACAAAGGTCTCGACACGGTTGAGGCAAATCACGCGTTGGGATTTGCTGCCGATTGTAGAGACTTCAGCTTGCCTGCCGCGATCCTGAGGGAGTTCGGCGTTAGTTGCGTGCGTTTGCTCTCGAATAACCCTGACAAGTCACGCGCGTTATTGGATGCCGGGATCGAAGTCATTACCAGAATTCCCTGTGAAGCTGAGCCAAACAATCACTCGGGTGCTTACCTGCGCGCAAAGAAAGAAAAACTGGGGCATGCATTGACGCTTCAAGACGACGAGTTTGAGTTTGCAAGCATCGATGATGCGATTCGTGACCTTCGAGCCGGACGCATGATCGTTGTAGTCGACGATGAAGATCGCGAGAACGAAGGCGATCTGACAATGGCTGCTGAGATGATCACGCCGGAAGCCGTCAACTTCATGGCGAGGTACGGACGCGGGCTGATCTGCCTGGCAATGACAGGAGAAAGACTCGGCGAGTTACAACTTGCTTCGATGGCGCCGGAAAACACTGCGTTAGGTGGCACCGCTTTCACCGTCTCAATTGATTTGAAAGGTCGCGATGTCACAACCGGCATCTCAGCTTACGATCGTGCGGAAACAATCCGCGCCGCAGTTGATCCCCACAGTTGTGCTGAAGACTTTGCGCGTCCGGGCCATGTCTTTCCACTCTGTGCACGCGACGGAGGCGTACTCGAGCGACGAGGCCAGACCGAAGCCGCGGTCGATCTGGCAAGACTCGCAGGACTGCAACCCGCCGGAGTGATCTGCGAGATCGTAAACGATGACGGGACCATGGCTCGCGTGCCTGATCTCATTCGCTTCTGCAAGCAGCATGGTCTATTAATGATCACGGTCGCTGAGCTGGCGCGTTATCGTTTCGATTGCGATTACGACGAAGCACTATTAATAGACGATGGTCTCTTCCTGGTCCCCAGAATTGCTGCCGTGCCGGAAGCGCCTGCGGAGCTGATCGCATGATCCACACCCACTCCCTTGCTCGAGCTCTTCGATACTATCCTGAAAACATAGCGTTTGCTTCAGGTGGAAACGACCTGACTTTTCGTACGCTTCACGAGCGTGTCGGAAGAATTGCGTCCGCGCTAAACACACATGGTTTCAAAGCTGGCGATCGGTTGGCGCTTCTGTTGCCGAATGAACTCGAGTTTATCGAACTGGTCTATGCATGTGCGTGGCTCGGTTTGATTGTTGTGCCTTTGAACACACGACTCTCGGAAAAGGAGATCGATCATGTACTGGTCGATGCAACTCCGCATGGCTTGATTCGACACTCGTCGCTGGCAGCTCCAACCGTACAGCTCCCGTGGGAACGAATCATCGACAAAGAACCCTTTGACTTTGAAGGTGACTCAGATCCCAAGGCGGTCTACGATCCCGACGCAGTTTTTACTCTCATTTACACCAGCGGAACAACCGGTTTGCCCAAGGGAGTTGCTCTAACGCACGCCAATATCCTGGCAAACATGGACCACGTCAACTACTGGATGCGTTATAGAGAAGGAGGCGTCTATCTACACGCCGCGCCGATGTTTCACATCGCGGACTTTCCCTTCATGTTTGCATCGCCGGCTTTCGGCACTTGTCAAACCACGATTCCGAAGTTCAGCCCGCAAGCGTTCTGCGAGATCGTAGAACGTGAACATGTAACGCACACGGTAGTGGTTCCAACGATGATCAATATACTGACTCAATTTGCAGACCTGAAGAAGTATGACCTGACGAGTCTTGAGCGGTTGGGATACGGAGGTTCTCCGATTGCGCCCGATCTAATCCATCGCATTAGAGAAATTTTTCCAAACGTGGAACTGGTCCAGGTATACGGGCTGAGCGAGACGGGATTTCTTACCGGTTTGCAGAATCAAGAACATACTGAAAGTAGATTGCCGTCCTGCGGGCGCGCTTGTCCGGGGATCGAAGTGCGTGTTGTCGACGATTCGGGAAAAGAAGTTGAAGCAGGCCAACCCGGTGAATTGGTTGCTCGCGGCGCAAACGTTGCTCGCGGCTATTGGAATAATCCGAAAGAAACCGGCCTCGCTTTCCGTGACGGTATGTTTCGGACCGGCGATATAGGGTACCAGGACAAGGAGGGCTTCTTTTATATCCTCGATCGTTTGAAGGACATGATTGTCACGGGCGGCGAGAATGTTTACTCGGGCGAAGTCGAGGCTGTTCTTTATCAACATCCGGCAGTTCGTGAAGTCGCGGTTTTCGGGATCCCCGATTCAAAATGGGGAGAACTCGTAATGGCTTGCGTCGTTTTGAAGCCAGGAAATGCGCTCACCGCGGACGACTTAATCGCTTACGCCCGCCAGTCTCTGGCCCACTACAAGATTCCGCGCCGGATTGAATTCTCGGATACCGAGTTACCAAAGAGCGGCTCCGGCAAGATACTCAAGAAGGACCTGCGCGAGCGTTTTTGGGCCAATCGCGAACGCGCCGTCGGTTAATTTCGAAACACGACCGCGCTAAGACTTATAGGAAATCGAGACTATGTAATGTTATCCGGCAATAACTCGATTTAGTAATCTTCCGCTCGTACCATTTAGGGTTTCGACAAAAAGCGAATGGGCGCAATCTGTCTCTTAAATTCCTGCTATCGAGGGCTTTGCCTCAAAAGTCGGAATTACTGTTGGACACGGCTTTGCACGAAAAGTCCCTACATATTGGCCCCTGTGTGCAACCTCTGTGTTCTCTGTGTCTTTGTGGTGTGTTTTTGCTCGGAATTCATCAACCACAGAGACACAGAGAACACAGAGGTTGCACAGAGAAGAGGGCCTTCATGACTTTTTGTCCAACACCGGCTCATGACTCTTGAGGCAAAGCCAGTCAGCGGAGAAATAAATGCATCCTTTACGCAAACTACGGGAGACTGGTAAACCCACACCCGCCCAGGTGAGCGCGCTGCTTGCCGAAAACATCGTATTCAACAGCCCAATCCTGATACGGCCGATCGAGGGCCGTGAAGTCTGCGCGGCGATCTTCGCGCAGTCGAGCTCTACGCGTGGTTCCGGTACTTATACAGCGGAGTTTAAGCTCGATGAGCGCACCACTTTCTTACGCTGGGTTGGGACCATGGATGGCCACAAGATCGAGAGCCTGGAGGTCATCGTAGATGACGAGCAGGGGCTGATCGTGGAACGCACTATTGCTCTTCGGCCGTTTCCGGCGGTGAAACTATTCCGTGACGCCATGTATGCATCGCTCAAGGATAAGCTGCCGCCCGATGTCTGGGACTACCCAACACCTTCGGCGTAATTGCAAACTGAAAAAGGATTTTATGATTTTCGAAAAACTCAACGTTAGCAGAGAGGGGCAGGTTCTCTTTGTGGAGATCTCAGCCCCGCCGATGAATCTCGAGGAACCTGAGCTCATCCGCGATCTGGTTTCACTCATTCAGCAAGCCGAGGCCGACGATGCGGTCCAGGTGATCGTGTTCAAGAGCGCGGATCCTGACTACTTCATTTCCCACGTTGACGTTACTCGCATCAAGGAGAACCGCGAGGCGGCAGCGAAGCTCGACGGCAGTCCCTCGATCGGCCAGGTCCTGCGGCACATGAGCGCCAGCCGCCTAGTTACCATCGCGCAGATCGAAGGTCGGGTTCGCGGTGTTGGCAGCGAGTTCATTCTCGCCTGCGATATGCGCTTTGCGGCGCGCGAGTCAGCGATTTTCGGTCAGTTCGAGCCGGCCTTCGGTGTGATCCCCGGAGCGGGCGCGGCCCAACACCTCACGCGACTCATGGGTCGCGGGCGGGCACTGGAAGTTTTGTTGAGCGCCGATGATTACAACGCTGAAATAGCCGAACGCTATGGCTGGATCAATCGCGCATTGCCCGCCGCCGAGCTAAGCGATTTCGTGAGATCGCTCGCGCATCGGATTGCCAGTTTTCCAGCCGTCGGCCACGCCGTCGTCAAGGATCGAGTCAACGCGATCGCTCTCGCTTCGGCTGAAGACATTCAGCGCGATTCCGATCTATTCCTCGAAGGTGTGAGCGCTCCTGAATACCAGAGACGGATGCAGGAGGCGATGAAACGCGGCTTTCAGACGAGAGAAGCAGAAATGAACCTGGGCCAGTTGGTGGCGAATCTTTAAGGAGCACGTATGTCCACGATCCATTTGCACCAGACGACTACCTTGACGCCCGCGCAGTATGTCGCCGGGCTCACTGACTTCGGTCCTGGCCGATCGAAAATCTTTGGCAACAGCGCTGACGAGTATCTGAAAGTGCATAGCAAAGGCAAGCACGACGCTGATGTCACGGAAGGCTCGGGCGGTATCTGGGAGCGATTGCGTTATGACTGGTCCAACCCCAACCGTGTTGTTCTCACGACGACTGACTCCAACACGTGGGGAGGCGCGTCAGGCTACGTTTACACGTTTCCGCGTCAGCCCAACGGTACGACCGACATTGACGTTGTCATAGTGCGCGAAGGTAAGAACCTCAAGGGGAAGGTGCTCGGCCTCGTGCTTGGGACCATAGGCCGAGGGGTCTTGAAGAAGGCATTTGAAAATTCCGTCAAGGTGATCGAAGCCCGAAATAAGGGAACGGCGGCAAGCGCATCGTGATATAGGAAGAGATGAACTTTCGATGTAGATGAATAGGAGGAACATGGCAAATCCCATTCTGGTCACCGGCGCGGCTGGCCGCGTCGGCGCAGTGGGGCGCACGGTCACCGAACTGCTGTTGAAGCAAGGCAAAGCGGTGCGTGCTATGGTGCGCAGTGAAGACGAGCGCGCGCAGGCATTGCGCGACATGGGTGCAGAGGTCGTGGTCGGCGATCTGCTCGATCTCGATTCGATGCATCGCGTGATTGCCGGCTGCGACACGATGTACTTCGGCATGTCGGTTTCGGATGCTTATCTGGCTGCGACAGTAAACACGGCGGCCGTGGCGAAGCATCACGGCGTGAAGGCGTTCATTAATATATCGCAGATGACGCTCTCTCAGATGAGTATTACCGAAACCACCGCGAGCCCACAGCACAAGCTACAGTGGCTCTCCGAACAGGCACTGAACTGGTCCGGTCTGCCGGTCGTACACGTACGGCCGACAGTGTTTCTCGAAGGGTTCTTCCTGACTTTCACCTCGGATTCGGTAAGGGTATCAAATCAGATCAGACTACCCTTCGGCGAGGGCAAGACTTCGCCGGTCGGAGCGGAAGACGTTGCGCGTGTAGTCGCCGCACTGCTCACCAATCCGCAGCCGCACATCGGCAAGATCTATCACCTGACGGGTCCACAGTCGGAGAACATGAATTTTTATGCAGAGGAGTATTCGAAAGCGCTGGGCCGCACGATCACCTATCAGGACATTCCGGTCGAGCCGTGGCGAGACGCGCTGCTGGAGCGCCACTGGCCGGTTCACGTCGTGAATCATCTCGCGGTAATGGCCGATCTGCACCGCGCTGGACGCTACGATCGGATGTCAGACGACGTGCTTACGCTGACGGGGCGAGGGCCGCTGAGCGTGCAGGAGTTCGTCAGCAAGAATGCGGCGGCATTTACGGCGTCGGCAAACGCGGCCTGACTCCTGGGATTCAACGGATCTACTTCTCTATAGGTAAAGAAAAGAACATGGCTGATGTGAAGTTTGTCAGAGACATCACTGCACTTCTAGTTATCGATCCGTATAACGATTTCATTTCCGAGGGAGGCAAATTCTGGCCTCACCTGAAGACTGTTGCCGAAGCTAATAATTGTGTTCCTAATATGGTCCAGGTCCTGAATGCGGCGCGCGCGGCGAAACTTCGTGTTTTCTATCCGCTGCATCGTCGCTACCGTCCCGGCGATTACGAGACGTGGAAGTACATTGCGCCCATCCAGAAGAGAACCTGGTCGAGCAAGGCGTTCGAATACGGCACGTGGGGAGGTGAGATCCGTAAGGAGTTCGAGCCCCAACCCAGAGAGACCATAATCCTCGAGCATTGGGGTTCCAGTGGTTTCGCCAACACAGACTTGGATTTGCAACTCAAGAAACATGGCATCCATCAGCTCGTCGTCATAGGACTAATCGCACACACGTGTGTGGAAGCAACGGTACGTTATGCGTTTGAGTTGGGCTACGAAGTCACGATGGTAAGAGACGCGACGGCAGACTACTCGGACGTAGAGATGCACGCCGCACTCGCTGTCAACATTCCAAACTACGCTGCCATTGTGACCACCGCGCAACTCCTCGAATCGATTGCGTCCCTGTAGCAGTTGAGGAAGTTCTGTTTCTTGAAGGCATCTGTGGACCGACGGCGCAACATGTTGATCGGGATAGTTGCCGCCGTTCTTATTATAGGATCGTTGAGCTACGCTACGGGTTTGACGAAGCTAATACGTAGTTCGTTTGCCAGTTCCGTTGAATACAAAAGTTCGGAATCTGCTACTGCTCCAGAGCTAGCGGCTCGTGAGTGGATAAACTCAGAACCACTCAAGCTGAAAGAGTGCGAAGTCGCGTTGTCCTCGCCGGAGCAACAAACACGAGTGTTGGCGCACGGCCGCTTGAGACAGGCTAAGAGTGGCGAAACTATTGTTGAACTAAGTACACGAGATCAATTTCTTCGTGGTCGTTTCCTGTCGGCTCGAATTGCACCAGGTCTAAGACAATCAAGAAGATCTGATTGCCTCTGTAGCTCATTCAACAGCTCTACTTTAAGCACTTCGATTAACTGAAAACGCTCATTTGCGGAATATGAACCAGCCAAAAAATTGAGCGCATTTTGAGCGCAATGAAAGACGGGTCAAAGGGACAAGTCCTTAAAGTTGACCGAACGATCAAATCTACGTCCCGGACGGTGGCAACGAAAGAATCCAGTACTTCTCAATTTGAACGGGAACGCACCTTGGAGGCTTTGCGACAAAACCCTACATGGGGATGGCAACTAGCCTTAACGGCGAAGTCTATCTGGGCCAACCTGAAGTCGACCAAGAACTTGATGTAGCGTTTGCGGATGGCCAAGTAATGGAGGTATACCGGCGTTTTCGAGTTTGTCGTTCCTGCGAAGATACTTGCTGCTCCTTGAGCATATCCCAAGCACAATAAATTGTTTTTCGGTTAAGCGTGTATTCCGGTACTCCTGTGTAACTTGAACCATTAATCTGCCGAGCCGGCAACTTAATGGTTCCAGTAGCCTCCGGCAATTAATTGGTTCCAAATTTTTCCCGATTCTTCAAAAAAGTACAAACTGCCTAAATTACCTCGTAAATTGTTAGCCGCTGTTCTTTGGTCGCACTCTCGGCAACTTATTGGTTCCAAAACGTCCGACAATTTAATGGTTCCATTTTTTTGGAGAGATAACTGTCAATATTGACAGTAACCTCGTTACCTCGTCTTCATGTTTACTGTAGGGAGGTGTGTCAAGGCGACGCCCTTCCCAATCGGAGATGCCGCTCCTTGAGATCGGCTGACGTGGGGCGGCTACGGTCCAATAGCAACTGGCGCTGATTCCTGTAGGATTTTTCCCCCGACGTGAATCTCGGTCCTTAATAATATTTGGTTCGTTGTTCCTCTATGACTGAAGGACCTCACTTGCTCTCTCTTCGATGCGGTTCTTATCCACGTGTATTTCTATTAGCTCTGCTGCGACGACTATCGGTTATTCTGGTCGTCTTCCTGCCATTGATCGCACTGTCAACGACTACATCAGCCGCGGATAAGAACGTCCTTTTCCTCTATGGCGACAAGAGCAACGGGATGATGGGCTACCGTGACGTAGTTCAGTCCGCTATCAGATCCGGATCGCCCGATCGGATTACTTTCTACGAAGAGTACATGGATCTTTCGCAGCACTCCGGTGATGAGTATCTTTCGCTCGTTAGTAGTTTTTACCGCCAGAAGTACCAGGGTCAGAAATTCGATCTGATTATTGCCCAGGCTGGATCGGTCTTGAACTTTCTCACGAAATATGGCGAGGAATTATTTCCCGGTACGCCGACCGTTTTCGGCACTCTTGAGAAGAGCCGGATCGAAGGGCTAAAGCTCCGGCCGAACATCACCGGCGTTCTGGTGGATGCCGGTTTTGGTGCAACGCTCGAGGCAGCTCTAAGAATGCAGCCAGACGTGCGAAACGTAGTCGTCGTATCTGGAAGTTCACCGATTGATGCCAAGAATCTAACCAAGGCGCAGACGCAGTTTCACAGCTTCGAAGGACGTGTTGAGTTTACCTATTTAACCGGTTTGCGGATGGAAGAGTTGGAGCAACGACTAGCGAATCTGCCCGAGCACACAATCATCTTTTACATCACTCTTTATCGCGATGGAGCCGGCCAGGCTTTCGCTTTGCTGGACTCGGTGGCTCGAGTAACCAAGGCTTCAAGGCTTCCGACATATGGCGTCATAGATAGTCTTATCCAAGCTGGATCTATCGGCGGGTTTGTCTTGAGCATGGACGCAGATGGAAAGGAAGTCGCAACGCTCGCCCTGCGGGTGCTGTCAGGAGAAAAACCAGCGGACATACCCATTCGCGTGGCCGACACGAATCGCTACATGTTTGATTGGCGACAGCTCCGTCGCTGGAACATCGATGAGCGGAGGCTCCCGCCAGGCAGCATCCTATTGTTTCGCCAGCCGACTTTTTGGGAGCTGTACAAGTGGCGCGTAGTCGCAGTCACTTCAATATGCGTTCTCCAGGCACTGCTGATCGTGTGGCTATTGATTACGCGTCACAAGCGGCGCCGAGCCGAAGAAGCAAAAGAGAGTTTGGCGGCGATCGTCGAATCTTCGGATGACGCGATTCTGAGCGAGACCCTGGATGGAACGATCAAAAGCTGGAATGCGGGCGCCGAAAAGATTTACGGCTACACAGCCGGCGAAATGGTAGGGCAACACGTTTCGACTTTGATTCCAGTTGAGCTGCACAAAGAACTTCCTATGATCCTCGAACGGATCAGGCGCGGTGAGAGCGTCGATCAACTGGAGACGGTGCGGCTCACCAAAGACGGGCGGCGAATCGACGTCTCGCTCACAATATCCGCGATCAAGGATGAGCGCGGGATCATAACAGGCGCTTCGGCCGTTGCCCGCGACATCACGGATCGCAAGCGTGACCAGCAGAGACTCCAACATTTGGCGGGGCGGCTACTCATGATGCGGGACGAGGAGCAGCAGCGAGTCGCCGCCGAGTTGCACGACGGACTGGGCCAGAACCTCGCGATCATCAAGAACCGCGCCATCATCGGCTTGCGTGATCAGACCAGTCAGGAGCGGGCCAGGGAGCAGTT
>JADMIO011472267.1_pt1 | contig 20294 bp, 18 predicted proteins | sample 8958161 | NCBI WGS metagenome assembly JADMIO01 (sample SAMN16585339, study PRJNA669376) | soil metagenome | isolation source: Crop rotation soil | place: USA: Cullars Rotation, Alabama | collected 2011 | reverse complement strand
CCGCCGAGCCGACGGTGCCGTATCCGAGCAGGCCGATGCCGAGCGGTTCGCTGGTCACCGCGCCGGATGATAGGGCGCCGCCGCCCGTCCCCGCGCTACGCTCTCGCGTCATGTTGGACTCAGCGCAGGGAAGCGGGCGGCACGCGGTCGTGGTGGGGTGCGGACGCGTCGGATCGGCGGTCGCGGTGCGGCTCGCGGAGGGTGGCTGGGACGTGTCCGTGATCGACGAGCGCTCCGAGACGTTCCAGCGTCTCGGCGAGGCCTTTCCGGGCAACACGGTCGAGGGTCACGCCCTCGACCTCGAGACGCTGCTCGCGGCCGGCATCGACCGCGCCGAGGCCGTCGTGATCGCGACGAACGGCGACAACACGAACATCGTCTGCGCGCAGATCGCGCAACGGCGCTACGGGGTCGGCTGCGTCGTCGTGCGCATCCTCGACCCCGCGCGCGCGGAGCTCTACTCGGACCTCGGCATGCGCATCGTCTGCCCGACCTCCGGCGCCATCGACGTGCTGTCCGAGACCGTCCTCTCGCACTCGGCGGCGATCTGATGTACATCCTCATCGCCGGTGGAGGCAAGGTCGGGCGCAACCTCGCCCACGAGCTGCTCGAGATGGGCCACGAGGTCACGGTCATCGAGCAGAAGGCGGATCGCTACCGCCTGCTCGAGGAGGAGCTCGAGCACGTCGCGCAGCACGGCGACGCGACCGAGCTGATGGTGCTCGAGCGCTGCGGCATCGAGCGCGCCGAGCTCGTCGTCGCGGTCACGGGCGACGACGAGGACAACATCGTCGTCTGCCAGGTCGCGCGCGAGAAGTACGGCGTGGAGCGCGTGATCGCGCGCGTCAACGACCCGCGCAACCACCAGCTGTTCGACCTCGTCGGCATCGCGCCGTCGGTGTGCGCGACGACGTCGATCATGCGCCTGATCGAGCACGAGCTGCCCGACCACGAGCTCGTGCCGCTGCTCGAGCTGCGCCGCGAGGGGCTCGAGGTCGTCGAGGTGCAGCTCGGCGACGACATCGCGCAGCGGCGCGTCTCCGAGATCCCGCTCCCCGACGGCGCGCGCCTGATCGCGGTGCTGCGCGCGGGCGCGTCCGACATCGCCGGGCCGGACACGATCGTGCGCCCGGGCGACCAGGTGCTGGCGATCGCCCGCTCGGGGCTCGAGGACGCGCTGCGGCGCGCGCTCCTGACGTAGCTCAGGCGAGCAGGGCGGCGAGCTGCTCGCGCGACTCGACGTGGCGGGCCGTCGTGGCGCCGAGCGCCTGCAGGCACTCGGCGTAACCGTCCCCCTCCGGCTCGAGCACGACGGCGTCGAGCCGGCGGTCGAGGCCGAGGAAGGCCAGCGTCGCGGCCGAGCTCTCCCGCGGACCCTGCCCGTAGGCGGCGAGCGTCGTGCCCTCGGCGCGCAGGCGCGCGAGCAGCGCGGCGACGCCGGGATCGCGGCGCAGGTGCACGCGCGCGTTGTCGTCATAGAAGCGTGCGAGCTCGTGCCGCCACGTGCTGACGTCCTCGCCGGCCCAGGCCTCGAGCGCCGGCACGGCGTCCTCCCGCGCCGGCAGCGCCGCGGGGTCGAGCTCGCGGATCGCCGCGAAGCGGCGCGCGAGGTGCGCGACCGCCACCGGCCAGATGGCGTCGCCGCCGGGCGCGATCGCGCGCTCGGCGAACACGACCGCGTCGCTCACGCGGCCAGCTCGCGGAGGCGCGTGCGCGTGACGGCGATCGCCGCGACCGCGATGCCCGCGCCGTCGATCGCGACGTCGTGCGCCGCGGGCGTGCGGCCGGGCACGAACGACTGGTGCCACTCGTCGCTCACGGCGTAGGCCAGCGCCGCGAGCGCGCCGCCGACGACCGCGTGGGCGACACCGGCGCGGCGCAGCGCGCGGATCAGCAGCGTGGCCAGCACGAGGTAGCCGAGCGCGTGCCCGAGCTTGCGCAGGACGAGCTCGCCCGAGGAGAGGTCGCCCCCGCCGTGCTGGGCCGAGAACGCGAAGATGATCGCCATCCAGGCGAGCGGCGGCAGCCACGTGGCGGCGAGGCGGGTCACGCCGCGCATCGTGGCAGAGGCGCCGCCGCGATCCCGCCGGGTCAGCCCTGCGGCCGCGCGTGGATCGGGCCGCTCGCGCCGGCTCGCCCAGGGCGGTCTCAGACGGGGGCGGGCGTCACGTCCCGCTCCTGCTCCGGCAGCTCGTCGCCGGCGGGCGGGGCGGGCAGCTCGCCGCGCAGCTCGAGGTAGTACGTCTCGAGCTCGGCGGCCACGTTCGTCCACGAGTAGCGCGTCGTCGCGGTGAGGCGGCCCTCCGCGCCCATGCGCTGCAGCTCGCTGGGCGAGCCGAGCAGCGCGTCGAGCGCGCCGCCGAACGCCGCGGGCTCGTCGGGCGGCTCCACGAGGACGCCCTCGCGGCCGCTCGTGAGCAGCCGCTCGAAGCCGGAGATCCGGCTCGCCACGACGGGCGTCCCGCAGCTCATCGCCTCGAGCAGCACCATGCCGAAGCTGGCGCGCTGGCAGGGCGTGCAAAAGACGTCGGCGGAGGTGTAGTAGCGCGGGCGGTTCCAGTCGACGCGGCCGGCCCAGTGGACGCAGCGCGCGACCTCGGGCGCGAGGCGGTTGGCGTAGTAGCGCCGCAGCGGCCCGTCGCCGACGATGCAGAGGCGCACGTGCCCGTCGCGCGCGCGCCACAGCCGGTCGAACGCCTCGAGCATGATGCCGAGCCCGTTGCGCGGGTCGAAGCGGCCGAGGAAGAGCACGACCGGATCGCCACTCGCGCGCAGCTCCTCGAGCGGTCGCGCCGACGGCGAGAAGTGGTCCTCGTCGATGCCGTTCGGGATCACGCGCCAGTCGAACTCCGGGAAGTAGTGGTCGAGGGGCTCGATGCAGGCGTCGGAGACGACGATGTGGCCGTGCAGCCGGCTCAGCGACGCGCGCGTGGGCGCCTGCACGAGGTCGCGCACGCGGCCGGGCGTGAACACCGAGTGGTAGGTGCCGACGCCGACCGCGCCGTCCGGCAGCGCGAACGGCGCGAGCATGAAGAAGCTCGGGTTGTAGGGCGCGTGGATGTGCACCACGTCGAAGCCGCGCGAGGCGAGGAAGCGCCGCAGCTGCAGCGTTCCGAGCGGGAAGACGGTGTGGAGCGTCTGCGAGCCGTTGCCGTAGAGCGGCAGCGCGAGGCCCATGTGCACGAGCTCGACGCCGTCAGCCGCGAGCACGCGCTCGCCGCGGTCGGCGGCGCGCGGGGCGTGCGGCACGCGCCCGGTCAGGATCGTGACCTCGTGCCCGCGCGCGGCCAGGTTCACGGCCTGGCCGTGGACGTGCTCGGTGATCCCGCCCAGCTGCGGGTAGTAGTAGTCCGTGAGGATGCAGACACGCACGCGCGCGAGCGCCCGTCAGTCCCCGAAGCTCAGCTCGTAGCCGACGGAAGAGAGACGCACCTGCACGAGGCGCAGGGCCTCGGAGTAGAACTCGATCGGCTCGATGCCGTAGCCGGTGCGGACGAGCTCGCCGAGGTCGGCGTCGTCCTCGACGGGCGCGAGCAGGTCCGACCAGAGCTCGAGCAGCTCCTCCATGATGTTCGTGATCACGGCGGAGGTGCGCTCGGGCTCCTGCTGCATGCGGCGCCGCACGTAGGAGACGCCGATGCCGATGTGGCGCGCCTCGTCGCGCGCGACGAGGCGCTGGCCCTCGGCCAGCCCCGGGAACGAGAGACGCTCGTACTGCGTCGCCGCGAGGTTCTGCGCGGTGCGCGCGATGACGCCCTCCGCGAGCAGGTGGTAGACGACGACCGCGCGCACGAAGTCGTCCTCGTCCGTGCTGCCCGTGAGCCGTCCCACGTGGTGCTCGAGCCGCGCGTAGAGCGCCTCGGCGACCATGTCCATGTTGCGGTCGGCGACCGCGCGCACGGCCTCGATGCCGCCGCGCACGCCGAAGACCTCCTCGTAGATCCGCAGCACGGCCTGGAGGTGGCGGTGCTCGTCCGCGACCTGCGTGGCGAGCAGCAGCTGCACGTCGTAGGTCGGCGCGGCGATCAGGAACGGCGCGAGCAGTTTCGCGACGCTGAACTCGGCGTGGAAGCGGTGCGCGAAGATCCAGACCATGCCGCTCTGGGCGCTCTCGTCGAGCGCGAGGAAGCTGCGGCGGTCGGTCTCGAGGTCGAGCGCGAGGGCCGACCACTGGTTGCGCTCCCAATGCGCGTACAGGGCGCTGAACGCGGAGGCGCGCTCCTCGAGCGCCGCAACCTCGGCGGCCTCCTCGGCGTCCGCGCGTGCGAGTAGATCGTTCGGGTCAGCCATCGGCCACTTCGCCTCCGTCTGAGCATCCTGGCGCACAGCCGCGCAAGGTTACACGTCGTAGCGCTTTCTCGCTCCCCGCCATTCCTTCCTTCGCGGTCTCGCGCGTCACGGAACCCGGCGGCGGCATGGCGCGTGGGTGGGTTTGTGGGGGGGAAGCCGAACCGGACACCAGTTTTCCACGACTCCGGAGCTAGGGTGACCAGGCCGGCGGCATGCCGCGGCCAGCGGCGGCGACGGAGGTGTTCGAGACGGTGGCACGGCGATCGATCCTCGCGACGGCAGCGGCTCTCGCAGCGCTGGTCGCGCCGGCGGTGCCGGATGCGTCCGCGGCCACGGCGCCCGCGGCGGCGCCGGTGCTCACGAGCGCGCCCTACACGCTGCCCGTGACGTTCCACTGGACGCCGGGCGACGACCCGCTCAACACGTCGCAATCCGTCTACCGCGACGAGGGCGTCTGCACCTCGCCCGTGAGCGAGGGCGGGCCGATCCGCACGTTCCCGGGCAACGCCACGACCGACTTCTCGGGCAACCCGGTCGACGGCGTCTACTGCTACTACATCAAGAGCGCCGATCTGCTCACGACGGCCAACAGCCCCGGCCTCACGGTCGTCGTCGACACGCAGGCCCCGACCGCCACCGTGGCCGTCGCCGGCCAGGTCGGCGGCATCGTCGGCGGGACGGTCGGCGTCTCGGGCACGAGCGCCGACGCCGTCTCGGGCGTCGCCGCGAGCGTCTTCCACGCCGGCGCCGTCGGCGCGTGTCCGTCGGGTCCGGTGATCGGCGCCTCCTGGGACACGACGGCGACGCCGAACGGCGCCTACGAGGTCTGCAACGTCGTCACCGACGTCGCCGGCCACGTCGCCGTGGCAACGGCGCGGGTGACGGTCAGCAACCTGCTGCCGCTGGCGGCCGCGCCGGCGCCGGCCGCAGCGGCGCCGGTCGCGCCCGCGGCGCCGGCCGCCAAGGACACGGTCGCCCCCGACGCCCCGGGCCGGCTGCGCGTCGTGCTGCCGCGCGCCAGGCCGGGTGCCGCGCGCGTGCGCGTGACGCTGCGCTGGACGGCACCCGTGGCGCCCGACCTCGAGCGCGTCGACGTCGTGCTCAACGCCCGTCGCGCGCCGCGCGACGCCCGCGACGGCACGCGCGTCTACCGCGGCCTCAAGCGCTCGGCGGTGCTGAGCCTGCGCCCCGGCCGCAAGGCCTACGTCGCGCTCTTCGCCTACGACCACGCGGGCAACGTCTCCCCGCCGGCGCGGCGCCTGGTCTCGCTCGCCTCGCTCATCCCGCTGCGGCCGCTCACCGGCAGCGTCGTGGACGCCGAGCCGCACCTCACGTGGAAGGCGCGGGCGGGGAGCGCGTACTACAACGTCCAGCTCTTCCGCAACGGCCGGCGCGTGCTCGTCGCCTGGCCGGAGCGCCCCGCCTACACGGTGCCCGCGGGCAAGCTCGAGCCCGGCACGTACGTCTGGTTCGTCTGGCCGGCGCTCTCGCGCGGCGGCAAGACGCCCGCGTTCGCGAAGCTGATCGGCCGTGCCACGTTCGTCGTCAAGGCCTAGGCGAGGCGCCGCGGCGGGCATACAGTGCCGCCATGCCGCCCGCCGAGGCTGCAGGGAAGGCACGGGCCGAGCTGCTCGAGCAGGGCCGCGAAGCGGCTGCGCGGCACCAGTGGCGGCGCGCGCACGCCGCGCTCGCGGAGGCCGATCGAGCCGCGGGCCTCGAGGCCGCGGAGCTCGAGCTGCTCGCGACCGCGGCCTCGCTGCTCGGCCACGACGAGCAGCACGTCCACCTCCTCGAGCGGGCGCACCAGATGCACCTCGAGGACGCCGAGCCGCTCCGCGCCGCCCGCTGCGCGTTCTGGGCCGGCACGCACCTGCTGCTGCGGGGCGACGCGGCGCGCGGCACCGGCTGGCTCGCGCGCGCGCAGCGGCTCGTCGAGCAGGAGGCGCGCGAGTGCGTGGAAGCGGGATACCTCCTCGTGCCCGCGATGATGGGGCAGGAGGCCGCCGGCGACCTGGCGGCCGCCTACGACAGCGCCGTGCGGGCCGGGGCGATCGGCGAGCGCTTCGCCGATGCCGACCTGCTCGGGCTCGCGCTGCACGAGCAGGGCCGCCTCCTGCTCAAGCAGGGGAGGAGGGAGGAGGGTCTGGCGCTGCTCGACGAGACGATGCTCGCGGTGACCTCGGGCGAGCTCTCGCCGCTCGTCTCCGGCCTCATCTACTGCAGCGTGATCGAGGGCTGTCATCAGGTCTACGAGCTCGGTCGCGCCCAGGAGTGGACCGCGGCGCTGACGCGCTGGTGCGCCGAGCAGCCGGACATGGTCAGCTTCACCGGCCGCTGCCTCGTGCACCGCGCCGAGATCCTGCAGCTGTGCGGCTCCTGGCCGGCGGCGCTGGAGGAGGCGAAGAAGGCCGAGCAGCGCTTCGGCGAGGCGCTGTACGAGCTCGCAGCCGGCGAGGCCGCGTACCGCCAGGGCGAGATCCAGCGGCTCCGTGGCGAGCGCAGCGCCGCGGCGAGGGCCTACCGCGAGGCGCGACGGCGCGGCTGGGAGCCCCAGCCCGGTCTCGCCCTGCTGCGCCTCGCCGAGGGTGACGCCGCCGCCGCCGCAGCCGCGATCCGGCGCACCCTGGGCGAGGCCGCCGATCGCTCGCAGCGCGCGGCGCTCCTGCCCGCGGCGGTCGAGATCCTGCTCGCGGTCGGAGACGTCGAGGGCGCGCGCGCCGCATGCGGCGAGCTGCAGGCGATCGCCGACGGCTTCGCGAGCGGCATGCTGGCCGCGGCCCTCGCGCACGCCAGGGGGGCGATCGCGCTCGCCGGCGGCGACGCCTGGGCCGCGCTCGCGTCGCTGCGTCTGGCGGCGCGCTCGTGGCAGGCGCTCGACGTGCCCTACGACGCCGCACGCGCGCGCGTGCTCCTCGCGCTCGCGTGCCGCGCGCTGGGCGACGAGGACACGGCGCTGCTCGAGCTCGACGCGGCCCGCGAGGTGTTCGTACGGCTGGGTGCCGTGCCCGAGGTCGCGCGCGCGGACGCGCTCGCCCCGCGGGCGGCCCGCCGCGACGCCCACGGCCTCACGCCGCGCGAGCTGGAGGTGCTCCGTCTCGTCGCGGGCGGCGCGACGAACAAGGAGATCGCCGCCGGGCTCATCCTCAGCGAGCGCACCGTCGACCGCCACCTCAGCAACATCCTCCGCAAGCTGCGCGTGCGCACGCGCGCGGCCGCCACCGCGTACGCGTACGAGCACGAGCTGCTCTGAGCCCGGCTGGGTGGAACCACCCAGCCCGGCGCGTGCGAAGGATGCGTCGTTCCTCCGATGTGGCGGATCGTTCGGCGGCCTAGCCTCGGCGAAAGGCCGTCGACAGGAGGACACCATGGCCACGCACGAGCTCGAGCAGACCCAGCAGGCGTGGGATGCCATCGCGGAGGGCTACGACACGTTCGTCACGCCGACCCACATGTCCCTGGGCGGGGAGGCCCTGACGCGCGCCGGCATCGCTCCCGGCGCGCGGTTCCTCGACGTGGCCGCCGGCAGCGGTGCCCTCAGCCTCCCCGCCGCGCGCCTCGGTGCGCACGTGACCGCGACCGACATCACGCCGGCGATGCTCGCGCGGCTCCGCGAACGTGCTCGGCGCGAGGGCCTCGACGTCGAGACGCGCGTCATGGATGGTCACGCGCTCGAGCTCGACGACGATCGCTTCGACATCGCCGGCTCCCAGTACGGCGTCATGCTCTTCCCCGACCTCCCGCGCGCGCTCCGGGAGATGCGGCGCGTGACCGTCCCTGGCGGCCGCGTCTTCCTCGTGGTCTACGGCGCGCCGCCCCAGGTCGAGTTCCTGGGCTTCTTCGTCGCGGCGATGCAGGAAGTCGTGCCGGGCTTCACGGGCTTGCCCGCCGACCCGCCGCCCCTGCCGTTCCAGGTGGCGGACCCGGAGCTCCTGCGCCGGGCGCTCGTCGACGCCGGCCTCGAGGACGTGCGCGTGGAGACGGTCACGCAGGAAATGGAGTTCCGCTCCGGCCGGCACATGTGGGACTGGGTCGTGAACAGCAACCCGCTCGCGACGATGCTGGTCGGCGATCTCACGGCGGCGCAGTCGGACGCGGTGCGGGACGTGCTCGACCGCATGCTGCGCGAGCGCTCGGGCGGCCGCGGGCCGGCGATCCTCACCGATCCCAACCACATCGGCGTGGGACGCGTCTAGGGCGGAGCCGGTCGAGCCGGCTCCGTCGTCGCTCAGCGCGCGGGTGCGTTGACGATCACGACCTTGATCGGCACGACCTTGATCCGGACCTCGGTCGGCGGCCGGCGCTTGTGTGGCGTCCGCTGGATCGTGCGTCCGGCGGCACGGGCGGTCACGCTGCCGGCCGCGTTCTCGGCCACGATCCGGCAGGCGATCACCGTGCCGGCGTCGCTGCGCCTGACGCGGTACGTCTGCTTGCGGGCGCCGGCGATCGCGCGGCCGTTGCGCAACCACTGGTACGAGATCTCGGCGTCCCCGGTCAGGCTCGCCGAGACGCTCAGGATCCGGCCGGAGCGCGGCGTGCCGCGCACGACCGCGCGACGGGTCAGCTTCGGCCGGCCGAGCACGACCACGGAGTCGGACGATGCGTCAGCCGAACCTTGCGAGTTCGTGGCCGTCACGCGACACGCGATCTGCTTGCCGGCGTCCGCCGCGACGAGCGTGTACGAGGACCCGCGCGCTCCAGGGATCACGGTACCGCCGCGCAGCCAGGCGACGGTCGTGGTCGGAGCGGGCACGCCCGAGAACTGCGGATCGCGGCACGTCAGCGTCTTGCCGACCGTGCCCGTGCCGCCGAGCGTCGGATTGGCCTGCACGGCGGGTGGCTCGTTCGAGACGAACGAGATCGGGAGGAGGACGGGATCCGCCATGTCGAAGCCCGAGTCCGGCGAGTACGTCGAAGCGGCGATCGTCATCGACGTCCCGCTCGTGGCGCTCACGTCGTCGAGGGGGATGCTGAATCCGACCGTGCCGGGAGTGAGGACGAGTGGCATCGCGGGAACGAAGATGACGCCGTTCCAGGCGATGAGGTCCGCGCTCGATGCCGTCAGGAAGGCCTCGAAATCCGCGCCGCTCGGTCCCGTCGCGGGATCTCCGTCGCTGTTCAGATCGATGTAGGACGTCTGCTCGCCGAGCAGCGCGCCGGTGCCCACGTCGAGCACCACCGTGAGCGTGCAGTCGCTACTCAGGCTCGCCTGCACGCTGCGGATGTCCGCGCCCGAGCTGTCGACGTCGCCGCTGGGATCGGGCGCGACCTGGGAGCTGGGCGTGGCAGAGGTGCACGCCGCGGCCCCGCTCGCGTCGGGCAGCGCCAAGCCCGCACACAGAGCGCCGACCGCAAGCACGGTGCCCACCGTCGCCATTCGCACAGCGTCCTCCTCAAAGACGCAAATAGCTTATAAGGCATTCGATCGTTCGCACCGAGGGCGCGGTCGTGCGTGGCGCCGATCGGATCGGAACCGGCACGGTCCGTCACAGACACGTATCGGGGCGCGGGCCGACGATGGGCGCATGCCTCATCGACGACTCCTCGCGGCGCTCGTAGCCCTCGCCTTCGCGTGCCTGGGCTGCTCGAGCGCCTACGCGGGCCAGTACACGCTGACCTACGACTTCGCCTCCGACCTCTCCGGCTGGAGCGGCTACGTCGAGCCCGGCTACCTGCTCTGCGGCCGTGGCGCCCCCGCGGGCTGCCCGGACATCACGACGAACCGCATCATGGCGCGGCCGGGCGCTGCGCAGGCGGTCTGGTCGCAGGGCCGCTGGGAGTGGACGGCGCCGCCCGGCACGACGATCGTCGGCGGCTCGCTCGCCTACCGCACGCGCATGCGCCATCCGCAGTTCTTCGCGCGCCTGAAGATGCGCGCCGACGGCGTCACCTGGGACGCCGCGCCGGCGCTCGTGAGCGAGCAGCAGACGGTCGCCCTGACCGATCACGTCGTGGCGCTCGCGCCCGGCTTCCGCCAGATCGGCCTGGCGCTCTACTCGCACCCGGCGGTCAGCGCGGTGACGGACGCGTGGGATGACTACGTCACGCTCGTCCGGCTCGTGGTGACGGTCGAGGACGCCGCGCCGCCCGGCCTCGCCTGGGTCGACGGCGGCGGTCTGCTGGACGGCGCCTGGCACCGCGGCGACGTCTGCGCCACCGTCGCCATCGCCGACGCGCAGTCGGGCGTGGGCGGCGTCTGGATGGTCAGCGGCGGCGCGTCGGCCTCGTGGGCCGCGCCCGCCACCGGGGCGCAGTACCAGCCCGGCATCGGCGCGGCGCAGCCGCAGCTCTGCCTCTCGGCCGCGGCGCTCGGCGACGGCGTGCACGCGGGCTCCGTCGGCGGCTCCGACGCCAGCGGCGGGCTCGCTGCGGCCCTGCCGTTCACGGTGTCCGTCGACGTCACGCCGCCGGCGGCGCGGCTCGTCGCGCCGGTCGCGGCGGCCGCCGCGCAGCCGGCGGTCGAGCTCGACGTCGCCGACGGGACGAGCGGCGTGGCCGCCGTCGCCGTGACGCTCGACGGCGCCGCGCTGCCCGTCGAGGTCGCGGGCGGCCGTGCCCGCGGCCGCCCCGCGGGGGCGCTGGCGTACGGGCCGCACGCGCTCGCCTGGACGGTGGTCGACGCCGCCGGCAACAGCGCGACCGGCGCTGCGCGCTTCGAGGTCGGCGACACGGCGCCGCCGGTGCTGGGCTCGCCGCAGCCCGCGAACGGCGCCGTCCTCGGCAGCGACGACGTCCTCGCGGTCGCGGTGGCCGTGAGCGACGAGGCGTCCGGGGTCGATCCCGCCTCGGCCGTCCTCGCGCTCGACGGCGCGCCGGTCGCGAGCGTCTGGCTCGAGCGCGGCGTCGTGCGCGGCGTGGCGGAGGCGCGCGTCGCGGCCGGCGCGCACCGGCTGGTGCTCACCGTCGCCGACCACGCGGGCAACGTGGCGCGGCTGGCCTGGGAGGTGACCGTCGCGCCCGCTGCGGTGCCCGCGGCCGGCTCGCCGGCAGGAGTCTCCGCCGCGGGCGGCGCGGCGGCGGCGGGGACGCCCGCGACGCCCGGTGGCGCCGCCGGCCGGCGGCGCGATGCCGCGGTGCGCGCCGTCCACGCGCGCATCGGGGCCGCGCGGCCCCTCAGCGTCGTCGTGCGCCTGCGCGTGCCCGTGCGCCTGCGCGTCGCGCTCGCGCTCCGCTGCGGGGCGGCCGTCCGCACGGTGCACGCGCGGGGGAGCGCACGCGGCGCGGCGGCCGTGCGCGTGACCTGTCCCGCCGCGGCGACGGTCGCGCTCGCCGCGACGCGCCGGGTGCTCGCGCGCGTCGCCGCCCGCCGGCTCCCGCTCCGCCTCCAGGTCAGCCCGGTCCGCCGCGCGGCGCCCACCGTGGCCCGCGTCGGCGGCCGGCTGGCGGAGCTGCGAGGCCGCGTTGTCCTGCTCGAGGCACTGACCGCGACGGGCTGGCGACGCGTCGGCACTCCTCGTGCCGACGCGTCGGGTCGCTTCCTCAGCTCGTTCGCGATCGTGCGCTCCGGTCAGTTCGCGCTGCGTGCGCGCGTGCCCTCCGTTGCGGCCGTGCCGAGCGCGCCCTTCGTGCTCACGATGCGCTGAGCGCGACGGCGGGCTCGGCGGCCGCGGCCGGAGCCGGCTCGCCCGCCGCGCGGTGGCGGCCGGGCACGGCCAGCGCGAGCAGCGCGCCCGCGGCGAGGACGCCGGAACCGATCCAGATCGCGGGCACGAGGCCGTCGACGAAGCCCTGGCCCGTGAGCACGTTCCCCTGGCGCGAGAAGACGCTCGCCAGCACCGCCACGCCGAGTGCGCCCCCGACCTCGCGGATCGCGTTGTTGGCGCCGCTGGCCTTGCCCTCGTCGCCGCGCGGCACGCTCGAGAGGATGGTGTTGGAGACGGGCGCGAACACGAGCGCCATGCCGATGCCCGCGAGGATGAAGGGCGGGACGAGGCTCGCGTAGGCAACCGTGGGCGACGACACCGTCGCGAGCCAGCCGAGCGCGACGGCCTGCAGGGCGAGCCCGGTCGCCATCAGCGGACGGCTGCCGATGCGATCCGAGAACGCGCCGGCGAGCGGGGCGACGAACATCGGCATGAGCGTCCACGGCAGCGTGCGGATGCCGGCGTCGAAGGCCGAGTACCCCTGCACCGTCTGGAGGAACTGCGCGAGCAGGAAGATCGAGCCGAAGATGCCGAAGTTCATGATCAGCGAGACGCCGTTGGTCGCGCTGAAGGCGCGGCTGCGGAAGAAGCGCAGCGGCAGCATCGGGGCGGGCGCGCGCCGCTCCCAGGCCGTGAACGCCGCGAGCAGCGCGAGGCCGGTGGCGAGGGCGGCGAGGATCTCGGGGGAGGACCAGCCCTGGTCGTTGCCGCGCACGATGCCCCACACGAGCGCGAAGAGGCCGCCGCTGGCGAGCACCAGGCCGCGCACGTCGAGGCGGCCGTCGGGACCGGTGCTCTCGTCGAGCGCGCGGTACGCGAGCGGCGCCAGGATCACGCCGATCGGCACGTTGAGGAAGAAGATCCACTGCCACGAGAGGCCGTCGACGACGGCGCCGCCGACGACCGGCCCGAGCGCCACGGCGAGGCCGGCGAGCCCGGACCAGATGCCGATCGCGAGCCCGCGGCGCTCGGCCGGGAACGCGCCCGAGAGCAGCGTCAGGCTGAGCGGCATGACGAGCGCGGCGCCGAGGCCCTGGACGCCTCGCGCTGCGATGAGCATGCCGCTCGAGCTCGCGAGCGCGGCCCACAGGGAGCCGGCGGTGAAGACCGCGAGGCCGCCCGCGAAGATGCGCCTTCGACCGAAGCGGTCGCCGAGCGAGGCGCCGGTCAGGAGCAGCGCCGCGAACGTCAGCGTGTAGGCGTTGACGAACCAGCCGAGCTGCGAGATCGAGGCGCCGAGGTCCGCGCGGATGCTCGGCAGCGCGTTGGTGACGACGAGGTTGTCGAGCGTGACCATGAAGACGGCCGCGCCGGTGATCGAGAGTGCGAGCGCCTGGCGGCGCCGGTCGGATGTGGGCTGCTCGGACATGCCGCTCCTTGTAATTGGTTGATTACTTACTAGAACGGATCGTAGTAATCGACTGATACCATGTCAAGGGTGGAAGCGAAATCGGCTCGCAAGACGGCAGACGAGCGGCGCGCGGAGATCGCCGAGGCGGCCGCGATCGAGTTCGCGCGCCGCGGGCTCGAGGGAGCGACGACGGATCGCATCGCGGAGCGCGCGGGCGTCTCGCAGCCGTACGTCGTGCGCCTCTTCGGCACGAAGAAGGAGCTCTTCCTGGCGGTTGCGAACCGCGCCCACGAGCGCATCGCCGACGCCTTCCGGCGCGCTGCGATCGGCGACGACCCGGCGCAGCGGCTCGAGCACATGGGGGCGGCCTACGTCGCGCTGCTCGCCGACCGCGACGAGCTCGCCCTGCAGCTGCAGCTCTACGCCGCCGCCCACGATCCCGAGATCCGCGCGTGCGTGGCGACGCGCTTCGCGCAGCTGCACGAGCTCTGCGCTGAGCTCTCGGGCGCGAGCCCGGAGCAGCTGCGCGCGTTCATGGCCCAGGGGATGCTCTGCAACGTCGCGGCGGCGCTCGATCTGCCGCAGATCGCGTGGGACGAGAACTGGGCGCGCGAGCGCCTCGCAGAGGTCGACGCGGCCTCCGGCGCCGGCGACTGACGGCACGGCGGGTCCTCGGGCGGGCGTGCGCCTGGCCCGTTGCTATCGTCGAGCGGTGAGCGTGACCAAGGATGCCAGCGACCAGCTCCTCGCTGGTCTGAACCCCGCGCAGCGCGAGGCGGTGACGCTGCCCGACGGCCCCGCGCTCGTGATCGCGGGCGCCGGCTCGGGCAAGACGCGCGTGCTCACGTCGCGCATCGGCTACCTCCTCGGCGAGGGCCGGGCGCGCCCGCACGAGATCCTCGCGATCACGTTCACGAACCGCGCCGCGGCCGAGATGCGCGAGCGCGTCGAGCTGCTCGTCGGGCAGTCGCGCGGCATGTGGGTGATGACGTTCCACGCGGCCTGCGGCCGCATCCTGCGGCGCGAGGCCGACCGCCTCGGCTACCGCTCGAACTTCACGATCTACGACCAGGCCGATCAGGTGCGCGTCGTCAAGGCGTGCCTCGAGGAGCTCGGCCGCGACCCCAAGCGCTTCCCGCCGCGCGGCATCCACTCGCGCATCTCGTCCGAGAAGAACCGCCTCGTCTCGTCCTCGCAGTTCCGCGAGAACATCGGCAACTTCTTCGACCAGGTCGTGGCCGACGTCTTCGAGCTCTACGAGCGCCGGCTGCACGCCTCCAACGCGATGGACTTCGACGACCTGCTCGTGCGCAGCGTCGACCTGCTCGAGAGCTTCGACGACGTGCGCGAGCGCTGGCAGGGCGCGTTCTCCCAGTTGCTCGTGGACGAGTACCAGGACACGAACCACGCCCAGTACCGCATCGTGCGCCTGCTCTCCGACGCGCATCGCAACGTGATGGTCGTGGGCGACGCCGACCAGGCGATCTACACCTGGCGGGGCGCCGACATCCGCAACATCCTCGACTTCGAGCGCGACTTCCCCGACGCGCGCGTCGTGCGGCTGGAGCAGAACTACCGCTCCTCGCAGCGCATCCTCGACGCCGCCAACGCCGTGATCGAGCACAACACGGGCCGCATCGAGAAGCGCCTCTGGAGCGAGCTCGGCAGCGGCGAGCCCGTGCGCGTGATCGAGGCCGACGACGAGCACGACGAGGCGCGCATGGTGGCGGCGCGCATCGGCGCGCTGCTCGAGGGCGGCTCGAGCGCGTCGCAGATCGCGGTCTTCTACCGCACGAACGCGCAGTCGCGCGTGCTCGAGGACCTGCTCGTCCGCCACGGCGTGCCGTACCAGGTGATCGGCGGGCCGCGCTTCTACGAGCGCGCCGAGATCAAGGACGCGATGGCCTACCTCAGCGTGCTCGACAACCCGACCGACGAGGTCGCGCTGCGCCGCATCATCAACACGCCGCGGCGGGGCATCGGCGACGCCAGCGTCGATCGCCTGGCTGCCACCTCGGGCTTCGCGGGCGGCTCGCTGTGGGATGCGCTCGCCGACCCGGACGGCGCGGGCGTGAGCACCGCCGCCGCGCGCTCCGTCCGGGCCTTCCGCGCGATGATGGACGAGCTGCGCGACCGCGCCGTCGAGCTGCCGGTCGGCGACCTGCTCGAGACGCTGCTCGAGCGGACGGGCGTGATCGAGGCGTTCGAGGCCGAGCGCACGATCGAGGCGCAGGGGCGGATCGAGAACCTGCAGGAGCTCGTCGGCGTCGCACGCGAATACACGGCGCGCAGCGAGGAGCCCTCGCTGGCCGGCTTCCTGCAGGAGGTCGCGCTGACCGCGGACGCCGACGCGCTGGCGGCGGAGGACGGCTCCGGGCGCGTCACGCTGATGACGCTCCACAACGCCAAGGGCCTCGAGTACGAGGCCGTGTTCGTGATCGGCATGGAGCAGAACCTCTTCCCGCACGTGCGCGCGATCGAGGAGGCGAACCTCGAGGAGGAACGCCGCCTCTGCTACGTGGCGATCACGCGCGCGCGCCGCGAGCTCACGCTCGTCTACGCGCGCCAGCGCACGCTCTTCGGAGCGCGCGGCAACAACCTGCCGTCGCAGTTCATCGACGAGATCCCGGCCGACCTCGTGGAGCACGAGCGCAAGCCGCGCACGTACGGCTCCGCGTCGCGCGGCGCGGGCTGGCAGGCGCCGAGCGCCGGCTCTGTGACCCAGCTTCCGGGCGTGACCCCGCGCGACGAGATCCCGCAGCTCTCGGTCGGCGACAACGTTCACCACGACCAGCTCGGCGAGGGTGTCGTGACCGGGACGGCCGACGGCGGCCAGGTCATCGTGCGCTTCCGCTCCGACGGCTCCGAGCGCCGGCTCCTGCTCGCGTACGCCCCGCTCAAGCGCCTCTAGGGGCCGCGCCGCCGCGCTCGCGCGCCTTGGTACGATCCGCCCTCGCGGGGCGATTAGCTCAGTTGGGAGAGCACCAGCTCGACAAGCTGGGGGTCACTGGTTCGAGCCCAGTATCGCCCATCCCGCACCAGCGCGAACGCGCAGAGGTCCGTGACCCCGGCCATCGGCGCGGTCAGAATCCAGTGACGATGCGCACACGATGGGTCGGTCTCGCGGCAGCCCTCCTCGTGCTGGGTCTCCTCCCGCCGGCCGCGGCCGCGAAGAGCTGGTGGTTCCGGATGCGCGACCACGTCTTCGTCGCCGGGAAGACGGTGAAGCTCGAGCTCGACGCGTGTCCCGCCGGCGGCTGTCTCTGGGCGTACCAGGGCGCCGTCAAGCTCTATCTCGTCCCGGCGAGCATGCCGGTGGACCTGCACGGGTCCGATCCTGCCACGCTCTCGGCGTCGGCCCGCGCCGTCGGCCGCGCACGCGCCGACGGCCGCCTGCTGCTCACGCCGAAGGCGCCCGGGCGCTACCGTCTCGTGCTGGTCGGGACGCTGCGCGGCTCGGAGGGGCGCACGGCGCTGTGGCCGGCGTCGCCGGCGTTCGTCGTGCATTCGCGCGGCTGGAAGCGCTGACGCCGCTACGCGAAGCGCAGATGTACCTCGCCGAGCGGGTCGTGCACGACACGCACCTCGTCGCCGGGCTTCGGGTCGTAGGCGGCGATGACGCTGCCGAGCGAGACGATCTCGCCGGCGCGTAGACCGGAGCCGCGCGAGGCGAGCGCGTTCGCCAGCCAGGCGAGCGCCTCGAGCGGGTGGCCGAGGACGAGCGAGCCCGTGCCGGTACCGGCCTCCGCGCCGTTGACGAAGAGGCGGCTCGCGACGCGGTCGAGGGTGAACGGATCGAGGCCCTCGACCGGCTCGTCGAGCACGCTGCCGATGCCGTAGTAGTCGTCCGCGACCTGCGTGGGCACGCCGACCGCATCGCGGTCCGGGTAGCGGCTCTCGGTGAGCTCGAACGCCGCGTGCACCGCTGCGACCGCGGGCGCCACGCTCGCGCGGTCGTAGGGCGCGCGGCTCGCGGGAAGATCGCGGTCGACCTGCACCACGATCTCGGACTCGAGCGAGATCCCGACGAAGTCGGCGTGGCGCAGCTCGACGCTGCGGCCGCGGCGCACCGTGGACGCGAAGATGCCGCCGGAGACCGGGTGGTCGAGGCCGAGCGCCTGCTGCATCACCGGCGTCGTGCACCCGATCTTGTAGCCGGCGACCTCGCCCCAGCCCGCCTCGGTCAGGAGCTCGTGCAGGATCTCCTGGACGCGGTACGCCTCGGCCTCGTCGCGCGGACGGATCGCCTCGGGCAAGGGCTCGACCGGCCGCCGGGCGACGCGCGCCGCGCACAGCGCCTCGGCGGCGGCGCGGAGCCGTCCGTCACTCATGGCCGCTCCCGGTCTCGTCGCAGGTGGCATCGGGCACGCCGGCAGTATGCCCCCATGCCCGCCATCCGCCGGCGCAGGGCTATCGTGCCCCCGTGCCTCGCAGCGCCGCTCGTTCCGCGGGAATCGTGGCCGCGCTCGCGTCCGCGCTGCTGCTCGCCGCGCCTGCCGCGGGCGACGGCCCGCGCGCCGGCGACGCGTCGTGGCCGTCGGCGAACGGGAGCCTGTCCAGCTCCCGGGCGGCGATCGCGACGGAGCTCGACGCGCGCACCATCCCGCGCCTCCGGGTGCGCTGGCGCTTCCGGCTCCACTCGACCGGCACGGGCTTCGGCGCGATCACGGCGAACCCGGTCATCCGCGGGAACGTCGTGTACGTGCAGGACTCCAGCTCGAGCGTCTACGCGCTCGACGTCCGCAGCGGCGCGCTGCTCTGGAAGCACGCCCTCAAGGAGCCGAACGACGGCCCGAACGGCGTCTCGGTCTCGGGCTCGCGGGTGTACGGGGCGACCGACGCGACGGCCTTCGCGCTCGACGCCCGGACCGGCAAGCTGCTCTGGTCGCGGCTGCTCGTGAACCGCTTCGAGCAGTTCGTCGCGATCGCGCCCGTCGTCGACCGGGGCCGGGTCTACGTGAGCACGCAGGGGTTCGTGCCGGGTGGGCGCGGCACGATCTACGCGCTCTCCGCCGCGACGGGCAGGATCGTCTGGCGCTTCCGGACGATCAAGCTGCCGTGGCCGCGTCCCCTCGCCAGCGGCGGCGGCGGCGCGTGGAACCCGCTCAGCGTCGACGAGCGCGGCGACGTCTACGCCGGCATCGCGAATCCCGCCCCCTGGGGCGGATCGCGCGCGCACCCCAACGGGGGCGCCTTCCCCGGGCCGGTGCTCTACACCGACTCGCTCGTGGTGCTCGACGGAGCGTCCGGCCGCCTGCGCTGGTACGACCAGGTGACGCCGCACGACGTACGCGACTACGACTTCCACGTCTCGCCGATCCTCGCCACCGCCGGCGGTCGCCGCGCGGTCTTCGGCGCGGGCAAGGGCGGGCGGGTCGTGGCCTGGGATCGCAGCAGCCACGCGCGGCTCTGGTCGCGCGCCGTCGGCGTCCATCGCAACGATCTGGGACCCCTGCCCGCGCAGCCCGTGGAGGTCTGCCCGGGGCTGCTCGGGGGCGTGCTGACCCCGATGGCGTACGCCGCAGGCCGCCTGTTCGTCCCGGCCGTCGAGCTCTGCTCGCGCGAGAGCGCCGTCACGACGAGCGAGGCGTTCGCGCGCTCGCCCGCGCAGGGGAAGGGAGCGGTCTACGCGCTCGACGCCGCGAGCGGCAGGATCGCCTGGCGGGTGCGCCTCGGGTCGGCGCCGTTCGGCTGCGCGACGGTCGCGCGCGACGCGGTGATCGTCCCGACCTACGACGGGCGCGTGGTCGCGCTCGCCGCGTCCGACGGGCGCCCGCTCTGGCGCACGCGGCTGCGCGCCGGGAACAACAGCTGTCCGGCCGTCGGGGCGGACGTCCTCGTCCTCGCGGGCGGCGCGCCGCACCCGGGCATCGCCCGTCCGGTCAGCGAGGTCGTCGCGTACGGACTCGCGCGCTGAGAGCGCCGGTCCGGTCGCGGTGGTCAGCAGCGACCGTTCCCCGCCTTCCGGCCGTTCGGGCAGATGCTGGCGTTCCAGCCGACGCCTCGCACCTTTGCGCCGGCGAGATTCGCGCTCGAGAGATCCGCGCCCATCACGTTCGCGTCGCGGAGGTTGGCGCCGGAGAGATTCGCGCCGATCAGGTAGGCGCCGTTGAGGGTGGCGTTCGCGAGCACGGCCCGCGTCAGGTTGGCGTGGCTGAGATTCGCCGCGATCAGGGAGACGGTGCTGAGGTTGGCGCCGGTGAGGATCGCTCCGTCGAGGTTCGCGCCCTCCAGGTTCGCGAGGCGCAGGTCCGCGCGTGCGAGGTTCGCGCCGGCGAGGTTCGTGCCCACGAGGTTTGCGCGGCTCAGGTTCGCCCCCGCGAGGTTCGCGCGCGCGAGGTTCGCGCCGCTCAGCGTCGCGCGCGAGAGGTTCGCGCCGGTCGCCGAGGCCCGGACGAGCTTCGCGAAGAACAGGGTCGCATTCTCCAGGCTCGCGCGGGTGAGGTGCGCACCCGTCAGGTCGGCCGTGGACAGATCGGCCAGCGTGAGCGTCGCGCCGGTCAGGTCGGCGCCTGCGAGCGCGGCGTTGCGCAGATCGACGTGCGCCAGCTTCCTGCCCGCGAGATCGCCGCGGGGGCAGGAGGTCCACGCGCCCTTCGGAGCGATCGTGCAGCTCGCACGCGGCGAGTGCGTCGTCGCGAGCGCCGCGGCCGCGAGGACGAGGGACGTCACGAGCGGGACGAGCACGAGGGAGAGCCGGCGCATGACCGCGAAGCCTACCCCGATCGCGTCTCGCCGGACCCTCGCACCGGGGCGTCGCGGTCTGCGCCGAAGTGCACGGGAGCGTCCGAAACAGGCGTGTTTGACCATGTCCGAGAGCGAGCGCTATAGTCTCACGCGCACGTCAAATCTCGCAATGCGGAGTCCGTCGCTCGCAGATCCCCGTCCGCGAGCGAGTTCCAATGGACTCCCTGTGAGCACCGCGAACAGGAGGGCACTGGGTTGAATCGCTTTCGGTCTTTCCAGCACATTGGGATCCTAAGCTTAGAATTCCACGTGGACAAGTTGTCGCG
>JADMIO010634569.1_pt1 | contig 20299 bp, 19 predicted proteins | sample 8958161 | NCBI WGS metagenome assembly JADMIO01 (sample SAMN16585339, study PRJNA669376) | soil metagenome | isolation source: Crop rotation soil | place: USA: Cullars Rotation, Alabama | collected 2011 | reverse complement strand
GTTCGGGCGCTTCTGCCTGCTGCCCAACGATGCCAACCGCCGCTACCTGCTGATCGGCACCGGCACCGGGGTGACGCCGTACCGCGCGATGCTGCCGCTGATCGCATCGCTGACCGAAGCGCGCGGCATCGAGGTGGTGCTGCTGCAGGGTGCGCGCACGCCGGAGGAACTGCTGTACGGCGACGAATTCCGTGCTTTCGCGAACGCGCATCCGCAATTCCGTTTCGTCCCGTGCTTCTCGCGCGAGTTGCCGGATGCCGCTTCGCCGCACGCGCATGCCGACGTCCGCCACGGCTACGTGCAGGCCGCGCTGGGGGAGTTCGCGCCGAATGCCGGGGGCGACATCGCGTACCTGTGCGGCAACCCGAACATGGTCGATGCCAGTTTCGAGGCACTGAAGGAACACGGCCTGCCGATCCCGCAGATCCGCCGCGAGAAGTACGTCAGCAACAAGTGACCTTGTGCTCCCTCCCTTTCGCTGCAAGCGAAGGGGAGGATGCGTGTAAAGGACGCTTGACAAGCGTTTCGCGATGTCCGTATCGTTGTGTCAAGCGTCCTTGACAGCAACGGAGCACGACCATGGACAAATCGAAGAACCTGAAGGGTGGCGGCCTGGCGTTCCTGGGCTCCGGCGTGGCCTTCCTGGGCGTCGCCGCCAGCGGGCAGCCGGCGTTCCTGGGCGTGGCGATGGCGATGATCGCCGTGGGCATCGTGTACCTGGCCAAGTCGCGCAAGGCGGCCTGACGGTGGCCGACCGTCGGTCAATTCCGACGCCGCACCCGGGCTTGCTGGCCGCGCTCGGCCTGACGGCGATCGTGCTGGCCTGGCTGGGCTATGCACCGCGCAGCCCGCTGCCGACCGGCCAGCGCGATACGGCTGGCGGGATCGCCGTCGGCATGGCCATCGGCTTCGTGCTGATGATGGCGGTCCGCAGGCTTCCGGCGCTGCGCGAACACCTGCTGCAGGCAAGCAACGACACAGTGGCGATGGCGGTAAATCGCCAATACCTGCGGGAATTCCTCCCGGCGATGGGGGTCTACGTGCTCGCCGTATTCGGCTCGCTGCTGCTGCTCAAGAACATCGACGCCCCCGCCATCCGTGCGCTGGTGGCGCTGCTGCCGGTGGTACCGATTGCCTTCGCCCTGCGCGCGATCATGCGCTACGTGCGCAACGTTGACGAGATGCAGCAACGCATCGAACTGGAATCGATCGCCTTCGCCACCGCCCTGGTCACCCTGGTCTATCTGGCCGGCGGCTTCCTGCAGCTTGCACGGGTGATCGATTTGCAGGCCGGCGTCGCCATGGCAATGGTCTTCCCGCTGGTGTGCGGGGTGTACGGCATCGCCAAGTTGGTGGTCGCGAGGCGCTTCCGGTGACCGCGAACAAGCACGGCATGACCCTGCGACGTTTCATGTGGGTTTTCCTGACGTTCGCGCTCGGCGCGTTCGCGCTGGCCGCGGCCGGCCGGTTCCTGCTGGACTGGCCGGACAACGTGGTCGGGACGTGGGCGGGGATCGGCGCAGGCAACCTGCTCGGGTGCGTCCTGTTCCTGCTGACGCCGCGCTGGTGGCGCTCGCATTGCGACGACATGTACGCGCAGGCGGCCGGGCGCCGCTACCTGCGCGCGCTGTGGCCCGCCCTGGTCGGCTACATGCTGGCGCTGTTCGCCTCGATCCTGCTGATCAAGCGCGGGATCGAATCGGTGCCGCTGCGCGCCATCGTCGCCGTGCTGCCGGTGCTGCCGATCGGGATGATGATGCTGGCCGCGTTGCGCTACCTGCGCGAGATCGACGAGCTGCAGCGACGCATCGAGACCGACGCGATCGGGATCGCCAGCCTGCTGGTGTCGATGTTGTACTTCGCCGGCGGCCTGCTGCAGAAGGCCAAGGTCATCGACCTGGATGCCGCGATGGCGATGATCTGGGTGTTCCCGCTGCTGTGCCTGAGCTACGGGATCGCCAAGATGATCCTCACCCGGCGCTACCTGTGACCCGCCTCGCCACCCGCTACTGGCAGAGCCTGAGCCCGGCGCTGCGGCGTTACTACCGCGCGTCCGTTGTGCCCTGCGTGGTCTTCACCGGCCTGGTCGTGCTGCACGAATGGGCGGCGCGGACCGCCCAGTCCGTGTCCCTGCGCACGGCGTTCGCGCTGGGCCCGGTGCTGGCGATGGCCTGGATGTTCACCGCCTACCTGCGCTTCCTGCGCGATTGCGACGAACTGGAACGTCGCATCGAGCTGGGCGCGCTGGCCTGGGCCGCCGGCTTCGTCCTGCATGCGGCGATCGGTGCGATGCTGCTGCTGGACGCCGGCGTGGTCGCGTGGTCGGCCCGCCATGTCGCCGCGTGGCTCTGCCTGGTGCTGTTGGCCAGTTATGCGCTGGTCCGCGGCTGGCTGCACCGCAGGTACGCATGAACAACCGCATGCGCGAACTGCGCGAGGCGCAGGGCTGGTCGCAGGGCGAGCTGGCCGAACGCCTGGAGGTTTCGCGGCAGACCATCAACGCACTGGAAACCGGCAAGTACGACCCGTCGCTGCCGCTCGCCTTCCGCATCGCCCGGCTGTTCGGGCAACCGATCGAATCCCTTTTCATCCCCGAGGACTGATCCATGCATCCCGCAGGAGTTTCACCATGACCACCCGTACTCTCGTGCTGGCGCTGGCGATCGCGGCCTCGCTGGCCGCCGGCTGCACGCAGACATCGCCGGCGGCCAAGGCCGATGCCGGCACGCTGCGCACCCTCGGCAGCCTGGCATTCAAGCCCTGTTCGCTGCCCTCGCCCTCGCCGCGGGGCGAGCCGCTGGAAGCGCAATGCACGACCTTCGCCGTGCCGGAAGACCGCAGCAAGCCGGGCGGCCGCAGCATCGCGCTCAACATCGCCTGGATCCCGCCGCGCAACACCGGCGACCCGGCGACCGACCCGGTGTTCTTCCTGGCCGGTGGTCCCGGGCAGGCGGCGGTCGCGACGTTCCCGGCCCTGGCGCCGGTCTTCAGCGACGTGATGAAGGATCGCGGCATCGTGCTGGTGGACCAGCGCGGTACCGGCAAGTCCAACCCGCTCAACTGCAAGTCGGCCGGCAACGAGCAGGTCGACAGCGATCCGGCCGCGGCGCGCACCTGGATCGAGGGCTGCATCGCCGAGCTCTCCGCCAAGGCCGACCTGCGCCGCTACACCACCACCGACGCGGTGGCCGACCTCGATGCGGTGCGCAAGGCGATCGGTGCCGACAGGATCAACCTGATCGGGGTGAGCTACGGCACCCGCATGGCCCAGCAGTACGCGCTGCGGCATCCGCAGCACGTGCGCACCGTCACCCTGGATTCGCCGGTGCCCAACACCTTGGGCCTGGGCAACATCTTCGCGGGCAACCTCGACAGCGCGCTGCAGGCGCAGTTCGCGCTGTGCAAGGAAAGCCCCGCCTGCAAGGCGCGGATGGGCGATCCGCGCGCTGAGTTGCAGGCGGTGCTCACCCGCCTGCGCGCCAACCCGGTGCAGGTGACCTACCGCGACGGCAGCACCGGCGAGGAAGTCACCGAGACCATGACCGCCGACCACGTGGCCGGGCTGGTGCGGATGTATTCGTACATGCCGGCGGCCGGCGCGCTGTTGCCGCAGCTGATCCACGAGGCCAGCCAGGGCCGCTACGCCAACCTGATGGCGCTGGCCAAGATGATGCAGGGCGACATGCAGGACGCGATGGCGATGGGCATGCAGATGTCGGTGATCTGCACCGAGGATGCCGCCAGCATGGTCACCCGCGCGGAGGATGCGGACACCGTGCTCGGCAATCGCATGGTCGAGGCGATGGCGGCGATGTGCCAGGCCTGGCCGAAGGGCGACAAGCCGGCCGACTTCAACACACCGCTCAAGGGCGACCTGCCGGTGCTGGTGCTGACCGGCGAGTTCGACCCGGTGACCCCGCCCAGGTACGGCGAGCAGATCGCCAACAAGGGCTTGCCCAACGCGCGCTGGCTGAACCTCAAGGGCCAGGGCCACAACGTGATCGGCGCCGGCTGCATGCCCAAGCTGTTCGCGCAGTTCATCGAGAAGGCCGACGCCAAGGCGCTGGACGCCAAGTGCCTGGACAAGCTGGCCTACGTGCCGCCGTTCACCTCGAACAACGGCTGGGAGCCGTGATGCGCGCCCTCTTCCCGACAAGGACCCACTCATGATCGTCGCAGAACACCTGCGCAAGACCTTCCCCGGCAAGGGCAAGAAGGCCGCGCCCGTCATCGCCGTGGATGACGTCAGCTTCACCGCCCACGACGGCCAGATCACCGGCCTGCTGGGCCCGAACGGCGCCGGCAAGACCACCACCATGCGCATGCTCTACACCCTGATGCAGCCCGAGAAGGGCCGGGTGCTGGTCGACGGCATCGACGTGGCCCAGGACGCCAACGCGGTGCGCCGCAGCCTGGGCGTGCTGCCCGACGCGCGCGGCGTGTACAAGCGCCTGACCGCGCGCGAGAACATCGCCTACTTCGGCGAACTGCACGGCCTGAGCCCGGCGCAGGTTGCCGAGCGAACCCGCACCCTGGCCGAGGCGCTGCAGATGGAGGACGTGCTGGACCGGCAGTGCGAGGGCTTCAGCCAGGGCCAGCGCACCAAGACCGCGATTGCCCGCGCGCTGGTGCACGACCCGCGCAACGTGATCCTGGACGAGCCCACCAACGGCCTGGACGTGATGACCACCCGCGGCCTGCGCGACTTCCTCAAGCAGCTGCGCGCGGAGGGGCGTTGCGTGATCTTCTCCAGCCACATCATGCAGGAGGTCGCCGCGCTGTGTGACCGCATCGTCATCATCGCCAACGGCCGGGTCATGGCCGAGGGCACGCCGGAGGAGCTGCGCGCCAAGGCCGGCATCGACAATCTGGAGGACGCCTTCGTGCGCCTCATCGGCAGCGAGGAGGGCCTGCACGCATGAACATCGATTTCCGCAGCACGCTGGTGGTGGTGCGCAAGGAATTGCGCGACTTCTACCGCGACCGCCGTACCTTCCTGATGACCCTGCTGCTCTCGCCGATCCTGTTCCCGGCGATCATGCTGGGGATGTTCAAGCTGATGGAGAACCGTGCCAGCACGCAGCTGGAAAAGGACATGACGATCCCGGTGGCGGGCGCTGAATTCGCCCCCAACCTGCTTGCCCACCTGGCCAGCCACGGCATCGCCGCGCGCAAGGCCAGCGTGGCCGAGGTCGAACAGGCGGTGCGCAGCCAGGAGGACGATGTCGGCCTGGTCATCGACCCCGGCTTCGGCAAGGACTGGCATGCCGGCGTGCCGGCCAAGGTGGAGCTGGTCACCGACACCACCCGGCGCAACGCCGACGTGCCGGTCAAGCGGGTCGAAGCTACGCTCCAGCAGTACTCGCAGACGCTGGGCGCCTTGCGCATGCTGGCGCGCGGGATCAACCCGATGGTCGGCGTGCCGGTGGGCGTGGGCACCCGCGACCTGGCCACGCCCGAGGCCAAGCGCGGGATCATGCTGTCGGCGATGCTGCCGATCCTGCTGCTGATCTCCGCCTTCCTCGGCGGCATCCACCTGGCGATGGACACCACCGCCGGCGAGCGCGAGCGGCAATCGCTGGAACCGTTGCTGGCCACCCCCGCGGCGCGCGGCGCCATCGTCAGCGGCAAGATGCTGGCGTCGGTGCTGATCGGCCTGGCCTCGCTGCTGCTGATCCTGCTGGCGCTGAAGGGCAGCGCCTCGCTGGCCTCCGGGATGGGGCGGATGCTGGACGTGAGCATGCCGGCGATCGCCAAGCTGCTGTTCATCCTGTTGCCGCTGGTGGTCATCGGCACCGGCCTGATCACCTTCGTGGCGGCCGGCGCCAAGAGCATGAAGGAAGCGCAGAGCCACGTGATGTGGATGATGATGCTGCCGATGATCCCGACCTATGCGTTGATGGCCTCGCCGCTGAAGGACACCGACCTGTGGCAGTACGCGGTGCCGTTCCTGTCGCAGAACCAGCTGGTGCAGAAGGTCACCCGCGGCGAGTCGCCGGATGCGCAGCAGTGGGCGGTCTACCTGGGCTGCGCGCTGGCCCTGGCCGCGGCGCTGTGGCTGGCGGCGGTGTGGCGCTACCGCCAGGAGAAGCTGGCGATCTCCGCCTGATCGCCCCCCGACCGGCGGGTGCCCGCCGCCGGTCCGGGGAAACCGCCAAGAAAAAGCCCGGCGATCGCCGGGCTTTTTCGTTGCGCGATCCGCCCTGGTTACTGCTGGAACGAGATCGTGCGGCGGGTGGTGGTGGCTTCCGCCACCGGCTGGAAGCGCCAGCGCTTGACCGCCGCGGTGGCCTCGCGCTCGAACTCGCGCTGGTACTGGCGTGGTCCGTCGGAACCGACCACGCGGACATTGCCGACGCTGCCGTCGCTGGCCACGGTGAACTCCACCTGCACCGACCCGGTGGCGCCGGCGCGCTGCGCGGCCTGCGGGTAGCGCGGGCCCGGCTGGGCGATCGGGCGCAATTCCGAGGACGCCGCTGCCGGCCGCGCCGGCTGGGCCGCCGGCTGGGCCGCGGCGGCGGCTTGGCGCTGGCGCTCGGCTTCAGCGGCCGCCGCCCGTTGGCGTTCGGCTTCGGCGGCGCGCTGGCGCTCGGCCTCAGCCGCGGCGTTCGAAGGTGCCGGGGCCGCTTGCGTGGCGGCCGGCTGGGCGGCGGCGGCCTGCTGGCGCGCCTGCTCCTGCTGCTTGCGCTGGTCTTCCTCGCGCTTCTTCAGCAACTCTTCCTGGCGCTTGGCTTCTTCCTCGGCGGTCAGCTTCTGGTTCTCGGTGCGCTGGAGGGCCGCGGTCTCGCTGCTGGTGATCGCGGTCTTCAGGCGCGCCAGCGCCGGATGCTGCGCATCCGCCTTCTCGATCAGCGCCGCCAGGCGCTTGGCTTCGGCGAAGTCCTCGCGGGCGATGCCCTGCTCGGTGGCGATCACGGTCATCGGCAGCAGGTCGGTCAGCGCGCTGGACGCCCCCGCGTCCGCCGGCGCCTTGTCGCGCAGGGCCAGGTAGTACTCCATCGCATTGTTGCCGGCCGGCGCGTACAGGCGGTTCTCGCCATAGGCCTTGGCGGCCTCGCTGCGCAACTGGTCCGGGTTCATCGCATTGACCGACGCCGATACCACCGACGCCGCCGTCGGTGCCGGCGCGGCCTGGCCGGCGGCCGGCGCCGCGCCATCGGTCGCCGCGTCCTTCTTGCATGCGCCGAGCGCGCACGTAATCGCCACGGCCAGCGCCAGCGGCGCAAGACCTCGACGCAAATCCATCATTGCAGACATCGTGTTACTCCCCTTGTGATGCACGACGCACCTGACGATAGCACGCGGCAGCAAGGGGCATTTGTCAAGGGGATTCAAGCGTTTGCCGTTATTTCCCGATGCAGAATGCTGCAAAAATGTGACCAAGTAGCGCATCGGACCCCACCCGCCCGCCGATCGCGCCCAGGCTGTCGTGGGCCTGCGCCAGCGCTTCCGCAGCCAGTTCCAGGCGTTCCCGGCCCAGCTCGAGTGCCGCTGCCTCCAGCTGCGCGGCCGCCTCGGCCAACGCCTGGACGTGGCGCGCGCGCGCGGTGAAGGCGCCTTCCATGGCCTCGCCTGCGCCGGACAGGGCGAGCAGCCGTTGGTGCAGGGCCGCCAGTCCCAGCCCGCTGTGCGCCGACACCGCCAGCGCGTCGTCGCCCAATCCAGGCGGCATCGGCAACAGGTCGGCCTTGTTGTGCAGCCACAGGCGCCGCGGCACCCCGACGATCTCGTCCGCCACGGCCCGGCGCCCGGCCTCGGGGTCGCGCGCATCCAGCACCACCAGCGCCAGGTCGGCGCGCTGCAGCTCGGCGCGCGCGCGGCGGATGCCCTCGGCCTCGATCGGATCGAAGGCGTCGCGCAGGCCGGCGGTATCGACCAGGGTCAGTTCGACCCCGTCGATCCGGATCGCTTCCTGCAGCAGGTCGCGGGTGGTCCCGGGCAGTTCGGTGACGATCGCCCGCTCGCTGCCTGCCAGTGCGTTGAGCAGCGAGCTCTTGCCGGCATTCGGCGGGCCGACCAGGACCACGTGCAGGCCATCACGCAGGCTGCGGCCGCGGTCGGCCTCGTGCCGCAGCTGCGCCAACTGCCCGACCGCATCGTCCAGCCTGGCGCGCAGCGCCGCGCCGCCCAGGGTGTCCAGCGATTCGTCGGCGAAGTCGATCGCCGCCTCCACGTGCACCCGGATCGCCAGCACCTGCGCCATCAACGCCTCGACCCGTCGCGAGAACACCCCGTCCAGCGAACGCCGGGCGGCGCGGGCGGCGCGTTCGTCGCCGGCGGCGATCAGGTCGGCGATCGCCTCGGCCTGGGCGAGGTCCAGCTTGCCGTTGAGGAACGCGCGCTGGCTGAACTCGCCGGCCGTGGCCTGGCGCGCGCCCAGCGCGATGCACCGGGCCACCAGCCGGCGCAGCAGCACCGGGCTGCCGTGCGCCTGCAGTTCGACCACGTCCTCGCCGGTGAAACTCGCCCGTGCCTTGAAATGCAGGGCGATGCCGTCGTCGATCGTGCTGCCGTCGGCATCGACGAAGCGGGCGTAGGTGGCGATGCGCGGGGCGAGCGTCCGGCAGGCGATGGCCTCGCCGATCGCGCGCGCCCGCGGTCCCGACAACCGCACGATGCCCACGCCGCCAGCCCCCGCGGCGGTGGCGATCGCGACGATGGTGTCGGTGGCGTCGTTCATGCGCGAATGATGGCATGGCCCGAAAACACGAAGCCCGCCATCAGGCGGGCTTCGGCCGGGACACACGAGGCTCAGGCTTTCGCCGGCGCCTCGGCATAGCGCTTGGTATTCCACCATTGCTGGAGCATGCCCAGCGCGCCGTTGGTGACCCAGTACAGGACCAGGCCGGCCGGGAAGAAGGCGAACATCACCGCCATCACCAGCGGCATCATCTGCATCATCTTCTTCTGCATCGGATCCATGCCAACCATCGGCGTCATCTTCTGGGTCAGCCACATGACCGCGCCGTTGACGATCGGCAGGATGAAGAAAGGATCGCGCGCGGTCAGGTCGTTGACCCAACCCATGATCCACGGCGCCTGGCGCAGTTCCACGCCTTCCAGCAGGACGTAGTACAGGGCCAGGAACACCGGCATCTGGATCAGGATCGGCAGGCAGCCGCCGGCCGGGTTGATCTTCTCCTTCTTGTACAGCTCCAGCATCGCCATCTGGAACTTCTGCTTGTCGTCGCCGTAGCGCTCCTTGAGCTGCTCGATGCGCGGCTGGAACTTGCGCATCTTCGCCATCGACTTGTACTGCGCGGCGGACAGCGGGTACAGCAGCAGCTTGATGACGACCACCAGCAGCACGATCGCCCAGCCCCAGTTGTGAGTCAGCTTGTGCAGCTGGGTCAGCAGCCAGTGGATCGGCTGCGAGAGCGGGGTGAAGTACCCGTAGTCCATCGCCCGCTCCAGGCCGGGCGCGGTCGCTTCCATCTGGTCGGCCAGCTTCGGGCCAACCCAGAGGGTGGCGTCGCTGCCGATGCGCTGGCCGGGCCCCAGGGTCACGTGCGGCCCCAGGGCGTCGACGCGGTACAGCGGCCCGTTGGTGCCCAGCGAGTACAGCGCGCCCTGGTCCTTCTGCGGGATCCAGGCGGCTAGGAAGTAATGCTGCGAGAGTCCGATCCAGCCACCCTTCACTTCCAGGTTGAGCGGGCCATCCTTGGCGAACTTCGGATACTTGCGCTTCTCGTACTTCTCTTCCGGGCTCCACCAGGCGGCGCCGTTGAGGCTGAATGCCTCCGGGTTGGTCATGCCGCTCTTCACCACGGGCGGCACGCGCTCCAGCCGGCGTTCCACGTCGCCGGCCCAGGTTCCGGTGCCGGTGTTGATCAGGTCGTCGCGCACCCGCAGCGCGTAGCTGCCGCGCGGCAGGGTAAACGTGCGGCGCAGCTGCGCGCCCGCCGGCGAGGTCGCGATGAAGCGCGCCTCGACCGCCTGCGCGCCGTCGGCCAGCACGATGTCGCGCGCGCTGCCCTCCGGCTGCAGCACCAGTTCGCGACCATCGCTGCCGCGCCACGCGCTGTGCGCGGCGAAATGGCGGGCCGGGTCGGCATCGAACAGCACCACCGGCGGGCTGCCGGCGTCGCGGGCCTGCTTGTAGCGCAGCAATTCGGCACGGGTAATGTCGCGGCCGTTGAGTTCCAGCGCGAGCACGTCGTTGCGCAGCCGCACCATCGGCAACGCGGCAGTGGCCACCGGCGCCGCGGCCGGCGTCGCACCCGGCACGCTGGCGACCGGGACGCGGGGCGTCGCGGTGCCGGCGGCCTGGGTCCCGGCCGGGATCGCCGGCGCGGGCGCGGCTGCCGCATCGCGTTCCTTGCCCCACTCCATCCACAGGAGGGTGGCGACCATCAGCCAGGCAAGGATCAGGAAGGTACGGGTCTGGGTCATCGGACAGGCTGGCTCACGCCACGCTCAACGCGGGGCTTGGTCGGAGGAAGGAGCGGGGGTCGCGGGCGGCATTGTGCCGACCGGGGACGGGGGGGGCAACGCGCCGGCACGCTGCAGGAGGCGTTCGAAGGCCTCGCGCAACGCTGGGCCATCGGCCTGCGAGGCACCATTGCGGGCAACCACGACGTAGGCACCGCCCGGCAGGCGGGCGCGCAGGTGGCGGAAGGCGTCGCGCAGCGCGCGCTTGATCCGGTTGCGGCCGACCGCGTTCGGATCGACCTTGCGCGATACTGCCAGGCCGAGCCGGGCGGGCCCATCGTCGGCCAACCAGTGCAGGGCCATGCGCGGTTCGGCGGTGCGCCGCCCGCCCTCGAACACCGCGGTGAACTCGGCCTTGGCGCGCACCCGCGCCGCCCGCGGGAAGCGAATCGCGGACACGACGACGCCGGCGTCCTGGGCGGACACCGGCGTCTTGGGCATCGCGGGCACTGTCATGGCGATCCGGCCGCTGGCCGGATGCGCGACCCGGTGGGTCAGACAGTCAGGCGACGACGGCCCTTGGCGCGGCGACGCGCCAGGATCTTGCGGCCGTCGGCAGTCGCCATGCGGGCGCGGAAACCGTGGTCGCGCTTGCGCTTGAGGTTGCTGGGTTGGTAAGTGCGCTTGGTCGCCATGGCGGGCCTGCTTGCTGTTATTCGGCGGAAAAGATTCGGGACTTTAGCGGGAATACCGAGGCACGTCAACGAGTTCCTGCGACACGCGCGAGGCGCCATGGCGGTTTGGTGCCCCGCGGCACGGATGCTACGCTGCCGGCCTCCCGATTTATCCACAGGCGCCGACGCCGCGGCGCCGTCGTCGTCGCCGTTCTCCCGAGACCGCCCCCTGCCATGGATGTCTGGCCTGCCTGCCTGCGTTACCTCGAAGCCGAATTGCCGCCCGAGGATGTCCTGACCTGGCTGAAGCCACTGCAGGCGGACCGCCGCGCCGACGCCCTCGTGCTCTACGCCCCGAACGCCTTCGTCCGCGACGAGGTCCACCGCCGCTACCTGCCGCGGATCCGCGAACTCGCCGCGCATTTCGGCGGGGCGGAGGTCGCCCTGGACATCGGCGCACTGCGCCGCCCGGACCCCGCCATCGCAACGCCCACGCACCCGGCCACCCGGCCGGGCACGGTCGCAACACCGGCCGTCGAGCCCTTCCGCGGCAACCTGGACAGCCACTACACCTTCGACAACTTCGTCGAGGGCCGCAGCAACCAGCTGGCCCGCGCCGCCGCCTGGCATGCCGCGCAGAAGCCCGGCGAGCGAGCGCACAACCCGCTGCTGCTGTATGGCGGCACCGGCCTCGGCAAGACCCACCTGATGTTCGCGGCCGGCAACGAGATGCGCCGGATCAACCCGGCCGCGCGGATCCTCTACCTGCGCTCCAACGAGTTCTACAACGCCTTCTTCCGCGCCCTGCAGGAGAAGACCGCCGACCAGTTCAAGCGGCAGTTCCAGCAGATCGACGCGCTGCTGATCGACGACATCCAGTTCTTCGCCGGCAAGGACCGCACCCAGGAGGAGTTCTTCCACACCTTCAACGCGCTGTTCGACGGCCGCCAGCAGATCATCCTGACCTGCGACCGCTACCCGCGCGAGGTCGACGGACTGGAGCCGCGGTTGAAGTCGCGGCTGGGCTGGGGCCTGTCGGTGGCGATCGACCCGCCCGATTTCGAGACACGCGCGCAGATCGTGCTGAGCAAGGCGCGCGAACGCGGCGCGCTGGTCCCGGACGACGTCGCCCAGCTGATCGCCAAGAAGATGCGCAGCAACGTGCGCGAACTGGAGGGCGCGATCAACAAGCTGACCGCCCAGGCCGGCCTGCTCGGCCGCCCGGTGACCATGGAATTCGCCCAGGAAACCCTGCGCGACCTGTGGCGGGCGCAGCAGCAGGCGATCAGCATCGCCAACATCCAGAAGGCCGTGGCAGACTACTACGGGTTGCAATTGAGGGAGATGCTCGGCAAGAAGCGAACCCGTTCGCTGGCACGTCCCAGGCAGGTCGCGATGGCATTGGCCAAGGAACTGACCGAACACAGCCTGCCGGAGATCGGCGTGGCGTTCGACGGTCGCGACCACACGACCGTGCTGCATGCCTGCCGGCAGATCCGCCACCTGATGGAAAGCGACGGCAAGCTGCATGAGGACTGGGACAAGCTCATCCGCAAACTCAGTGAGTAGGCGATGGCCGCAAACCCGGTGGGCGACGACGGGACAAGCTGTGGATAACCCGGAACGGAAATCGCAGCCACGAAGTTACCCACAGCTTGTCCAGCACTTGCACGACAGTTTTCCCGCCGGTTTGAGTTGAATATTCGTCTTCATATTCAATGACTTGGAGCGGTTACCCCACGATTTTCGCGCTACCAGCACCACCTGCTTTCAAGTTTTATCCATAGATCTTCAAGAGCGGTTCCGAGCCATCGGGCCGTCCCAGAACGAACAAAGGGGCAAGGGGTTCACATGCGGTTTTCCCTGCAACGCGAAGTCCTGCTCAAGCCATTGGCGCAGGTGGTGAACGTGGTCGAGCGTCGGCAAACCCTGCCGGTGCTGGCCAACCTGCTGGTCAAGGTGCGAGAGGGCCAGTTGTCGCTGACCGGCACCGACCTCGAGGTCGAGATGGTCGCGCGGACCGCGGTCGACGATGCGCAGGACGGGGAAACCACCATCCCGGCGCGGAAGCTGTTCGAGATCGTGCGTGCCCTGCCGGATGGCAGCAAGGTCACGATCACCCAGCAAGGCGACAAGATCACCGTGCAGGCCGGGCGCAGCCGGTTCAGCTTGGCCAGCCTGCCGGCCAACGATTTCCCCTCGATCGACGAGTTCGAAGCCACCGAACGGGTCAATGTGCCGGAGGCCGGCCTGAAGGAACTGATCGAACGTACCGCGTTCGCGATGGCCCAGCAGGACGTGCGCTATTACCTCAACGGCCTGCTGTTCGACCTGCGCGACACGACCCTGCGCTGCGTCGCCACCGACGGGCATCGCCTTGCCCTGTGCGAAACCGCATTGGACGGCGGCAGTGGCAGCAAGCGCCAGATCATCGTGCCGCGCAAGGGCGTGCAGGAGCTTCAGCGCCTGCTCGAAGGCGGCGACCGCACGCTCGACCTGGAGCTCGGCAAGGGCCACATCCGGGTGAAGCGCGACGACGTGACGTTTACCAGCAAGTTGATCGATGGCAAGTTCCCGGATTACGAAGCGGTGATCCCGATCGGCGCGGACCGTGAGGTCAAGGTCGACCGTGAAGCCCTGCGCGCGGCCCTGCAGCGTGCCTCGATCCTCTCCAATGAGAAGTACCGCGGCGTGCGCGTCGAGGTGTCCCCCGGCCTGCTCAAGATCAGCGCGCACAACCCCGAGCAGGAAGAAGCGCAGGAAGAACTCGAGGCGGATACCCGGGTCGACGGCCTGGCCATCGGTTTCAATGTCAATTATCTCCTGGATGCGCTCGGTGCCCTGCGCGATGAACACATCCTGCTGCTGCTGCGCGATGCGAATTCCTCCGCGCTCGTGCGTGGCGCGGAGCACCAGCACGCCCGCCACGTGGTGATGCCGCTGCGGCTCTGACCGGATGCCGGATCTCCCGATGCGGCAGCCCGTGTTCCACGTGGAACACTCGAGACGACGCCCGGCCCAGTCCGGGCGTCGTTGTTTGCGCGTCCCCAAGGCAATCCCGTGCTGATCCGGAAACTGCATGTCCAGGGCCTGCGGCGGCTGGTCGATGTCGACATGCGGCCGGGAGCCGGGTTCAACCTGATCACCGGCGACAACGGCAGCGGCAAGACCAGCCTCCTCGAGGCCACGCACGTGATGGCACATGGGCGCAGTTTCCGTGGCCGGATACGGGATGGACTGATCCGCGGCGGTGAATCGGCGCTACAGGTGTTCCTGGAGTGGGAACAGCCGGGCCAACCTGATCGTCGAGCAGGCCTTCGGCATTCCGGAGGTGCATGGGAAGCCCGTCTGGACGGAAGCCACGTCAGCCAGCTGGGTGAATTGTGCGAAGCGCTGGCGGTGGTCACCTTCGAACCCGGCAGCCACGCATTGGTCGATGGCAGCAGCGAGGGGCGCCGGCGCTACCTCGACTGGGGCTTGTTCCACGTGGAACGCAGCGATGCGGGTGGCGATTTCCTCTCGCTCTGGCGTCGCCACGCGCGTGCACACAAGCAGCGAAATGCATTGCTGAGGCAGGGGCGGGCAGACGCCCAGCTGGATGCGTGGGAACACGAGCTGGCGCAGGCCGGCGAGGCAATCACCCTGCAGCGCGAGGCCTACGTGGCGCGCTTGCAGCCGCATATCGATGCCTTGATCGCGGAGATCCTGCCGGCAGCAGGTTCCGCCATCCTGTCCCTGCAGCCCGGCTGGCGACGCCACGAACTGGGCCTCGCCGATGCCCTCCTGCTTGCCCGCGAGCGTGACATTGCGCAGGGCCACACCACGCTGGGTTCGCATCGCGCAGACCTCAGGCTCGAGTTCCGCGACCTGCCGGGTCGTGAGGGGTTGTCGCGCGGGCAAACCAAGCTCGCGGCACTGGTCCTGCTGCTGGCCCAGGCCTCGCACCTGGCGGCTCACGCGGGGCACTGGCCGGTGCTGCAACTGGACGACCTGGCCTCGGAGCTTGATCGCCATCATCAACGGCGCGTGTTGCAGGTCTTGGCCGACAGTGGCGCCCAGGTCTTTGTGACAGGCACCGATCCCATCGACGCACTCGCCGCGCTGGACATGCCTTGTGCGAGGTTCCACGTGGAACACGGGGTAGTGGCGCGGCTCGCCTGACGCCATTCGGCGTCGTGGGGGCGCGATTGTTATACTCACGGTTCCTATAGCTAATGTGTCACGGCGCGTTTCCCACGCGCCGCGGGAGACGAACGCGTCGATGTCGAACAACGAGTCCACCCCGGGCCAGGTGCCCGAAGCCAGCCTGCCGGCCAAGCCACTGACCAGCGGGGTCTACGACGCCAGCAGCATCACCGCGCTCGAAGGGCTGGAAGCCGTCCGCAAGCGCCCGGGCATGTACATCGGCAACGTCAACGACGGTTCCGGCCTGCACCACATGGTGTTCGAAGTCGTCGACAACGGCGTGGACGAGGCGCTGGCCGGCCACGCCGACGCGGTGCTGGTGACCATCCACGACGACGGCTCGGTGTCAGTCTGGGACAACGGCCGCGGCATCCCGGTGGGGAGGCACGCCAAGGAAAGCGAAAAGCAGGGTCGCGACATTTCCGCCGCCGAGGTGGTGATGACCGTGCTGCATGCCGGCGGCAAGTTCGACGACAACAGCTACAAGGTCTCCGGCGGCCTGCATGGCGTGGGTGTATCGGTGGTCAACGCCCTGTCCGAGAAACTGCTCCTCGACATCTGGCGGGACGGCTACCACTACCAGCAGGAATATCGCCACGGCGAGCCGGTGTATCCGCTGAAGCAACTCGAGGCGTCGGACAAGCGGGGCACCGAGGTCCGCTTCTGGCCATCGGTGACGGCGTTCAACGACAACGTCGAATTCCATTACGACATCCTCGCGCGCCGCCTGCGCGAACTTTCCTTCCTGAATTCCGGCGTCAAGATTGAACTGGTCGATGAGCGCCCGGACGGCAAGCACGACGTGTTCGAGTACGAGGGCGGCATCCGCAGCTTCGTCGAGCACCTGGCCCAGCTGAAGACCCCGCTGCACCCCAATGTGATCTCGATCTCCGGCGAACAGGACGGCATCGTCGTCGATTGTGCCGTGCAGTGGAGCGATTCGTACCAGGAAACGATGTACTGCTTCACCAACAACATCCCGCAGAAGGACGGCGGTACCCACCTGACCGGCTTCCGCGCCGCGCTGACCCGCACCCTGACCCGGTACATCGAGCAGAGCGGCATCGCCAAGCAGGCCAAGGTGTCGATGTCCGGCGACGACATGCGCGAAGGCATGATCGCGGTGCTGTCGGTGAAGGTGCCGGACCCAGGTTTTTCCTCGCAGACCAAGGAAAAGCTGGTCACCGAGCCGGTGCGCGCGGTGGTCGATGCGGTGTTCGCCGCCAAGCTCGAGGAATTCCTGCAGGAAAACCCCAACGAAGCCCGCGCCATCGCCGGCAAGATCGTCGATGCCGCGCGGGCCCGCGAAGCCGCGCGCAAGGCGCGTGACCTGACCCGCCGCAAGGGCGCGCTGGACATCGCCGGCCTGCCGGGCAAGCTGGCCGACTGCCAGGAAAAGGACCCGGCGCTGTCGGAGCTGTTCATCGTCGAGGGCGACTCCGCCGGCGGCTCCGCCAAGCAGGGCCGCAACCGCAAGACCCAGGCGATCCTGCCGCTCAAGGGCAAGATCCTCAATGTCGAGCGCGCGCGCTTCGACCGCATGCTGGCCAGCGCCGAAGTGGGCACGTTGATCACCGCGCTGGGCACCGGCATCGGCAAGGACGAGTACAACCCGGACAAGCTGCGCTACCACCGCATCATCCTGATGACCGACGCCGACGTCGACGGCAGCCACATCCGCACCCTGCTGCTGACCTTCTTCTACCGGCAGATGCCGGAGCTGATCGAGCGCGGGCACATCTATATCGGCCTGCCGCCGCTGTACAAGATCAAGCAGGGCAAGAACGAGCTGTACCTGAAGGACGACGCGGCGCTGGACGCCTACCTGGCCGGCAATGCGGTGGAGGGCGCGCAACTGGTGCCGGCGGCGAACGAACCGGCGATCGACGGCGCTGCGCTGGAATCGTTGCTGCTGGTGTTCGCGCGCGCGCGCGAGGCCATCGCCCGCAACGCGCATCGCTTCGATCCGATCGTGCTGGAATCGCTGATCGACTTCACCCCGCTGGATGCCGCCTCGCTGGCCGCGCACACCGACGACGCCCGTGAACTCGATGCACTGGCCGCACGGCTCAACCGCGGCGGACTGGGCAAGCCGCGCTATGCGCTTCAGCTGCAGCCTGCCAACGAAACGCGCCCTGCCGCCCTGCTGGTCATCCGCCGCCACATGGGCGAGGAACTGACCCAGGTGCTGCCGCTGTCCACGTTCGAGCACGGCGAACTCAAGCCGCTGCGCGAAGCCGCCGCCATGCTGCACGGCCTGGTCCGCGAGGGCGCGCAGATCGTGCGCGGCAGCCGCGCCCAGGCGATCGCCAGTTTCGCCGAAGCGCAGGCCTGGTTGCTGGAGGAAGCCAAGAAGGGCCGCCAGATCCAGCGCTTCAAGGGCCTGGGCGAGATGAACCCGGAACAGTTGTGGGACACCACGGTGAACCCGGATACCCGCCGCCTGCTGCAGGTCAGGATCGAGGATGCGGTGGCTGCCGACGCCATCTTCAGCACCCTGATGGGCGACGTGGTCGAGCCGCGCCGGGAATTCATCGAAGACAACGCGCTGAAGGTGTCCAACCTCGACGTCTGACCGCCGCCATTGCCCTTGACGCGGTTTTCAGGCCCCCCTGCCTAAAACGGTCGTCTCCCAACGGAAACGAAGGCAATGAAGACGAAGACGTTCCTGGCCGGTTTGCTGGCCACCGCCCTGGTGGCGGCCTGCGCAACCACCACCTCGCCGACCGGCCGGACCCAGTACGTCGGCGGCGTGTCGCAGGCGCAGTTGAACCAGCTTGGCGAGCAGGCCTTCGCCGAGGCGAAGCAGAAGACCCCGCAATCGCGGGACGCCCGCCAGGTGGCCTACGTGGGCTGCGTGGTCGACGCGGTCGCACGGCAACTGCCCGCGCCGTGGAACCGGCAACGCTGGGACTACGCGCTGTTCGAGAACAACGAAGCCAACGCCTGGGCGCTGCCGGGGGGCAAGGTCGGTGTGTACACCGGCATCTTCAAGGTCGCCACCAACCAGGACCAGCTGGCAGCCGTGGTCGCGCACGAGATCGGCCACGTCATCGCGCGGCACCACGACGAGCGCATCACCCGCCAGCTTGGCGCGGCAGGTGCGGTCCAGTTGCTCGGCGCGCTCGCCGGCGACTATGGCCAGCTGGCCACGCAGGGTGGCAGCGTGCTTGCACAGGCTGGCTTCCTGCTGCCGAATTCGCGCGCGCAGGAAACCGAGGCCGACGTGGTTGGCCAGGACATCATGGCCCGCGCCGGTTTCGACCCGCGGGGCGCGGTGGCGTTGTGGCGGAACATGTCGGCGGCCGGTGGTGCGCGCTCCCCGGAGTGGCTGTCCACCCACCCCGATCCCGCTTCGCGCCTGCGCGAGCTCGAGTCCCGTGCCGACACGCTGTTGCCGACCATGCAGGCTGCGCGGAGCGCCGGCAAGACCCCCCGTTGCCAATGATTTAACGCGTTCTGGGCGCATCATTCCGGCACGGTTCAAGTGCCGGACTTTCTGCTAGGGTGCGACCCCTGCCGCATCCCGCAGCCCCTTTCTCGTTCGAGGTTTGCCATGAAGCCGACTCTCCGCCCGCTTGCCACGGCCATCGCCGCGGCGCTCGCCCTTGCCCTGCTGGCGCCCGCCGCCAATGCCCAGCAAGATCCCACGGCGACCACCCGCACCAAGACCATGCGCGAACAGCGTGCCGAACGCATGGCGGAACTGGGCAAGGGCAAGGAAGACGCCAAGCAGGCGGAGGACAAGCCGGCGGCCTATCCGAACGCAACCCGGACCCAACCCGACGCCAAGTCCAGCGGCAAGATGATCAAGAACCTGCAAGGCTTGCAGGAGTTGTTCGAAAAGCAGGACATGGCCGGGGTGATCGCCCGGGCCGAGGAAATCGTGGCGATGCCGTCCGCGAACGCCTACGACAAGTCGTTCGCGTATTCGCTGGCCGCCAATGCCGCCGCCGACCAGGACGACCAGGCGAAGGCGGCCGAGTATTTCCGCAAGGCCGTGGACGCGAACGGACTCGACAACGACAGCCACTACACCACCATGTTCAACCTGGCGGTGATCCAGTTCGGCCTGGAGAAGTACGCAGAGGCACTGGCGACCGTGGATCGTTTCCTGGCCGAATCCAAGTCGGAGAAGCCCGAGCACCAGTCCTTCCGCGCCGGGATCCTGGCCAACCTGGAACGCCATGAGGAGGCGGCGGCGATCTACAAGGACCTCATCGCGAAGAACCCGAACGACAAGCGGATCCTGATGAATGCCGTGGCGGCCCTGCAGAACGCTGACAAGCAGGAGCAGGCCAACGCCTTGCTCGAGGACGCCTACAAGCGCGGCATGCTGACCGAGAGTCGCGAGTTGCGGGCCTTGTACATCGGCTACATGAATGCCTCGCGCTGGGAGGAGACGCAGAAGGTGATCGACGCCGGCGTGAGCAAGGGCGTGCTGCAGCCAGGGCCCGACCTGGCCCGCGACTACCAGATCCTCGCCCAGAACGCCTATGCCGACGACAAGATCGCGCTGGCGATCGACCTGTACGGAAAGGCCGCGCCGATGGCCGCGGATGGCGAAGCCTACCTCAACCTGGCGAAGGTCCTCGAGTACAGCGGCAAGAAGGCCGAGGCGAAGGCGGCAGCGCAGAAGGCGCTGGACAAGGGCATCAAGAAACCGGAAGAGGCGAAGGGCATCCTCGCGCGCTGAGACGCGGTGCGCAGAAATCCACCTGCACCACAGCCCGGGCTTGGAACAAGCGCAGGCGATTGGTATAGACTAGGTGGTTCCTGCGGCCCGGGTGCCGCACGTTGTCGCCCCGGTCGACCAGGCCGGGGTTTCCCACTTCCAGAGCCGTCCGCATGACGCAAGATCTCGCCAACACCGAGAAGAATGACGACCGCGAAGGCGGTTTGAGCTGGCCGCGCATCATGGGGATCAGCTTCGCGATCGCCCTGCATGCGGCGGCCCTGCTGCTGTTGCTTGCGCCGATTTCGCCGCCAGCCCAGGACGTCGAGGAAGAGGATGTGGTCAACGTCACCTTCATCGAACCACCCCCGCCGCCCCCGCCGCCGCCGCCGCC